>Ga0193743_1001486_pt1 | contig 17454 bp, 16 predicted proteins | sample L2c2metaG_FD_143038 | JGI IMG/M metagenome (GOLD analysis project Ga0193743, IMG submission 143038) | Soil microbial communities from a riparian zone of the East river system, Colorado, United States - L2c2 | ecosystem: Environmental > Terrestrial > Soil > Riparian zone | place: USA: East River...
TGGTCCGCCGAGAGGCGGTCGTCCTTGCCGAGCGGGTCGAGCAGGGCCAGGCCCGCCTCGGGGCCGTGCGCCATGGCCACCGCGACCGCGTGGTTGAGAGCGACCAGCGGGTTGTCGGCCAGGCCGAGCAGCACCTCGTAGAGGAGCTTGATCTGTGGCCAGTCGGTGTCCTCGGGCCGCGCGGCCTCGTCGTGCAGCGCCGCGATCGCGGCCTGGATCTGGTACGGGCCGGCGTCACCGCGCGGTAAAGCCGAAGAGATCAGCGCGACGCCCTCGGCGATCTGGGTGCGGTTCCACAGCGTGCGGTCCTGCTCGGCCATCGGCACCGGCGTGCCGTCGCGCGCCGTGCGGGCCGCCCGGCGGGCGTCGGTGAGCAGCATCAGCGCCAGCAGGCCGGTTGCCTCGGTGTCGTCGGGTAGCAGGCGGTGCACCAGCCGGGCCAGGCGGATCGCCTCGGTCGAGAGCTCGACCCGCTGCAGGGTTGGGCCGCTCGTGCCGACGTAGCCCTCGTTGAAGATCAGGTAAAGCACGTGCAGGACCGCGGCCAGGCGGGTGGCGCGGTCGGCTGGCGGGGGTAGCCCGAACGGGACGCCGCTGTCCTTGATGGTCCGCTTGGCCCGGGTGATCCGGCGGGTCATCGTGTCTTCCGGCACCAGGAACGCCCGGGCCACCTCGGCGGTGGTCAGGCCGCCGACGGCGCGCAGGGTCAGTGCGATCTGCGACGCCGGCGAGAGCGACGGGTGGCAGCACAGGAACAGCAGGACCAGTGAGTCGTCAGACGTCGGGCCGGGTGTCGGCACCGGCCACGCGGCCACGGTGTCCTCGCGGCGGCGGCGGGCCTGGTCGGCGCGGAGCAGGTCGGTCAGGCGGCGGGCGGCGACCCGGATCAGCCAGGCCCGCGGGTTGTCCGGGGTGCCATCCGAAGGCCACTGCTGTGCCGCCGCGAGCAACGCTTCCTGCACCGCGTCCTCGGCCGTGTCGAAGTGGCCGTAGCGGCGCACGAGCGCGCCGAGGACCTGCGGCGCGAGTTCGCGCAACAGGTCCTCGGCCGGAGGGTCCGACATCAGTCCCCGAACTCGGGTGCTCCGGCGATCGGGCGGACGTCGACGTGCCACTCGTTGGCGAGCGTGGCGCCGGCCGGGTGCGGCGTGTCGGCCAGCTTCGCGGCGATCTCGGTGGCCCGGTCGAAGCTCGCGCACTCGACGATCGTGTAGCCGGCGAGCACTTCCTGGGTCTCCGCGTACGGGCCGTCGGTGACCACCGGCACCCCGTCGCGCAGCGATACCCGGCGGGTGTGCACCGGCGGGGCCAGGCCCTGCCCGTCGACGAACTCGCCGGACTCGACGAGCTCGTTGTTCCACTTGGTCATGAACTCGTGCAGCGCCGCGAGGTCGTCGTGGGTCCAGGCGGTGCCGTCGGTGCCGTTGCCGGTCAGCATGTCGAAGTCGCGCTGCGAGCCGGTCAACATGATCATGTATTTCATCATCACCATCTCCCTTCACCTGGAACGTCGGCGCCAGGGATCCGCTCCGGACATCTTCCCGCAGAAGGGGGTGTCTCGTGGATCAGGGTGGTGCGCCGGCGAGGTCCAGACGGCGTCCGGGCGTGCGCGGAGACCGGTCGGATACCGGTGTTGTATCTGGCAGGTCTCCGCGTGCGGTCGGACGCCGTCTGGACCCGGCGGGGCGCCGCCATGATCCACGAGACACCCCCACAAAGAAGCGGAAGGCCGTCGACCGGCCCTCCGCTCCTTCGTGGGGTGTTGCGTCGGCTGAGGGGTTACCCCAGGCCGTTCTTCATCGCCGAGATCAGCTCGCCGTTGCTGGTGTCGCCGGACAGCTCCCAGAAGAAGCTGCCGCCGAGACCCTGGCCGTTGGCGTACGACATCTTGCCGCCGATGGTGCCGGGGGTGTCGTAGCTCCACCAGTTGCTGCCGCACTTGGCGTACGCCGTGCCGGCGATCGTCCGGTTTGCCGGGCAGGTGTTCTTGAGCACCTTGTAGTCCTCGATGCCCTGTTCGTAGGTGCCCGGTGCCGCGCCGGTCGCGGTGCCGCCCGGCGCCTCCTGGGTCACCCCGGTCCAGCCTCGGCCGTAGAAGCCGACGCCGAGCAGCAGCTTGCCGGCCGGAACGCCCTTGCTCTTGAGCTTCTGGATCGCAGCGTCCGAGTTGAAGCCGGCGGTCGGGATGCCGGGGTATGAGGTCAGCGGCGAGTGCGGTGCCGTCGGGCCCTGTGCCGCGAACGCGCCGAAGAAGTCGTAGGTCATCGGCATGAACCAGTTGACGCTGTTGGCGGCGCCGGCGTAGTCGGTGGCGTCGATCTTGCCGTTGGCGCTGCCGTCGGCCGTGATCGCGGCGGTGACCAGGGCCGACGAGCCGAACCGGGAGCGCAGCGCGGCCATCACGTTCTTGAACGCGTTGGGTCCGCTGGCGTCACAGGTCAGGCCGCAGGCGTTCGGGTATTCCCAGTCGATGTCGATGCCGTCGAAGACGTCGGCCCAGCGCGGGTCCTCGATCATCTGGTAGCAGGACTCGGCGAACGCCGCCGGGTTCTGCGCCGCCTGGGTGAAGCCGCCCGACCAGGTCCAGCCGCCGATCGAGTAGATCACCTTGAGGTGCGGGTACATCCGCTTGAGCTTGCGCAGTTGGTTGAAGTTGCCACGTAGCGGCTGGTCCCAGGTGTCCGCGACGCCGTCGACGCTGTCCGCGGCGGTGTAGGCCTTGTCGTAGTCGGCATAGGAGTCGCCGATCGAACAGCGGCCGCCGGTGGTGTTGCCGAACGCGTAGAGGATGTGCGTCAGCTTCGCCGCCGAGCCGCTCGTGTGGATGTTCTTGACGTGGTAGTTGCGGGCGTAGACACCCCAGTCGGCGAAGTAGCCGATCAGCTTCTTGCCGCCGGTCGGCGGGTTGGTCGGCGGGTTCGTCGGGTTGCCGGTGGGCGGGTTGGTCGGGTTGCCGGTCGGCGGGTTCGTCGGGTTCCCGGTCGGCGGGTTGGTCGGGGTGGTGCCGCCCGAGCAGGACGCGCCGTTGATCGTGCAGTTCAGCGGCGCCCGGTAGGCCCCGGTGCCGACGTAGCCCCAGCTCACCGACGCACCCGGGTTGAGCGGACCCATCCAGCTCTTCTTGACGGCGACGTAGTGGTTGTTGGTGCGGGTCACGTCGGCGTCCCAGAAGCTGCTCATCGTGGTGCCGGCGGGCAGGTCGAATTCGATCCGCCAGGCGGCCAGCGCCGCGGTGGAGCCGTTGGCCACGGTCACCCGCACCTCGTGGCCGCTGCCCCAGTCGGAGCTGGCGGCGAATGTCGTGGTGACCGTGCCGGCGCCGAACGCGGCAGCGACCGGGACAGCGGCGGCGACCACCACCGCCGCGACGCCGGCCCAGAGGGCCCGGCGCACCGAGGTTCTCATAGGACGCTCCCTTTAGTTAGGAAAGTTTCCAAATAGTTGAGGAGACGCTACTCATCACCCCAACACCTCGTCAAGATGTGCATGTATCGATTTCTCAAGCACGACCGCTTCACTCGTACGAGGTAACGTCGCGCGCATGACAGTGCTCGACACCGACATCGACTCCCTCGCCGGCGGGCCGGCCGACCTCAAGCAATACGCGGGCAGCACCGTGCTCGTCGTCAACGTCGCCTCGAAGTGCGGCCTGACACCGCAATACGAAGGCCTGCAGAACCTCTACGACACCTACGGCGACCGCGGTCTGGTCGTGCTCGGCGTGCCGTGCAACCAGTTCCACGGCCAGGAGCCGGGCAGCGCCGAGGAGATCGCCGAGTTCTGCTCGGTCAACTACGGCGTCACCTTCCCGCTGACGGCCAAGGTCGAGGTCAACGGCGACGGCCGGCACCCGCTCTACACCGCGCTGGTGGACGTCCCCGACGCCGAGGGCTACACCGGCGACATCCGGTGGAACTTCGAGAAGTTCCTGATCGCGCCGGACGGCACGGTCGCCGCGCGGTTCGGCCCGCAGGTCACCCCGGACGCGCCGGAGTTGATCGCCGCCGTCGAGCGCCACCTGACCTGACGCGAGTTCCGCTCGGGGGACACCGTTCGGGCGGGCGGTCGTGCCGACGGGGGACGGCCCGGCTGTCCGACCGGACATGATCCGTGCATTGTCAGATTTTTCCACCTTTCAGGCCTTGCGGTCCGGTCCGACTGACGGGACTCTGTTCGCGTGCTGCGATCCTCGTCCGCAGGAGGAGATTCGATGACCTCTGCGCGTCCTGCCCACCACGCGCTTCGCCGGTTGGCCGGTGCCGCCGGTGCCGTCCTGATCGGCGCCGGCCTGACCGCCGCGATCGCCGCCCCTGCCTCAGCCGAGGCCGGCGTCGGCTATGTGCGCCTCGCCCACCTGTCCCCCGACACCCCGCCGGTCGACGTCTACGTCGACGACCTGGTCGGGAAGATGAAGGGCATCAAGTTGGACGCCGTGCCCTACGGCGTCGTGTCCGACTATCTGTCCATGAAGCCCGGCACCTACGCGGTGTCGATGCGCAAGGTAGGTGCCGACCCCAAGTCGCCACCCGTGTTGACCGAAGAGGTCAAGGTGACCGAGGGCAGCGCCCACACGGTCGCCGGCACCGGCCGGTTCGCCGACCTGGGCCTGTCCGTGATCGACGACGACATCTCCGCGCCGCCGGCCAACCAGGCCAAGGTGCGGGTGCTCCAGGCGTCGGTCAAGGCGCCGGTGCTCGACATCAAGACCACCGGCGGCCAGGACATCGGCAGCGGGCTCAAGTTCGCCACCACGAGTGCCTACCGCGACGTCAAGCCCGGCAACTGGACGCTCGACCTCACGCCGCAGGGCGGCTCGGCCACCACGGCGAGCTGCAAGCTGGCCGGTGGCACCACCTACTCGCTGTTCGTGCTCGACGGCAAGGACGGGCTGACCACCGACCTCAAGGTCGACGCCAAGGCCGGCGAGGTCACCCCGGTCGGCGGCGTCGAGACGGGCGCCGGCGGCACGAGCGGCGCCGGCATCGCCCTGATCGCGGGCCTGAGCCTGGTCGTGCTGGCCGCCATGGTCGGCATCGGCGCGGTCGGCCTGCGCCGCAGGGCCCGCCGCACCTGGTAAGTAGGCACATGACCGGAAAGCGTCGTGTCGCGCAGCGGCAGGACGGTTGAGGACTGGTACAGGCATGACCGGAAAGCGTCGTGTCGCGCAGCGGCAGGACGGTTGAGGACTGGTACAGGCATTGAGCGCACTCGACGAGCGGCCAGCCTCAGCGGTCATCCGACACCGCTGGGGTTGGCCGGCGCCGGCCCGCCGGACCACGGTCGTCGGCCTCACGGCGGCGGCCCTGGCGCTGTGCGCGGCGGCCGGCACGACGCTCGGCCTCGCCGCCGGCAACGCGGCGTCGCCCCCGCCCGCACCGCGCTGGCACGTCGGCTGCCTCACCACCTGCGCCCGGCCGGTCGAGCTGGCCGAGGTGGTCGACCCGCTCGCCGCCCTGCCGCCGCCCTCCGAGGTGCGCATCCCGCGGGTCGACATCCGGTCCACACTGGTCGGTCTCGACCTCGACAGCACCGGTGAGCTCGAGGCGCCGGCCGACTTCGCCAAGGCCGGCTGGTATGAGCAGGGCACCCTGCCCGGCGAGCCCGGCCCGGCGGTGATCGCCGGCCACGTCGACTCGCACAAGGGCCCGGCGGTCTTCTATCGCCTGCGCGATTTGCGCCCCGGCGACACCGTCGAGGTGCGCCGCGGCGACGAGTGGCTGCCGTTCCGGGTGGTCGCCACCGGCCACTACCCGAAGAACAAGTTCCCGACGTCGAGCGTCTACGGCGCCACCCCCGGCGCCGAGCTGCGGCTGATCACCTGCGGCGGCGAGTTCGACCACAGCAAGCGCTCCTACCGCGACAACGTGGTGGTCTACGCGGTCGACGCGCGCCGGCCCGCGCTACCGGAGTCGAAGGGCGACGGCCCGACCACTTGGCAGTGACGCCCGCGCGGCCGCGGTCGTTGACCAGGCGTGCTGCCCGACCTGTCGCGCTTCGAGGTGCACCGGGAGGCCGCCGACGTCGACCTCGACGGCACGGCGATGCCCGGCCTGCACGCGACGTTCCACCGCCGCCCGGCCGGGTCGCGGACCGAGTCCGTCGGCGTCTACCGCTACGCCGGCGCCCCGATCTTCATGGCCTGGGGGTACGCGGACGAGCCGCACTGCCGGTTCACCGCGTACGCCGGAGCGCACGGGTGGGGCGCACCGCGCCGGGGCTGCCCCTCCGTCGACGCGGTGCGCGACCTGTTGGCCACCCTGGGCCCGGTGCCCAATCCCCGCTGACGCCACGTGTGTCGGCTCGGAGACCGCGAATCCCCGATCGTGGCGCCGGCGTTCCCCGGCAGGGCACCGGGTCCGGGCCCGGGCTAGTCGACCGGCGCGGCGGCGGGTTCCGCGGCGGTCGGGCCCGCGTGGGCGGTGGCGAGCCGCCGCACGGTGACGAGCGAGAACAACGTCAGGGTGAGCGAAAGGACCAGGCCGGCGGCGTGCCAGCGCGGGTCCGGGATCGGCGCGAACCCGAGCACGGCCGCCGGCAACTGGACGATCGCGACCAGCGCCAGCAGCGCGAGGCGGCGACCGGTCCACAGGTAGGCGGTCCACAGCGGAGCGGTCACGACGCCCAGGGTGAGCACGTCGAGCGCGGCGTGTGCGTAGGGGTTGACGACATTTGCGTGTGCGAATGCGGAGGCGGGTGCGGCGACCCACAGGGCCGCGGCGGTCGCGGCGAAAACGGTGGCGAGACGTCGCATGGCCGTACCTCCTTGCAGTCGGGGCTTCACCATCTGTAATGAAGGTAAGGCCCGCCCGCAGGGCCGCGAAAGGCTCGACGGCGTGAATGAATCTCCACGAAAGGGTGTTCAGGCGTTCTGTTCAGCCAGTTCACGCGCCCGATCGCGGGCCGCCTCGAGGGCCGCGAGCAGGGCCGCGCGGACGCCGTGGTTCTCCAACTCGCGGATCGCCGAGATCGTCGTGCCGGCCGGCGACGTGACCGCTTCGCGAAGCTTGACCGGGTGTTCCCCGGAGTCGCGCAGCATCACCGCCGAGCCGATCGCGGTCTGCACGATCAGGTCGTGTGCCACCTGTCGGGGCAGGCCGAGCAGGATGCCGGCGTCGACCATCGCCTCGACGAGCAGGTAGAAGTAGGCCGGGCCGGAGCCGGACAGCGCGGTCACGGCGTCCTGCTGCGACTCCGGCACCCGCAGCGTCACGCCGAGCGGCTTGAACATCTCCTCGGCGAGGCTCAGGTGGGCGGCGGTCGCGTGCGGGCCGGCGGAGATCGCCGTCATCGCCTCGTCGACCAGCGCCGGGGTGTTGGTCATCACCCGGACGATCGGGACGCCGTCTTGCAGCCGCTTGGCGAAGAAGCTGGTCGGCAGGCCGGCGCAGAGCGAGATGACCAGCTTGTCGCCGGGCACCTTCGAGCCGATCTCGGCCAGCAGGGCCGCCGCGTCCTGCGGCTTGACCGAGATCGCCAGCACGTCGGCCTCGGCGACCGCGGTGAGGTTGTCGACCACGCGTACGCCGTAGCGCTGGCGCAGTTCCTCGGCGCGCTCGGCGCGCCGCGAGGTGGCGAGCAGCCGGCCGACGGGCCAGCCGGCGCGCAACAGACCGGAGAGCATCAGCTCACCGATCTGGCCCGCGCCGATCACGGCGACCGTCTTGTCCGTCATGGCTGCCCGCCCCCTCTTGGTGTGGTTGGCTGAGTTGCCCGGTCGGCCTTCGGCCGATCAGGAGCCGAAACTCAGCTACCGAAGAACACCTCGGCCTCGGTGTAGCGCTCCAGCGGCACGGTCTTGAGCTCCTTGGTCGCCTCGACCAGCGGCACCCGGACGATGTCGGTGCCCTGGAGGGCGACCATCTTGCCCCAGTCGCCGTCGTGGACCGCGTCGATCGCGTGCAGGCCCAGGCGGGTGGCGAGGACCCGGTCGAACGCGGTCGGCGTGCCGCCGCGCTGGATGTGACCGAGGACGACCGTGCGGGCCTCCTTGCCGGTCTTCGCCTCGAGCTGCTCGGCCAGCCACTGGCCGATGCCACCGAGCCGGACGTGGCCGAACGAGTCGAGCTCCTGGTTGTGCAGCACCATCTGGCCGTCCAGCGGCTGCGCGCCCTCGGCGACCACGACGATCGGCGCGTACTGGTGCTGGAAACGCTTCTCGACGTAGCCCGCGACCTGCTCGACGTCGAAGTTGCGCTCCGGCAGGAGGATCACGTTGGCGCCACCGGCGAGGCCGGCGTGCAGGGCGATCCAGCCGGCGTGCCGGCCCATCACCTCGACGACCAGCGTGCGGTGGTGACTCTCCGCAGTGGTGTGCAAGCGGTCGATCGCCTCCATCGCGATGTTGACCGCGGTGTCGAAGCCGAACGTGTAGTCGGTGGCGCTGAGGTCGTTGTCGATCGTCTTCGGCACGCCGACGACGTGCACGCCGAGCTCGAAGAGCTTGGTGGCGACGCCGAGGGTGTCCTCACCGCCGATCGCGACCAGCGCGTCGACGTTCATCGCCTGCAGGTTGTTCTTGATCTGCTCGACGCCGTTTTCGATCTTGAACGGGTTGGTGCGGGAGGAGCCGAGGATGGTGCCGCCGCGCGGCAGGATGCCGCGGACCTCGGGGATGCCCAGCAGCATGGTCAGGCCCTCCAGCGGGCCACGCCAACCGTCACGGAAGCCCACGAAATCGTGGCCGTACGTGGAGACGCCCTTGCGGACGACCGCCCGGATCACCGCGTTCAGACCGGGACAGTCACCGCCGCCGGTAAGCACGCCGATTCGCATGATCTGCTCATCCTCCTGATTGCGATCCTTGCCCCATGGGGGCGCACACATGGCCAGAAAGCCCCAGGATCGATCATCGGCGTCATTGCCGGCCCGGGGCGGGCCGCCAACTGCGCACTGTAGTCGCCGGGCGGAGGGCCGACCAGCGCGACCCACCCACCACCCGGTGAACTGTCAGGGTCCGGCGGGTGCCCGCATGGCGTTCCACCGGGCCAGGTTGTGCCGGGCGTCGGCGACCGCGTCGTGCTGGTCGGCGCCGGCTGCCGGCAAGGGCGGTTTGCCCAGATCGTCCCAGAGCTGCCGGAGTTCCTTGGTGAACCGCGGTATCGCCCGCGGCAGCGCCGGCATCGCGCCCCAGAGCTGGGCCAGCACCACGTGGTCGTAGGCGGCGTACCAGGCCCAGAGCTCCAGCGTCTCGCCGGAGGTAGCCCGCAGCGGGGCGACGAGGAACTCGTAGAGGTCGTCGCGGATCCGCTCGCGCGAGCGCCAGGCCTGGTCGGAGGGGGACGGCAACTTGTCCAGCACGTTGCGGCGTACCCAGGGCACGGCCCGCGAGTCGTCGAACTCGGTGGACACGGCGTAGAACTCGCGGCCGTGCTCATCGACAACACCGATCGACACGAGGTCGACCGTGCGGCCGTCCTCGATGAACTCACAGTCGTAGAAGTAGCGGTAGGTCATCGGCCTCCATCCTGGCCCATCCACCCGGAGATTCGTTACCGTGCCCGGTCATGACGTTTTCGATCGTGGCGCGGTCGGCCGACGGGCACTCCCACGGCATCGCTGTCGCCAGCAAGTTCCTCGCGGTCGGCGCGGCCGTACCGGCCGCGGAGGCGCAGATCGGCGCCGTGGCCACCCAGTCCTACGCCAACCTGGCCTACCGGCCGCAGGCGCTGGCACTGCTGCGGACCGGCGTGGACGCGGCCGGCGTGGTCGCCGGCCTGACCGCCGCCGACGGGGGCCGGACGCAACGGCAGGTCGGCGTCGTCGGCGCGACCGGCGCCGGCGCCACCTACACCGGGGCGGACTGCCACGACTGGGCCGGCGGCGTCGCCGGCGACGGTTTCGCGATCCAGGGCAACATCCTGGTCGGGCCCGAGGTGGTGGACGCGATGTTGGCGGCCTGGCTCGGCTCCGACCCGGCCGCGCCGCTGGCCCGGCGGCTGCTCGCGGCGTTGCGCGCCGGCGACGAGGCGGGCGGCGACAAGCGTGGCCGGCAGAGCGCGGCGCTACTGGTGGTCGCCCGCGGCGAGGGCTACGGCGGCACCAGCGACGTCGTGGTCGACCTGCGGGTCGACGACCACCACGAGCCGCTGCCGGAGATGGCCCGCCTGCTGCACATGCACGAACTGCTCTTCGGCAAGCCCGACCCGGCCAGCCTGCTCGCCCTCGACGGCCCACTGGCCGCCGAGGTGCGCGGCCGACTGGTCGCCGCCGGCCACGAAGGCGCCACCCTCGACGACGCGCTCGCCAGTTGGGCCGGCGTGGAGAACCTGGAAGAACGCATCGTGCCCGGCAAGATCGACCCGCTGGTGCTCGCGCACCTGCGCAAGGCCGACTAGGCCCGGTTTCATAAGTGGGGTCGAGGCGAGGCGGAGTTCAGGTGTCGGCTGGGCGTGCGGCGGCTTTGCCCGGATACCGGTGTTGTATCCGGGTGAAGCCGCCGTGCGGTCAGCCGGCGCCTGGGCCCGCCGCAGCCCGGCCTCAGTTATGAAACCGGGCCTAACCCGTGAGGGGTGCGCGGGCGGCGGTCAGGGCCGCCCGCGCGGCCTCGTCGGTGGGCACCGCCGCCAGGCGGCGGGCGGCCGCGTCGGCCCGGGTCGCCCAGTGGAAGCGGAGCAGCACCGGCAGTGCCGCGTCGATCTCGTCGCGGGACACCGCTCCGGCGGCGGCGTAGCCCTCGACCAGTTCCGCGGTGGGCTCGTCGTGCGCGTGGGCGACCGCGGCGGCGAGGTCGGCGACCAGCGGCCCGGTCGCCGCTGGCCCCCAGCAGATCACCGCGGTGCGCCCGGTCGCCGGGTCGAGCCGGAACGCGGCGGCGCGCGGCCGGCCGTGCAGCACCCCGTAGCTGAGCCGGTCGGTGACGGTCAGCCGGGTCAGCGCGGCGCAGGCGGTCGCCACCGCCGGGCGCAGCCACGGCTCGGCGTCGAGATGCGGCGCGTCGCTGCGGACCCGGTGCCACGGTGCCAGGCCGGCGTGCGCGAACCCGTCCATCCCGGCGTGCAGCCGGGCCAGCGCATCGCCCCACCACTGCTGGTCGATCGGGTCGCGCGGGACCAGCGGACGGCCGGGCGGGCAACGGACCATGGCGTACGCCGCGCCGTCGTGCTCGGCGACCAGCGCGCCGGAGAGCGTGCGGACCGGCTCGCCGGCGGGCAGCCCGCGCTCCACGAGATGCCGCACGGCGGTGAGCCCGGCCTCGAGCCGCAGCCGCTTGCCGAGCGGCACCCGGGTCACCAGATGACAGGCGCCGGCGATGGTGGCCACCCAGGTGGCCGCCGCGGTGCCACCGAGGGACAGCGGATCGAGGCGGCCCGGCACGTGCTGCCATCCACCACGCAGGGCCGCGAGCGCGACCGCGTCGTCGTCTGCCACGGAGCGGAATTATCCGCCGCTGGTGGGTGCGCGGTCCGGGAAATGAGCGAACGGTCGGAAGAGACACCCCCCAGTGATCTCTTCCGACCGGTCCGCCCCCACCCCCTGCCGGCCCGCCGTTCCCCCGTATTGGCCCCTACCAGCAGCGGGTCTGGCAGTCAGCCTGCCCGAACGGACAACACGGGACTGTCACGGAAGCGATTTGAGGGGTGTACAGCACGCGACAGGAACGACATGATCTGATGTGTTGCCGGCTATTGGGTCGGTCAGTGGTATGTGTCCTAGGGAGGGGTCAGGTCGTGGAGAGTCGCCTGCCAGATCCTGGCGACGCTCTGACGGGGGTCGAGCTGTTCGCCGGGCTTGAGCCTGAGGTGCGGCAGCGGGTCATCGCGGCCGCCGTTCCCCGCACCTATCGCAAGGGTCAGCTGCTGTTCGTCGAAAACGACCCGGGCGAGTCGCTGATCATCCTGCGCCGGGGCGCCGTCGCGGTGTTCGTCACCGCGCCCACCGGCGAGCGGGCCGTGCTTTCCGTCGTCCGTCCACCGGGGACGCTCGGCGAGGTGTCGCTGCTCGACGCGTCTACCCGGTCGACATCGGCCGAGGCGATCGAAGACTGCACCGCGCTCGCCCTGTCGCGCTCGGCGTTCATGGAGTTGGTGCACTCCAACCCGCGGATCCTCGACGCGGTGATGCGCTCGCTCGGCGCGCTGATCCGCCGCCTCACCGAGCAGAACGCCGACCACGTCTTCCTCGACCTGCCCGGTCGGGTGGCCAAGACGCTGGTCCGGCTGGCCGGCGAGAGCCAGGCACCAATGATCACCATCGAGCTCAACCAGAGCCAGCTCGCCGAGATGGCCGGCGGCTCGCGGCAGAGCGTCAACCAGGCGATCGGCTCGTTCGCCAACCGCGGCTGGCTGCGCACCGAGGGCCGGCGGATCGTCGTGACCGACGTCGCCGCCCTGCGCCGCCGCGCGGGCATGCCCGACCGCTGACGCGCGAAGGCCCCCGGCTCTCGCCAGGGGCCCACACGAACAACGGGTCAGTTAAGCGTCGGCGCCCGTCGGGCCGACCCAGCCCTGCGGCTTGGTGTCCTTCGGCGGCGCGGTCGGGCCCACCCAGCCCTGTGCCTTCATGTCGGCCGGCGTTCCCGTCGGGCCGACCCAGCCCTGCGCCTCGGTGTCGCTCACGATCCCCTTGGCCTGCAGTTGCGCCAGGGTGGCGGCGTCGACGTCGACGCTCGCCCCCGCGGCGTGCTCGACACCGGAACTGTCGGTCCAGTCTTTCTCAAGCCGGACGAAAACCATCGCAGCACTCCTTCATGAGTCGATCTCGGCCGCGGCCGACTCTACCCACGGCCAGCCGATATGGACTGTCCACTAGCCAACAGGACAGTTCCTGACAGTCCCCTGACTGGATAAGCTGCGAGCCCTCGACCGATGGGAATCGCATAGGGAGTGTCCGCCATCTCCGCTGCCTGCGCCCGGTGCGGCCGGACCCCCGCCGAGAACGACCGGTTCTGCGGCGGTTGTGGTGCGGAGCTGGCTCCACCCTGCCGTCAGTGCGGCCGGCCGATCGGCGCCGACGCCTCGTTCTGCACCAACTGCGGCACGGCACGCGACGGCGGCCAGCGCGGCGAGGCGGGCAGCGAGCAGCAGGAGGACCGGCGCCGGGTCAGCGTGCTGTTCGTCGACCTGATCGACTTCACGCCCTACGCCGAGCGGGTCGACCCGGAGCAGGTCCGGGCGATGCAGAACGGCTTCTTCTCGGCCGCGCGCCGGGTGGTCGGGCAATACGGCGGCGTGGTGGAGAAATACATCGGCGACGCGGTGATGGCGCTGTTCGGCGCCCCGGTCGCCACCGAGACCGACCCGCTGCGCTGCGTCCGCGCCGGCCTCGAGCTGCAGCGGGTGCTGGCCCGCTTCGCGCCCGACGGCGCCGACGCGGTCGGCATGCGCTTCCGGGTCGGCGTCGCGACCGGCGAGGCGCTGGTCGACGTGGCGGCGGCCCGCGACGGCGGGCAGGCGATCGTCGCCGGCGACGTGGTCAACACCGCGTCCCGGCTCCAGTCGGCGGCACCGCCCGGCGGCGTGCTGGTCTGCGGCAACACCTACGCGCTGACCAAAGACACGGTCCGCTACCAGGACCAGCCCGCGGTCACCCTGCGTGGCCGCTCGACGCCCACCGAGGTCTGGCTCGCGGTGGCGCCGCGCCGCCGCCCGCACGTCGACAAGGAGCCCGACTCCACCCCGCTGGTCGACCGCGAGCACGAGCTCGGCCTGCTGGTCAACGCGCTGCACCGGTCGCTGCGCGACAAGCTGCCGCAGGTGGTCACCGTGTTCGGCCGGGCCGGCATCGGCAAGAGCCGACTGGTCCGCGAGCTGCTCAAGCACACCGAGCGGCTGATCGACGACCCGGTCACCTGGCGCACCGGGCGCTGCCCGCCGTTCGGGGAGAACGTGGCGTTCGCGGCCCTGGCCGACATCGTCAAGGCCGAGGCCGGCATCCTCGACACCGACCCGGCGGCGGCCGCCGCACAGCGGCTCACCAAGACCGTCTCCGAGCTGGTCGGGCCGGGCGAGGCCGAGCGTCTGATCGACGCGCTCCGCCCGCTGGTCGGGCTGCCGGCCAACCGCCTCGCGGCCGAAGAAGTCGAGTCCGCCTGGCGGCGGTTCCTGGTGGCGCTCGCCGCGCGCCGGCCGACCGTGCTCGTCTTCGAAGACCTGCACTGGGCCGACGAGAGCATGCTGCGCTTCGTCGAGCTGCTCGGCGCGTCCGCCCGCGACGTACCCCTGTTGGTGCTCTGCACCGCGCGGCCGGAACTGGCCGACCGCGACCCGGGCTGGGCGGGGTCGCTGGGCGGCTCGCTGACCATCGCCCTGCCGCCGTTGCGGGCCACCGGGATCGCCACCCTCTACGCGCACATGTTCGGCCAGGCCGCGTTCTCCGCCGACATGCTCAGCCCGCTGGTCGAGCTCGCCGACGGCAACCCGCTCTACGCGCACGAATACGTGCGGATGCTGATCGAGCAGGGCGCGCTGCGCCAGTCCGGCCGCGGCTGGTCGCTGGAGAAGAAGTTCGACCTGCCGATGCCCGACAGCGTGCACGCGGTGATCGCCAACCGGGTCGACCTGCTCGACCCGAAGGACCGCACGGTGCTGTTCGCCGCGTCGGTGGTCGGCATGGTCTTCTGGCCGGGCGCGGTCGCCGCGGCGCTGGGCCGCAACGTCGAGTCGGTCGAGCGGTCGCTACGCCGGCTGGAGCAGCGCGACTTCGTGCACGAACAGGCCACCTCCACGATGGCCGGGCAGCAGGAGTTCCGGTTCGGGCACGTGCTGGTCCGCGACGTCTGCTACCAGCGGCTGCCGCGCACCGAGCGGGTGGCCCGGCACGAGCGCACCGCCGAGTGGCTCGACGCGCTGTCCCGCAGCCGCGACACCGACCTGGCCGAGGTGCTCGCCCACCACCGCTGGGCCGCTCACGAGATCGCCCGCACGTTGGGCGTCGACCCGACCCCATACGCACCGCCGGCCCGCGAGGCGCTGCACCGGGCCGCCCGCCGGGCCTACGCCCTGCACGCCCTTGACGCCGCCGCCAACCACGTCGAGCGCGCGCTCGCCCTGGCCGACCAGTCCGACCCGGTCCGCCGGCTGCAGCTCGAGCTGCTGCGCACCGAGATCACGTTCTACCGCGACCGCACCGACTTCCTCACCGGCGGCGGCCCCGACCAGCTCGTCACGCTGGCCGACCGGCTCTACGCGCACGACGACGCGGCCAGCGCCGCCCGCGCCTGGACCCTGCTCGGCCAGGCCGCCTGGTTGCGCACCGACCGGCGGGCGGCCCTGTCCTGCCTGGACCGGGCGGTCGAGCTGTTCGACGGGGTGCCGGACAGCACCGAGAAGGCCGACGCCTACGCCGAGCTGGGCCGGCTGCACATGCTCAACTACGAGCGCGACCCGGCGATCGCGGCAGCCGGCGCGGCCGCCGACATCGCCGAGCGGCTGGGCAGCGTGGAGACCCGCACCAACGCCCGGATCACCGTCGCGATGTCGCTCTACCAGGCCGGCGACCGGGGTGCCCTGGCCGAGCTTTACGCGGTGACCGAGTTCTGCCGGACGCACGGCCTGCTGGCGCTCAATCGGGCGATCCAGAACCTCGCGTACGCGCTGAGTGAAGAGGGCGACTGGGTGCGCTCCAAGGAGCTGCTCTCCGAGGCCGCCACCGCCGTGCAGGGCGGGCACACGCTCAACACCGGCTACTCCGGCGAGGCGATGCGCGCCTACTTCGCGGGCGAGTTCGACCGGCTGCTGGCCGCCGCCGACAAGTTCGTCGACACCCCCGACGGGCGCTGGGACATCCAGGTCCGCGGCCTGCGTGCCTGCCTGCGGGTGCTGCGCGACCAGCCGGTGCCGACCGTCGGCGAGACCGACGACGTGGGCGACGCGCTGGAGACCGCGCGCACCGGCGGGTTCTACCGGCCGCGCTGGACCACGCTCGGGCTGACCGCCCAGGTCCGCGCCATGCAGGGCCGCACCGACGAGGCCGGCGAGCTGCTCGACGAGCTGGCCGAGTCGTGGTCGGCGGTCCCGGCGCTGGCCAGCGGCGAGTGGGTCTCGGCGGCGGCGTTCGCGGCGGCGCTGACCGGCCGGGCCGCGGCCGTGCGGGTGCGCGGCATGCTCGACCGGGTCAATCACCGCACCCCGTGGGCCGAGGCAGCGCTGCGGATCGTCAGCGCGGCGCTGGCCGCGGCCGACGACGACGCCGGCCGGGCCGGTCAGCTCTACGCCGCGGCGGCCGGCATCTACGGGCAGATCCCCGACGTCACCGACCGGATGCTGGCGCTGGCGATGGCGGCCCGCAGCTTCCTGGTCGCCGACGAGCGGGCGGCGGCCGAGGTGGCGCTGACCGAGGTGCGCGCGTTCGCCAACCGCAACCGGGCACCCGGGCTGCTCCGGCTGACCGGCAGCCCGAGCCCCGAGGCGACGCTGGCGAGCTAGGCCTCAGGCCGCGACCGCGGTCGGTGGCTCGGCCGGCGCCGGCACCCGCGCGGCGAGGTTCTTCGCCTTCTGCGCGTAGATGTCGACGTATTCGCGGCCAGAGAGCTCCATCAGCTCATACATGATCTCGTCGGTCACCGCCCGCTCGACGAACCGGTCACCGGACATGCCCGCGTAGCGGGAGAAGTCGATCGGCTCGCCGAACCGGATGCGTACCCGCTTGATCTTGGGAATGACCTTGCCCGGTGGCTGGATCTCATCTGCGTTGAGCATCACAACCGGGACCACCGGGGCGCCGCTGAGCAGTGCGAGCCGCGCCACACCGGTCTTGCCCCGGTAGAGGCGGCCGTCGGGCGAGCGGGTGCCCTCGGGATAGATGCCGGCCAGGTTGCCGGAGAGCAAAACGCGGAGCTGGGTGTCGAGCGCGGCCTGCGCGGCCCGCCCGCCGGACCGGTCGACCGGGATCGTGCCGGTGCTGACGAAGAACATCTTGATCAGCCAACCCTTGATCCCTTTGCCGGTGAAATACTCGGCTTTCGCCACGAAGGTGACTTTTCGCCGAACCATCAGCGGCATGAAGATCGAGTCGGAGAACGACAGGTGATTGCTGGCGATGATCGCGGGACCGGTCGCCGGCACGTTGTCGCGACCCTCGACCACCGGGCGGAAGACCAGTCGCAGCCACGGGCCGAGGATCACGTACTTCAGCAGCCAGTACAGCAACCGATGTCCTTCCCCTCGACCCCGCCGACCTGACGCTACGACATTGAGCCTACGAAGCGCGTACGCCATGCCACAACGGACTACTGGAACCGGCGGCGCGCGTGTCACGATTGGCGGCACGCGCGTGGGCGATCCCCGCGCGCAGCGAGGAGGGGATGCGGTGTCTGCGGGTGGCGCCCGTCGTGGTCGGCGGGACAACGGTCTCGACGCGGCCGACTTCGCCGTTGCCGGCGACGTCGACCCGAGAATCGGTGAGCACCTCCTGGACGTGCTCGGCGCCGGCGGCATCGCCGCCTATCTCCAACCGTCGTCCGACCTCAACCCGGTGACCCGCACCACGACCATGCCTCCCCGGCCGGTCGACCGGCTC
>Ga0193743_1001487_pt1 | contig 17453 bp, 11 predicted proteins | sample L2c2metaG_FD_143038 | JGI IMG/M metagenome (GOLD analysis project Ga0193743, IMG submission 143038) | Soil microbial communities from a riparian zone of the East river system, Colorado, United States - L2c2 | ecosystem: Environmental > Terrestrial > Soil > Riparian zone | place: USA: East River...
CCTTAGGGAGGAGTTTTCATGTCTCTTGAAGTTCAGTATCAATCGGGTTTCGGCAATGAATTCGCGACAGAGGCTGTTGCCGGAGGTTTGCCGGTTGGCCAGAATGCTCCACAGAAGCATCCTCTGGGGCTGTATACGGAGCAGTTCAGCGGAACGCCGTTTACCGCTCCTCGCGCTGTGAACCGGCGGACATGGACGTACCGGATTCGTCCTTCGGTGACGCACCATCCTTACACGGAGATCCCTTTGCGTCTGATTCGCAGCGGGCCGTTCACTGAAGTTTCGACGACGCCGAACCAGTTGCGCTGGAACCCTGTGCCTCTGCCGGAGGAGCCGACGGATTTTGTTGACGGCATCATTACGCTGGGGGGAAATGGCGATCCGGCGATGCAGACCGGCGTGGCGATCCACTGGTATGCGGCGAATGCCTCGATGACGGATCGATTTTTTTACAGCGCCGATGGTGAGTTGCTGATCGTTCCGCAGCTGGGCAAGCTCGATCTGCGCACCGAGCTCGGCATCCTGCAGGTGGCTCCGGGAGAGATCTGCGTGATTCCGCGTGGAGTGAAGTTTCGGGTGGAGCTGCCGGAGGGAAAGGCGCGGGGATACATCTGCGAGAACTACGGGCTGCCGTTCCGGTTGCCGGAGCTTGGAGCGATTGGGGCGAATGGGCTGGCGAACGCGCGGGACTTCAAGGCTCCTGTAGCCGCGTATGAGGACCGCGAAGGGAAGTTTCACATTACATCGAAGTTTCTTGGGCGGCTATGGTCGGCGGAGATCGATCACTCTCCACTGGATGTGGTCGCGTGGCATGGGAACTATGCTCCGTACAAGTACGACCTGGCGCTGTTCAACTGCATCAATACGGTCTCATTCGATCATCCCGATCCGTCGATCTATACGGTGCTGAGTGCGCCTTCGGCAGTTCACGGCACCGCGAACTGCGACTTCGCCATCTTTCCGCCGCGATGGATGGTGGCGGAGCATACCTTCCGACCACCGTGGTTTCATCGCAACCTGATGAACGAGTTTATGGGTCTGGTCTTTGGCGCGTACGATGCGAAGGCCGAGGGGTTTGTTCCCGGCGGAGCTAGTTTGCATAACTGCATGGCAGGGCATGGTCCTGACGCGGAGACTTTTGAGCGGGCGAGCGCCGCTGAGTTGAAGCCGCAGTATCTGGACAACACGCTGGCGTTTATGTTCGAGACGCAGCTGGTGGTGCGTCCGACGGAGTTCGCCATGAAGACGAGCATCCTGCAGCATGAGTATTACGAGTGCTGGCAGGGTCTTAAAAAACACTTCAAGCCTGGCACGAAATCGTGAAGCAGAGTTGGGTGATTTCAGTGAACGATTCTGGATCGGATTTTCCGATCCAGAATCTTCCCTATGGCGTCTTTCGTTATCAAGGGAAGACGAGCATTGGTGTAGCGATCGGTGATCAGATTCTGGACCTGCGTGCCTGTGCCGATGCTGGTCTGTTCGCGGGGCTACCCGCGGAGATTCATGATGCCTGCCGCGAGGAGCGTCTGAATGCATTGATGTCTCTTGGGACGGCGGCGTGGTCTGGGTTGCGCGGGGAGGTCACGGCCCTGCTGGAAGAGGGCGCGCGGAGAAGAGAGAGTGTGGAGCCGTGTCTGGTCCCGATGCGCGAGGTTGTGATGTTGCTGCCTGCTGCGATCGGTGATTATACGGACTTCTATGCTTCCATCGATCACGCCACGCGTGTCGGGCGTCTCTTTCGACCGGAGAACCCTCTGCTGCCGAACTACAAGCATGTGCCGATTGGTTATCACGGCCGTGCATCTTCGATTGTCGTCAGCGGAGAGGAGATTCGCAGGCCTTGCGGGCAGACGAAGTCTCCAGATGCGACGTCGCCAACCTTCGGGCCGACGAGGTCGCTCGACTATGAGGTTGAGGTTGGTCTCTTCGTTGGCGTGGGAAATCGGCTGGGGGAGAGTATTCCTATCGACGAGGCGGAGGGGCATGTCTTTGGGCTGTGCCTGGTGAATGACTGGTCGGCGCGAGATATTCAGTCGTGGGAGTATCAGCCACTGGGGCCGTTTCTGGCGAAGAGCTTTGCGACGACGATCTCGCCGTGGGTGGTTCCGCTGGAGGCGCTTGCACCTTATCGGGTCGCTGCGCGTTCGCGGGGGGAGAATGACCCTGCACCGTTGCCATATCTGACCTCTTCGAGTGCTCATCGCGATGGCATCGACCTGACGGTGGAGGCTTACCTTGAATCCGCGCAGATGCGACGGGAGGGGCGCGAGCGTGTGCTGTTGAGCCGTGGCAGTCTGCGCGATCTTTACTGGACGATTGCCCAGATGGTGACGCACCACGCGAGCAATGGGTGCAATCTGCGTGTTGGAGATCTACTGGCTACGGGGACCATCTCAGGTGCTGAGGTGGGCTCGGAGGGATGTTTGCTCGAGAAGAGGCATAACCCGGAGCCTGTGCGGTTGCCTACGGGTGAGACGAGGGTTTTTCTGGAAGATGGGGACAGAGTGACGCTGCGCGCCTATTGCTACAGGCCGGGGCTGCCCAGGATCGGGTTCGGCGAATGCAGCGGAACGGTGCTGGCGGCCGGGTGCTAATCCCAGGTACTGATCCAACTAACTCTGGGTTGAGAATCTTTGCTGTGAGGATGCACGCATTCGTGTCGAACGGGCCGGCTGTGCGTCGAAGACTATGCTGGAGTCTTGGGAGCGGAGCTTCCGAAGATGAGGTCGTATGGGTTGTCGAAGAAGCGGTAAGGTTTCGGCGGGTTTGATTGTGGGGATGTTGCTGGGCTGGCAGACCGCGTGGGCGCAGCAGGCTCCAATGTGTCATGGTGGCGAGACGGCGATGGAGATCAAGTCGCCGGAGAGTCTGCCTCCGCCGGTGAAGATGGCTGGTATTGGAAACAGTTCGATAAAGATTACGGCGGCGAACGAGGAGGCGAGGGCGTGGTTCATCCAGGGGCTGAATCTTCTGCACGACTTCTGGGACTACGAGGCGGCGCGCGCGTTTGAGCAGGCGGTGCGGTCCGATCCGAAGTGCGCGATGTGCTACTGGGGGTTGTATCGGGCGGCGGAGTTTCGTAGTCAGGGGAGCCAGTGGGGGCAGGCGGCGCTGGACCGCGCGGTAGCGCTGAAGGGACAGGCGAGCAAGGCGGAGAAGCTCTATATCGAAGCGGCGGTGGCGGGGAACAAGAGGTCACTCGAAGCGATGCATCCAAAGCCGGATGCGAAGAAGGAAAAGAAGAAGGATGAGGATGCTTCTCACAAGGATTCGGAGGAGACGAAGCTTCTACGCAAGCTGGTGAAGCGGGAGCCGGAGGATGTGCAGGCGCGGATCTTCCTGGCGGAATCGCTGCGGGACGGCTTCGATAAGAAGGGCGATCCACGCGCGGGAACGGCGGAGGGGCAGCAGATTCTGGTGACGATCCTGAAGGAGCATCCTGACGATACAGCGGCGAACCATTACTGGATTCATGCGGTCGAGCCAGGAAATCATCCAGAGCTGGCGCTGGAGAGCGCAAAGAAATTGGGGGAGCTGACGCCGGCCTCGGGACATATGGTGCATATGCCGGGACATATCTTCTATCGCACAGGAGACTATGAGTCGGCGCGCGGCTCATTTCTGGCTTCGATGCAGGTGGACGAGGCCTACATGAAAGCGCAACAGGTCAGTGTGGCCAATGACTGGAACTATGTGCACAACCTGATGTACCTGATCGCCGACCTGATGGAAGCGGGAAGGGTGGGCGAGGCGGTGAGGATCTCCGGGAAGCTGACGAAAGCACGGGCAGAGGTGGGACCCACGCTCTACAGACAGACTCCGCGGGATGGCTTGTCGCGGTTGAACGTGGGGCTTCCGGTGTATCTGCGGGCGGGTGCGTGGGAGAGCGCGACGCGTGCGCTCGAGGGGAGCTCGCCGGACCCGTCGATGAAGAACATGGTGGAGCTGCGTGACGCGATGCTGGACTACACACATGGCATGACGGCGCTGGAGCACGGAGACAGCAAGGCCGCTGCAACGGCGAGTGATGCCCTGGATGCTCGGGTGAAGACGAAGCCAGTGGTTCCGCCGGACGATATGCCAGGGATGGCGGCGATGTCGATGTCGAAGGACGCGATGGCCATGCCGGTGTACAGCTACCTGGATGTGGCGGCGATGGAGTTGCGGGCGAGCGTTCTGCTGGCCGAGGGACGCGGGGTGGAATCGGATGCGATGTTTGTGAAGGCGGGGGATGCGGAGAAGGAGTTGGGGTATCGCGAGCCTCCGTTCTACATTCGTCCTGTGCAGGAGACGCGCGGAGATGCGTTGCTGCGCGCGAAGCGTTATGACGAGGCGAAGCAGGCCTATGAGGCGGCGCTGAAGCAGAGGCCGGAGTCGGGATTTGCGCTTTATGGAATGGCTCAGGCCGATGCTGCAGCCCGCCGGAGGGCCGAGGCCACGCAGGACTATGTGCGGTTGCTGCGGGCGTGGGCAAATGCCGATCCGGATCTTCCGCAGCTGCAGGCGGCCAGGGCCTGGATGGAGGCCCAGGCGGTGGATGGGGAGTAAAGGTCGAAGTTCTCCATCGAAAGATGGAGAAAAGAATGACCCATCGGGTCCATGACAGCTTATGGAGACTGTCTTACAGTTGTCTGTGTGATGTTCACTCTCCGGAGGCGCCCAGAAGGCGCCTCTTCTTTTTTGCCCGCAGGCGCGGGTGCGTGGCTCTGGTGGAGAGAGAACTCCACCTTTTGGTGGAAGACGGATGCTGCCCAGCGCACGTATGTTTAGGTCCGTTCATAACAATTTGAACCGGCACGTAACGATTTTTGTGAGGCGATGGTGTGTCTGGAGTGACAACAATGAAAACAGTAAAAAGAATGAAGAAGGCGATAGTCGGGGTGGCGCTTGTTGCGGCCGCGGCAACGGGATTCGGGCAGGGATGTGTGGCCGCGCACTCGAACCAGCGGTCGATGGACGAGCTGGTCAGATCGCTCGACGGCGGAACGAAGTACGGATGGTCGATCCATAACCTGACGGTCGATATCGGTTACAGATTCTTCAACTCGAACAAGTACTTCATCGGGGACGAAGAGATCGCGCGGCCGAATGCGATCCGGAATCACCAGAACATCTTCGATGTTGGCGTGGAGTACCGTTTTACTCCGCAGTGGAGTTTCATTGCGGATGTTCCGGTCTTCAATGGGACGCGCAACCAGCTCTATCCACCGACGGGCGTTTTTCAGGTGAGCGGGATCGGCGACATCACACTGGGGGCGCAGCGCTGGATCTTCAGGCCGCCGACAGAGTTTGGCGGCGACATCGCGGTAAGTGCTTCGGTTAAGATTCCCACGGGCATCAATAACGCAACCGGCTCGGCGCTCTACAAAGGACAGATCGTAAAGGCAACGGCGGACCAATCCATGCAGCCGGGCGATGGCGGTTGGGGCCTGGTGCTGGCGACTCAGGGCTATAAGTCGCTGTGGCGGAGATCTGATCTTTATGGTCAGGCACAGTACTTGTTCAATCCGCGAGACACAAATGGCGTGTTAACGTTCCGGAGCCAGCCGGGACAGGGTGTGATGTCGGTGACGGACCAGTATCTGTACCGTCTGGGTGTCTCGCAGGGTGTGCCGAAGCTTCGCGGCGTGGCGCTGAGCCTTGGCGTGCGTGGCGAAGGAGTTCCGGTGCGCGACCTTCTGGGCGACAGCAACGGATTCCGCCGACCGGGCAGTGTGATCTCGCTTGACCCAGGGCTGATGGTGAACGTGCGGCGGACGACGCTTTCGGTCAACGGGCCATGGGCGCTGCGCCGGGACAGACCACCGAGTGTGCCGGAGATCAAGAACGGCACGAAGAATGGCGATGCGTTCTTTGCCGATTACACGGTGATCGTCGGGCTCTCACATCATTTTTAGTTGCTGCCTCCGAACCGTATCGACTTGGCGCCGGGAGAAGCGGCCTGCGAGCGAAGAGATGTTGGATTGCGGTCGCTTGCGCCAGAGACTCGGACTAAGCAGGCTAACTAGCCGGTTCACGACAGCTTTAACGCTTACGTAATCTTCCTGTAGGATGCTTGCGTTTTATGACAGTTCGATTTTTAAGCGGTGTAATCCTCTGCGTGAGCACGGTTGTGACGATGAAAGCCCAGGAAGCGGTAACGAATCCATACCTGCAGGTGATGGAGAAGGCCGGGGCGCATGCCCGGGAGCATGGAGCGGTGCAGCCTGTGCTTTCGCCCGTGGATGCGACCGTCCTTAGCGGCGAGGTTCCGCTGAAGGAGCTGCAGGCGAAGGGCTTCAAAGTGGTGCCGTGGACGACGAATGACCCTGAGAAGATGCGGACCCAGATCCGCATGGGCATCGATGGGTTGATCACGGATCGTCCGGACCTGTTGCAGCAGGTGTTGAAGGAAGAGCGAGCAGCGGCGAAGACAGCGGGGGAACGCGAGCGGCTGGCGAAGTTCGATGTGACTGCGCATCGTGGAGGTCGTGGCCTGCGGCCTGAGAACACGCTGCCCTCCTTTGAGAGTGGGCTTGACCAACTGGTGACAACGCTTGAGACCGATACCGGGGTGACGACCGATGGGGTCTCGCTGATTTGGCACGATCAGTTTCTGAATCCGCAGAGCTGCCGTCACGCCGATGGCACGCCGTATACGATGGAGAACCGGGTCTTCATCAAAGATATCTCGAGCACGGAAGCGCAGAAGACCATCATCTGCGACAAGTTGCACTTCGGTGCCGAGCAGAAGAACGACCTTGCGCTGTCGCCGGTTGCGGTCGCCTTTGCGAAGAAGGAAGGGTTGATCAGCCCCTACGTTCCGACGTATGCGGCTCAGCTGTTCCGGTTTGTGAACTTCTATGTGGAGTACTACCGCATAGGCCCCGGCAAAGCCGACGCGCATGCAAAAGAGCGGGCGGCGAATGCGGCGAGGGCGCGATTCAATCTAGAGACCAAGATCATGCCGGAGGGAATCCCCGGCGATGACGGACACACCAACCACACAGCAGGCCCGCAGGCGTTTGTGGAGGCGCTGTGCGGCGCCATCGTGAAGGGCGGGATGGAATCGCGCGCCGAGGTGCAGAGCTTCGATTTCAGAACGCTGATTCTGATTGAAGAACAGTACTCGAAGATTCCCACCTACTACTTGACCGGACCGGCGAAGATGCTCACGAGTCCATGGGTTCCGGAAGCGTTAAGGGCGACGGCGGACAAGCGCTGAGTCACGATCTGCCGCGCTTCGGTTCTTTCGAAGACCGTCCCATGAAACGTTCTATTCATCATCCAGTCATCGTCTGTATACAGGCTGCGCATAGCGTTATTTGTATGCGCAGACTTCTATCTTTCCTGACAGTTGCACTCGTGTGTCTTGTATTCCTTCCAGGCAGAGCAGTGGCTCAGTATGAGAACGGCAGCATCGTTGGAACGGTCCATGACGGTTCTGGTGCGGTTGTTTCAGGTGCGACAGTTGCGGTTACAAATGCCGCGACCGGCGTGGTAAGCACACGGCAGACCAATGACAGCGGCGACTACGAGGTTCCCGCGCTGCGCGTTGGGCAGTACAACGTCGAAGTGACAAAGTCGGGCTTCGCTCCGGCACGGGCTACCGACATCTCTGTGTCGGTGGCGGCGAGGCAGAGAATCGATCTGACGTTGCAGATCGGCGAGACCAGCACGACGGTCGAGGTCTCAGGCGTTTCGCTGCAGATGGAGACCGACACCAGCCAGCGCGGACAGATCGTGACGCAATACCAGACGGCGGCGCTTCCTCTGGTGAGCCGCAATTACTCGGACCTGATCGGATTGACGACGGGTGTGCGGCAGACGACGCAGTCCTATTCGAGCACGTCGAACACCGGACTGGTGCGTGAAGGATCGTTCAATGTGAACGGTCAGCGCTCGATCTTCAACAACTTCCTGCTGGACGGTATGGACAACAATGCCTATGGCGAGTCCAACCAGGGCTTCTCGAACCAGATCATTCAGCCTGCTCCGGATTCGATTGCGCAGTTCCAGGTTGTGACCAACAATGAGACCGCCGAGTATGGGCGCGCCTCGGGCGCGGTGGTCAACGTGGCGTTTGCACAGGGCGGCAACAAGTTCCATGGCCGCGTGTACGAGTTCATCCGCAATACGGACCTGAACGCGACGGGTTTCTTCCGTCCGCCGGGAGGGCAGAAGCCTTCGTACAACCGCAATCAGTTCGGCGGCAACTTCAACGGCCCCATCATCAAGGACCATCTCTTCTTCTTCCTAGATTACGAGGGCTTCCGCCAGGTGCGTAAGCAGGTCTCGACGGCGACGCTGCCGACACCCAACCAGCTTGCCGGCAAGTTCTCGAAGCCGGTCTACGATCCTTATGACGGCACGTCTTATGCGGCAGGTACGTCGATCCTGAATGCGCCCCACATCTCCCCCTCGGCGCGTACGATTGCAGGTCTGGTCGGTCAGCTGAATCCAACCTCAGCGGCGGTGAACAACTTCACGACCTTCCAGCGCTCGAACAACTACACCGACAAGGGTGACCTGCGGCTGGACTATGCGATCGATTCGCGGAACACCGTCTTCGTTCGCGCTTCGCATCTGAAGACGAACGCAACGGACTTCCCGATCTTTGGCCTTCCGCTGGACGGCAACTCGAACGGTAAGCAACGCATCCTGGACCAGCAGATCGCGGGCGGTTATACCCGCGTGATCGGCGCCAACCAGCTACTCGACGCGCGTTTCGGCTTCTCCCGTACCAGAGCTGGTAAGTACTCGCTCTCGATCGGTACCAATCCGGGCTTCACGTATCCCGGTCTGCCGACGGATCCAACTGTAGCGGGTGGTATTCCTGGTATCGGCATCACAGGCTTCGCTGCATTGGGCCGTCAGACGACGAACCCTCAGTTCCAGAACCCCTCGATTTTGAATCCCAAGGTGAACTATACCTGGGTGATCAAGAACCACTCGCTGAAGGCAGGCTACGAGTATCAGCAGATCTGGATGGATGTGCAGGATACGAATCCGCTGTACGGCGGCTTTACCTACGCCGGCGGCTACAGCCGCAACTACGTCAATGGCGTGGCCGCTGAGAACGCGAACGCGGACAACTACTTCGCTGATTTTCTATGGGGAGCATCGAGCGCCTACTCACTGTCGAGCTACTTCGTAGCGCAGCTTCGCAACCGCTCGAACTTTGCCTACCTGCAGGACGACTGGAAGGTCTCGCCTAAGCTGACTCTGAATATTGGCCTGCGCTATGAGTACAGCACGCCCTACTGGGACGAGAAGAATCGCCAGGCAAACTTCAACCCAGCGCTGGCAGCGTCGAATCCGCTGGGCGCAATGGTTCCTGTGACGAGCACGGGCAACAAGTATGGCTACAATCCGGACCGCAACGACTGGGCTCCGCGCTTCGGGTTTGCCTTTGCGGCGGACGATAAGACGTCGATCCGCGGTGGCTACGGTATCAGCTTCTCTCACTATGATCGTGCAGGCTCGGGTAATATCCTCGCGATCAACCCGCCGAATGCTCTGTTCGTTACGGTGACACAGACATCTAAGAACGCTGGCGGAAACGCGGCGACGTACGTTCCCATGGACCAGGGCTTCCCGTCGTCGACGCTGAACTTCAACCCCATCACAGCGAACGTGACGTACATCGATGGCAACCGCTACCGCGACAGCTACGTGCACAACTATTACGTGGACGTGCAGCGCACGCTGATGAAGAATACGTTGCTCGACATTGCATACGTAGGCAATCACGGGCTGAAGCTGCTGCAGCTTGCCAACTATAACCAGGCCGATCCGAATGTGATCACGAACAATAAGTTCACGCGGCCACTGACCACCTACGGCGATATCACTATCGCAATGCACTCGGCGTACTCGAACTACAACGCGCTGCAGGTGCGGTACGAACAGCGTATGGTGGCGGGGCTGACGCTGCTGAATTCGTTCTCGTGGTCGCATGCACTGGACAATGCAGGTGCCTCCCTCGAGGCCAACACGCCCTCGCCGCAGGACTATCGCAATCTGGCGGCTGATTATGGACAGTCGGAGTACAACCAGCCTATCGTCAACACGACGTCGCTGGTGTATGAGCTTCCCTTCGGCCGTGGCCGCCACTTCATGAACACGGGCGGTGTGCTGAACCAGGTGCTGGGCCAGTGGCAGGTCTCGGCGGTGAACCAGGCGATGTCGGGATTCCCCTACCAGATCAACTACACGCCTCCAACGAACAACCAGGTCTCAGGCATTGCGGCGAGCTATCGCGGAGCCAACCTCTATCGTCCGAACCGCGTTCGGGGTGTGTCGCTGAACTCCCTGGATAAGTCGAAGTCGAACGGAACCTCACTGCAGTACATCAATACGGCGGCGATCAGCCTTCCGGCTACTGCTAACGCAAACAATGTACCGCTGAGCCCATTTGGCAACATGTCTCGCGATCCGGGCCGCAGCCCAATCTTCACGACACTGAACCTGGCGTTCAATAAGCGCTTCGACACTCCAGTAGAGCAGATGAAGGTCGAATTCCGCGGCGAACTGTACAACGCCCTCAACCATACCAACTTCACCCAGCCTGGCGGAGGCATATCAAGGGCGTCGAATGGCCAGCTGACAGGCGGAGCGATCACCAGCACCTTCGATCCCCGCATTATCCAGTTCGGAGCCAAGGTATTGTTCTAACCGGACTACGTTTCAACCGATGCCGGCCACCTGTAGAGGGTGGCCGGTATTTTCTTTGGGGCACTGGTTGATGTAGCTTGAACCGAGCCCATCGCGGGGCGTGGAGAGACCCGATTGATCACGAGTGCAAGGCGTCCTTGCGATGATGCGGTAATTCTCTCAGGCCGCTGCCGGGATAGGACAGGGCGGCGCGGTGCATGGGTACTCGCTGCAACGGTGCTGGGTTCGAGCATGGAGTTTATTGACGGCACCGTGGTGAATGTCGCTCTTCCCGCGTTGCAACGAGGACTTGAGGCAACCGGCGCACAGGTGCAGTGGGTGGTGGAAGCTTACGCGCTGTTTCTTTCAGCGCTGCTGCTGGTAGGCGGAGCGCTGGGAGACCGGTTGGGCCTGCGCAGAGTCTTTATGACGGGCGTGATCCTGTTTGCCGCTGCCTCTATCTGGTGCGGACTTGCGCCAAACGTCGGTCAATTGATTGCCGCCCGCGCGTTGCAGGGAGTGGGCGGTGCAATGCTGGTCCCGAACAGTCTTGCACTGGTAAGCGCACATTTTCCGCCTGAAGAACGGGGGCGCGCGATTGGAACGTGGTCAGGCTTCGCCGCAATGATGACGGCGCTGGGACCAGTTGCCGGAGGGTTTCTGGTGGAACACGGATCGTGGCGGTGGGTCTTCTTTATCAATGCTCCGCTGGCGATTGTGACTGTGTGGATTCTGCTGCGGTATGTTCCCGAGACGAGCAGCTATGACGAGCGCGGAAAGCTGGGCGGCCTGGATTGGAAGGGAGCATTTTTTCTGACGGCGGGTCTTGCGGGAGTAACCTTTGCACTAATCGAAGGGACCGGAGGCAGCCGTGCTATCTGGCTGACAGGTGGGGCAGGCGTTGGGTTTCTCGCAGCCGCAATCTATAGGGAAGAACATGCGGCAGACCCATTGGTGCCGCTGGCGTTGTTTCGCAGCCGGGAGTTTCTGGGGGCGAACCTGTTGACGTTCTGTTTGTATGCGGCGTTGAGCGGAGCATTGTTTTACCTTCCACTGAACCTGATCCAGATTCAGGGCTACACGCCAACGCATGCCGGCGCCGCAATGCTGCCGATGGTAGTGCTGATGTTCCTACTGTCACGATGGTCCGGCGGATTGATGTCGCGCTATGGTGCGCGAGGACCGCTGGTCGCAGGGCCGCTGATTGCTGCGGCAGGATACATTGTGCTGGCTCGTCCCGGCGTTGGCGGGTCGTACTGGACGGCATACTTCCCGGCAGTCCTGCTGCTGGGGTTGGGAATGGCGGTGAGCGTGGCTCCGTTGACGACGGTGGTGATGAGTTCGGTGAATGAGTCGAGCACGGGCGCTGCTTCGGGAGTGAACAACGCTGTGTCGCAGGTGGCGGCTCTGCTGGCGCTTGCGGTCTGCGCGCCGGTGTTCTTCCATGTATTCTCTGCATCGCTGTCGCAAAGGCTGGCGGCTGCGCAGGTTTCAGACGAAGTGAAGTCGAGTGTGTTGGAGCAGCGGGCGAAGCTGGGAGCGATCGAGACCACAGATCGAGGAGGGCGACAGTCTGTCGACGAGGCTTTCGTTATGGGCTTTCGGGTGGTGGCTCTGGCCGCGGCCGGACTGGCGGTGACGGCTTCTTTGACTGCAGCGGCCACGATGCGGTCGCGCACTCCGAGGCCGTAGATCCGGTCAGGAGGACGCTTCTCTTCCGTTTGGCGTGCCTAATGGGCTTCGCGGTTGGTGATAGTTACGCGGAACGGGGGCTTTGCAGTCTCGGTGGGATCTTGCGTGTAAGTCTCGGTCGTTTTGGCGGGATCGTAGCCGCGCCAAAGCCAGGTCATCTCTTCAGGGAACTCGGCTCCACCTTCGCCGGGGCTGTGTGGTCCGACGCCGAAGCTGAAGTGGAAGTCGTAGGACTTGAGTTTGAGCGCATTGGCCATGCGGATGTTGGCCAGAGGCCAGCTTCCGTAGCGGTTATTCTCCTGATCGTTGGAGCCGTCCTGCAACCAGACACGAATGTTGCGGTGCGGCTCACGCAAGATCTTTTCGGGATAGTCCTGTCCTCCGTCAGGCACAGCAGGGTCCTCATGCCACTGGATGGCGGTGAAGCTGCCAATCCAGGAGATGACGCGGCCGAACTCGTCGGGCATCTGCCATGCAGCGTTGAATGAGGTAATGCCTCCTGACGACATGCCTGTAATTGCGTGGCTGTAGGCATCTTTGCGGAGGTTGTACTTTGCGGAGACCGCGGTCAGTAGCTCATCGCGAAGGAAGCGCGCGTAGCGGTCGGAGACGGTGTCGTACTCGGTCGAACGCATGGAGTCCTTCAGGGTGCGAGACCACTTCTTCGAGTAGGCGTCGACGAACCTGTAGGTCGGCGTGTCCGGGGCTCCGGAGATATCGCCGGGATCGGTGAAGACGGCAATCATCACGGGGATCTTGTGCTGTGCGATCAGGTTGTCGATCACGTTAAGCGCGGGATGGTTCCCTTTGCGGTCGAGATACCCCCCACCGTCGTTGAAGACCATGACGGCGGCAGGAGTGTTGGGATTGTACTGCGCGGGCACGTAGATCCAGTAGTTGCTGGTCATGCCGTCGTAGATACGGCTGGTGAGGGTCAGCTTCTCCGAGAGCTTGCCAGAGGGCACGTTCGGGTTCTGGAGGGAGTCGGTGGTAAGTGGCGGAGGAGGCGGCGCCGGGCCGGAGAAGTTTTGGGCCGAGGCGGGAAGGGTAAGGCAGAACGCGAGGAGCAGTGGCTTGAGCATGGGACTCCACTATAACGCTGTGGCGGAAGATGCTTCTACAATTCAGGAGATGAGTTTAACCTTTGAGATCAGCAGGTCCGCGGAGAGCGGAGGACGCAGGGCTGCGCTCACGCTGCCGCATGGAGTGGTGCAGACGCCGGTCTTTATGCCGGTCGGCACCGTGGCCAGCGTAAAGACGGTGGAGCAGGGCGTGCTGGAACGAATTGGCCCGGGCGAACGCGGGGCAGAGATTATCCTGGCGAACACCTATCACCTTTACCTGCGGCCCGGGCACGAACTGATCGCGCGACTGGGTGGAGTGCATCGCTTCATGAGCTGGAATCGGCCCATGCTGACGGACTCCGGCGGCTTCCAGGTGTTCAGCCTGAGCAGCCTGCGCAAGGTAACGCCCGATGGCGTGGAGTTTCGCTCGCACCTCGATGGCTCGCGTCACTTCTTTTCGCCGGAGCACTCGATGGACGTGCAGATTGCGTTGGGAGCGGATATCGCGATGGTCTTCGACGAGTGCGTGGAGACGCCCGCAAGCTGGGAGCGTACGAAGGAATCGATGGGATTGACGCACGCCTGGGCGGCGCGGTCAAAGGACCATTTCGCGGCGAACCAACACAAGGTGCCGTGGCATGCGGCGTTGGGGGAAGCGACGCAGAGCCTCTTCGGCATCGTGCAGGGTGGCATGTATGTCGATCTTCGTAAGGAATCGGCAGAGAGGCTGGTGGAGATGGAGTTTCCCGGCTACGCCATCGGCGGGCTTGCAGTCGGTGAGCCGCGCGAGGTGACGCGCGAGATGATTGCGCGCACGCTCGAGTGGTTGCCGAAGGATAAGCCACGTTACGTGATGGGTGTCGGCTACCCCGACGAGATCGAGGAGTACGCGAAGATGGGGGTCGACATGATGGACTGTGTGCTTCCGACGCGCGCCGGCCGTCATGGCCTATTGTTCACACGTAACGACGACGGCAGCGTTGTGCGCATGAACATCAAGCGCAAGGAGTACGCCGAGGGCCAGGGACCGATCGACGCGACGTGCGGCTGCATGGTGTGCGCGCGATACACGCGAGCGTACCTGCGGCACCTGTTTGTTGCCGGTGAGCCGCTAGGCCTGACGCTGAACTCGATTCACAATTTGCATTTCTATCTTGCTACGATGGAGCGGGTACGAGGCGAGTTGGATCGACGCGACTGAACGCTGCTTAGCTCACGTTCACGCCGGAGTTATTGCGATCGTGGGGACCGGCGGTATATCGCGTGCAGCTAGGCACGGTGCGCGATGTGGAGCGCGGACGATGGGAGATGGAGATCGTCTGCGCGCGCGTCACCCGCTCTTATGGGAAGATGCCCGCCTTCTTGAAGAACTGATAGTCGTCCCATTGTTTATTCTCCTTCAGCCACTCTTCGGTCTGCGCGGGGGTATCGTGCGGGGCGAACGGCTGGGTGGAGTCCGCGATGGCGTATGCGGTGGCGGCGGTCGTGGCAACGCCCTGGTTGAGGTCGGCCTGATTGACCGAATCAAACGAATCCGAAGCCTTGTGGTGCAGCTTGAAGTACTTGTCAACCTCGTTCCACAACACAAGCGTAGGAACTCCGAGAAGGTCGAAGGAGATATGGTCGGTCTGGAAGAGGAACTCGACCGAGGGTGTGGTGTCGTTTGAGCCTAACCCAGCCAGCAGAGGCTCGACGTCTTTGAGTGCGTCCTTTTCGTCGTCGCGACCCATCAGATACCAACCCTTTGCCCGCTGGGCTCCGGTATCGGAGATCAAGACGCAATCGATGGAGGACATCTGATCTTTATGAGCGCGAACGTATGCAGTGGAGCCGAGGATACCCTGTTCTTCGCCGCCGAAGAGGAGAAAGCGCATGGTGCGCCGCGGCGGGTGGCCGCTGGTCTTAATAGTGCGGGCGACGTCGAGGACCGTAGAGGCGCCGGTGCCGTTGTCCTGCGCTCCTGTGGCCGGATGCCAGGAGTCGAGATGGCCGGCGACGATGACGACTTCGTTGGGAAGGTCTCTACCGGGAATCTCCGCGACGACGTTGTCGACCTTGACGCTTTTGCGGATGCGGTTCTTGAAAGAGAACTCGACGGTAACTGTGCTGTGATCGAGCAGGCGTCGGATCAGGCTCGTGTCTTCGGTGCCGATCTGCGCGGTCGGATAGGGAAAGATGCTGCCGTCGAAGGTGAGCGCGGTGGCCGACTCTGTGCCGTTCGCTCCGCCCACCAGAAGCAGCGCCTTGGGCTTGAGCTTGTTGAGGTGGTCCAGCGTCTGAAGGATCCTGCTGAATCCGGGCTGATCGCCGATGCTCTCCTTGTCGATCAGCACAATGCTACCTGGGAGCTTGTCCTTCTGGGCGTCGACGCCTTCGTCGGTAAGGTGCTCCAGATAGACAACGTCTCCTTTGACACCACCGCTGGGTGTCGACGGGCTCCAGCCGAGAGAGTAGATGTGAAGGTTCTGAACGCGCGGCGTAATGATGCGGCCGGTTGCGGGAGTCTCTGGCTCCCATGTAGCGGGAATCGTGAAGGCTTCGGTGTGGACATTGGCGAGCCCCAGCGCGCGGAACTTCTCCTCGGCCCAGGAGACGGCATGGACATAGTTTTCAGAACCCGTCAGACGTGGGCCGACTGTATCGGCGAGCTGCCGGTCATACTCATAGGCCTGCCCGTTGACCATGACGTCGCCAACGATGTGGGCGACAGTATCGCGCGTGGCAGGGGCCACCGGCATCTGGGCGAGGGTTACCGCGGGGAGCAGCGAGGAGAGAAGAACGAGTGCTGAAAAACGCATCCCATGAACGTACCACAGGGGTCCTCAGGGAACACAGAGGCAGAGCCTCAGCGAAGAGGATCTACGGATGCTCCCAGAAGCCGCTTCGCCAGCTCGTTCACCGCATCCTCGGGCCCTTCTTCGCAGAGCCCCGTATGCACCGGGGAGACCTGGATAATCGTGCTGCGCGGCGACACCAACCAGTGAAAACGCTCGCGCTGCGAGAGCCGCGCAATCGGCCCCGCCGAGGGATCGCCCGCGGCGATCTTCGGAATCGCCTCAAGGTGACGCCGCACCAGCTCGAGATCAATCTGGGGCCACAGAGCCTTCAGCCGTGCCTCGTCGACGAGGACGCGTGCCTCAAGGAACTTATGTTCGAGGCTGAAGACGATGATGCCCGCGTTGATAAACTCACCGCGCTCCACGCGAGGCACCACGCGCACGACGGCGTAATCAAACGAGCTCGGCACGGGCACGGTTGGCCTCCTCTCGAAACTTCGCGGATGCCTTGAGCCTGCGCGCGAAGAAGTCTGCATACACTCTGCGCTTCTCCGCTGCGCTCAGGCCGTCCTCTTCGCGCAGCAGCCACTTGTCCGGAATTTCTTTGAGGATTGCCTCGATCTTTTCCGGCGTCAGAGCCATCTTCGCTCGCTCGTCGGCCTCTGCGAGCGACGTGGCCCAGGGCAGCAGCACATGATTCCTGATCTCGCGGAACGGCGATTCGGCGCGCGCCAGCATCGTCTCCCAGTCGTGCTGAACGTAGATCGCAGCTCCATGGTCGATGAAGTAGAGCTCCTTGTGCCAGCACAGCAGGTTCGCGTTGCGCGGTGTGCGATCCACGTTCATCACGAAGGCATCGAACCACACCGCCATCGAGGCCGTCGCAGCGTCGGCCGAGTCTCCCGCTGCGGGGTCGAACATCGTCGAGCCGGGAAGATAGTCGAGCGCCAGATTCAGTCCGACGCTCGCCTTCAGCAGATCGCGAATCTCCTGGTCGGGCTCGTTGCGGCCCAGCGCAGCGTCCACTTCGATGAAGACAAGCTCCGGAACATTCAGCCCCAGCTCGCGTCCGATCTCGCCGGCCACCAGCTCCGAAACGAGAGCCAGTGGGCCCTGCCCCGCACCGCGAAACTTCAGCACATACAGGCCAAGGTCATCGGCGGCGACGATTGCCGGAAGGCTTCCTCCCTCGCGCAACGCCGTGACATACTGGGTCGCTCTAACTGTCCGCAGTCGCATTCCTTCAAGTGTAGCGGCTTCGTTCAAGCGCTTTATTGGCCTGCTG
>Ga0193743_1001489_pt1 | contig 17435 bp, 10 predicted proteins | sample L2c2metaG_FD_143038 | JGI IMG/M metagenome (GOLD analysis project Ga0193743, IMG submission 143038) | Soil microbial communities from a riparian zone of the East river system, Colorado, United States - L2c2 | ecosystem: Environmental > Terrestrial > Soil > Riparian zone | place: USA: East River...
CCGGACGCAATTAAAGGGCGGCAGCCGCGCTTGAACGACGTCGAGAGCACGGGCAAGATGTCACACGATTCACGATTATTGTCCGTGAAGTAGTCCAAAGAACCGATGCCAGCCTATGATCCCGACAGGCCGGGTCCCACCTTCGCCCCGAAAATGTCGACATCCCGTGGCGGCTATCCGGTCATTTAAAAATGGTTGGGATATCGTGACCGGGGACGACGATCTGGCGTCAAGCTATCGATGCGAGAAATCACCCCATTTGCGGAGCATGGTGCACCGGATCGCGGCCGTCTTGCGATTGCACGCCCACCTCGACAGTTTGTACGAACGTGCCTGCCTCGACTGTTTTTGAGCGGAGGAGCTGGGCTTTTGATTTATTCAATAGGCATCGGAAGCTCGGCCGTCATTTGACCGCGTAGCGCGCGCCGCGCCCTTTTCCGAACTGCGCCAGATAGTGCTGCTCGGCCAACTTTTTTAAATGCACTTTTATTGTGTTGCGATTCGCGCCTGTAGAGTCCTCGATCTCCTTGACCGTGATTTCGCCGCGCGTCTTCACCAGCTCCAGGATCTGGCGGGAGAGCGCGGGCAGGGACGCCCGCAGCGTCTGCTCTTCTTTCACTTTCGCCGCAAGGTTGTCCTTCTGCTTCGCCATCGTTTTGAGGAAGAACACTAGCCAGGGTTCCCAGTTTTGCTCTTCCTTGCGGATGGTTTGCTGGGTACGACGGAGCGCAAGGTAATAACTGTCCTTGTTGCGCTCGATGACACTCTCCATAGAGCTGTAAGGGACATAGCTGTAGCCAGCGCGCAGGAGCAGCAATGTCGTCAATGCGCGCGAGAGCCGGCCATTGCCGTCCTTGAAGGGATGGATTCCCAAAAACACGACAATAAAAATCCCGATCGGTATCAGGGGATGCTGGGTTTCTTCCTCAACGGACCGGTTGAACCACTCGACCAATTCCCTCATCCAGCCCGAGGTTTCAAACGGCGTCGCAGTCTCAAACACTACGCCCAGGCTCTTTCCATCGGGATCGAAGGCCTCGACATGGTTGGGGACGTTCTTGTATTCGCCGCGATATTCCTGGTCTTTTGCGCTGTACTTCAGTAGCTCGCCATGCAGCTGCTTGATGTGGTTCTCGGTGATGGTGATCGCCTCATAGCCGTCGAAGATCATATCCATGACATCGGCATAGCCCGCCACTTCTTCCTCGTCACGGCTGGCGAAGGACTCGCTTAGGCCCGAGAGCAGTTTCTCCACCTCTGCGTCGCTGAGTTTGGCACCCTCGATGCGCGTGGATGAACCCACGCTCTCAATCGTCGCGACCCGCCGCAGGCTCGTCAATTTTTCAGGGGCAAGAGTTTCGATTGCCTTCCAACGCCCCTTGAACTCATCGATATCGGCAATGAGTTTAAGGATTTCCGGCGTGATCGTGATGTTCTTAATCTCGGGCATGGGCTATATCCATTTTCACCCATTTATACCCGATTCGCACCCAAATCCAGCAAAAAATATCCATTTACACCCGTTTATACCCGTTTTCGATACCCGATTAGTCCTATTCGCCGAGAACCGGTGGAGGTGACCGTATTTCTGAAAACGCCTAGATAACGCGAACCCAGTAGGCAAGCACCAGCACTTCCAATCCCACAAGGATGGTAAGAAAGATGCTGTGTTTGAGAGTGAATCGCATCAATTGCGATTGCTGGCGGACCGTGATACCGGTAGCAGCGGCCGCCACCGCAATGGATTGAAGGCTGATCATCTTGCCCAGCACACCGCCGGCCGAGTTGGAGGCTGCCATCAGGATTCGACTGAAGCCAAGTTGCTCGGCGGTGATTGATTGCAGGCTTCCAAAGAGCGCGTTCGATGAAGTATCGGATCCGGTGAGGAAGACGCCCAGCCAGCCTAAGAATGGGCTGAAAAAGGGAAACGCGGCGCCAGTTGCCGCGAAGGCCAGTCCTAGAGTTCCGGTAGCGCCGGAGTAATTCATGACAAATGCCATGGAAAGGACTGCGGCAATCGTTAGGATCGTCAGGGCCAGTTGACGAGCGGATGCGAAAATCACCCGGACGAACTCAGAAATTCTCATCCTGAAAAACATGGCAGAGAAGATGCTCGCGAACATGCACGATGTTCCCCCCGTGGATATCAGGTTCAGATTGAACACTGCCGGGTAAGGAGAAGCTTTCAACAAAACGGGCGGTGTGCGGAGGATCAGATTGTGAAGCGCTGGCCAAGGAACGGCAATAGTCGCAAGATTCAGGATGTTTAGAAAGGGCTTGTATCCCCACAGCAGAACCAGCACGACCACGAAAATGTAAGGCATCCAGGCGCTGACAATCTGCCCAGCGGTGTGAATCGTCGCCGCGGATTGCGAACCTGGAACTCCAGGAGCAAATTCGAAAGGACCGCGCTCAACCGCGCCGTTGCGATCCGGGGTCGTCGTTGCGCTCCGTGATCGCGGACGCCAGAACCTCAGCAATATGATGACTGCGGCCAAAGAAGATGTCGAGCTAAGAATGTCGCTAAGTTGGACGCCGACGTAATTGGATACCAGGTATTCAACCGTTCCAAAAGTTAGCCCTGCCGTCAGGAGCGCAGGCCACACCTCTAGTGCCAGGCTCGGGCTTCCCATCACAGAGATCATGTAAGCGGGAAGGATAGCTGCGATAGGTGCGCAAAGAGTTCCCACCGCACCACCTAACTTATCCACGGGAAGCCCAGTAATTCCTGCCAACGTGATGACAGGTACGCCAATCGCTCCAAATGCAACCGGAGCCGTATTGGCCAATAGGCAGAGCGCGGAGGCGTCGTACGGCGAAAATCCCAACCCCACCATCATGGCTCCCGCCACGGCCACGGGCGTTCCAAAGCCGGCTGCGCCCTCAAGGAACCCGCCAAAACCGAAAGCGATAATGATCGCCTGAATGCGTAAATCGGGAGTCAGAGATCCGACGGAATCCCTGATGATGGCAAACTTCCCCGTCGCCACCGTCACGTTGTAGAGCACGATGGCCCACAACACGATCCAGGATATGGGGAACAGGCCAAAGGCGGCGCCATAGGCGGCCGAACTGAAAGTAAGTGAAACCGGCATTCGGTATCCTGCCAGGGCGATGAGCAAGGTGGCGCCAAGACCACACAGGGCAGCAACCCATGCCGGTTTTCGCCATATGCCGAGAAGGAATAGCAGCACCACGATCGGAAGAGAGGCGACCATCGCGGAGATCGCAAGGTTCTGCCCCCAAATGGAATAGCTTTGCGACCAGGCTGCCGTCATGTCTTCCTGCGGTTCTCCTGTGCGAGCGCCTATAAACATAGCGGAACAATGAGCGTCCGATCTACCACAAGACCGGACGGACCCGATGAAGGACGGCGAGCACGATTCGCGAGCCAATACGCGCTTTCATCTCGTAAGCTGTTTCGCAGGGTGTTGAGGCGTGGCCAAATCGACGAACTGCGCAGCGCCGTGGGCGCCGACGGGCTGATCACCGGAAATAGCCAGCTGCAGACGTATGAATGTGACGGGCTGACGAATTTCCGGGTGATGCCAGACGCCGTGGTGCTGCCGCGCACTGCCGGGGAAGTGCAGGCGGTGGTGCGGCTATGCGCTCGGGACAGAATTCCTTTTGTGAGTCGCGGTGCGGGAACGGGCCTCAGCGGCGGCGCGCTTCCTGCGGCGGGCGGCATCGTCATCAGCCTGGCGCGCATGAACCGCATTCTCAAGGTCGACCTTGCCAATCGGCAGGTCGTGGTAGAGCCCGGGGTGATCAATGCGCATGTGACCCAACGGGTGGCGGCGCAGGGATACTTCTATGCGCCCGATCCGTCTTCGCAATCGGTGTGCACCATCGGCGGCAACGTGGCGGAGAACGCCGGCGGCGCGCATTGCCTCAAATACGGTTTCACGACCACCCACGTTCTGGCACTCGATGTGGTGTTGCCCTCGGGCGAACTGGTCCAACTGGGCGCCCCCGCGCTGGACGCACCTGGCTACGACCTGGCGGGGGTATTCGTGGGGTCGGAAGGGACCCTGGGCGTGGCCACGAAAATTACCCTGCGCATTGTCAAGCGGCCGGAAGTGGTGCAGACCCTATTGGCCGCATTCGATTCGATCCAAGCCGCGGGACAGACCGTCAGTGACATCATCGCCGCCCGGATGTTGCCTTCGGCGATGGAGATTATGGACGCCCTTTCCATCCAAGCTGCGGAAGCCGCCGTACATGCGCACTACCCGATCTGCAAGGGTTTACTGTTGGTGGAACTGGACGGGCCGGGCAGCGAAGTGGAAGAGCTGATGCGCGCGGTAAAGGAATTGTGCCGCAACAATGGCGCTTGGGAGATTCGCATTGCCCAATCGGAGCGGGAACGCGCCCTGGTCTGGAAGGGGCGTAAAGCTGCCTTCGCCGCCGTGGGTCGTATCTCGCCCAACTACATCGTGCAGGACGGCGTAATTCCACGCACCGCGCTGCCTCGGCTGCTGGACGAAATCGAGCGGCTTGCGACAGCCGCTGGCCTGCGAGTCGCCAATGTATTCCACGCCGGCGATGGCAACCTGCATCCGCTTGTACTCTACGACCGGGCGGTGGCCGGGCAGGAAGAGAAGGCACTCGAACTCTCCTATCGCATCCTTCGCCTCTGCGTGGATCACGGCGGCTCCATCACCGGCGAGCACGGCGTGGGTAAGGAGAAGCAGGAGGCGCTGGGCTACATGTTCGCGGAACCAGACCTGGCCACCATGCAACTGGTCCGCTGCGCCTTCGATCCGGAAAATATTGCCAATCCCGATAAGGTGTTTCCGCGCCCCCGCCTGTGCGCGGAGAAGCCGGGTCCCTATACGCCCCATCCGCTGGAGACGGCAGGAATCGCGGAGATTTTTTGATGAATGCATCGGCCGCATTGACGCTGGAGCAAGGCGTGGCTCAACTGGCCGCAATGGTCGGCGAGGAGCATACGCGTCTTCGCGGCGAAGCGGCCCAGACCATCGAGGTCGCTCCCGGAGACATTCAGCAGGTTGCCGAGATTTTGCGCTTTGCGCACGCAAATGCCCTCTCGGTAATGCCCTACGGCGGCAGCACAAAACTGGGTTGGGGGAATACATTCACAGCGGAGATCGAATTGAGCATGAAGCGTCTCAACCAACTGCGCGAACACGCATGGCAGGACATGACCTGTAGGGTTCAGGCTGGCTGTTCCTGGATGGCGATGCAGGATGTCCTCAAAACTCATGGGCAGATGGTGGCCCTCGACCCCTTATTTCCTGAACGCGCCACAGTGGGTGGAATTGTAGCGTGCAATGACAGCGGCGCCTTGCGGCTGAAATATGGCGGTCTGCGCGACCTCATCATCGGCATGACCATGGTGTTGGCTGATGGGACCATCGCCAAAAGCGGCGGCAAAGTCGTGAAGAATGTCGCGGGCTACGACATGCACAAACTTCTGACCGGCAGCTTCGGCACGCTGGGGGTGATCGCGGAGGTGAACTTTCGCTTGCATCCGGTGGAAGAGCACCGCCGGACGTGGATGGCGGTCGGGACTGTTGCGGTCGAAGTTGGTCCGGCGGCTTCCTCGCTCGCCGAGCCGCTGCGCGCGCTCCTGGATGCGCAACTGACTCCATCGTGCGTGCAACTGCGGCTTTTTAGGGACGAGTGCGCACTCGACATCCGCGTGGCAGCACCACCGGAGTGCCTTGGCGAGTACGAAACGCGCATCCGGAATATATGTGGGACCCTTGTGATCAGGAAGTCTGGAGAGGAAGTCTGGAACGCGCGGCAGCAACTCTTCGACGACAACGAGGCGCTGGTGTTGAAGGTCTCAGTCCTTCCTACCGAAATATGTCTGTTGGCTACGGAATTGAATCAATGGACAGCCGGTGACGGAACGGATGTGGAAATAGTGGCGCAGGCGACCGGTTTGATGATGGTTGCAGTTCATTCCGCTGCCGATGCGGCTTTAGTTGTGCTCGTTGAACGGTTGCGTGCGCGTGTAAGCAACTCCGGCGGCAGCGTGGTTGCGCTTCAGATTCCGGGCCGACTGCGAGGCAGCGTCGACGTGTGGGGTCCGGATCGGGGAGCCTTTTCGCTGATGCGAGAGATCAAGCGCCGCTTCGATCCAGGACGCATTCTCAACCCCGGACGTTTTATGGGGAACATCTGACGCCATGACCCACGCCATTCTCCAGGGAGAAGATCGTGGCGCCTTCGACGCACGTCATCCGCCCGAGAAGAAGTACATCAACGAATGCGTGCACTGCGGCTTCTGCCTGCCCGCATGTCCTACCTACGTGCTGTGGGGCGAGGAGATGGATTCGCCCCGTGGGCGCATTTACATGATCAAGAAAGTCGCCGACGGTGAGGCGCCGCTCGATGACCGGTTTCGGCTGCACATGGACAACTGCCTCGGTTGCATGGCCTGTATGACCGCTTGTCCATCGGGAGTGCAGTACAACAAGCTCATCGAACCGGCGCGGGCGCAGATTGAGCGCAATGTGCCGCGCAGCAGGGGCGAGCGTCTGTTTCGCGGGTTGATCTTCGCCACGTTTCCCCATCCTGAACGGCTGCGCCTGCTGGCGCTGCCGCTGCTGGCTTATCAGAAAAGCGGAGTGCGTTGGCTGCTGCGCACCAGCGGGATGAACCGGTTGCTGCCCAGGCAGCTTCGGGCGATGGAGGCGTTGTTGCCCGATGTGCCGGATCGCGTGTTTGAGCGGCTGCCTTCCTCCATTCGGCCAAAGAAAACCGCGCGTCGGCGCGTGGGCATGTTGAGCGGATGCGTGCAGCAGGTCTTCTTCTCGCATGTGAACGCGGCCACCGCTCGCGTGCTTGCCGCGGAAGGGTGCGAAGTGATCATTCCCCGCGAGCAACAATGCTGCGGCGCGCTCATGCTCCACTCCGGGCTGGAAGACCATGCGGCTGCGCTAGGAAAGAAGATGATCGCAGTGTTCGAAGCGGCCGATGTCGACACGGTTGTCATCAACTCTGCCGGTTGCGGCTCCACGATGAAGGAGTACGGTCACCTGCTGCGCGACGATCCGAAGTGGGCCGAACGCGCCTCCGCTTTTTCTGCGAAATGCAAAGACATCGCTGAATTCCTGTACGAACTGGAACCCCAGGCGCAGCGTCATCCGCTCAACCTGCGCGTCGCCTATCACGATGCGTGCCATCTGCAGCACGCGCAGGGCGTGCACGACCAACCGAGACGTCTTCTCAGCCAAATCCCGGATCTTGACATCGCTGAGATTCCCGGGGCCACGTTGTGCTGTGGTTCGGCAGGCATCTTCAACCTGCTGCGGCCCGATACAGCCGATCAACTCGGCAGCCGCAAAGTGGATAACCTGTTGTCCACAGGCGCGGAGGCCGTGGCATCTGCCAATCCGGGCTGCCTGTTGCAACTGATGCATGGCCTTCGCCGGCGAGGTTTTAAGACCATGCCTGCTTTTCACATGGTGGAATTGCTGGATGCATCGATACGTGGCATTCCCCGCGAAGATCTTTTGCACTCAAACAATCAACGCTCGCGCGCGGTGTAGAGAAATTATGGCTAGCTCGCCCTGCATGTTTGAGTTAGTTCAAGCGCCATTCAATTGTGATGCATGACCTTTGCAAACGGAGTTATGACTATGCCCAAACCTGTCGATCTTCCCGGCGTCGAAATACTCGCGCCGATTACTGAGAACCATGCCGGTATCCTTTCGCCGGAAGCGATTGATTTCATCGTGGACCTGCAGCGAACGTTTAACGTGCGGCGCAAGGAACTGCTGAACGCGCGCGAGGAGCGGCAGAGGAGACTGGATGCCGGCGAGCGGCCCAAGTTTCTGGAAGAAACGCGCTCCATACGCGAGTCCGAATGGACCGTGGCGCCTATGCCCGCCGATCTCATCGACCGCCGCGTGGAGATTACCGGCCCCGTGGATCGCAAGATGATCATCAACGCGCTCAATTCCGGGGCCAAGATTTTCATGGCCGACTTCGAGGACTCCAGCACCCCGACGTGGAACAACCTTCTCGACGGCCACATTAATCTGCGCGATGCCGTCGGCCGCACCATTACCTATGCCGACCCCACCACAGGAAAGCAGTACAAGCTTAACGAGAAGGTCGCGGTCCTCTTCGTCCGCCCGCGCGGCTGGCACTTGGAGGAGCGCCATGTGCTCGTGGATGGAGAGCCGATGTCGGGATCCCTCTTCGATTTTGGACTCTACTTTTTCCATAATGCCCAGAGACTGGTGGCGCGCGGCAGCGGGCCATACTTCTATCTGCCCAAGATGGAAAGCCACCTGGAGGCGCGACTGTGGAACGATGTGTTCATCCGTGCGCAAAAGGAAATCGGCCTGCAGCAGGGGACCATTCGAGGCACCGTGCTCATCGAAACCATCCTGGCAAGCTTTGAAATGGACGAGATTCTCCACGAGTTGCGTGACCACTCCGCGGGACTGAATTGCGGACGCTGGGATTACATCTTCAGCTTCATCAAAAAATTCTCCAATGACGGCCGCGCGCTGCTACCCGATCGCGCCCAGGTCACCATGACCACCCATTTCATGCGCAGCTATTCGAAACTCGCCATCAAGACCTGTCACAGACGCAACGTGCACGCCATGGGAGGCATGTCGGCGTACATTCCGGTAAAGTCCGATCCGGTGGCAAACGAAAAGGCCATCGCGCAGGTGCGTGCGGACAAGGAACGCGAGGCTGGCGACGGGCACGATGGAACGTGGGTAGCGCATCCGGGACTGGTGCCGGTGGCGCAGGAGATTTTCGATCGCCTGATGCCGCAGCCGAACCAGATATCGAAAAAGTTGCCCGACTACAATCCGACGGCCGAAGATCTGCTGCGGGTGCCGGAAGGCGAGATTACTGAATCCGGCCTGAAACAGAATGTGGCCATCGGCCTGGGCTACCTGGAATCATGGCTGCGAGGCATCGGCTGTGTACCTCTGTTCAACCTGATGGAAGACGCCGCTACGGCAGAGATCAGCCGCGCGCAGCTCTGGCAGTGGATACACCACAAGGCCAAACTCGCCGATGGCCGCGTTGTGAATATTGCTCTGGTGGAAAGCATGATCGACAACGAAGTCAAGCAACAGAAGAGCGCCGTTGATACACAACGGTATGCCTCTTATGAAAAAGCCGCCGGGTTGATGCGGGATTTAGTGCGGGCGCCGAAGTTTGTTGAGTTCCTGACCGTGCCGGCATATCAGAGAGTTCTGATCGAAGAGAAGTTCGTCGCGGATTGAAGTACCGGATCCTCCAGGTCTCAGTCGAGACCTGGAATCCGGCCGCGCGCGTTTTAAAACACGAGAGAAGCTACGCCGCTTCCATCGGAATGACCTGCCCGAAGGGGACCTCCCGCTTCCCTGTCGAGGCCCAGAGAACCGGGTATGGCGGAACAACAACTGGGAATGTGCCCCACAGATCGGTTAGGAAGACAAGTGTCTGTGGTGTGATTCCCTGCTCTTCCAGCCAGCGGAAACAAGGACGGAAGTCGGTTCCACCGCCTCCAATGGGAGCAAGCTTTACGGGCTGGCCCGCCTGGTAGGTTTCCACTTTCTGCACTTCAGTATCGAAGTACAGAACATGGACGAGCCGAGGCTGTTGACCGGCGAGGATGGAACGGACCTCGGCCTCGAATAGGCCAAGCTGGCGTGCGTTGATGGAGCCCGAGCAGTCGACCGCGATACAGATCTCACCGACACCTTCGCAGACGATGCCTGGCAGGTAGAGTCCGTTCCATACATGGCGGCGATTGGGACGGGTCCAACTGTAGTCAGCCGGAATGGTCTCCGACCAGGCGCGGCGCAGCAGCTCCCGCCAGTCAACGCGCGCGGCCTAAGCCGCCTCCAGGCTATGCGTGACTCCGGCAGGCAGCTTTCCAGCCAACTTCGCAACGTTCTCTGCCTGCTCGACGGCGATCTGCCAGTCGCGCGCGTGCTCGGCGCCTGTATCTGCTTCCCCGTTCTCCGGCTCCGGAGCATCCAGGACCTGGCCGATACCTCCCGGTGTCTGTGGCGCGCGGGGCTCGTCCATGGCCTCTTCGCTACTTTTGGACTCAGAACTCTTTGAACCTCCTCCGCTGTCAGCAGCGTCGCCCTGACTCTCCGGATCTGCATCGCTGGACGAACTCTGATTCTGTTCCTCTTCTTCGAGCAGGTTGTAGATGCGTTCCGCGCTCATCCCGCGAAAGCGGTTGTCGAGCAACACATCTTTGGGTAACGTGAGCCCGGCATCGACGAGCATCGGGTTGATCGCGTAGTCGCAGGCCATGTTCCAGCGCCGCGGATTGCGGTCGCCGCGGCGTGTGTGATGTTGTAACGCCGGATGCATGACTTCGTGGGCCAAAGTTCCAGCAATCTCGGCGGCGCTCAGGGTCTCCACGAACTGGGGATTGAAATACAAGGAGATGCCATCGGTCGCCATGGTAGCAACCGAGCTGCGAGCCTGCGCGCCCAGGCGGAACAGCAACGTTCCGAAGAAAGGGTGATCCAACAACAGGGTGGTCCGCGCCTTCTGGACGCGGACCGTGCTCGATGGTGGTTTGTGATTTGAAGCATAAGTTGTCATCTCTGTAGCCATAGGTTGTCATCGAGATGGCGCGGCCTGCCTCACCATCCGCTCAAAGTGGCCTTGTTGACTTTCGTTGGAGGTTTTTGCTCAGGATCGTGGAAAGTGAAAAAATGTGACTTGGCCAAAATGGCCACACTTAGGGTTGTGTTTGGCGATTGAGATCGACGACCTTCGATTCATCGAGCGCGATGCGGCGATAGGCTGTCGCGGGATGGCACTGATGGGTAACTTCCAGATTGCCCGTCACTCGCCCACAATTGACAACCAGCGTCAACGAGCATTTAACGTTGCAGAGGAGCCTTCCGGGAATGACTCGCCCGCACATGAGTGCGATTTGATCCCTGCCTTATGGGCCACGCACAATAGCAGGCTATTGGATGTTCACAATAGTGGCTAGTTTGATGTCCTTCGACGAGCTTCCCATCATCAGCTTCACGGGCTCTGCTTCAACCTTGAACTGATTCTGCTCCTCGTCCCAGAAGGCGAGCGTTGAAGCCCTCAACGGAATTTGCACGGTCTTGGTTTCGTTCGGTTTCAAGGTCACTCGCTGAAACCCCTTGAGTTCCTCAACCGGCCGCTCCACCTTGGACTTGAGGTGCTTCACGTAGAGCTGTACCACATCATCTCCGGTGCGGCTCCCTGTGTTGGTCACATCCACGCTGACCGTGATAGTGCCATCGCTGGCCATCGCCGCGGAACTTGCTTGCAGGTTGGCGTAGCTGAAGTTGGTATAGCTCAAGCCATAGCCAAACGGGTAGAGCGGCTCTCCCTTGAAGTACATGTACGTGCGGCCGTGGCGAATGTCGTAGTCCATCATCGCAGGCAGTTGATCGACTGACTTCGGCCACGTCGTCACCAGATGACCGCCCGGGTTGTAGTCACCGAAGAGCACCTTGGCCAGCGCTGTGCCCTCATCCTGCGAAGAGTGCGCCATGTGCAGGATCGCCGGAACGTTCGATTGCGTCCAATTGATCGCAAACGGGAAGCTCGAGACCAGAATCACAACGGTCTTCGGATTTACCGCATACACCTGCTTGATCAACTGCTCCTGCGCCAGTGTAATCACCTCGCGGTCCCGTCCCTCCCGCCCATCGCTCGGCACCGTACACGGCAAAGTCCCTCCGCCGTCTGGAGAGTTGTGCCAATCGTGCGCCATGTCCGGACCGCACGTGGGGTCATTGCCAACCACCACAACCGCCGCATCGGACGACTGAGCCGCATGCACCGCAGCGTTGCCGATTTCATCGGCAGCATAGTTCACCTTGACGCCTGGGCCGACCGCATTCCTGATTCCATCAACCGGTGTAATTGCATGCGGAGGCGTGCCGCCGTACCAGTCCCAGTGGACTGAGTTGGCAAGCGGTCCAATGACGGCGATCGACTTGATCGAATCTTTCTTCAGCGGCAAAAACCCATCCGCATTCTTCAGCAGCACCACCGATTCCAGCGCCATCTTCTCCGAAACGGCCTTATCCTTCTCTGTGTTCCACGGCTCGGGCGAGTCCTTGATCTTCGAATAAGGCACCATCTCCGGCGGATCGAGCAGCCCCAGCCGCACCGTGACCCGGAACTTCGGGCGCAACAGATCGTCGATCTCCGGCTCGGTCACCGATCCATTCTTAACGGCCGCCTTGGTCTCATCGATATATGTATCAAGAAATTGATTAATCCCGGCCTTCAGGCAGGCCACCACAGCCTCTTGCTGATTCGCAAAACGCTTGTGGGAATTCACGAGAAGTTTCACCGCCCCACCATCGCTCGAGAGCACATCTACACCCCACTGTCTCTGGACGAGGCTTTTCAGAATTGGATTGATCGCCATCGGCGTAACATTCCAGGCGTTATACGAGGCCATCACACCCTTGGCCCCACCCTCTAAAAAACCCATACGAAAGGGGACCGAGTAGTACTCCCAGAACAGGCGCTGGTCGAAGTTCGAGGAGGAATTCGTGCGGAAGTTCTCATTACTGTTCGCGAGAAAGTGCTTCAGCAGTGCCGCCGACTGCCAATATCTGGGATCGTCTCCCTGCAACCCCTTGGTGAAGGCCACAACCATGGTTCCGTTAAAGAACGGATCTTCACCATAGACCTCTTCGCTCCGTCCCCAGCGCGGGTCTCGGGCGAGATCCGCCTGCGGTCCCCACAGCATCAGGATCTGACGATTGTATTTCTCTGTCTGCGTGATGAACCGCGCCTCGTAGCCTTCGACGCCGCCGGCCTGACGCACCAACTCAGGATCCCACGACTCTCCCATGCCGGGTGGCTGCGGGAACTGCGTTGTAGTGATGACGGAGCGTTCCGCCTTACCACCGCCACGTTGAACAACACCGTGGATGCCTTCAGAGCTGCCGAAGTTCGGAACGCCGAGACGAGGTACTCCGCTCTTGGTTCCCAGACAATCAATCTTTTCATCGAGCGTCATGAGCGAGAGGAGGTTGTCGATCCTCTTCTCCATCGGCAGACTAGGGTTCCTGAAGGGTTGCGGAGATTGCTGTGCCGTCGCAGAAACGAGAGTTAGCGCCAGAAGGCTGAATATGCTTGAAAGTCGCTTCATCATCATGGACAGCTACTGCCTCAATTTTTCTGTCATCCTTACGCGTGAATCGGTCGGAACTTTCTACACCGAGCGCCTTCCGCAAACGAACCAAGGCTACCACGCTCAAGCCGGGAGAACTCCGAAGCATGATCTACTTAACTGATCCAATTGCGGAATATGCAAGCATTGTGGCACAACCCTTAAGTCGATCAGCCGTCGGTTCAGAAAGCAGCTAGGGGGAGCGCGACGGAAGTTCTGGATGGATAGTCGCTAGTCGGAAGTAATCCAACATAGAGGTTGAGATCCGTTTGGCAGGGCTGTCTGTCGGCTGGGTTTTGCTTGCTTTGCAGTTGCGGCATATCTAGGTTTCCCGTGGGGTTGAGGTACGGCACCCTCAACCTCCTGGGAACTCTACGCTTCTTACTGCCACTTCATGCCTACATGTCACACTCACTGACAACTTATAGTTCACAGCTGTCGTCAAGGCCGGTGAGGCTGCAGTGGTTTCAACGGGTTTAGGGGAGAGGCGTGGCCATCTTATGCTTCAAAACGCTGCCATCTTATAGGTAAAAGCACACGTTTGTTCATGGGGTTGCCGTCTCCATATAAGCCGACATGTGCGAGATGATGTCGTCCGCGCTCGGACCAGACGCGGGCATGATGCTCTCTTCAGCCGTAGCCTGCTCACGCTGCTTCATCACGATATCCATCTCGTCCAGCAGAGCTGCGGCATCGCTGGCGGTGGCGACGCGGAGGATGTCGTTCTTTTTCAGCTCGTGCGCTGGATAGCTGCAGAGCCGGTTCCGAATCTCTGCGGCGAAGCGGTTCAACTCCTGGTCCTGGCCGACGTTGAGCTGCGGCAGCAGGTCGACCAGGTCGAAGACGTTGGTCACCAGCGACGCATGGAATCGGGATTCCGGTTCGTTGAGGCGGTCGGCCATATGGCTCACGACGCTCTTGAGCCGGCTCCACAGGTCCTCAGTTCCCTTTTCGAGCGACTGCCGTACGTTCGCATCGATCTCGCGGGCGACGCGCGCCTGTTCCTCGGCCGACATGGTGACCCTGAAATCGTCTCCGCTGGGGATGGGCAGGACCTCGAGCTTCAAGCCGAACTTCTTGCGTAGCGCGTCCACCGATGGGTAGTCCTCCTCACGGAAAAGTCCGTTCAGTTCCGGCCGCACCTGCTCGATGTAGCTGGGGTAGAAATCGAGGAAGTCGTCCACCTGATTCGAGAAGATCTGCTCAAATTCACGCATACGCGCCGAGAGATCGAAGTAAAAGTGAGCCGGAAGCAGACGGTAGCCGTCATCCGACCAGGGCAGGGTGATCGTGTAGAAGTGTTGACGGATCTGGCCAGCGAGTGTCCGCAGATCGTCGAGCCTGCCGGCGCTGCGCAGCAGTTGCTTGTTGTAGCGGCCGGCGCTGACGGGTGCCCCGTGCTGGCTGGCAACCTCGTGGCTGACCTTGCGATCGTGTTTCACCGCGGTCCAGATGCTGATGTGGATCGCGGCGAGCATGGCGCGCTCAGTAATCATTGCAGGACCTCCGCATGTTCCACGCCGAAGCGAACGAACTCCGGCGTGTGGGTGATCGCGCGATTGCGAGCCGCCGCATCGCGCATGGCCAGGACACCAAGCTCGGTCGGCATGCGATCGAGATACCGCAGCCCCTTGGCGATCGAGTGATCGGTGAGCACGCGGCCGAGCGCCGTGGAGATGGCGATCCGCGCCCATGGCTCATCAGGAATAGGTGCCGTATCCGGGTTCAGCAGGATCTCCGGAATGGAAGGCAACTGCCGGAACAGGCGCAGGAACGCTACCAGCTCGATCGTGGCGGCCTGTCCGATCGTGCCTTCGAGAAGCTGCGCTTCGATCTCGCTTGTGCCGGTGAGGAAACAGCAGTTCTGCCGTGCAGCAACCCCGGTCAACACGCTGGAAGCCATCTCCCAGGACCGTGGCGTGGGCCAGGCGTTTACGTCTGACGTCGCATCCGAGTCGTGCAGCAGGGTCGGCTTGAAACGGAGGAACGCGATGATCTCCGGCCGGATACCGGCCTTCACCGCCCACTTCGACCAGTCCTCGAAGTCCGGCTCAAGATCGAGGTGGACGAAGCGATTGCGCAGGGGCCGTGGCATCGAGAAGTGCACACCACGCTCAGAGGCAGGATTCCCGGCTGCGATTACCACCCAGCCATCGGGAAGCTGATACTCGCCCAGCTTGCGATCGAGCACCAGCTGATAGCAACCTGCCTGTGTCATCTGCGGTGCGGAAGTGAGCTCGTCCAGAAAGAGGATGCCCTGACCGTTCGTGGGCAGGAACTTGGGCGGCACCCACTCGGCCTGGTCGGCCGCGATCCGCGGAAGGCCCCGCAGATCGACCGGGTCAAGCTGTACGGCGCGAATATCGAGGAACTGCCAGTTCAGATCCGAAGCGACCTGCGCGACGATCTGTGACTTGCCGACGCCGCAGGCGCCCCAGATATGCAGAGGCACACGTTGACCGATCAGCGCATGCAGCGCTTCAAAGAGTGCAGAGGGTTTCATGGGATTTCCTTTCAGAACGAGGAAGACAGCGAGACTTACGATGAGCTCTGGACGCGGAGGAAATGATTGGCGCGGAACTCCGCAACGAATGGTGCAGAAATGGCTGCCCCATTCGTAGCCAGCTTCGGTGTTTTCACTTGCCTCGGCCCTTTACCATCTGACAGCCTGGCCACCTTTGCAGGTCGGCACAGGCTTACTCGACAATTCGAAACAGGTATCCGCGCGGCGAGTTAAAAAGGCCGAGACAATCAGGGACGGCTTCTGCTACAGCGTTGGCAAATGGGAACGGGTGCGACGATTTAGCGTCAGCACGTCGCCCGCGATGGACCGTTCGTTTTGCGGAAGGAAGTCAGTAGGGCGGAGACGGGACACCATCTCTTGGCAAGAATGGACCATAGTCTCTCAACCGGAGTGGTAAGCAGAGAGCAACAATGAATATCTCTGGAAAAGTGGTAAGGCGATTATGCGTTAACTGACTTCCGGCGCTCCGATCCAGATGCAGCCGCCGTCGTTTACACCACCGCGCGAATGTATCTTTGGCACTTGAACTCGCATTTCAGCTCGATCTATTCATAGCGCAGAGCGACCATTGGGTCTATCTTCATGGCTCGTCGTGCCGGCAGCAAGCAAGCCAACAAAATGACGAGCACCATGATGCAGGGAACGACAGATAGGACGAGCGGGTCATTGGCGCTCAGCCCAAATAGGAAACTGGCCATGATCTTCTGCAGGAAGAATGCGCTGACAACGCCGACAATCGATCCGGCGATCGCCAGCCGGGCACCCTGCCGGAGGATAAGGCGCATTACGTCCCGGGGATGCGCCCCGAGCGCCACGCGAATGCCGATCTCTCTGGTGCGCTGCGCGACTGAAAAGGCCATGACTGCGTAGACTCCAACCGCGGCCAGAGACAACGCCAGGAACGAAAATGCGCCCAGGAGCGAGAGGTCGAAATTACGCAAGGATCCAGAATCGGACAGCATCGACTCCATCGACTTGACGTCGTAGACAGGTACGTTCTGATTGACCGCTGCCACAGCGGCGTTGATCGAATGGAGGAGCTCGCTTTGGGCCAGACTGCTGCGAACCGCGATTCCCATGTTCGCCTCGACCAGCGACCGCATATTGTCGGGGACTTGGGTATATGGGTAGTAGGCGGTCGGCTCAATGACCACATCGGCGCCCCAGTGGCGGACATCCGCTGCAACCCCGACGACGACGCACCACGAACTGCCGGTAAAGCCGGGCTTGATCCTTTTGCCGACCGCGTTCTCCCCTGGCCAGTATTTGCGAGCCAGGCTCTCACTTACGATGGCGACAGCAGAGGAACTCTCAGTGTCGCGTTCATCAAAGGCGCGCCCCTTGAGTAGCGGAATTTGAAGCGTACGGAAATAGTCATCGCCAACGGCTCGGTAGCGAGTGACGATCTCTCCCTGGACTGGAGTTGGTGTTTTGCCTTCACTAAGGACGGGCATGGAAGGATCGGTGCCACCGAGAGGCAGATTGCGAGCCACTGCCGCTGACTCCACCCCCGGCACTGCGCGAATGCGCTCAACGAACTGATGGTAGAAGGTTGAAATCTGCGCTCCAGTGAGTTGTGAGGGCGCAGCGATACGCAAGGTGAGCACGTTTTTCGGAACAAATCCGAGTTCCACATCCCTCAGAGACCATATGCTCCTCAGCGCAAGCCCAGTACCAATCAGCAGCATGCACGACAATGCTGTTTCGGCGATGACGAGAATCGACCGTTGACGACCAAATCCGTGCCGTGTGGAGCTGACGTGTTCGCGCAGACCGTCA
>Ga0193743_1001491_pt1 | contig 17415 bp, 15 predicted proteins | sample L2c2metaG_FD_143038 | JGI IMG/M metagenome (GOLD analysis project Ga0193743, IMG submission 143038) | Soil microbial communities from a riparian zone of the East river system, Colorado, United States - L2c2 | ecosystem: Environmental > Terrestrial > Soil > Riparian zone | place: USA: East River...
ACCGCGGCCACCCTGTGGTGCTCAGCCGCGGTGGGCTCGCTGGCCGGCGCCGGGCTGTACTCCGTCGCGTTGGCCGGCACGGTCGCGGTGATGGCGGTCAACATCGTGCTGCGCCCGGTGGGGCGGGTGGTGGATCGGCGACCCGACACCGGCGCCGAGACCCCGACGTCGTACGAGTTCCTTGCGGTGACCGACGACGCTTCCGAGGCGCACGTGCGCGCGTTGCTGGTGCAGGCGCTGGCCCGTACCGATTTCGCGTTGCGGTCGGTCACCAGCAGCAATGTTGAGGGGAACGGCGGGGGTAAGGGCCGGGTGGAGGTCCGGGCGCAGCTGTCGGCCGAGCAGCGCGACGACAAGCAGATGGAAACCGCGATCAGCCGGCTCTCCCTGGAACCGTCCGTGACCAGCGTGCGCTGGCAGACCGAACTGCCGACCGCCAACGGCGAGGAAGACAGGTAACCGCGATGTCGATGCTGCGCACCTTCCCCACGCGTGGCGTGCTGGCCCGCCCGGCACGCAGCGTCGCCGACGTGGTGGTGTTCCTCGGCGCGGTCGCGCTGCTGTGGCTGGTGGTCCACCTCGCCCACGGCGTGGACGTCCCGTTCAACCCGGCCACCGCACCGTCGGCGATCTCCACCGATCCGGCCGAGCTGCCCTACTACGCGGCCCGCTCGCTGCTGCGGATGTTTGCCGCGCTCGCACTGTCGGTGCTGTTCACCTTCGTCTACGCGACAGCGGCCGCTCGGCTACGGCGCACCGAGAAAGTCCTGCTGCCGGTGTTGGACATTCTGCAGTCGGTGCCGATCCTGGGCTTCCTGTCGGTGACGATCACCGGGTTCATCGCGCTGTTCCCCGGTTCAGAGCTGGGCCTGGAATGTGCCTCGGTCTTTGCGATCTTCACCTCACAGGCCTGGAACTTGACCTTCGCCTTCTACTACTCGCTGACCTCACAGCCCCGCGAGCTGGACGAGGCGGCCCGGCTGATGCGGCTGTCGCGCTGGCAGCGGTTCTGGCGGGTGGATGTGCCCAGCGGGATGATCCCGCTGGTCTGGAACGGGATGATGAGCTTCGGCGGGGGCTGGTTCTTCCTCACCGCCTCCGAAGCACTCAGCGTGAACAACCACAACTACGCCCTGCCCGGCATCGGCGCCTACGTCGCCACCGCCACCGCGAACGGCGAGCTGGACAAGGTACTGCTGGCGATCGTCGTCATGATCGTCATGGTGGTCGGGGTGAACGTGCTGTTCTGGCGGCCGCTGACCGCGTGGGCCGAGCGGTTCCGCGTCGAGGAGTCCGAAGGGGCCCAGGCGCCGCGCAGCTTCACCCTCAACGTGCTGCGCCGCTCCCGAATCCCCGCCGCGCTCGGCTCGGTGTTCGGGCGACTGGTTTTTCCCGTCGACCGCGCCATGGCGGTCTTCGGGCTGGCCGAGCACCCGCTGCGGACCGACCCGGTTCGCCGCCGCGCCGGGGACGTGGTGTTCACCGTCGCGATCTCGGTGCTGATCGTCTACGGGCTGGTCAGGATGGCCGGCTTCATCGCCGACACCGCCGGTTTCGGTGAAGTGGGCCACGCCCTGTTCCTCGGATTGATCACATTCGCCCGGGTGATCGCACTCCTGGTCGTGGCGACGTTGATCTGGGTGCCGGTCGGGGTGTGGATCGGGCTGGATCCCCGGGTGTCCCGGTTGGCCCAACCGGTGGTGCAGGTGCTGGCCAGCTTCCCGGCGAACTTCCTGTTCCCGCTGATCACCGCGGTACTGCTGGCTACCGGCATCAGCCTGAACTGGGGCGGCATCCTGCTGATGGCCCTGGGCGCCCAGTGGTACATCCTGTTCAACGTCATCGCCGGGGCCAGCGCCATCCCGAACGACCTACGGGAAGCCGCCGCCAACCTGCGGCTGCCCCGCGCATTGTGGTGGCGCAGGCTCATCCTGCCGGCGATCTTCCCCAGCTACGTGACCGGCGGCATCACCGCCGCCGGCGGCGCCTGGAACGCCTCCATCGTCGCCGAGGTCGTCTCCTACCACGGCACCACGCTGAGGGCCACCGGGCTCGGCGCGTACATCGCGCAGGCCACCAGCACCGGAAACGCCGGCCACATCCTGATTGGCGTGGCGGTGATGAGCCTCTACGTCGTCGGACTCAACCGGCTGTTCTGGCGCCGGCTCTACGCGCTCGCCGAACGCCGCTACTCCATCACCTGACCCACCCTGGAGGTCCCCATGACCGCGCAGACACCCCTCCGCGCCGGCGAAGTGCTGGTGGACGTCGAGAACATCAGCAAGAGCTTCGCCGGTGCCGCCGGCGACGAGCTCCGCGTACTCGACGACATCAACCTGCAGCTGCGCGCCGGCGAGATCGTCGCGCTACTCGGCCGCTCCGGTTCCGGCAAGTCCACCCTGCTGCGCACCATCGCCGGCCTGATCGCCCCCAGCAGCGGCACCGTGCGCTACCGGGGCAACGTGCTCAACGGCGCCAACCCCGGCACCGCCATGGTGTTCCAGTCCTTCGCCCTGATGCCCTGGCTGACCGTGCAGGACAACGTCGAACTCGGCCTGGCCGCCCGAGGGGTCCCGCCCGCACAGCGGCGCGAGCAAGCCCTCAACGCGATCGATCTCATTGGCCTGGACGGGTTCGAGTCCGCGTACCCCAAAGAGCTCTCCGGCGGCATGCGCCAACGGGTCGGCTTCGCCAGGGCGCTGGTGCTCGAACCCGATCTGCTGCTGATGGACGAGCCGTTCTCCGCGCTCGACGTGCTCACCGCGGAGAACCTGCGCACCGAGCTGATGAGCCTGTGGTCCGGGGAACGTTTCCCCACCAAGGCCATCTGCATTGTCACGCACAACATCGAGGAGGCCGTGCTGCTCGCCGACCGGGTGATCGTGCTGGGCGCGAACCCCGGCCACATCCGCGCTGAGGTCGCCGTGCCGCTGGCCCGGCCCCGGGACCGGCACGCCCCCGCCTTCGCCACCCTGGTCGATCACCTCTACGACATCCTCACCGGCCGGGAGCCCGATACCCAGGTCCCCGAACCCACCGAAGCCACCCCCACCGCCCGGCCATTGCCGGCCGCCTCGGTCGGCGGCCTGGCCGGACTCGTCGAGATCCTCTACGCCCAAGGCGGCCGGGTCGACCTGCCCGACATCGCCGCCGAGCTCAACTTCGAGATCGACGACCTGCTCCCCCTGGTCGACGCCGCCGCCATGCTGGACTTCCTCGAGGTTGCCGGCGCGGACCTCGCCATCACCACCACCGGCAAGGCATTCACCACCGCCAACATCCAAGCCAGCAAGCAGATCTTCGCCGAACAGGCCCGCCGCCGCGCACCCCTGGTCCGCACCATCTGCCGGGCGCTGGCCAGCAGCGCCGACGGAAACCTCCGCGCCGGCTTCTTCCTCGACCTGCTGCGCAGGGGCTTCTCCACCGAGGACGCCCAGCGACAACTCGACACCGCCATCGACTGGGGCCGCTACGCCGAGCTGTTCGACTACGACACCGACAGCGATCAAATCACCGCCGATCCCCACTCCGGCATCCACCCAGGACGGGTCGCCTGACCCCTGCCCTATGGGCTGCCGGCGAGGAGCTGGCCCATGATCTCCGTGGCCAGTGTGTCGGCGTCCGAGCACGGATCCAGCACAGACGGTGGCGACAGCCCGTTGTTGTCCGCGGTGACGACCAGTAACGCATTGTCAGCGACGGCTACCCGGGTCGCGCAGCGCCCGTTCGCCCCCGCTCCCTGGACCTCCGTGTGCACGGCGGGATAGTTCGCGATATCAGTGGGCTCGAAACGCGAGAACTCCCCGTAATGTCGGTAGATCTCCTCCAACCCTTGGCCCAGGTCCACCCCGGCGGTGAACACCGGCACCCGCGCCGCGGTGGGATTCCACCGGCACACCAGCCCGTTCGGGCCGGCCACCTGCGTGCCCGGGGTGGCGAGATGACGCCGCGATGCCCGGTCCGCGCGCAACAGATCACACGGCTTGGGCCCGAACGCGGTGACATCCAGCTGATCCAGCGTGATCGCCGGCGCCAACCGCGTCGGCCCCGCCGACGCCGTGGAGCACCCCATCAGCGAAGCGACCGTCCCAGCGAGCAGCACGGCGACGAACGCCCGCACCCCATATCCCACCCGGATGGGCTGACCGGGGTTCATCTTTACGGGGCTCCGCCGACCGAGGGGCCTTGGTAGCCGGCTTTCGAGGAGTCGTCCATGCCGACCTCGTACGCGGTGCCCGGGGCGATGGTATTGCCGGCAACCTTGGCCCCTGTGGAGTTGTTCTGCAGGGACCACGCATGGTCGGGTCCGTCAACCACGTTGCCGCTGATGGTGGCGCTCTGCACATCGTTCAATGACACTGCCGCGACCTGAGCTTGGCAGTAGTTGTTGGTGAACCTGATCTCGCTGGTTTGGCCCTGACCCGTGCCGCGGGGGCCATGCGGGCCGGCGGCGGACAGGCAGGCATAGGTGGTGTTCTCGCAGCGGTTGCTGTCGATCAGCACGTTGCGACTCGGTGAGCTGCTGGCATCGGTCGAGGACGTCTCGATGCAGCTGGGCGTCTCGGCGGGATCGCCGCTGTTGCCGCCGAGAGTGTTGTGCAGGATTTTGATGTTGTCACCGAAGAACTGCACGCTGTCGTACCCATCGGTGGTGGCATGGCGGGCGACGGTGTTCTGCAGGGTGATGTTGACCCCGTTCAACTGAATCTCCGGCGATGCGGCGTTCAGCACGGTAAATCCGTCTACCAGGACATAGCTGGCATCCACGTCGATACCGCGAACGCGGGTTTGCCCGTCGCCGACAACCTGGATCGGCGCCTGTTCGGTGCCGGAGTAGTTGACTTTCATCCGGAAGTCGCCCAGGTCTCCAGTGATGCAGATCTTGTCTCCGGGAGAGGCCTTGGACAGTGCCTCCTTGGCCGATGTGGCATCGGTAAGGGTCCGAGTGCACCCCGACAGAGCGGGCAGCGGCCTGATCGCCCCCCGCCCATCCGCCGCGGTGGCGTTCACCCCAACAGCAGGTGCCGAGGGCGCAACCGACGTCCTGGGTTTTTCTGGCCCCTTCTGCGGTGCCGAACCGCCGCAGGCGGTCAACACCCCCGCGGCCAGCACCCCCACAGCCAGCACACCCACCGCCGGAAATACCGAGGGAAGCCAGTGCCGAAGTCCCCAGCGTCTAACACGGTCCGGCCGCGTCCCGGATGCCATCGCCCTCCCCCAAAGTCGGTGTATCAGGAACTTGCCAGGCAGCTTGCCAGCAACTCTCCAAACAGAAACGGTCAGCCCCGTAATAACACCGACGCTCAGCCCTGCTCCACGAGGCGGTGGAAGATGACCCGCCCGCCGTCCTGGGTTCCGGCGGAGTTGTCGGCCTGTTGGTAGTCGCCAGCTTGGAAGCGAACCGTCTTGCCCACAAACTTCGCTGGTACCGGTGCGGTGGTCTGGCGCGTTTGGCCGTCGTAGGTGGCGGAGAAGGTCATGCTGCCGTTGCCCAGGTCGGTGATCGTGTAGTTGAGCGGGCTGTTGAGCCCGACGTTGTCCAGCAGCGGATAGTTGATCAGCTTTCCGCCTTTGCCGATCTGCTTGACGACGACTCGCAGCTTCTTGTCCTGGACGCGCAGCATCACGTAAGGAACGGAGCTGTTTTCGCCGGCCCCGTGGATCTGGCCCAGGATGATGCCCTCACCGTCTCTGGGCAGTTGAAGCAGAGTGAGCGACGCGGTCAGGGTGTGGACCCCGGAACCTGCGTTGAAGTAGGTACGGCTTTGCAGCTCGGTGCGTGGGTGGTCGGAGTTCTTGGTGGTCGCCCCTGAGGTGGGTGCCCAGAACATCAACCCCCCATCGGGGGTGGGAGTCATCCAGGGCGCTTTGAAGGTCGCCGGCTCGATCGAGGCGGCGTTACCGTCCTCGTTGGACTCGGGGAGGCTCAGCTTCCAGTCGGAGAGCTCGATCCCAGGCGGGGGAAGTGGCGGTGGGCTCGCGGGCGTTGCTGGCGCGGCGGTCTGCGACTCTGAGGAGCCGCCGCCAGAGTTGGCCAGGATGATCCACACCCCGCCCCCGAGAAGGACGACCAGGACCACGGCGATGACCAGCCAGCGGCGTTCACGTATCGCCGACAGCCTACTGGGGAGTTCTTGCAACCTCACCGAACCCACCGTAGCCCGGGCGCCGACAACCGGCGCCCGGTACGGCGGCGTTCCCGATCACACAGCGCGCCGGGCTCGGCACAGCGTGCGGGGCTCGGCACAGCGCGTCGAGCGGTGTTCGTGGGGGCGGCTCGCAAATCCGGCTGAGCCGGCGGTCGGTCCTCCTCACCCCGACAGACTCACCCGCCACCGAGCACGATCACGTCATAGTCACCTCACGTCGGCAGCTCCGTCCCGGCCCGCTCCGCCACCATGTACGCGGCGTACCAGTCGGGCCAGTTCGCATCTGCCTCGCCGGTCCGCTTCTCGTGCTCGCCATGGGCGGCCGCCGCACGCCGAAGCGCGCTCGCCAGGTCCGCCGTGGATGCGTATGCCGTCTCCGCGGCGTCGATCCGGCCGGGCAGACGCGTCGTGACCTCCTGAAGGAGCCAGCTGTTGCCGTCCGGGTCGCGGAACGTGGCGAAGGAGCTGTAGCTGGCGTGATCGGGCGCTGGCGTGCTGACCCGACCGCTCGTGCTGTCGTGCTGGAACTGGGCACCCGGCGTCTCGGGGTGGAACACCTCGCTGATCTCGACACCGCGGGCGGCGAGCTCGTCGCGCGCAGCCTCGATGTCGGAGACGACCAGATAGAGCCCCTGGGCCGAGCCGGGAGCGGCCGACGTGATGTTCGAGCCGAACTGAACGGAGGCCCCCGAGCCGGGCGGCGTGAACTGGAGTACCCGGAAGCCGTTATCGAAGGGGAAGTCCGCATCGAGCCGCCACCCCAGGCTCCCGTAGAACTCCTTCGCCCGGTCGACATCCGAGACGGGGATGACGACCGCCTCGAACTTCAAGTCGACACCCTTGACGCTCGGCGCCCTGCTCGCGTCGCTGCTCTGGACACCCGCTGTGCTCATCGCGGCCTCCTTGGCTGTGTCAGGAGATGACCATCGGCCTTTGGTCCCGGGGTATGTGCGAATCGGTCCCAGTTCGACTCGCCGTTGCCGTCTTCGTTCCCAGTTGCGCGCCAAGAGTGGACCGGTCAGGCGACCGCGGCAAGCACCTGAACCGCCCGAACTGGGGCCCCAGCGTCAGCCGCGGATTTTGAGGGTGACCGCGCGGGGTTCGGTGAAGAACTCCCGGGAGTACCGGCCGCCCTCCCGGCCCACCCCGCTAATGCCCTCGCCGCCGAACGGCAGCCGCAGGTCCCGCTCGAAGAAACAGTTCACCCACACCGTGCCGGCCTTCCAGCGCGCGGCCAGCCGGTGCGCCCGGTCCAGGTCCCGGGTGAACAGGATGCCGGCCAGCCCGTACGGGCTGTCGTTGGTGATGGCCAGCGCCTCGGACTCGGTGTCGAACGGCAGCACCGTCTCCACCGGGCCGAAGATCTCCTCCCGGGCGGTGCGTGCCTGATTGGTCAGCCCGGTGATCACCGTCGGCGGGTAGTAGAAGCCGCGGCTGAGCTCGCCCTGGGTCAGTCGGGCGCCGCCGGTGACCACCTTGCCACCCTCGGTCTGGGCCAGCTCCACGTAACCGTGCACCTTGTCCAGGTGCCGCTGCTCGATGAGCGGCCCGAGGAAGGTGTCGTGGCTCTTCGGGTCCCCGACGGTCAGCTTCGCCGCCTCCTCGGCGAAGCGGGCCACGAACTCATCGTGGATGCCGCGCTGCACGAGCAGCCGGGAGCCGGACAGACACACCTGCCCGTTGCCGCCGAAGATCGCGCGCAGCGACATCGGCACCGCCACGTCCAGGTCGGCGTCGTCGAACACGATGTTCGCGCTCTTGCCGCCCAGCTCGGCGGACACCGGGGTGAGGTTCGGCGCGGCAGCGGCGAGGATCGTGGCTCCGGTCGCACTGGAACCGGTGAAGGTGATCCGGTCCACCCGGGGGTCGGTGGTCAGCGGCCCCGCCACCTCCTCGCCACCGAAGCCGTGCACCACGTTCAGCACGCCCTCGGGCAGGCCCGCCCCGGCGGCCAGTTCGGCGAACCGGGCCGCGGTGAGCGGGGTCTGCGGTGCCGGCTTGAGCACGCAGACGTTGCCGAACGCGAGCGCCGGGGCGATCTTCCAGGTGGCCAGCATGAGCGGCGCGTTCCACGGGCTGATCGCCGACACCACACCGGCCGGCGGGTAGAGCGTGTAGGACAGCAGCGGGCCGTCCGGGTAGGCCTCGTTCGGCGCCATGGCCGCATAGTCGGCGAAGAACCGCAGGTTGTGTGCCACCCGGGGGATCTCCGCGTGCAGCGACTGGGTGATCGTCTTGCCGCCGTCGCGGGTCTCCAGCTCGGCGAGCTCCTCACGGTGCGCGTCGACCGCGTCGCCCACCGCGTAGAGGATCGCCCTGCGCTGCTGGGGCGTCATGCCCGGCCACGGTCCGTCGTCGAACGCGGCGCGCGCGGCGGCCAGCGCCCGGTCGGCGTCCTCGGCGGACCCCCGGGCAACCGTGGCCAGCAGCGTGCCGTCGTGCGGGTCGCGGGATTCGAAGGTCCGCCCGTCGGCGGGTGGGGTGGCCGACCCGGCGATGAAGTGCTCGATCATGCGCGGACCTCCGAACGGCCGGGCAGCTCCAGCAGGATGTCCCGCTCCGGCACGCCGTACTTGGAGGTTTCCACGCCTAGCTCCCGGGCCCGCCGCGGGCCCTCGCTGTCCGGGTCGATGCCGACCAGGTAACGGGGTTCCACCAGCTCGGAACGTCGCAGTTTGTACAGCAGGTCGGTGCCGATGTTGCCGGACCCGACGATCGCGGCGGGTAGTCGAGCAGTCATGGTCGCCGACGCTAGGCAGCGCGGTGGCGGCGCGGGGCGTGCTCCGGCATGTCCGAACAGCAGCGCCGGGCGCCGGGCGCCGGTTCCGGTTTCGCGGAGCACCCCGTCCTCGGCCGGTGCCCGCACCTACCGTCCGGCGCATGCCGATCGTCACGTTCCACCTCGTCGAAGGCCGGTACCCGCCCGAGCGTTTGGACGAACTGCTGGAGCGGGCCAGCACGCTCTACGCGCGGGTGCTCGACTCCCCACTCGAGCGCGTCCGGGCGTTCGTCGCCGGCTACCCCGCCGAGCGGGTCGCGGTGGCCGGCACCCGGGTCAGCCGGGGCGCGCAGCCGGCGCCGTACTTCGAGTTCCTGGTGCTGCACGGGCGCCCGGTGGCGCAGCGGCACGCTCTGCTGGCCGGATTCACCGACCTGCTCGTGGAGCTGCTCGACGCGCCCCGCGCGCTCATCCGCGGCCGGGCCGTCCAGCTGGAGCCGGACGACTGGGCCATCGCGGGCGAGCCGGCCAGCGCCACCCGCCGCGCGGAGATCCAGGCCCGGGCCGGCGCGGGGTCGGCATGAGCGGCCAACCCGCCGAGCAGGCCGTGTTGGTAGGTGCCACCGGCGCTGTGGGTGGGGCGATCCTGCGCCGGCTGCGCGATGCCGGGCTGGCGGTCGTCGCGGTGGCCCGGGACGCCGACGCCCTGGGAAAGTTGGCCGCCGACGACGACGGGGTGCGCCCCTGCGCCGCCGACATCGGCACCGACGCCGCCCAGCCGGCCATCGCCGAGGCGGTGCGCGGCGGCGGCCCGGTGCGGATGGTGGTGCAGGCCACCGGACTGCCGCCGACCGGCCCGATGGCCGACATCGAGCCCGCCGCGCTGGGTGCCGTGGTGGCGCTCAAACTCGGCGGGCTGCTGCGGCTGGTCCGCGCGGTGGACGGACGGCTAAAGCCCGGTTCCCGGATCGTGGCTATCGGCGGTCACTTCGGCTCCGAGCCGACCCCGACGACCTGCGGCGCCGGGGTGACCAACGCGGCGCTGGCCAACCTGATCCGGCAGCTGTCCGACGCCTACGGCCCGCGCGCCGTGACCGTGCACCTGGTCGCCCCCGGCCCGCTGGACACGCCACGGCTGCGCCGCATCGCCGCCACCGCAGCCGGGGTGCGCGGCGTGAGCGTGGAGGCGGTGCTGGACGAGTATCGGGCGCACTCCCCGCTGAACCGGCTGACCACCGCCGACGAGGTCAGCTGGGCGGTCGCGCAGCTGCTCGCGCCGGAAGCCGCCGCACTGCACGGCGCCACGCTCGCCCTGGACGGCGGCGCCCGCCGGGGCCTGTTCTGACCTGGGCGGACGTCCGGCAGCTCGGATGCTCGCCGCCGCCTCGCGGGCCGTGTTCCGCGATCCCGAACGACCACCCCACCGATCCACCCGCGCCGGCATGCTCGCCGCAGTTCACCAACCGAGGAGACACGATGAACGACCCCAGCATCCGCCACGAGATCGCCCACCTGGCCAGGGTCGAGCTGTACACGCCGAACCCGGACGGCACCCTGTGGTTCTTCACCGAGCTGCTCGGTATGTACGAGACGCACCGGGCGGGCCAGTCGGTCTACCTACGCGGCTACGAGGACCCGTACCAGTGGAGCATCAAGGTCACCGAGGCGCCGCGGGCCGGTATGGGGCATGCCGCGCTGCGCACCAGCAGCGCCGAGGCGCTGGAGCGCCGCGCCGCCTCGCTCAAGGACAGCCCGCTGGCCGGCAAGTGGAGCGACGGCGACTTCGGCTTCGGGCAGACCTACGAATTCGCCTCCCCCGACGGGCACAACCTGTCGCTGGTGTGGGAGGTGGAGAAGTACCAGGCCCCGCCCGAGCTGCGCAGCAAGATCCTCACCCGGCCGTCCAAGCGCCCGCTGAAGGGTCTGCCGGTCAAGCGCATCGACCACCTGAACCTGATGGCCAGCGACGTCACCGCGGTCAAGGAGACGATGGAGCGGCACCTGGGTTTCCAGACCCGGGAGCGCGTGGTGGACGGCAACGTCGAGATCGGCGCCTGGATGAGCACCAACCTGCTGGGCCACGAGGTCGCCTGCATGCGCGACACCCTTGGCGAGCGTGGCCGGTTCCACCACGTGGCGATGTACTACGGCATCCCGCAGCACAACATCGACGCCGCCGAGATCTTCCGCGAGTACGACATCGAGATCGAGGCCGGTCCGGACAAGCACGGCATCACCCAGGGCTCGTTCCTGTACGTGTTCGAACCGGGCGGCAACCGCATCGAGCTGTTCGCCGACGCCGGCATCCTGCAGTTCGAGCCGGACTACGAGACCCGTACCTGGCAGATGGCCGACATCGACACCGGCCTGGCCATCGGCGGCGCTCACCTGCCCTGGGAGACCTACTTCACCTATGGCACGCCCTCCAAGCGAACCCTCGAGGAGCACAAGGCCGAGTTCGCCACCGCCGGCCCGCCTCCGCCGCCGACCCACTGAGCGACCCCGGCGACACGGTAAGGCCGCCGCACCCGTTCGGTGCGGCGGCCTTCCCGTCGTACGGGGTACGGCGCGCGGGGCTCAGGCGGTGGAAACAGCGCGCAGGCCGGCCCGCTCGAGCGGCGTCACGCCGGGGCGGGGGCCGGCCGCGGGGTCGTCGCGCAGCACGGTCAGCCGGGGCAGGACGCCGCCGGCCAGCCGCTGCGAAACCTCCAGGCCGGCTGCCTTGATCGCCCGCCGGTACTCGTTACGGCAGGCGTTGAACCGGCTGGCCGGCACGGTGAGGCTGATCGAGGCGATCACCTCACCCAGCTCGTCGCGGATCGGCGCGGCCACGCAGGACACCTCGGCAACCGCCTCACCCTCGTCGAACGCGATCCCGGCGGCACGGACCTTGGCCAGCTCGTCGGTCAGCGCGGCCGGGCTGGTGATGGTCGCGGCGGTCAGCCGGCGCAGCGGGGCCACGGCCAGCAACCGGCGGACCTCGTCGGGCGAGCGGTGCGCCAGCAGCACCTTGCCGACCGCGCTGCAGTGCGGCTCGAGCTGGGCGCCGACCCGGACGCCGGCCACGGTGAGTTGCCGGTTGCCGGGCAGTTTGTCGACGTAGAGCACCCGGGCATGCTCCAGGACCGCCAGGTGCACGGTCTCCCCGTGCAGCTCCGCCAGCTGCGCCAGCACCGGGTAGGCGACCGCGCGGACATCCACGGTGCCCCTCAGCGTCTCGTTCAGTTCCACGATCCGCCAGCCCAGCCGGTACCGCCCCCGGGCGCGGCACTGCAGCAGTCCGGTCTCCACCAGGCTGGACAGCAGTGCGTGCGCGCTGGAGCGGGGCACGCCGATGGCCTCGGCCACCTCGGTGACCCCCCAGTCCGGTCGCTCGGTGCTGAACAGGTCCAGTACCGGCCCGATCTTTTGGATGGTTTGCAACATTGCGTCGTCTCCAGGAATGCGGGTCGGCACGGCACTAGCTCTCGATGACGAGTTCCTCGTCGCTGTACGCGATCGCGGCCGAGTGGGGTCGCTAGAAGCCCCAGTTGGCGTCCTCGCGGACGATCTCCAGGGCGCGGAAGCTCCCGGTGAAGAACACCAGCGGGTCGCCGTGGCACGACCACAGCTCGTCGACGTGCCCGACGTGCAGGGTGTGATCCCCGGCCGGATGCGAGTCGTAGACGGTGCAGGCCAGATGCACCAGCGCGCCGTCCAGCAGCGGCACCCCGCCGCGCTGGACGAACCGCACCCGCTCCGGGCAGGACTTGCCGCCGGCGAAATGCAGGGACACCGGCTCCTGCTCCCGGCACAGGATGGACACCCCGTAGCGGCCGGTCGCGGCGATGCGGGCGTCCATCTTCGCGGTGGTGGCGATCGAGACCAGCACCAGCGGCGGGTCCAGCGACACCGAGGTGAACGCGTTCGCGGTCATCCCGTGTACCTCGTCCGCCGCCCCGGTGGTCACCACGGTCACCCCGCTGGCGAACCCGCCCAGTGCCTTGCGCAATGACTGGCCGGTCACCGCACACTCTCGTTGCGCGCTCATCGGGACACGATGGCCAGGTCGTCGGGGTTGATCAGGTCCGGCCGGGTCCAACCGTCCAGGTCGTACTCGGCCATGCACTGATCGGCGAACCCCTTGAGCTGGTCGGCCTGCCCACTGGCCTGGTATGCCAGCAGCGTCTGGAACCGCACCGCCTCGTGGTCGCCGCCATAGTTGCGCTCGTACAGCTCGTGGCGGCCGGCGAACTCCGTACCCACCGCGTCCCATAGCAACTTCAGCAGCTTGACCCGGTCGATTGCCTCGATGCCGTTGCTCCCACGCACGTACTTGTCCAGATACGGCCGCACGTCCGGGTTGCGCCAGTCCGAGGCGTGCGAGTTGAGGTAGATCAACCCGGAGCCCAGGGTCTGCTGGATGATCTCTTTGATCCGCGGGTATCCCACCCCCATGAAGGTCCGGTAGGCCAGTCCGTAGTTGAGGTTGGGCTGCACCGAGTCACCCACCCAGGGTTGCGGCGACTTGGCCATCGCATCCGACAGCCCCCAGAACATGTCCCGCCAGTTCAGGATCTCCCCGATCTGCATCTGCACGCCCCGGAAGCTGGAGCTGCCGGTCATCTCCACGCCCTTCATCGCGCAGCCGGCGATGAAGTCCAGTTTCACCGCCAGCCGGGCGCAGCCGTGGAAGGTGAATCGGGGCAGGAACCCCGAGCCCATCAGGAACGTGTTCGCCGCCTCGGCGTCGTACATGAACACGTTCTCCCAAGGGACCAGCACCTTGTCCAACACCATGATCGAGTCGTTCTCGTCCATCCGCGACGACAGCGGGTAGTCGAATGGGCTGCCCATCACGGCGGCCTGCATCTCGTAGGAGGTGCGGCAGAACAGCTTGAGTCCGGGCGAGCTCATCGGAACGGTGAACACCACGCCGAAGCGCTTGTTCTTCACCGGCAGCCCGTAGTGCGCGATGAAGTTGGCGTTGGTCAACGCCGAGCCGGTGGCGACCACCTTCGCGCCGGACACGATCAGGCCGCTGTCGGTTTCCTTCTCCACGTGGATGCACACGTCGGCGATCTCGTCGGCCGGCTTGTCCCGGTCGATCGGCGGGTGCACGATCGCGTGGTTCAGGTAGAGCAGCCGCTCCTGGGTGTCCTTGTACCAGCGCAGCGCGTTGCCCTTGTATTCGCCGTAGAACTCCGCGTTGGCCCCAAGGGTCCCCAGGAAGGCCGCCTTGTAGTCCGGCGAACGACCCATCCAGCCGTACACGGTGCGCTGCCAGGCCACGATCGCGTCGCGGGCCAGCACCAGGTCCTCGGCGGAACGGGCGGTCTTGAAGAACGGGTGGGTGACCCCGCCGTTGCCGGTGTCGCTGGGTACCCGGAGCACGCCCTCGGCCTCGGGCTCCCAGAACGTGTCGTACATCCGGGCGATGGATCGGGTGCTGTTGCGAAACGCGGGGTGCGTGGTGACGTCCTTGACCCGCTCGCCGTAGACATAGATCTCGCGGTCATCCCGCAGCGACTCCAGGTACTCCGCCCCGGTCATCGGGCGCACGTCGTTGGTGGTACCCAGGTCGGTCGGGTGAGCACCGGAGATGGCGGTCATGGCTCTCCTTCGTCAGCTTCGTCGGTGCGAGACGAGATCGAGACCAGGCTGGCAAAGTGTGACGGCCGGCACGTGGGGCAGATCACCCCATGCACTACCCGTTTTTCCGGCACCCGGGTAGATCAGGACGTGTGTTCGGCCACCCAGGCGGCCACCTGGGCGCGGGAGACGAAGCCCAGCTTGGCCAGGATCCGCTCCACGTGCCCGTCCACCGTGCGCGGTGAGAGCACCAGCGCCTCGGCGATGGCCTTGTTGGAGCGCCCCTGGGCGATCAGCCCGGCCACCTCGGCCTCCCGACGGCTCAGTGGGGAAGCCTCCCGGCGCGCGGTCGACTCGGCCGGTGCACCCGCCGCGCCGGGTTCCCGCAGCGCGAACTCGATCGCCCCGGGCAGGTCCACCGCGCCCCCCTCGGCGACCAGCGCGGCGAACCGGCCGGCACCCAGCGCGTGCTCGCCGCGCCGCGCCGCGGCTACCGAGTCGCCGTCCATGTGCGGCCCGAAGGAATGCATGGACGTGCCGATCTCCGACCACACCGCGCGGGCCACGCCGAACAGCCGGGCGCTGCGCCGGTGGTCCCCCCGGCAGGACGCCACCCAGGCGAGCAGCTCGGTGCTCAGCGCCGTGCAGATGCCGTCCTGGAAGTCGCGTTGGCTGGTCAGCGCCTGGGACGCCATGTCCTCGGCGGCGTCCAGCGCACCCTCGTGCCACTCGATGATCCCGGTCACCCACCGCACGTACGCCTGGGCCCAGCGCTCGCCGTGCCGGTCGGCCAGCCGGACCGCCTGGTCACAGATCGCCCGGGCGCGGGGCACCTCGCCGAGGTATGCGAGGGAGATGGCGAACTGGAACTGGGCGGTGAGCACGGCACCGGGGTTGCCGGCCCGCTCCAGGCCGGCTACCGCCCGCTCGTACAGCGGCACCGAATCGGCCAACTCACCGGCGAACAGCGCGGCCAGCCCGGACCAGTGCGCGGCGTGCGCCACCAACTCGTCGTCGTCCAGGGCGGCGGCCAGCGCGGTGCATTCGGCGAGCCGCTCGGCGGCGGCCGGGCCATCCCCTTGCACCAGACAGACCCAGGAGGCCACCCACAACGCCTCGGCCCGCTCGCCGCACGGCGCGGTGACCGTGTCCAGTACCTGGTCCAGCCAGCGCCGCCCCTCACCGAGCGACCCGCCGACCACCCAGTGGTGGCGCAGCGCGGCGGCGAACGCGGCGGCTGCCCGGTTCTCCTCCGGCCGGCCCAGCGACCACTGCAGGGCGGCGGTCAGGTTCGGGTGGTCGGCGCGCATCCGGGCCAGCGCGGCGGCCTGGCCCGGCCCGCACCAGTCGGCGGCCATCGCCTCGGCACGGGCCAGGTAGTAGTCCCGGTGCCGGCGGTGCAATGCGTCGCGGTCACCGGCGTTCCCGAGCAGCTCGGCGCCGAACTCCCGGACGGTCATCAGCATCCGGTAGCGCACCCGCTCGCCCCGCCGCTCGGCCAGCACGATCGACTTGGCCACCAGGTGGTCCAGCACGTCGACCACGGACGCCGCGCGCAGGTCCGGCCCGGCGCACACCCCCTCCGCTGCGGCCAGGTCGAAACCGCCGGCGAACACCGACAGCCGGGCCCAGAGCAGCTGCTCCTCGGTCGTGCACAGCTCGTGGCTCCAGCCGATCATCGCGCGCAGCGTCTGCTGGCGGGGTTGGGCGGCCCGGTTGCCCCCGGTGAGGAAGCCGAAGCGGTCGTCCAGCCGGGACACCACCTCGGCCACCGACAACGACCGCAGCCGGGTGGCGGCCAGCTCGATGGCCAAGGGGATGCCGTCCAGCCAGGCACACAGCTCGGCCACCGCGCGGTGGTTCTCCACGGTGACCGCGAAGTCCGGCCGGACCCCCCGGGCCCGGTCCACCAGCAGGTGCACCGCCTCGTACTGGGCCAGTGCCTCCGCCGGGCGGGCCCGGTCGGCCTCCGGCGCGGACAGCGGCGGCACGGTGAGCAGGTGCTCGCCGTCGATGCCCAGCGGCTCCCGGCTGGTGGCCAGGATGCGCAGCCCCGGGGCGGCGCGCAGCATGGTGTCCGCCAGGACCGCGCAGGCCTGCAGCAGGTGCTCGCAGTTGTCCAGCACGATCAGCAACTGCCGCCCGCGCAGGTGGTCGGTGAGCTTGTCGTCGGCGCGTCGGGCGGACTGGTCGCGCACCTCCAGTGCGGAGAGCACCACCTGGGCCAGCCGACTGCCGTCGCTCAGCGGCGCCAGGTCCACCATCCAGACGCCGTCGCGGAACGCCCTGCGCGAGTCGGCGGCGACCCGCAGCGCCAGCCGGGTCTTGCCCACCCCGCCCACTCCGAGCAGGGTGACCAGCCGGGACTCCGTCATCCGGGTCTTGGTGGCGGCCAGCTCACGGCGCCGGCCGACGAAACTGGTGACCGACTCGGGCAGGTTCCCCAGGCGGCGGGGTCGTGTCCGGGAGTGTGGTTCCGCCCGCTCGGCCCCCGGCGGAGCGTCCGAGGGCGCGCCCGGCGGACCGTCCGCCGACCGCGGAGTATCCGTGGGCGCCGACGGCGGCAGCGTCGGACCGGCACTGGTCCCCATGCGACCCGCAGTCTAGGGCCGGTCGGCCTCGAGCGGGTTGCGGCTCGGGTCCCACCGCACGTGCACCCGCTCCGGACCGCGCTGGCTGGTGTTCGGGGAGAACTCGAACTCCTGGTCCGGTACTACCTCCAGGTGCGGTAGCCGCCGGGTCAGTTCCTCCAGCATGATGCAGATCTCCAGCTTGGCCAGGTGGTTGCCCATGCAGGTGTGTGCGCCGGTGCCGAACGCGAGGTGCCGTTTGGCCGACTCCCGTCGCACGTTCAGCCGCTCGGCGTCGGGGCCGAACACCTGCTCGTCCCGGTTGGCCGAGTTGAGCGCGGCGTACACCACCGAGCCCGCCGGGATGGTGACACCGGAGAACTCCAGTTCGGTCATCGCCCGCTGC
>Ga0193743_1001492_pt1 | contig 17413 bp, 13 predicted proteins | sample L2c2metaG_FD_143038 | JGI IMG/M metagenome (GOLD analysis project Ga0193743, IMG submission 143038) | Soil microbial communities from a riparian zone of the East river system, Colorado, United States - L2c2 | ecosystem: Environmental > Terrestrial > Soil > Riparian zone | place: USA: East River...
CGATCCGCGCCGGCTCGATCGTGTAGGGACCGTTCTCGGGGTAGCCGAGCACCGCCGCCTCCTCGCCCCCGGTCCGCTGCGAGCTGATCGGCAGGGTCGGCAGCCGGGCGCCTTCGACCCGCAGCAGCGCCAGGTCGTCGGACGGCGAGTAGTAGACCGGCGTCGCCTCGAGCTCGACCCCGCCCTGGGTGGTCACCGTGGTGTCGTCGGCGCCGGCGATCACGTGGGCGTTGGTGACGATCAGGTCCGGCCGCACCGCCCAGCCCGAGCCCTCGACCCCGAGCCCGCAGGCGGTGCTGAGCACCCGCACCACGGCGCCGCCGGCCCGCAGCACGTCGGGGTCGGCGCCGATCCTCGGGTCGGGCGCTTCGGAGGGGGTCGCCGGGCCGGTCACCGAGGGCGCCGGGTCGACCCGGTCGAGCGCGTTCAGCACCGGGCCCGACGGCGGCAGGACCTGGTTGAGGCTGCTCAGGATCACCGATTCCTGGACGTCGGCTCGCAGCTGCGCGGTGCCCGGCGCGTGCAGCGCGACGGCGCCGAAGACCCAGGCGAGGCCGAGCGCGACGGCGGCGATCAGCGCCGCGCCGCCTGCCCCGTCGGCGAGATGCAGGGCTCGGCGCCGCGCCAGCATCCTCGCCCGCAGCCCGAGCGCGAAGCTCTCCACGGTGACCGCGACGACCGCTCCCGCCAGCAGCGCTCCCAGCGCCGCGCAGAGCGGCGCGTACGGCGAGTCGGAGCCCTGGCTGAGGAGCAGCGGCCCGACCCGGCTGCCGATCACCGCGCCGGCGGCGAAGCCGACCAGGGTGAGCAGGCCGACGATCAGCCCCTGCCGGTACCCCCACAAACCGAGGGCGAAAGTGAAGGCGACGATCGCCCAGTCGAGCACGGTCATTGCTGAATACAAGCATCCCGGATATTCCGGGAACGGCTCGATTACCTTTCACACGTGAGCACGAGGAACTCCGAGGCTGAGCGGCGGCATCGCCTGCTCACCCGCACGCTGCCGCTGGCGCTGGTGGCGATCGTCGCCTTCGTCGGGGGCGCCGCGATCGGCGTCCCCGGCACGCCCAGCAAGGACGCCGCGAACCGCTTCGCGGCCGCCTGGGCGGCGCACGACTACAAGGCGATGTACCGCGAGCTGAGCGACTCCTCACGGGCCTCGGTCAGCCGCAGCGCCTTCGCCAAGGCCTACCGCGAAGCCGAACTGGTCGCGACCCAGCGCGGGCTCGTCGCCGGCTCGGCCCAAAACCCGCTCTCGCGCGAAGGCCAGACCGTGGTCCCGGTCTCGGTGCTGATCTCGACCGTCGCCTTCGGCAGGCTCGAAGACGAGGTCGACCTGCCCTACGGCGAAGGCGGGATCGACTGGGACCCGAGCCTGGTCTTCCCCGGCCTGCGGTCCGGCGAGAAGCTCGAAGCCGACGTCGAACTGGCGCCGCGGGCGGCGATCCTCGCCGGCAACGGCGAAGCGCTCGCCGAAGGGCCGGCGACCGAACGCGAACACCCGCCGGGCTCGGCGATGATCGACGTCACCGGCGAAGTCGGCGAAGCGCCGGAAGAAGACGAGGCGCAGCTGGCGCGGCAGGGCTACCCGCCCGAAACCCCGGTCGGGATCAGCGGCCTCGAGCACGCCTTCAACCGCCGCCTCGCCGGCAAGCCCGGCGGCAAGCTGCTGGCGGTGCCGGCCAAGGGCGGCGGCGCCTCGCGCACCCTGGCCGAAGCGAAACCGGAAGCCGGGGCGCCGGTGAGGACGACGATCGATCCGGCCCTGCAGGACGTCGCGGTCAGCGCGCTGGCCGGGCGGGCCGGCGGGATCGCCGTCCTCGACACCAAGACCGGCGACGTCCGCGCCCTCGCCGGCCAGGCCTACTCGGCCCCGCAGCCGCCGGGGTCGACCTTCAAGATGATCACCACCACCGCCGCCCTGCAGGACCACGTCGTCTCGCTCGACGACGAATTCGAAGTCAACGACGGGATCAACGTCGGCGGCCGCTTCCTCAACAACGCCAACGGCGAGTACTGCGGCGGCACCTTCCGCCAGGCCTTCGCCGAGTCGTGCAACTCGGTCTTCGCGCCGCTCGGCCCGAAGATCGGAAACGACGATCTGGTTGCCACCACCGAACGCTTCGGCTTCAACTCGCCCCCCACCCTCTACGCGCCGCGGATCGTCCGCGAAGTCGAACCGCCCGAGTCGAGCATCCCGGTGGAAATCGGCGAAGAAGTCGACCTCGGCGTCTCGGCGATCGGCCAGGGCGAGGTGCTGGCGACGCCGCTCGAGATGGCGAGCGTCGCCCAGACGATCGCCAACCACGGGGTCCGCGAGCCGACCTCGATCGTCAACAACAAGAAGCTGCGGCCGAAGCCCGAATCGACCCGGGTGATGTCGAAGAAGCTGGCCGACCAGTTGACCGAACTGATGGTCGGCGTCGTCACCGAAGGGACCGGCACCGCCGGCGCGATCCCGCAGGCGCAGGTCGCCGGCAAGACCGGGACCGCCGAGCTGGGGCCGAAACCGGGTCAGGAGAACGCCGATAACCCGATCCAGATCAAGGACGCCTGGTTCGCCGCCTTCGCGCCGGCCGAAAAGGCGAAGCTGGCGATCGGGGTGCTGCTGATCGAAGCCGAAGCGGCGGGGGGGGAAGTGGCGGCGCCGGCGGCGGCGGAAGTGCTTGCGGCGGGGGTCTAGGGACTTTTTCCTTGGGACCAGGGTCTTGCGCGCGGGGAGGGGGCCTGGGGGTCCTCCAGTCGAGTTCAGTCGCGCACACCTGAAGGTGTGCTGCTCCGGATGATGGAGCGCCCCTATGGGGCGCAGATACCGGATTGCATTTCCGCCGCTTTCGCGACACTCGCCTGGAGGACCCCCAGACCCCCTCCCAACGAAGAGCATGGTCATGAGAGAAGGGCACAGGGTTCGGGGCCACCCCCTCTCTCTTTGAGCTGACAAGGGACGGACGCTCGCCGGCCAGCTCCTTTCGTCAGCGGCCAGCGTTCGTCCCTTGTCAGCTTTAAGCAAAGGGGGGGATGGGTTCTCGGTCCTTCGGGCGCTGTCGGTGGAGTGGTGGGGTGGCCCTCCCGAAAAGGCTCATGAGCAAGCGGTGGCGCCCCCGGAGCGGGACAAGCTGCGCGACGGTCTTTTCGGGAGGGGCACCCCAGCGCTCCTACCGCCAACCCTCCCTAACGCCAAACCTCCGTCCCTACAGATCCAACTCGACTTCGCCCTTTTCGCCTTCCGGGCTTTCGAAGTGCAGCTTCAGCGGCCGGTTCTCGGAGGCTTCGTCGGTGATTTCGAACACCACCACCGAGCCCTCGATCGGGCCCTGCTGGGCAGGCGAGTCGAGCACCGGGATCTGTTCTTCCGGTTCGACCGCGCCGCCCATCGGGAAGGCGAAGGCGCTTTCGCTCGGCAGCGCCTTGTATTCGGTCCCTTCCTCGTCGGTGATGACCATTTCCGTCGGCAGCTTCTGGATCTGTTCGGTTTCGTTCTGGACTTCGAAGAAGACGCCGAAGAAGGCCGATTCCTTCTGCGGTTCTTCCTGGCCGAGCAGATAGGCGGCGTCCTCGCTGTCGCTCGGGTTGAGGTAGCGCGAGAAGGTCACCTGGTACTTGAGCGGGCCGAGCTCGATCACCTGGCCCTCTTTCCCGTGGTGCGACTCGCCCTCGCCGCAGCCCGAGACGACGACGCCGAGGCCGACGACGGCCAGGGCGAGGAGCAGCGGCAGGACGATTCTGCGGGGCACGGACATTGGGGCGCGCCGGAGTCTATTAAGGGATGCCGGTCTCGTACCGGTTGCCCCCGGCGACCTCGACCCGGTCCTCGATCTGCCGTTCGCCCTCGAGGATCTCGCGGAGGCGGTGAAGCGCCTCCCGCCAGCCCCTGCGCTGGAAGAATTCGGCTCCAGAAAGCCCCTCGACGACACGGTCGATCGGGTTGGCCGGCTTCGTCCAGGTCGAGAGCGTGACCTTGGTCAGGGCGCCGGTGCCGCCGGTCAGCTCCCAGACGGTCGCGGTCTCGATCCGGTTGGCGCGGCCGGTCCGCCCCCGCTCGACGATCTTGAACGGCTCCTCGAGCTCGACGATCGTAGTGTCGGCCCAGGGCGAGCGCAGCGGCGTCGCGATCCGGAAGCGGGCGCCGGCGCCGATCCCGACCGGGTCGATCCGCAGCAGGTGGAAGTCGCTGAGGAAGTGGTCGGTGAAGGAGGGCCGCAGCGAGAGGTCGGTGAGGAGCGCGAACGCTTCCTCGCGGGAGGCGTCGACCTCGACTTCGGCGCTGATCGGGCCCATCGCGGCGCGATTCTATTGACCCGCCAGTGGATCGGCGCTCGCACCGTTCCCGGCTCGCGCCGCGCCTGGGCCGCGATTCCGGCCACAGCCCGCCGTAAAGTGCGAGCGGTGACCGACCTGCCAACCCCGGGCGAGCCCTCGCCGGCCGCCCCTCCCTCGCTCACGGCGTCCGCCGAGCGCGCCCGCGCCCAGCTGCACGAGGAGATCGAGCGGCTGCGGGTCGGGGTCGAAGAGATGCTCGCCGAGCAGGCCGAGCCGATCCCCCAGGAGCTGCGCCGAGAGCTCGACGACATGCGCGAGGAGACCCGCCTCCAGGTGCGCAAACGGGTAAAGAAGACCGAGCGCAAGCTCGAGCGCTCGCTGCACCGAGTCGAAGAGCGGACGCTGCAGCTGGAGACGCGGATCGAGGGGGTCGAAGCCGAGCGCGCCGCCGCCGAGGTCCGCATCTACAACGAGACCGAGCGCCTCCTCGACGGCCTCCTGCAGGAGATCCGGACGATCGCCGATCTCTTCGAACGCCCCGCCCAGCCGCCGCCCTTCGGCGGCCGTGGGCGGTAACTACTCGGTCGAGATACTCGGGTCGGCCTGGACCTTGTCCGGGCTGACCATCAGGAAGTTGCTGGTCGCGTCGGCGGCCAGCTCCTTCATCCGCTCGGCCTCGGCGTCCTGGCCGGTCGCCCGCAGTTCCTCGCAGTAGCCGCTGAGCAGGTCGTCGATGTCGATCAGGCCCCTGGCGTCGAGGTCCTTGAGCTCGACTTTGGCGCCCTCGCCGAGCCGCCGCTCGATCGTCTCGCGGTCGAGGCCGAAGGCGTTCTGGCGGACGTAGACGCGGCCGCCGGTCATCCCGGCGCAGGCCCAGGGGCCGATGTCGCCGAGCACCAGGGCGCGGCCCGAGGTCATGTACTCGAAGGCGAAGCCCTTGGCGTTGGCGCGGTCGACGACGCAGCCGCGGCGGTCGTCGATGTCCGCTTCCGGCTCGCCGCCGAGCACCACGTCGGCGCCGGAGAGCCGGATGCAGAAGCGCGAGTCGGCCGAGCCCTGGACGTAGAGCTTGCCGCGCTGCGCCCCGTAGGCGAACGACTTGCCGACCGAGCCGTTGAGCCGGCGGCCCTTTTCGTTCTTGCCCTTCAGCACCGCGATCGTCCCGCCCAGCATCGTCTTGCCGACACCGTCCTGGGCGCCGCCCTCGACCCGGATCGCGACTCCGTAGGCGTTGAAGGCGCCGAGGCCCTGGCCGGCCACCGAGCCGCCGTTGAAGTCGAGCCGGGCCAGGATCTCGTCGTTGGACTCCGGGCCGTCGTCGAAGATCCGCGAGCGGGCGATCGCCCCGGAGAGCTCGGTCCCGAGCACCCGGTCGTTGGCGTCCGTTGGCCGTGGGAAGTCACTCCTCACGGTGCGGCCCGAGCAGATTTCCGGCGCCAGCGCGGCGATCTGCGCCGAGGCCTGCTTCGCCTCCATGCGGATCGGGCGGGCGACGACGAGCCCTGATTCGGCCCGGGCGTCGGCCAGCTCGTCGGCGACCGGCAGGTCGAGCGGCTCGAGGTCGAGGTACTCCTCGAGCGGCGTGATCAGCGGCGCCAGGTCGATCGAGTCCTTCGCTGCCACCTGCTCGAGCAGGTCGTAGCGGCCGACCAGGTCCTGGGCGCGGTCGTAGCCGAGCGAGGCGACGACCTCCTTGACCTCCTCGCCCATCGCCTTGAAGAAGCGGGCGCAGCTCTCGGCGGCGCGGTCGACCTCCTGCGGGGTGAACTTCTTCAGCCCGTGCTGCTCGGCCTGCTCGGGCGTCTCGATCTGGGTCGCGATCCCGACGTGGCAGGTGTCGAGCTGGCAGCCGCGGCAGATCGTGCAGCCGATCGAGACCATCGCCAGGGTGCCGAAGCCGACCCGGTTGGCGCCGAGGCAGTGCAGCTTGACGATGTCGTGGCCGGTCCGGTAGCCGCCGTCGGCCCAGATCTCGACCCGGTTGCGGAGCCCCGCCTCCATCAGCGCCCGGTGAACGGCGCGGGTGCCGATGTCGGAGGGCAGGCCGACGTGGCGCAGCGCGTGCTGGCGGGCGGCGCCGGTGCCGCCCTCGAAGCCGGAGAGGGTGATGATGTCGGCGCCGGCCTTGGCGATCCCAAGCCCGATCGTGCCGATGTTCGGCACCACCGGGACCTTGACCGAGACGCGCACGTCCGGGTTGACCGTCTTCAGCTCGTCGATCAGCTCGGCGAGGTCCTCGATCGAGTAGAGGTCGTGGTTGTTGGAGGGCGAGATCAGGTCGGTGCCGGGCGCCGCGTTACGGGCAGCGGCGACCTTCTCGGAGACCTTCTTGCCGGGCAGGTGGCCACCCTCGCCGGGCTTGGCGCCCTGGCCGATCTTGATCTCCGCCAGGTAGGAGGAGTTGAGCATCTCCGCCGAGACGCCGAAGCGCCCCGAGGCGACCTGCTGGCCGCGCCACTTGCGGTACAGGCCGTACATGTCGCGGATCTCGCCACCCTCGCCGTTGACACAGAGGATGTTGGTCGCTTTGGCCGCCTCCGCGTAGGCGCGGAAGGCCGGCTCGGACTGCGAGCCGAAGCTCATCGAGGAGATCACGATCGGGTAGTCGTGGTGGCCGATGCCGGCGTCGACATTGGCCGGGTCGACCGGGTCGCGGTCCCCCTTCAGGCCCATGATGTGGCGCATCGAGATCGGGCTCTGGTGCTCGAGGTCGCGGACCTTCTGGGAGTAGTCCTCGTAGGAGCCGGAGCCGTTGGCGGTGGCGATCGCGGCCTTGTAGACCTTCGGGTAGAAGCGGAAGGTCTTCGCCGGTTTGGCGGCCGCGTCGTCGCCGCTGAGGGCGCGGGCGCGGGCGTTGCTGTCCTCATCGAGGTCGGCAAAGCCGGTGCCGCCGGTCGCCGAAGCCGCGAAGGCCTCGGTCTGGAAGATCTCGGCCAGCTCCGGCTTGACGCCGATCGAGGAGAACTGGCGGGCGTAGCCGCGCACCTCGTGGATGCCGATCGTCGAGATCACTTTCTCGATCCCCTTGGTCAGAGCGGCGCAGAGGTTGGCGACGTCGGTCTCGTAGTCCTCGACACAGACCACCTCGACCATCGTGTACGGGCAGACGCCGTTGGCGCCGAGCCCTAGGGCCAGCATCGTGTCGTGGACGTTGCGAATCGCGGCGGAGCGCAGGACAAGCCCGCAGCGGCGGCGCAGGTTCTCCTCACCCGGCTCGACCCGGAACTGCTTCAGCGCCATGTCGACCGCCGAGGTCGCCAGGTGCGGGTCGAGGTAGCGGCGCTCGCCGTCGTAGACGGTGCGGTCGGTGAGGACCAGCAGCTCCGCCCCGTTGCGGACCTTCTTCACCGCTTCCTGCTTGAGCCGCTCGATGGCGCCGCTGGTCGTCTCCGACTCCAGCAACGAGATGTCGACGGCGCCAGCGCGACCGCGGAACTCCTCCCAGAGGTCCTCCAGCAGGTAGGTGCGATGCTCGCGGGCGATGCGGCGGTAGGCCTCGTCGGAGAGCGGCGCCAGGCCGTGATGGCCGCCGAGGATGACCGGGAACGAGGTTTCGACCGTGCCGGTGTCCTCGCCGGCGGCGTGAATCGAGGGGCGGCGGCCGAACAGGGTTCGCGTGGAGAAATGCTCCATCTCCCGCTCGCGGTCGATCGCCGGGTTGGTGACCACGGCGACCGTCTCCTTGAAGTAGTCGGCGAGATTCTGGCGCTCGGGCGAGAGCGCCGCCAGCGGGCCGTCGTAGCCGAGCGAGCCGACCGGCTCGGCCCCGTTGGAGGCCATCTGCTGGACCAGTTTGACGTCGTCGCGCTGCCAGCCGAAGCCGGCGAGGACGCGATCGGCGACCTTGACCGGCTCCTCGGGGCCAGCGTCGGAGTAGCCGGGGACGTTCTCGCCCTCCAGTGGCCCTCCGGTTTGCAAAGCGCGGTCGTAACCGGCCGCCGCCGCGACGCCGTTGCGGCGCAGCCAGCTATCGCGGACGATCCGCAGCATCGCGTCGTGGGCGTGCAGGGTCGAGTGTCTGCGGTCACGATCGATCAGCACCAGGGTCTTCTCCCCCGGCGCCAGCGGCTTCGGCTCGGAGACCATCGACTTGACCGAGACGACGCCGGGCTCGGAGCTGAAGACGAAGTCGTCCTCGGTCTCCACCTGCCACAGCGGCCGCAGGCCGAGGGCGTCGGCGGAGAACACGCACTCGTCGGTGTGACGGGCGATCAGCGCCACCGGGCCCTGGGCAAACGGGCCCATCGCCTGGTGCAGGTACATGTAGAAGGGATGCAGGTCCTCGGGCAGGTGGCTGATCTCCGCGACGATCGGCGGCACCACCATCTCCATCGCCTCGGCGAGGCTGAGCCCGGCGCGGCTGACCAGGGTGTCGATCGTGCGGTTGAGGTCCTGGGAGTCGGACGAGCCCGGCTGGATCGGCACGCCCAGCATCCGCGCCTCCTGGCGCAGCTGTTCGATCGTGTTGATCTCGCCGTTGTGGCCGAGGACCGAGAAGGGCTGCACCCGCTTGAAGGACGGCCAGGTGTTGGTCGAGTAGCGGTTGTGGCCGAAGCAGCCGATCGTCTCGTAGCGCTCGTCGCGCAGGTCTGGGTAGTACTCGCCGAGCACGTTTGGCGTGCCCATCACCTTGTAGACGCAGGTGCTGGCGGAGAAGGACGGCACATGGACGTCGAGCTGCTTCTCGAGGTCGATCAGGAGGTCGAAGAGGACGTGGTCGCGACGCTCGGCGTCGGGCACGAGGCCGGCGATCTGCCAGAAGTGCGGCTCCTCCTCACGCGCGGTCGGGCCGAGCGCGGGTGAGTTGACGACGCCGATCCGCTCGGCGAGGACCCGGAAACCGCCTTCGTTGAGCAGCTCGCGGGCGTCGTGCTGGACCTTGGCTAGATCCTGCGAGCGCTCGATGAAGATGTGGGCGACGGCGAAGGCGTCGTCGAGGGTCAACGACGGGTCGTGACCGCCGGAGCGGACTTCCTCAGCCCAGATCTTGCGGGGCAGGTCGAGCAGCAGCCCGCAGCCGTCGCCCTCGCCATCGACGTTGCCGGCGCGGTGGAGCATCTTCTGCAGGGCCGGGATCGCCAGGGCGATCGGCGCGTGGCTCGGCGTCGCGTCCTTGCGGACCGAGGCATAGATCGCGCAGGCGTCCTTGTCCTCGACGCTCGGCGGCGATACCAGTGGCTTGTAGGGCAGCTCAGGTGAGTAGCGCTTGACGCTCGCGCCGGCAGACTGGTGCTCAGGCATGTGACCTCCCGGTTTCCGCACCTTCTTCGAGTGGGCGCGCGACGGGTTGACGGGCTCGGGAATTATAGGGCCGGCGAGTCCTCCGACAACGGAATTCACATTTACCACCCAATAGCGGGGGTAAATGCAGATCTGAGGCGGCTAGGCGAAGGAGGCGGGCTTGAAATTGCCGGCCGGATGGACGCCGATCAGCATCGCCGTGACGGGGGCCTCCGAGCGGTTGAGGATCGTGCGACTGGCCGGCGGTTCGATCGAGGCGAAGGTTCCGGCCGGCGCCGGGTGGTCCTCGCCCTGGATCCGCAGGACCGCGTCCCCTTCGAGGATCACGTAGAGCTCGACCTGGCCGCTGCCGGACTCGTCGTGCTCGGGGATCTGGCCACCGGGGCCGATTTCGACGAGGTTGAAGCCGAAGGCGGAGGTGCCGAGGCACTTGCGGGCCAGCAGCCAGGTCGCCTCGCCCGAACCCTCCATCGTCTCGAACTCATCGCGGTGTTTGATCGAGTAGCCGCCGGCCATCCTCGTTGCGACGTTACTCCGATCAGTCGAACGGACTGCCCCTCAGCGACTCCAGGCGGGTTCGAAGGCCTTCTTGACGAGGGTCTTCACCTTGCCGCCGCCATAGGGGATCGTCGCGACCCGCTGGTCGGAGCCGGGTTCGAAACCGCCCGTGAAGCCGAGCACCGTAGCGCCGTTCGTGGAGAGCGCCGCACCGACGAAGCCCTGCTCGCCGTCGCCCATCCTGTCCAGCGGGCGCTGGGCGCCGGTCTGGGGGTTGACGGTGACCGCGTAACTGGTGTCCTGGCCCTGGAACTCGGCCAGCAACTTCTTGCCGTTGGCGGACCACTCCGTCGGCGACAGTCCCACCAGCAGAGCGTCGACCTTGGTGTGGGTGAGGCGCTTGACGCCCTTGCCGTTCGGGTTCATCAGGTAGAGCTCGTTCTTGGGGCCGTACTTGCGCGTCTTGGCGCCGAGCAGCTTGACGAAGACGATCTTGCCGGTCGGGCCCCAGAGCGGGTCCTGGGAGTTGCCGTCGTGGGTGATCTTGACCGGCTGGCCGTCGCCGGTCGGCGCCGTGTAGACGTCGCTGTGGGGCGGGTACTTTTCGTTGGCGGCCACCGAGTAGGCGAGTTCGGTGCCGTCAGGCGAGAAGCTGAAGCCGCTGAAGTAGCCGCTGGCGAGGACCCGCTGGGCGCCGCTGGCGACGTCGACGAGAACCAGCTTGCGCTTGCCAAGTTCGGGGCCACGCAGCGCCGCGATCGTCTTCGAGTCGGGCGAGAAGGCGATGTAGAAGCTGTCCTGCAGTCCGGCCATGACGGTGCGCGACGCACCGCCAGCCGCCGGGGCCACCTTCAGTTCCTGGGCGTGGCCGGGGCCTTCGTGCCGGTACGCGATCGTCTGCCCGTCGGGCGATACGCGCGGGTTGGACCCGGAGTCGATCCTCTGCGCGTTCGAGCCGTTGTCAGCCGCGGCGAACACGGCTGGCCGCATCGGGTTCTTGACGTAGGTCAGCGTCGCCTGGGCGGCGGCGGGAAGCGCAAGAAGCGCGGTTGCGGCGACGAGCGCCCCCAGCAGTTGGAACTTCGGCAGGCTTGGCATGGCGGCGATGCTAGCCGCGAGACCGGCCGTGGGGTTGCAATTACCCGTCCCACGGGCGGGTAAATGCAACCGCGTCAGCCGGGACCGACGACCGCCGCGGCCACGAGGCCGCCGCTGACGCCGACGAACGAGACGACCGCGAGCGCGCGGTACCAGAGCCGTTTCTCAACATCGGGGTCGAAGGCGAGCGGTACGAAGAGGAAGGGATTGACGACGGTGCCGAAGACGAGGGCCGCGGCGATCCCCGTCGGCAGATCGGGAACGGCGAGGCCGACGCCGATCAGGATCAGGCCCATCATCAGGTAGTCGAGGTGAACCTGGCGGATCCGCTGCGGGGCCACCACGCCGATCCGGCTCAGCCACTCGGGCCGGTCCTGGCGGACCACCATTGCCCAGCCCAGCAGACCGCCCAGCGCCAGCTCGACCAGGCCGATCTGGACGACCCAGTCCATGCTCAGAGCTCGGGGACGTCGGCGCCCAGAGGGGTGAACGGCAGGCGGCGAACCTCGGCCCAGCCGGCGCAGCGCTGCTCGAGGGCCGCGGCGACGTCGCCGGCGTCCTGCCAGGTGGTCCAGACGAGCACGGTGGGACCGGCGCCGGAGATCGTCGCCCCAAGCGCGCCCAGCTCGGCCGCGGCGTCGACGATCTCCATCGAGCGCGGGTAGAGGTGGCGGCGACGTGGCTGGTGGATGCGGTCGGCGAGGCCGCGACCGACGAGATCGAGGTCGGCGCTCTGCAGCCCGAGCACGAGCAGCGCCGCCGAGGAGGCATTGGCGACAGCGTCGGCGAGCGGGACTTCGGCCGGGATCGCCTCGCGGGCCAGCTTGGTCGAGACCTCCTCAGGTGGGATCACGACGATGCCCTCCAGCCCCTCCGACGGGTTAAAACGGGCGGCCAGCGGCGTCCCCTCCGGCCCAGTCCCGCAGATCACGAAGCCGCCATAGATCGCCGCAGCGACATTGTCGGGGTGCCCCTCCAGCTCGGTCGCGCGGACCAGCATCTCCTCCTTGGAGAGCGCCAGCTCGAAGAGGTGGTCGGCGGCAAACAGACCGGCGACAATCGCCGCGGCGCTGGAACCCAGCCCCCGTGCCAGGGGGATCTCGCTGCGCAGCCGGAAGGCGATGCCGTCGGCGGAGTGCAGGCTCTCGAAGGCGCGGACGACGAGGTTGTCGCGCCCGGTCGAGACGTCGAGGCCACCGGGGTCGAGCGAGAACTCGCCGGTCTCCTCCACCTCCAGCTCCAGGTGCAGCGCGACCGCCGCCGCCATCGCGTCGTAGCCGGGACCAAGGTTGGCCGAGGAGGCGGGAACGCGGACGAGTCGGTGACGGACGGTCAATCGAAGACGGCTCGCTCGACGGCGCTGAGGTCGTTGTCGCAGTTGATCACCGCAGGGGCTTTGCCGAGCGCGGTGTCGGGGTCCTTGAGGCCGTGGCCGGTGAGCACGCAGACGACCGACTCGGGCGGCTCGGCGCCCTCGACGACCGGGAGACCGTGCGCCAGCAGGCCGGCGACCGAGGCAGCCGAGGCGGGCTCGCAGAAGACGCCTTCGGTGTCCGCAAGCCAGTGGTAGGCGTTGAGGATCTGCTCGTCGGAGACAGCGGCGACGCGGCCGCGCGAGGTGGTGAAGGCGGTCATCGCCTCCTCCCAGCGGGCGGGGTTGCCGATCCGGATGGCAGAGGCGACGGTCTCGGGGTTGGCGACCGGGCGCCGCACCCTCGGCCTGGAACCCATAGAGGACGGGAAGCGCGCTCGAACCGGTGATCTCCACCTTGTCGAGGGGGCACTCTGCCAACTCCCGGAATCCGCGCCAGTAAGCGGTGACGTTGCCGGCGTTGCCGACGGGAATGGCCAGCGCGCCCGGCATGCCGCCGAGCTCCTCGACGACCTCGAAGGCGGCCGTCTTCTGGCCTTCGATCCGGTGCGGGTTAACCGAGTTGACGAGCTCGATCGGGTGCTTCTGGGAGAGCTCGCGGACGATCGTCAGGGCATCGTCGAAGTTGCCCTGCAGCGCCACCACGCGGGCGCCGTGCATCAGCGCCTGGGCAAGCTTGCCGATCGCGATCTTTCCCTCGGGCACGATCACGGCTCCGCGCAGGCCGGCCCGGGCCGCGTAGGCAGCGGCGCTGGCGGCGGTGTTGCCGGTCGAGGCGCAGATCACGGCCTCCGCCCCACGCCCCTTCGCCCGCGAGACCGCAACGGTCATCCCCCGGTCCTTGAAGGACCCGGTCGGGTTGGCGCCTTCGAACTTGAGGTAGGCACGGGCGCCGATCCGCTCCGAGAGCCGCGGCGCCTCGATCAGTGGCGTCGAGCCCTCGTTCAGCGTCACCACAGGATCGCCACGCTCCAGCGAGAGCCGGTCCCGATAACGCTCGATCAGCCCCGCCGCCACTAGAACTCCTTCTCTATGACGTGGATAGAACGGGGCTGCGCGCGCAGCTCGTCGAGCTCGCCAAGTGCCTCGACCGCTTCCGCGAAGCGCGACTCCAGACACTCGTGGACGACCATCACCAGGCGGGCGTCGTCGCCGGCACCGCGCTGGACGACGCTCTTGACCGAGACGTCGTGGTCGCCGAGGACGGTCGCAACCGTGGCCAGGACGCCGGGCCGATCGGCGACTTCGAGGTAGAGGTAGAAGGAGGAGGTGACGTCGGCGACGATCGGCAGCTCGGTGCGGGTCTCGTGCACCGGCGCCTCACCGGCGAGGATCGAGACGACGTCGCCAAGCACCGCCGAAGCCGTCTGCAGTCCCCCCGCCCCCGGTCCCGACATCGTCACCTCGGTGATCGCCGGCGCCTCGACCATGACAGCGTTGAACGGCCCCTCGATCGGCGCCAGCGGGTGGCCCGGGTAGAGGAAGCAGGGGAAGACGCGCACGCTGATGCCGCCGTCGCGCCGTTCGGCGACACCGAGCAGCTTCAGCGAGAGGTCGAGCTCCTTGGCGTAGGCGAGGTCGTCGGGCTGGATCGCCTCGATCCCCTCGTAGGGCACCTCGGAGAGGTCGACCGAGGTGTGGAAGGCGAGCCGGGCAAGGATCGCCATCTTCGCCGCCGCGTCGGCGCCGCTGACGTCGTCGCTGGGGTCGGCCTCGGCGTAGCCCAGCTCCTGCGCCCGCGCCAGCACCTCGTCGTAGCCGGCGCCGGTTGCCGCCATCTCGCTGAGGATGAAGTTGGTGGTGCCGTTGACGATCCCGAAGACCTTGGCGATCTCGGTCACGCCGAAGCTCTCCTGGATCGTGCGGACGATCGGGATCACCGCGGCGACGGCGGCCTCGAAGCGCAGCTGCACGCCGGCCTCGCGGGCGACGCCGAAGAGCTCGTCGCCGTGCTTGGCCAGCAGCTGCTTGTTGGCGGTCACGACGGGGCGCCCGGCGCGCATCGCGTCGAGGACGAAGTCGCGGGCGGGATCGGTCCCCCCCATCAGCTCGACGATCAGGTCGGAGCGCTCGAGGATCGCCCCGAAGTCCCCCTCCGAGCGGGTGAGGACGCCGGAGATCTCGGGCCGGCGCCCGGTCGCGGCCTCGACCGCATCCGCCCGCTCGGCGAGCAGATCGGCAAAGGCAGCGCCAACCGTGCCGCGCCCGAGCAGCCCGATGCGAACGAGTTTGGAGGGGTCCTCAGGCATCGCGGGACGTCAGGTCCTCGTAGGTCTCGCGCCGGACCACGACCCGCGCCTCGCCGTCGCGGCAGAAGACCACCGGCGGCCGCGGCACGCCGTTGTAGTTGCTGGCCATTGCGTAGCCGTAAGCGCCGGTCGCGGGCGTGACCAGGACATCGCCGACGACCGGCTCGGCCAGCATCGCGTCGCGGACGAGGATGTCGCCGGACTCGCAGTGCATGCCGGCGATCGTCACCAGGGTCTCGGGCGCCTCCGCGGCGCGGTCGGCGACAAGCGCCTCGTAGCGCGAGCCGTAGAGCATCGGCCGCATGTTGTCCGACATGCCCCCGTCGACGGCGACATAGGTGCGGACGCCGGGAATCTCCTTGATGGTGCCGACCCGGTAGGCGGTGATGCAGCCGTTGGCGACCAACGAGCGGCCCGGCTCGACCAGGATCCGCACACCCTCGCCGAAGACCTCGGCGACGCCGCGGACCTTGACGTCGACGTAGGCGTCGATCGAAGGCGGCTCGTCCTCGGCGGTGTAGGCGACGCCGAGGCCACCGCCGACGTTGACGACCTTGCACCAGTCTCCGGCCAGCTCGCCGAGGGCGCGGATCGCCAGCCTGTAGGGCTCCAACTCGAAGATCTGTGAGCCGATGTGGGCGTGCAGGCCGACCAGCTCAAGCTTCTCGGAGGCCAGCACCCGCTCGATCGCCCGCGCCGCCAGCCCGTCCTCGAGGCCAAAGCCGAACTTGGAGTCGAGCTGACCGGTGGTGATGTAGTCGTGGGTCGAGGGCTTGATCCCCGGCGTGACCCGGATCAGCACCCGCTGCGAGGAGTCGAGCAGCCGCTCACAGCGTTCGATCTCGTCGAAGGAGTCGAGGATCAGGTGACGGATGCCCGAGCGGGCGGCGAAGAGGATCTCCTCGTCGGTCTTGTTGTTGCCGTGCATGTGGATGCGGTCGGGGTCAAAACCGGCGCGCAGCGCCATGTGCAGCTCGCCGCCGGAGGCGACGTCGACCGAGAGCCCCTCCTCGGCGAAGAGCCGATAGGCGGCGGTGCAGGGCAGCGACTTGCTGGCGAAGAGGACCTCGAAGTCGGCGCGGCGCCGCTCGAAGGCCTCGCGGTAGGCGCGGGCGCGGGCGCGAATGTCGTCCTCCGCGTAGATGTAAGCGGGGGTGCCGAACTGCGCCGCGAGGTCGACGACGTCACAGCCGGCGACCTCGAGGTGGCCGCGCTCGTTGACCCGGCTGCCGCCGGGGTAGACCGCCGATCCTTCGATCGGATCGCCGCTCGCGACCGACCCCGCCTGTGCACGCTCCGCCATCGGACCGGCATTGTGACGATTAGTGCGCGGGCGGGAAGCCCGGTCAGCGGTTGCCGTGCAGCAGGCCGCCGACTGCGCCGACGGTTTCATCGACCACTTTGCCGACGGTCGATTCGGGACCGGCGACGCCGTTGACGACGCTTTCGGTCACTTCGGTGACACCCGTGTTGTTGAGCGTGCCGCCGAGCACCGTTTCGTCGACCTGGGAGACGGTGTTGTTGACGGGTTCGGTGACCTGCGCCGAGGTCGAGGGAGTCGTGCCACTGGTTGCTCCGCCGCGGGCCCCGCCACCACCGCCTGCGCCGGGGCCACCGCCGCCGCTCGGAGATGCAGCCGCACCCGAACCGGACGAGCCGTTGCCACTGCCGCTGTCTGGGCTGGAGGCAGCCGGCGTCTGTGGGGACGCCGTGGTCCCGGACCCGCCTTCCTGACCACCGCCGGCATTGCGGTCCCCGCCGCGACCCGTTTCGGTGCCGCCCTCGCCTGCGCCGGTGGTGGTGACAGCATCCCCCGCGGTGACGGAACCGGCGCCGCCGCCCGAACCAGCGGAAGCCTGCTGCCGTTTCGCGCTCGCGGGCACAGCCACTGATTCACCGCCCGCTTGGGAAGTCGTCCCGGCAGACACAGCCACCGCCCCGCCGACCGGTTTGCCGTTGGAGACCGCGGCGACCCCGCCGCCACCGAGCCCGGCGATCGGCCAGTCGCGGAAGACCTGGGCGGAAACGAGCACAGCGAAAACCACGATGGCGGTGGCGATCAGTGTCGCCCCTCCCATCGCACCCACCAAGTAGGTGTGAGCCTGACGAATCACGGGGACTATCTATTGCTAAAGGTAACCCATCGGGTCGGTAGGGGAGCCGTTTATTCGAACCTCGAAATGGACGTGAGGTCCGTAGCAGTGCCCGGTGCAACCGCTGTAGCCGATGATGTCGCCCTGTGAGACCGACTGGCCTTCGGCGACGGCGAAGGAGCTCTGGTGCGCGTAACAGGTGGAGAGCCCGCCGCCGTGATCAATGCAGGTGAAGTTGCCATAGCCACCGCTGCTTGCTTCCGATTGGAGGAGGACGACGGTGCCCGAGGCAGCGGCGCGGATCGGCGTCATTTCCGGCACGGCGATGTCGACGCCCTCGTGCATGGTCCCCCAGCGCGGGCCGAAGCCGGAGACGACCGTCCCGCTGACCGGCCAGATCAGGCCGCCGCTGCCACCTTGGATCGGCCCGGCCGGCAACGGCATCGAGCCCGTCGAGGCGAGCATTGCCGCGATCTTGCCCTGGATCGCGGCGACCGAGCCGTGCAGCTCCTCCTCGTCTGCGCTGATCTGCTCCAGCGCCGCGACCCGCTCGCCACGAGCGGCGACGAGCGCCTGCTGGTGGCTCTGCAGGGCGGTACGGG
>Ga0193743_1001493_pt1 | contig 17410 bp, 17 predicted proteins | sample L2c2metaG_FD_143038 | JGI IMG/M metagenome (GOLD analysis project Ga0193743, IMG submission 143038) | Soil microbial communities from a riparian zone of the East river system, Colorado, United States - L2c2 | ecosystem: Environmental > Terrestrial > Soil > Riparian zone | place: USA: East River...
ATACCTCTGCATTCAACGCCTGGAGCGCATACACGGCGGACGCTCAAAGCACCGAAAAAGACAATCCACGCCGCCGTCCAGAGGATGAATGGACAGCGGCCAACAAAGACCTGGCCATCCTGACCATGAGTGCGGTGCCTAACACGGGGTGGGGAAGTGCCGTCAAAGGCCTTCCCCAGGCACGCTCAAAATCGCCCTAAGAAAACCAGATGGAGGCCCGACCCATCGTCGCTCATGATCTCTCCTCTTCGTCGAGCGACGGTGCTGTAGGTCTGCAATGGCCTGTTGGCATGCATATGATGTTCCCGTCAAGACGAGATCACAACGACTTCCTAACCATCTCTGGAGACAGATACATGATCATGAGATTCACTCCGCAGTCGACTCATCGCTCAATCGTCCGCGACAGACAAGCCGGTAAGTGCTCACTAATGCATTACGCTGTTCTCGCCCTGTGTAGCTTTCTTGGTTTCATTGTCGTGGCACACGCTCAGGTGAACGGTGTTGGTCAAATGCCATACGCGGGCTGGAGCAGCTTCAGTCAGCAAACCATTGCAAGTGGCTTTCTGACACAAGCCAGCATGGAGGCCCAATCAGATGCCATGGCAGCCTCGGGCCTGACACAGCATGGTTACAAGTATCTTAACATTGACTCTGGCTGGATGGGCTCCTATGACGTTTATGGGCGCCCCATTCCCAACACCGCGACATTTCCGGATATTAAGGCGCTTGCCGATCACGTCCACGCCAATGGGCAGTTGCTCGGAATTTACTGGATTACTGGTGTGCAACAAGGCGATGCTCAAGCCAACTATCCTATTCTTGGCACGCCGTACCATCTTCAGGATATCCTGGCGCAACCGTTGACTGCAGGCAATTCATTCGGCTTTTACAAAATCGATTTCACCAAACCGGGCGCGCAGGAATACATGGATTCTGTGGTCGCCCTATTCGGCTCCTGGGGTATTGACTACATCAAAATCGACGGAGTGACGCCTGGGTCCTACCATGATGACCTCAGCATCGACAATCGCGCAGACGTTGAAGCGTGGTCGAAGGCCATTGCCAAAACAAATCGCCCCATATGGTTCACCATCTCGTGGGCTCTCGACTCCGATTACCTGCCCGTTTGGCAACAATGGGCGAATGCGCGGCGCATCGAGGACGACGTAGAATGCGAGGGCAACTGTGGAACCACTACGGACTGGTCACGCATCTATCAACGCTTCCGCGATCTTTCGGCATGGCAGTTTGCTTCTGGACCAACGCTCGGTTGGAATGATCTGGACTCACTCGATATCATGAATGGCGCGCAGGACGGACTTACCGAGGACGAGAAACAAACAGCATTCTCTCTCTGGGCGATGGCCAATGCTCCACTCACTCTGGGTGGGGATCTCAGCAAGCTGGACGACATAGGGAAGCGGATCGCAACTAACGATGAAGTGATCGCAGTGCAGCAGACCGGTAAGCCGGCCAAACAGGCACTGGGCGGCGATACGCAGATCTGGACCATCGATAACGGCGACGGTAGATACTACGTCTCGGTTTCCAACATGCTCGATGTCCCAGTGAACGTCACCGTCCTCTGGAATCTGCTTGGATTCAAGAACGCAGCGGCCGTGCGCGACTTGTGGAACCATCTCAACCTGGGCGCAGTGCCGCGGAGTCTGACTACGACGCTTGTTGGCCATGGTACCCGGATGTTTAAGGTGACAGCTCAGGGCGTAGCTCCGGCCATGCCTTCTACCAGTTACGAGGCTGAAACAGCCGTTCTTGGCGGGTCGGCTTCTGTTGCCAGCTGCGCTGCATGCTCAGGAGGCGCCAAAGTCGGGAATTATGGCTTGAACGCCCAAAACACCGTCACGTTCAACACTGTCCAAGTTCCCCGCGAAGGTAACTACTACATGGAGGTAAACTCCATGACGCTGGGCTTGCGGTCTGCCATCTACACGGTGAACGGCGGATTACCACGTACGTTAGACTCCGGTGGCGGCAGCTTTGACCAGCCTGCCACTGCAACGGTTATCGTCCATTTGCAGAAGGGAAATAACACCATTCAGTTCGGTAACCCGGTCAGCTATCCGCCCGATCTTGACCGCATAGTAATCCACGGAGACGGTACCGCTCCGGCAGTGACAAGTCAAACCTATGAAGCGGAACTCGCTACGCTCAATGGCGGTGCAAGTGCTAGCTTTAGCAATTACTCTTCGGGGTTGGCGAAAGCGGGTAATGTCGGCGGCAATGGCACAGTGACATTCAATAGTGTCACCGTAGCAATGGACGGAATGTATCAGCTTGAGATCGATTATCAGACTCAGGGAGAGCGCTCTCTTTTCGTTTCTGTAAACGATGGTATTGCAACCGAGCTTGATCTGAACGGCACCACGTTCAGTCAGCCCGCATTCACGTCCATTCCTGTGCAACTTCATGCAGGAGTAAACACCATCCAGCTAAACAACAGCACCGGCGCTGCGCCTGATATCGACCGCATTGTCATTGCTCCAACGATCGCCTCTGCGAAGCTCCAGGGACAACTCGCCGGCAAGGTTGCGATTGGTAGCGAACAGCTCTGGTTGCTGAAGATTGCTAACGAAGGGAACGGTATTGCACAAAGCGCTCACCTGAACAGTCTCTCGTTTACGCAAACCTCGGGTGATGCATGTGCGCCAAAAGTGCAGCTACCTTTGCCCTTGCAACTCGGAAGCATCGCCGCCGGATCGAATCGTTCCATTCTGGTGCCGGTCAGCTTCGTGAAGTGTCGGACAGATGCTCACTTCAACGTTAGCGCAACTTATTCAGCCAACAATGGGGCTGATGTTGGTACCACTACAACCACAGACTCTCGATAACAGCCCCAACAGAATGTGGGAATAGCGAAGGAGGCCCGTCTGAGTCCCTTCGCTATCCCGGGCAGTACGTTCAGGGGTTCTGCTGCAAACTCTGAGATGGTTGGAATGGTCAATGATAATGGTCCAGGATGAGAGCATTGGATTTGTTCAAGGGACGACATTTTGACCGGGAAATTATTGTGCTTTGTGTGCGCTGGTATCTCACACAACCTGAGTTCTCGCGACTTGGTACAAATGATGGCGGAGCGAGGAAGTGAGGTGACGCACACGACGATTCTGCGTTGGGTACGATGCTTTGTTCCTGAGTTTGAGAAGCGCTGGAGTCAGTACTCTCGGCCAGTGGGTAGGTCATGGCGTTGCGATGAGACCTATATTAAGGTGAAGGGCCGGTGGACCTATCTGTATCGAGCAGTAGACAAGCTGGATCGAACGGTCGACTTTCTGTTGAGCGAACGGCGGGATGTTGCGGCAGCGAAGCGCTTCTTCAGCAAGGCAATGAAGAAGCACGGCACACCGCGGGTCATTACACTCGATGCGGCATCGTCAACTTAACAGCGAGCGGTGCAACATCAGTGCAGGAGAGCAGAGAGCGGCTTACATGGCGACCTATGGAAGGACAGCCGCGAGGGCGGTCTTGTTCGAGAGGTGAAACGCTTCCTTGAGCAGCCGCCGATGGCGGGCTGCGGAGAGGAGATACCGGCGCAAGCGAAAGGGAGCGTTGATCGACTCGAACGCACAGAGAAAGCGTTGAGCGTGCTCTGGCGATTGAAAGCGCTTCATCTGCCTTTCTCGCACACCGGTTGGCTGATGCGAGTTCTCGGCTCGGTTGTTCAGATAACGGCTCTGCCGGTGTTTCACGTCAGGCAAAATCAGTTTCTTCGCTGCAGCATAGCTCCGAAGCTTGTCCGTGATGATGACCCGCGGTGCTCTCTCTGCCGTATGGAGCAGCTTGCGAAAGAAACGCAAAGCTGCCCAACGGTCCCGGCGCGGCTGTACCAGAATATCGATGACCGCTCCGTTCTGGTCCACGGCCAGCCACAAGTAGTGCTGGACTCCATTCATCTTGATGAAGACTTCGTCCAGGTGCCACTTCTCTCCGAACCAAGCTCGCTTCTTTCTCACCCTTGAGGATCTGACGTTCGAGCTAATCGGCGGGGCATCCCGAATCGTGGTTCCGAGCAGATTGATGTCAATTTGCATGGCCTTCACTATCTGCAGAAGATAGCTGATTGCTTGACGCACGGTGCGCTTCACATTGAAACCGGCATGTGGATCAACATTCCGGAAACCACAGACCCGAAGGCGCGCCAGGAATCTGGAATGCGGTGCTTGCTGCATATGTGATGTCTCTCGCACGTCTTCGATTCGCGTTTGCATGCTATTTGCACCAGAGCCAGAAGCTGCTCTATCAACTCAGAAATGGAGATTCAACACATAGTGACTAGCTGGCAATCGCAGATCAACTTCGGCTGGGAAATTGAAGGAGGCAGTCTTAATATCCTAAATTGGTATCGGTGTCAATCGCTAAATGCGGATCCATGGAGGCATTTGCCCACAGACAGTTTCAGCGACCAATGGCAGCCAGATTGCTAAACTAGTGGCCTGTCGCAGAGAGTTCGTTACTACGGATGCGGTGAGAAGGGTCGGCGTACTTCCAGTTGATAGGTTGAGCCTTGGCTGAGTAGGCGTTGATGTAGCGTCGCAGCTTGCGGGCCAGATCGGGCACGGAGGTAAAGACGCCGCGGGCGATGACCTCTCGCTCGATTTTCGCGAAACAGAGTTCGACCTGGTTGAGCCATGAGGAGTAGGTGGGTGTGAAGTGGAACCGGACGCGGGGATGCTGCTCCAGGAACTCCCGCACCAGCGCGGTCTTGTGAGCCGAGAGATTGTAGAGGATGATGTGGATCTGTTGATCGGGCGGGCACAGGGCCACGACTTCCTTCAGGAAGACGACAAAGTCGCGGCTGGTGTGGCGTGCAGCGGTCTTTCCGTGAACGCGGCCGGTCGCGGTGTCCAGCGCCGCATACAGCGACAGGGTTCCGTGCCGGTAGTATTCAAATCCATGGCGCTCGGCGCGGCCCGGCGAAAGCGGCAGCACCGGATCGAGTCGATCCAGCGCCTGAACGGCGGTCTTCTCATCGACAAGAAGCACGGCGGCATGCTGCGGAGGGCTCAGGTACAGCCCGATAATGTCAGCGGCTTTGATTTCGAAATCCGGATCGTCGCTGGCCATGTAGCGCTCAAGGCGGTGCGGCTTCAGGCCGGCCTCTTTCCATACCCGATGCACAGCGTCCTTGCTGACAGTTGCTGGTCTTCGATGAGCACCACGGAATCGATCGACATACGTGCTTAGATGTAGCAGGTAATAGTAATGTTTACTCTGCGACAGGCCACTTAGCCACGCCATCACGTCGGCTGGCCTGCGCTTGGCTCCGTTCGCTGAAGCCGAGTACCCCATCGGCGCGCTCAAGCCCACAATGCCGAAGATCGCTGAGCTCTCTGGTCCCGCTGCATTTGCTTACTATGTAGAGCGCATGGTTCTGTTCTTCAGCACCTCGTTCCGCCACCTACCTGAACTCATTCGAAGAGAGAAGATCGACCTTCTCGTCATTGACCAGGTGCAGTACGGTGGCGCGACCATCGCCGAGCACCTCGGCATCCCGTTCGTCTCGCTCGCCAATGCCCTCCTCGTCAACCGCGAAGACGTTATTCCCCCGCCCGTCATGCTCTGGCCTTTCGATCCGTCGGCCGCCGCTATCGAACGCAACCGCAAAGGCTGGGCCGGGGTCGACCAGGCCTATGCCATGCTCCTTCCCGTTGTCAACGAGCAGCGCCGCGCATGGGACCTTCCCGAATACAGCAGTCTCCTTGAGGATTCCTTCTCTCCGTTCGCCCAGATCTGTCAGCAGCCTCGCGTCCTTGAGTTTCCTCGTCCGCAGGCGCCCGCGACCCTCCACCTCGTCGGTCATCTTCAGGACGAGCATCTTTCCCGAGATGTCCCATTCCCGTGGGAACGGCTTGACAGCCGGCCGCTCATTTATGCGTCCTGCGGCACCCTTCAAAACCGATTGGAGCATGTCTTCCGTGCCATCATCGAGGCCTGTGCACCAGTTGACGCCCAGACCATCATCGCTCTCGGCAAAGACGCGCTTTCGCCCGAGATCTTCGGGGCGGTGCCCGCAAACATCAAGCTCGTCCCCTACACGCCGCAGGTCGAGCTCGTCCGCCGGGCCAGTCTCTGCATCCTCGATGCTGGGCTAAATACTACCTTGGACTGTCTCGAAAACGGCGTCCCCATGGTCGCGATTCCCATCGCTAGCGAGCAGCCAGGCATCGCCATGCGTATTGCCCGCCTCGGTGCCGGAACGGTCGTACCGCTCGCCGAAGTCAGCGCCACAAGCATCGGCGCCGCAGTCCAGACAGTCCTTACCCAACACACTTACCGTGAAGCTGCCCAATCCGCGGCTCGCGAGATCGCAAACTCCACCCCACCACCGAGGCCGTCCGTGTCATCGAGCAAGTTCTTGCATTGACCCTCGCTAGCGACTAGCCCATCAAATAGAAGAGGAGGCAAGCCTTGCCTCCTCTTCCTGTGAGCGATTTGATCAGAAAGGTGATCGCGCCTTGAGGGATGGACGACACGCACTGCTTGTATGTCGAGGAGCCAGTTTGGAGTTAATGCAGAGTCCCTTTTGAATCCTCGCCTCTCTTGGCACATCTGAAGATACCATACAGTACCGGTTGGTATCATGATATTTATTCTAGTCCAAACATTGCCTGAGGGCCGATCGAATGCAAGGGGATGTCTACAAGCCAAAGCACAATCCATGGCTTATCGCCGTGACCGTGACACTGGCGACGATCATGGAAGTACTCGATACGTCAATCGCCAACGTAGCGCTTCCGCACATTGCGGGTTCGCTTGGTGCATCGCTCGATGAATCAACCTGGGTCATCACGTCATATCTGGTCGCAAATGCGATTGTGCTGCCTGTAGGGGCCTATCTCGGGAGTATCATCGGTCGAAAACGCTTCTATATGACGTGTGTCGTCATCTTCGGCCTCAGTTCACTCTTGTGCGGCCTGGCGCCATCACTTCCCGTACTACTTCTTTGTCGAATTATTCAAGGTCTTGGGGGTGGTGGACTGCAACCATCCGAGCAATCCATTCTCGTCGATACGTTTTCGCCGGAGAAGCGAGGCCAGGCCTTCGCTGTGTATGGTCTGGCGATGATTACTGCACCAATCATCGGACCTACCCTCGGCGGCTGGATCACAGATAACTACAATTGGCGGTGGATTTTTTTCATCAACATCCCTGTTGCGATTCTGTCCCTTTTCCTGACTCACAGGCTCATTGAAGACACTCCTCAGATCAAGAAAGATATGGAGGAGGCCAGGCGTGGAGGATTCAAGCTGGATACGATCGGCTTCTCCCTGGTGGCCCTGACATTCGGTACACTCGAGTTTGTTCTGGACAAGGGACAGGAGGACGACTGGTTTTCATCACACGTCATCGCGGCCTTCACCGTCATAGCCGCAATTGGTCTTGTTGCCTTGATCGCTTGGGAGTTATCACTTAGTCGTAAAGAGCAACGGCCAATTCTTGACCTGCGTCTCTTCAGGCAACGAAATTTCAGTGTGGCATTCCTAATGATGTTCGTCATGGGTTTCACCCTTTACGCCACAACAGTGTTGCTTCCCCAGCTGCTTCAGTCGCTGATGGGCTATACCGCGGAGGTTGCCGGGATGGCGATGTCCTCGGGCGGATTAGCCACGATCATCTGTATGCCTATTGTGGGGATTCTGACCTCCAAGGTCGATGGGAGATATCTCATTATGTTTGGGTTCGCGAGCATCGCCCTCGCGCTCTATCACATGACCGGGCTCGATTTCCAGATGAGCTTCCGACACGCAGCAACACTAAGGTTTTATCAGTCCATTGGACTTGCCTTCCTCTTCGTGCCCATCAACACGCTTGCTTATGTGGGCATACCGCCGGGAAAGAATAACGATGTCTCGGGGCTCACAAACCTCGCCAGGAATATCGGCGGCTCTGCCGGCACCTCCTTTTTCACGACTACGCTCGCTCGACATCAACAGATCCATCAGTTTTATCTCACTCAAAACGTTTACAGCAGCAGCCCGGAGTGGTTGCGGAGTCTCCAGCAAACGACCCACCAGCTCTTGCTCAGCGGCCCGATTTCTGCCTCGGACGCTCAGCACAGTGCTATGGCCAGGCTTTATCAGGCGTTGCAGACGCAGGCGAGCGTCCTGTCCTATCTCGACGTTCTCCAATCCCTTTCTGTCTTCTGCGCATGCATGATCCCACTCGCATTGCTCATGAAGAAGCCACCAAAGGGCCTACAAGCCTCGGCACACTAAGGCTGGGGCGCCCCGCTGATCGTTGCCAGTAGCGGTCCTTCCGGCACCCAATTTGTCCGGCGAATGGTCGCCTGAGGAGCACCTCTAAAACCAGATCAGCTGTCTGAAATTCTGAAATTAGCTTAGCCTGAATTCTAGCGGCAGTTCTATGGCGATAATCAAGCCGCTTCCAGAAGACGGACGAGCGTAGATCCTTCCTCCGTAGCCGATGACTGCTTGCCGGGCGATTGCCAGGCCGAGGCCGGATCCCCCCATGATTTCGTCCGTGCTGTTGTTCGGCAGGGTGAAAAAGGGCTCGAAGATCAACTCTTCCCGGCCAAGAGGAACGCCGGGGCCATCGTCCTGGATGAGGATGACTCCCGTCGTTGAACTGGGATTTCGGAAGTACGACACCTCGACCGATCCTTCTTTCGAGGCGAACCGGAGGCCATTGCGCAGCACGTTATCGAGGGCCCTTCGCAACAGGTCGGGATAACCTCGAACCTGAAAGCTCTCATCTTTCACGATAGTCACGACCTTTTGAAACTGCTTTGCCTCGAACATAGCGTCTTCGCACGCCTCTGTAATGAGCGCACCCATATCGAATGAAGCAGGATCTCGGTTGAGCTCGTTTCCGCTCTCCAATCGTGCCGGTAACAACAGTTCTTGCACCAGATCATTGAGGCGATTTGCCTCCTGACCGATACGCGCAAGTTCCGGCTCAAGATGCGGACCAGCCTTGAGTTTCGCCAGCGCTAACGCAATGTTCAGCCTTGTCAGTGGAGATCCAAGTTCGTGTGACGCATGAGCGAGGAAGGTCTTATATCGAACGACGAGCGACTCCATCCGCTCAGCCATCTCATTGAATACTCTTCCGAGATCGCCCAGTTCATCTTTACGCGTAGAGATGGGAGCACGGACGGGACGCACAAAATAGGCGGCGACAAGAAAAGCAAATATCCCTGATATCAGGACGAGCCGACCGATCTGGTTGCCACGCCACATCACAAAAGAACGTTCCGGCAGTGGCACCGTCGCCAGATAGATGTACGAGGTCGACGAACTTGGATCGGAGCGCAACGCTAAGACCGTCTTGTCAGGCAGAGCCTTCAAACTGTATTCGTCTCGCCCTGGGCTTGCCGTGCAATGCTTATCTCATCATGGGATAGCATTCGTCCGAACGGGTCCGAGTTCGGCACGGTGCTGGATACAAGCAAGAGGCCGCCAAAGCAGCCCGTGGGCTGCTCCCGTAAAGTCTCAGGTCCGTTGTGTCGATATCTTTCAGTCGCGTTCTTTGCACATAACTGCAACCGCCTGATGGGAAGACTCCTCAGTCTTTCATTCTGAAGCCGGGAAGATAAGGTTGGAATGAGAGTCACGCTCGCTATCAGTATCAACATAACGAACCAAAAACTAATCAGGATACGGACGAAGATTCTCAAGAGGACTCCGCCCCTTCATTTGCAATCACATAACAGTAGCCAACATTACGGACACTCTTGATCCTCTCTGTCCCGTCCTGGTGCGTCCCGAGCTTCCTTCGAAGATTATTGACCAGGTTGTCGATACTTCGATCGAAGCTTGTTGGATCACGCCCGAAGATGCGTGGAATGAGTTTCTCGCGAGACAATGGGTCTCCGGGCTGGCCTAAAAGCAACCTGAGGAGATCGAACTCTGCCCCGGTCAGATCGAGACGCTGGCCGCAGAGCTTTATCGACCGCTCCGATTCATCAACCGTAATGTCACCGATCGTAAATTTTGCGAGCCCTTCTTTAGGATAGACTCTGCGCAAAATCGACTTGATCCGAGCAACGAGTTCCTCCGGTTGAAACGGTTTTGCCAGATAGTCGTCGGCTCCATTCTCGAGTCCGTGAACACGATCTAACGCCGCTCCCCGGGTTGTGAGCATAAGAATGGGTGTGTCCGAAGAAAGTCGAAGACGCTCCAGCACCTCAAAACCGTCCATCCCCGGTAGCATTACATCAAGGATAATCAAAAGAAAGTGCTGTTGACGAACCAACCGTAGGCCGTCTTCGCCGCTGTGGGCAGACGTGATCGAAAATCCGCCAACTCCGCAATATTCCGAAATCAGTGAGGCCAACGAGCGGTCGTCATCGATTAAGAGTAAAGGGGACAGCTGACCCGGAGCCTGGAGAGTTAAACCCATCACGGATCTATTGTGATGCTTCTTCACGTCGAATGTTTGTCGAGAAGTGTCATCTTCGCGCCCTCAAAAGGAAATGCCTTTCTCCCTTCTTTGCCACATCTGCTACTCATCTCGTGGACCCCGGCGTCCGTAGTCGAATTCGGCAAAGTTCGCGCTGAATGATTTCAGTGCCTCGGGTGCATCCATCCGGGCCAGTCTGACCTCAATGAAGAGCAGTTTGTCTATGCACGACAGATGCTGAAGGACATCCTCTAACTCGAGGCAGGTGCTGACCACATGACTGATGGAGCGATTGTATTGATCGAGCACATAAGGTAGCTCTGAATAGCGCCAGGCGTTGACGTCGTTATATCGGGAGTTCTTTCCCAGGATTAGGCGCTCGATTGTGTAGCCATCGTTGTTGATCAGGAAGATGATCGGTCTAAGATCGCACCGAAGGATCGTAGATAGCTCCTGCGCTGTCAGTTGGAACGAACCATCACCGATGAAGAGTACATGCCTTCGGGAGGGCGCCGCCAACATTGAACCAAGCAATGCAGGAAGCGAATAGCCGATCGATCCCCAGATAGGCTGCGCAATGTAATCTGCGCCCGATGGAAATCGAATCTCACTTAGGCCTGAGTGAGACGTACCCGCCTCGCCGATAACAATATCGCCGGGCTTCAAAAAACATTGGACACGCGCCCATAGCGCCGTCTGTGTCAGGTGCTCGTCCGTAGCATCGGGGTGGTTGTCGACCGGGACGACGCCCGACGCGTTGGCATGGGACTGCCTTTGCCCGCCTGGGGTGAATGCGTCCAGAATCCCCCGCAGTATCTCGCGTAACGCCACTCCAGGTACCGGTTCCCTTCCAATGTCCAGATCATGCCGTCGCAAATGAATCAACCTCTCTATGTCGATATGCTGAGAAAAGAGTCCCGAGCTCGTATCCGTGAATCGCAACCCGATGCCGACCAAACAATCAGCCTCTTCAACCAGAGCGCGCGTGCCTGGGGAGCTTGCCGCACCCACGTAAATACCCGAGAACAGCGAAGAGGTCTCTGGCAGAATGGCTTTTGCCGGTCCCAGGACCGCGTAAGGAATTCCCCACTTTTCCGCAAGTCGGAAGACTAAATCTGCCACGCCAAATCGCCCGACCTCTGCGTCGATCAGAAGCGTAGTCGATGTCGCGCTTCGAAGGAGATCGACAATCTTCTTGCGCGCATACTCCAGTTGTTCCGGATCGCTGCAGAATTCCGAGAGGACCAGAGCCTTCTTTGGTGTGTCGATCAACAGATGAGTAACATCAGACGGGATCTGGAGATGAACGGGCCTGCGTTCCAGCCAGCACTCGTTCAGGACCCTGTCGATCTCAAACAATGCATTCGCAGGAGTAATACGTGCCTGTGCGACCGTAAACTCAGCCATGCAGCGATTCACATTTCCGTAGGCGCCATCGGCCAGGGTGTGGTGCAGCAGGGCGCGGCTATTCATCGCATGCAGTGGCGGAGCACCTGTAATGTGCACTACTGGGACGTTCTCGGCATATGCTCCCGCGATACCGTTGATGGCGCTCAGGTCGCCCACTCCATACGTGGTTACCAGCGCGGAGATTCCTGCTGTCCGGGCATAACCATCGGCCGCATAGGCAGCATTCAGTTCATTGCAGTTACCTGTAAACTCAAGCAGCGGGTGAGCCTCAATCTGTTCCAGCAGGGGAAGATTGAAATCCCCTGGCACACCAAAGATGTGTCGAACGCCCGATTCGGCAAGACGTCGAGCTAAGAAGGCACCGATTTGCATCTTCATCGTCTCAATCCTTTGGATCGAACTTAAGGTTTTGCTGTCCGGGCAGCGACTTCCTTTTCGGGGGGCAGTAAGTTCATATTCCAGCCGCCGCCGAGGGCTTCAATAAGCTGAACGCTGCTGGTCATCTGCTGTATGTGGAGGGTGAGAGCCTCCAAGGTATGTGCCCTGCAAATAATGATACCGTACCGCTTGGTATAGTCAGATGGTTTGGGGAGTTGATGAATTCAAAAGTTGTATGCCAGATTCCCTTCCGGCGCGATGGGATAGAGCGCCGATTCGACAATGGCGTGGCCGCTGTCGTCCAACTTTACTCAGAGTAATCTGTCTCGCAATCGTCACAGTGGATGCTCTACAAAACTCGACAAATAGATTTGAAGCAACACGGTCTTCGCGTTCGTCTGAGTAACAGGTTCTTAATCCTCCCGAACTGAAACGACTAAATAGCGGCACGAATCCGCTTTGAACAAGCGAAAGGATATTTCTATGCGATATTTTCTAAGAGCTGGAATCTGCTCTGTCTGTGTTTTCACCCTAGCGGTGCCAGTAGCGTCACGAGCTCAGGAGCCAGGACAGGCGATAGCAGGTCCAGAAGGCCATCCGCAGCCGATTCTCCGAAATGCTGGTGATTCCCTTGCCGGATCACGACGATCGCGTCCGCCTGCTGTCGATCTTTCTCAGAGGCAAGAAGATCGGCTTCCCGTTGCAGGACGGAGCGGTCTTGCTTGCGTACAGCTCAGAGGGAAAAAACTGGAGTGGCCGCGATCTTGAAAACTGGATTCGCACCACCGAGCAACGGGCCCTTAAGACGGCCCTTCGAAACGGCGGCCCCGAGACCTTCGTTATCGGGTTGGATGATTTCGGAGAACCCGTCCGATAGAACTGACGCAGAGGCTCGCAAGTCCATCATGATTCGGTCGGAGCGGAGTTCCAGAAAGACTCTTTGCCCTCCTTTGCTTCATGCCAGCATGGCGCTAATAATCCGCCATATTGGCGCAAATGGAGTATCATCCCAGTATGGCTATTCAGACCAAGGCAAAGACCGTTACAGAGGCACAGTCGAAGGCAGGCCGTCGCAATGTGCGCTTTAACACCCGGGGCGCCAGCCTTGGTCTGCGTTCCACGTCTACACCCAAACTTATTGAACAACTCGAGGCAGGCTTGTCGTTTGCAGCCCTCGAGACCCTGGATACCAACAGCGGATTGGGCATCACGATGCTCGCGACACTTATCGGGATACCGGATAGAACACTCTCGCGACCCAAGAGTGTAGGCCGCCTTGGTCCCGAGGAGTCGGAGAGATTGCTTCGTGTCTCCAATATCTTCGAAAAGGCGGCCGAGCTGTTCGATGGTGATGCCGAATCGGCAGTACAGTGGCTGACTATTCCGAAGAAGGCCCTGGGCGGACAACGACCGATCCAATATTCGAGGACGGAACCGGGCGCCCGCGAGGTGGAAAATTTGATCGGGCGATTGGAACTTGGTGTCTTCGCTTGACGATCAAGGCGTGGCGAATTACGAAGCGAAGACTTGCCCGCACCGCTTTCTACGGAGAAGGTGCTCGTCTCTACGGCGGACGATGGAACAGGCCCGGCACATCGATGGTCTACGTCGCAGAATCCCAGGCCTTAGCCGTGCTTGAGGTGCTGGTCCATCTTGATTCATCGTCTCTGCTCGAGAAGTATGTGCTCATTCAGGTCGATTTCGATCGATTCCCTGGTGGCTGATCTGAACAGGAAGTTGCTCCCAAGAAATTGGGGGGAAGATCCTGCTCCCGCAAATGTTCAAGCCATTGGAGATCGGTGGATTGCGGCGGCCACGACTGCAATTCTCCGTGTCCCGAGTACTTTGGTGCCCGGCGAGTCCAACTTCCTGATTAATCCTATGCACCCGGATTTTCGAAAGCTGACGATCTCGAAGCCTGAACCCTTTCAATTCGATCCGCGGTTGGCGTCATGTCGCCGGACTTACGCGTTGGTGGCGGTGGCACAGGAGTTACAACGGAGCGGCACGAAATAAATCGTGGCACCCTTCACGGGTCAGCCTATCGAGTCTAGCCGAAATGGCTACACTGAATGCAGGAGGTGACCTATGGATCAGATTTCGCTGAGGGAGTTTCGAACTCGGGGTTCCAAGGCCCTGGAGGCTGTGCCGAACGGGGAGACAGTGTTGCTGGCGGGCCAGAAGGGTCCGGCGTATTTTCTGGTCCCTGTACTCGGAGATGTCATCCTGGAAGACCGGGAACCGCGGCGGGCTATGGCAAAGGCAAGCCTGCGTAAGAACTGGCGCCTTGCAGAAGCGACGGAGGTGGAGCTGAGTGACGAGGAGATTGACCGGAAGATCAATCAGGTCCGTATTGTCCGCCAACGCCGGAAGACCAAATGAGACTGGCCGTCCTCGACACCAACATCATCGTATCCGCTGCTATCAAGCCGGGAAGTGCCCCTGCGCAGCTCGTCATGGATTGGGTGCTGGAGGGGCAGATCCTACAGCCGCCGGGAGCTAGATTGTCTGGCTGGCTCCGCAGACTCTCATGGGAAGACTATGCCTCTGGTTTGATAAACCCATCCTTCAAGGCACAAATCCCATCGGCCATATTATCCTTCATTACCTGTCGCTTGAACCATAAGTTGGCAGGGAGTCCATTCAAGGAGCTTTCCGATTTGGTGGGGCCACGAACACCTCTTGTCGCCGATGAAGAGATCGCTGGTTCTTGACGCTCCATAAAGGCGAACTGTACAGTTCAAGCAGGAGAAATGGAGAGTTTATGGCTATCGTATCCAAGAAAAGGAATGATTCAATCATCGTTTCGGCGTTGAATGCACGGTCGAATTTTGGGAAACTCCTACGCCGAGTTGACGTGGAGCGGAGATCCCTCGTTATCGAGAAACGAGGTACTCCCACCGCTATTCTGATGAATCTGCAAGACTACGTCAAATTAGCGGCCCCGGAACCTGAAGTCCTCAAGATCATCGGACAGGAAGCCAAACAGAACGGGACTAGCCAGATGACTTCACGTCAAATCGATCAGGTCATCAAGGCGTCCAGGTCGCAACGAAGGAAGAGCTAATGCTCTCCCTTCGCCTGGTCGTCGACACCAACGTACTGATATCGGCCGCCCTTAAGCCAGACAGCCTTCAACGTACAGTTTTCCTACTAGCAATCGCCAAGCCCGCGCATCTTTATGTCTCAGCGCCAATCCTTGAGGAATATGTGGACGTTTTGGGACGACCAGAGTTGGCGATTCGCAAAGGCGTCCGTCAACATCTCATTCAACTCCTCAAGAATCACAGCCACATCGTCTCTCCGTCACGTCAACTTAGCGTGACAAGCGATCCCGATGACAATATGTTCATCGAATGCGCTGACACCGCACGTGCGGATTACCTGATCACAGGAAACCAGAAGCATTTCCCCAGCTACTGGAAATCCACGAAGATCATCACTTCTCGCGAATTCGTGAATATTGCCGCACCCCATCTGATTCGATAGATCCCAGTTGCGAAGATTGTCGGGATTAATAGAGTCCAACCCATTGTGGTTCAGAAGCCAACCGTGTGTTTGAAGCATGATGTGGCAGCGAGTGCAGCGGACGAGCCTGATGCTGCGGCCGCATCATTGAACCACGTCAGTAGCGGCCAGTAGTTGGGCATCGGACACACCTCCGCCTGTCATCTTCCGGACGGAAGTGTGACGCGCCACGGCAGATTGAACATTTTGTCGTGAATCGTTGCCATCCTCCGACACCGAACGCCGATGGAGGTTAGAATCGCGACAAGACCGCAACCAACTCCTCACGATCATTGGCTAAATCTCGGCCTGCAGTACAAGCGGTCCAATTAGCCGATCTTCAGCGGGTACTAATGACTAAGCCTTGCATCGATATCGAGACATTCACCTGGAGCAGCCTCAGGCCGATATTTACCGCGGTCAGCACGCTAATGCGATGCGGCTCTACCTTGAAAGTTCCGTTACTCCGGCGCTTGATGCTATCGACGACAGGCTCGATGAATTGTTGCGAACCGATGAACCCGCCGCTGTCTTTCAGGTGGCTGATGTGATGGCGCTACGCAACTCCCCTATCCAGGCATTCGCTTTGTCAGTTCAGTCGCAGTGGGAACGACAACTGCGTGGGTTCCTCAAGGATTGCGCGAGCGAGTTTAATCATTCCGCCGTTTTCGTGGAAGCACTTGAAAAAGCCAATTGGGCGGAGCTCTTGAAACGATTCCAAGAACTTCGAGGGTTACCGCTACAGGCCTTTGATAGTTTTCCAGACCTTGACCTATTGCGGCTGCTGGGCAATGCTTGTCGGCATGGCGACGGCAATTCGGCCCGGATGCTGTACGAGCGTTATCCCGAGCTGTGGCCGAACTGGCCGCCAGCACTATCTGCTGATTGGGCCGGGCCAGCCTTACCTAACGTGTCGAACCATCCGCCATTTTCGCAAGTCTGCCTATCCCGTTCGCGTTTGGTGCGGTTGACGGATGCTGTGATCTGGTTCTGGAGGACCACACCTATATCTACACCAACAGCATCGACCGCAAGAATTCCAATGTTGACGCCGCCCTTGCAAGAATGCGGGAGGAACGCGCTAGACGACCGCGATAGGTCGTCATTGCTGCCTCCCTGGATGAGCGGACGCAACCTGTGACAGGCGGGATTATCGCGAGTTATCCCCTCCATGTGTCATGACTACCACGCTTGCGGTCGGAATATGGTTTAGCGCCGTTCCATCGTTCTACGATCGCTCGCATTTGCTCTCCTGTTCTGCCGGAGAGCAGCCGACGTCTCAAGCACGACGTTCTTCCACGGGCCTTGCGGCGCCACTCTGGGATTCCTATACGTCGGTCAAGTCAGTTTCCGTTACGGATCTCCCAATCAGAAAAGCGACTCTTCTCCCCAGCAACTTTGCCCGCCCTCCTGCAGCGCACTCGCGTCAAGCCCACATTTTCATGGTCCGGGGTGCCCAGCCGGGCATAACGTTTCCGTTGCTCCCCCATACCCGAGAATCAGCAGGTCGTATTCATGTCCGACGGCGGGGAAAGTGTACGCCGGATGCAGGAGTACCTTCATCCGTTCAGCGAGCACCTGATCGATTGGTTCCACATCACGATACGGCTAACCGTCTTGCAACAGCAGACCAAGGCATTGAAAGAGAGCGGCCACAGACCGGCGCGGATGTCTCAAAGCGGCTGGAGAGCGTGAAACACCTGCTCTGGCATGGGAACTGAGAGCGGCGGTT
>Ga0193743_1001494_pt1 | contig 17404 bp, 12 predicted proteins | sample L2c2metaG_FD_143038 | JGI IMG/M metagenome (GOLD analysis project Ga0193743, IMG submission 143038) | Soil microbial communities from a riparian zone of the East river system, Colorado, United States - L2c2 | ecosystem: Environmental > Terrestrial > Soil > Riparian zone | place: USA: East River...
CCGGACAGGGTCTCCGCGTCGCCCATTTCCGAGGCCCAGGCGGCCACCCAGCCGAAGTCGCAGGTGTCGCTGACCACCTTCTGGCCCATCACCTCTGTGGCCGGCGCGGAGCGCACCGAGACCGCCCCGTCGGAGCCCGGCACCAGGAACTCGCGCACCTGGCTCGGATAGTGGGTATGCACAAAGTCCCGGTTCCACATGTTCATCAGCGCGCCGCACCAGGCATCGACCCAGGGCGCGACCATCCTGTTGGGCCGCACCTCCTTGCTGTCCGCGCTGATCATCATGTTGTAGTGGCCGTTGGCGTCCAGCCGGCCGAACTGCGCCCAGGCCTGCTGATATCCCTGGACGATCTCCTCCGCGCGGCTGCCGCCGGTGCGCAGGTCCTGCATGCGGAAGCCAAGGATCGCCGGTTGGTTGCAGATCTGGAACACGCAGTTGGGCTCGCAGGCGACACCCAGGTAGCCGTTCTCCACCAGCTGCCAGTAGACGGTCTCGGCAATTGAGTTCTGGTCGTAGGGGAAACGCCGTTCCTCGCCGCCCCAGAAGAACGACCAGTACCGGAAGGTGAGCGCGCCGGGCTCGGCGTAGCGGTCGTCGTCGAACAGGTAGGCGTAGAGGTGCGCCATGGACTGCACGTAGGCGGAGTACATGATGTTGTCCCGGACTACCGGGTCCCATTCCTCGTGCAGCTGGTCGACCAGGTGGGCGTTGTAAATCGACCCGCCCCGGCTGACGTCCCGCCAGTACAGCCACACATCCGGCTCGAGCATCTTTTCGATCAGTCGCTGGAAGATGGGCCGGAACGCACCCGGCGCGGCGGGCAGCCGGTGTCGGTGGGCGAGCGCCAGCGCGTAGGCCATGTAGGCCAGCTGAAACCGGTAGCTGCCGAAGTCGTCCTGGCCCTGTCCCTTGCCCTGCATCAGCGACCAGTCGTTGGGCAACTGCCGGGACAGATTGTCGAAGTGGCGCAGGTGGCCCAGTTGCACGCGATCCAGCGGCGCGGACGACGGCGTCATGGGCTGGACGTTACGCGGGAATCCCGGCGCCCGGCTGGAGTGCGGCGGCTACGCCGGGCGCCGCGGCGGGGGACGGGCGGTTAGCGCACGCCCATGTGCCAGAGCAGGACGTTGTGCACGTGGTGGCTCTTCTGCTCGCCGCGGAACTCGACCTCGTAGGTCTGTGTGCCGACGTGGATCGCGATGGCGCCGGTGGAGAAGAAGCCGCCCGCCCAGGACTTGTTGCTGACCACCGAGACACTGGTGATTCTGGAGTAGGGGATCGAGGTGATGGCCACCCGCTTCCCCACGAACGACTTGTCCTGGACGATCACCCGGTGGTTGGTGAGCCCGAGAAAGCCGGTGCCGGCGCCGATCGCGTCGTACACCGCGATGATCGTCTCGCCGTCCATCAAACCGCTCTCGACCTGCCGGAACTGTTCTTTCCGGTCGTACACCGGCTCGGTCATGTGGCGGCCTTTCTCGGCGATCAGCACCGCCGAGGATAGGCCTGTATCACCTCACCGGTAGCCGGTCGCGTCGGCTGGTTTGCCGGCGTCCTGCACCTCGGGGACGTAGCGCCAGGCATCGGGGCGGCTGCCGTCCAGGTCGGTGAAGCCGTACACCTGGGCGAGCTGGCCACTGGACAGCGACTGGCCGGACCACCGCGCCACCTCCGGGTCGTTGGCCAGCGCGGCGACCGCCCGCCCGACGAATGCCGGGGACTCCGAGATGCAGAAATGCGGCTCGCGGACCAGCGCGTCCCGCCAGTTGGCCTCGGTGACTTTGAACAACTCCAGCATCATCTCCGAGCGCAGCCAACCTGGGGTCAGCGCGACGGCGGTGGCCCCGTGCGGGCGCAGCTCGTGCGCCAGCGCCCAGGCAATCCGGATCACCGCTGTCTTCGCCAGGTCGTAGAACATCGACAGCCGGTAGTGCTCCGCGTTGTACTCGGCGGTGCCGTCGGTAACCTCCACCGCGAGCCCGCCTGGGCGCCTGATCAGCAGCGGCACCAAGAAGTGGTTGGTCACCAGGTGTGTCTCGATGGCCAGGCGGACCATCCGCAGGCCGCCGTCCAGCGAGTGCTCCCAGACCGGGATGTCCCATTCGACCAGCAGCTCGCCGCCCCAGATGTCGTTGACCAGTACGTCCAGCCGGCCGGCCTCCTTGTCGATCCGCGCGGCCAGCTCGCGCACCTGCTCGGGCTCAAGATGGTCGGCCCGGACCGGGATGCCCTGGCCACCGGCGGCGGTGACCAGCTCGGCCGTCTCCTCGATGGTCTCCGCGCGGGCGTACTCCGAGCGCTGCCCGCCGCCGGAGCGCCCGCTGACATACACCGTCGCCCCGGCCGCCCCAAGCTGCGTCGCGATGCCTCTCCCAGCACCCCGGGTGCCCCCCGCGACCAGAGCCACCCTGCCGGCCAGATTGCCGCCCTCTTTCCCCATACCGGTCACCGTGCCATCCGGCACCGACAGTTCCAGGAGCGGACCCTGAGCAGACGCCCGAACGCTCCGATGCGTCGTCCTGGTCCAGAGCGTCGCTTGGCGCCGGCAAACTTAACGTGACGGTCGTGAAATTCATGATCGAAAAGCCGTGGAGTTAAATTTGAGGAGTTTGTGTGACGTGGTGCATCCCGCGCACTGGACGACCCGCGTGGTGGATTCCGCAGGGCGGAAGCTTGGCGGTGTCGCCGGCCCGGCCCTGACACAGCACCAGTGGCTCGACACAGCCGCCTGGGCGGCTGTGTGAACTGCGCGCGGGCTGTGTGAGGGCGCCGCGGATCTGCCGCGGCCGGCCGGTCCGCCCTGTGAGGTGCACGGACGATCAGGGGCGGGGGCGTTCGAAGCGCAGCTGGATGGCGATTCCGGCGGCCTCGAGCCCGAGTAGTTCGGCGATCATGTCCCGAGCCGCCAGTTCGAGTTCCTCGACGTGCCCGGCCCGGGTGAGCGCCTCCACCTCGGGTACGTAGAGGACGAAGCCGCCGGACTCGGTCCAGGCCAGCACCTCGAAGGTCCGCATCTGGCGATGATTCCCCGAACGGTGCCCGGGGTGGAGGCCAATTCGCCCAGGTGGAGTCAGCCGCGTACCGGCTGGCGGGCCGCGGGCAGCGCCCCGTCAGTCGGAGACGAATCGGGGCCGGTCTGCGCCTCGGGCTGGTTATCCGAATCATTGCCCGAGTCGCCGGAATCCGGCGAGGACGACTGGCCCTCGTCCTGAACGGTCCGGCAGTTCAACAGGTCGCATTCCTGATGGGTGCCCGGGCGTTGGCTGGTGGAGCTCTGGCCTTCCGGGTCGGACAGCGAATCGTCGGGGGGAAGCGTTGCGGGGTCGGGCACGGTCGCCGGGTTCACGGCGGCGAACCCGTCGTACGGCCCGGTCACCGCCGGGGGCGACCCGATCGGCTTGAGCGGGCCGAAGGCCTGCGCGGACTGCGACTTGGTCGCGTCGAACATGTAGCTCTTCCAGATCGAACCGGGCATGGTCGCCCCGGAGATCGGCACTCCCTTGGCGGTCTTGATCGGGGTGTTCTGGTCGGTCCCGATCCACACCACGGACGCCAGCCTCGGCGTGAAGCCGGCGGTCCAGGCATCGTTGTTCTGGTTCTCCACGTAGGACTGCACGGTGCCGGTCTTGGCGGCCACCGCCCGGCTACCGGACAAGGTGAGCTTGTCGTAGGTGGGCACGCCGAGCATCGCCTCGGTGACGTTGCGCGCGACCTGCGCGCTGAACCGCTGCTCGGGCGGGTTGACCGCCTCATAGAGCACCCGGTCATCCGACGTGGTCACCTTGGTCACCAGGTGCGGCGGGTGGTAGACCCCGCCGGCGGCGATGGTGGCGTACGCCGAGGCCAGCTCGACCGGGGTGACCTCCTTGTCGCCCAGCGCGATGCCCGCGTCGACCTTCCGCAACGGGGTCTTGATCCCGGCCAGCTTCGCCGCGTCGGCCACCTGCTGCGGCCCCACCCGCATGGCCAGCTCGTGGTAGATCACGTTGTTGGAGATGGTCATCGCCTGCTTGAGGTCGCAGACCTGGCAGGACGCCCCGTCCGCGTTGCGCAGGTAGGGCAGCGGCTCGCCCTTGAACTGGGTGCCCAGTCCCATCGGGTTCGGCTGCAGCATGTCGGCCAGCAGGACAAAGGGCTTGAAGGTGGAACCGGGCTGCTTGAGCACCCTGGCGTAGTCCAGGCCCACCCCGTTGTCGCCGCCGTAGTAGGCCACGATGTTGCCGTTATCCGGGTCGATCGAGACCAACGCGCTGCGCAGGTTCGGCGGCTGTCCGTCCAGCCCCTTGTGCACCGCGTCCACGGCCTGCTTCTGGGCGACCGGGTCGATGGTGGTGGTGATCTTCAGGCCCTCTTGGCTGAACTCCTGCTCGCTGATTCCCCGGGACTCCAGCTCGTCCTTGATCGCGCTCAGGATCAGGCCCCGGTCGTCGGTGGGTATCCCGCCGGCGATCCTGCGCGGCGGGATGGTGACCGGGAATCGGGCGGCCGCGCGCTGATCCGCGGTCAGCCAGCCCATTCGGGCCATCCCGTCCATCACGAAGGTCCAGCGCTCGACGGCGTGCGGCGCGTCCACCGCCGGATCCCAGCGGGACGGCGACTGGATCACCCCGGCGAGCAGCGCGCCCTCGGACACGCTGAGGTCCGTGACGTTCTTGCCGAAGTAGGCCTGGCTGGCGGCCTGGATGCCGTATGCGCCTCGGCCGAAGTAGATCGCGTTGAGGTAGTTGGCCAGGATGTCGGCCTTGCTGTTCTCCTGGGAGATCTTGACCGCGAGGATCATCTCCCGGTACTTGCGCCACAGCGAGTGCTGGTCGCCGACCAGCGTGTTCTTCACGTACTGCTGGGTGATGGTGGAACCGCCGCCGCCGCCTCCGGTGAGCTGCCCGATGGCCGCCCTGGCAATGCCCATCGGGTCGAACCCGGGGTTGGAGAAGAAGCTGCGGTCCTCCGCCGAGAGCACCGCGTACTGCACCTGCTTCGGGATCTGGTCGATGCCGACCTTGATCCGGTTGCCTTCCTGGGGCACCACCCGGGCCATCTGGCTGCCGTCGGCGAAGCTGATCGTGGCGACCTGCTTGTTCACCGCGTCGTCCGGGGTGGGGATGGCGATGCACAGGTAGCCGATGAAGAACGCCATCACCGGCAGCACCACGAAAAATCCGAGGGCGCCCAGACCGGCCAGCCTGATCCGATGCCAGCGCAGCTGCTTGGGCGTGTAGCTGGCCAACCGTCGCCGCCGGCGGTGCAGGGAGCGGGCGAACCGCTCCTTGGTCAACTCGGGCAGCGCTGCCAGGCTCGCGCCGAGGTTGGCCATGTCCAGCTTGGCGGACAGCGCCTGGGCCCGCCGGCGACTCTGTCGCGGCTGGCTGTCCTCGGAGGGGTCGGAGGACATCCGCGCCCTGCCCTCGGCGATCAGCCGGGCGGCGGTCGCGTTGGCCGGAGAGTCCAGGTCGTCGGCGGGCTGGCCGGGTTTCGCCGGCCCGCTGTTGCCCGGGTGCTCGTCGCTCCCTGGCTGGCGGCTGTTGCGGGGGCGCTCGGGAGTACCGGGCTGGCGGCTGTTGCCGGGCCGCTCGGACATGTCCGGTGTGCGGCCGTCCGAGGGTGGTGGCCGTCCGGTGCCGGCCTGCTCGGGCATGCCCGGGTGCTGGCCGTTGCCGGCCTGTTCCGGCATGGCCGCCTCGCCGGGGCGGCCTGGCGTGCGCGGGCGTCGTCGCGGCAGGTCGGACTGCGCTCCGGACCCGGGGCGATCCGGCGGGATCAGCGGCCCGTGGACCTCGGTCGGCGGGTCGTTGTCCGGACCGGACGACGGGGCGCTCTGGCCGGCGCGCCCAGTGGCCTTGCTGGACGGTCCGCCGGCCTGATTCGACGTAGCGCCGGCCTGGTTCGAAGTAGGGCCGGCCTGGTTCGAAGTAGGGCCGGGTGGCCGGGGTTGATTGGGTTGGCTCGGGGGCCCGCCAGCCTGGCTTGGCCGTGCGGTGGATTGGTTTGGCCGTGCGGCGGGTTGGTTTGGCCGTGCGGCGGGTTGGTTTGGCCGTGCGGCGGATTGGCTTGGCCGTGCGCCGGGTTGGCTTGGCCGTGCGCCGGGTTGGTTCGGCGCGCTGGGTTGGTTCGGTTGGCTGGGTGGTCCGCCAGCTTGGCTGGGCGGCGGGCCCGGCTGGTGAGCACGCCGGCCGAGTCCGGCTGCCGGGGCGGGTGCCGAGCCTGGGGGTGCTACCGGGCGGCTCGGCGGGCGCCCAGGCGGGCGCCGGGCCGGTTCGGCGGGTCCACCGGAGCGCCGGGGTGCCGGTTCGACCTCGGCGGCGCCGCGCCAGGTTTGGTCACGGGGAACTCCGCCGCGCGGACCGTTGCGGAACTGCGGAGAACCCGGGGCTGAGCCGTTCGGATCACCAGGCGGTGAGTCCCCGGGCCTGGCAGGGGTGAACAGCGGGGAGATCTGCCGCGCCGGTGGCGGCCCGCCCGGCGGCGGTGGCCGTAACGGCCGGCGAGGCGGTGCTCCAGGCGGATCGGCCTGGGCCGGCGGGGCGTCGGATCCTGGGGCCTGCGCCGGCACTCTGGTCGAGTCAGAGGACCCCGGAGCGTGGTTCCGCCCGGAGGGCCGAGACGGCCCAGCGTGCGATCCAGACACTCGAGGGCCTCCCACCTGTGCTTCGACTGTGCTTAGTCGGGGTCAGCGACCAGCCGCTGGCTCGGCTGTGGCGCAAGGTCCGCTGCGATCAACGGCGCGCCTCACCGACGGGATGCGGGGCGGCGGGCAAACTCACCCGTTCGGCCGCCACGGCTGGTGACTCTAGGTGTACAACTCAGCTGCTCCCACTACTCAACGTAAAGCTCCTGACACCTTCTTCGCGTAACCTCGCGCTCGATCATCGCGAACGGTCGGTGGCCGAATGTGAGGGGGTGGCTCCGGTGCGTGGTGGATCAGTTCCCGTCCTGGTCGGGGCGTTGGGGGCGGCCGCGGTCACCGGAGCGTACCGGCCGTGGCTGCGCCGCTGGCCGCTGTCCGTCCCGAACGCGCTGCTCAGCGCCATTGCGTCGGAGAAGCCTGGAGTGCTGGTCGGCGCGCACGCGCTCGCCGGCGCGGCCGCGCTGCGCTCCCCGGGGGCATCCCGGGTGGCCGGGCTGGCGCTGAACGCGGGTGCCCTGGTCGGGCTGGTCGGGCTGCTCGGCGACGCCCGGCGCTCGTCGGAAGCGCTAGACCGGGCGCTGCGCGAGGCCGAAGTCCCAGAAACAGTCTCAGCCGCCCTCTCAGCTGTCTCAGACGGAGCCTCAGCCGGGCTCTCAGCAGTCTCAGCCGATGTCCCGGCCGGCCGCTGGGCCGGTCTCGCCGGGCGGGCGCGGCGGCGACCCGAGGGGGTGCTGGCCGGCCGGGTCGCCCGGCGGAGGTACCGGCGGGTGGCCGACATCAGCTACAGCGAGCACGGGCCGTTCGGCACGCTGGACGTCTGGCATCGAGCGGATCTCCCGCTGGACGGGCGCGCCCCCGTGCTGCTGCAGGTGCACGGCGGGGCCTGGTCGACCGGCGACAAGGTGGGGCAGGCCGAGCCGTTGCTGGGCTACTTCGCCGAGCGCGGCTGGGTGTGTGTGACGGTGAACTACCGGTTGGCCCCGGTGGTGCGCTGGCCGGCGATGGTGGTGGACGTGAAGCGGGCGATCGCCTGGGTCAGGGAGCACATCGCGGGGCATGGAGGAGACCCGGACTTCATCGCCATCACCGGCGGCTCGGCCGGCGGGCACCTGGCCGCGCTGGCCGCGCTGAGCGCGAACGATCCGGACTACCAGCCTGGGTTCACCGAGGTGGACACCTCGCTGGCCGCCGCGGTTCCGTTGTACGGGGTGCACGACTTCACCCGCGACCGGCAGGGGCTGTGGCCGCTGCTGGAAGGCAAGATCATCGGCACCAGCTACGCCGCCGACGAGCACACCTGGCGGCAGGCCTCCCCGGCGCTGCGGGTCGACGCCACAACGCCCCCGTTTTTTGTCGTGCACGGCTCCACCGACGCGATCGTCGGCGTGGAGCAGTCCCGCCGGCTCGTCGATGCGCTGCGTGCGGCCTCACCGTCCCCGGTCGGCTACGCGGAGCTGCCGCACGCCCAGCACGGCTTCGACGCGTTCGCCAGCGCGCGCACCGCCTACACGGTGGACGCGGTGTACCGGTTCCTCACCGCCGTGCACCAGCGCGCGGGCGGCCCGGCGGTGGTGGCCGGAGCAGGGCAAACCGGGCGAAAGCAGGTCGACGCGGGTAGATAGCATCGGAGGCAGACGTGACACACGTCTTTCACCGATCTAAGGAGTTCCCGTGTCCGGTCCCGTATCCCGTCCCGTGCCTGCTCCCATCCGGGTGGCAGCCGGTACGACCGCCGGCTCGGCGGTACGGGAGGCGGGCCTGCCGACTAACGGGCCGGACGCGGTGGTGGTGGTCCGGGATCTGTCCGCCGGCGACGGTGCCGCTGGCGGGGTGCTGCGGGACCTGGCCTGGGCGCCGGAGGAGGACGTGGCGGTCGAGCCGGTCGCGGCGGACACCCCGGACGGTCGGAGCGTGATCCGGCACTCCGCGGCGCACGTGCTGGCACAGGCCGTCCAGCAGCTGTACCCGGAGGCCAAGCTGGGCATCGGCCCGCCGATCACCGACGGCTTCTACTACGACTTCGACGTGCCGAACCCGTTCACCCCGGACGACCTGAGCAAGCTCGAGTCGGCCATGAAGAAGATCATCAAGTCCGGCCAGCGGTTCTCCCGGCGGCGGTTCGACTCGCTGGACGAGGCGCGCAAGGAGCTGGCCGACCAGCCGTACAAGCTGGAGCTGATCGAGCTCAAGGGCGGCGGCTCGGACGACAGCGCGTCTGACTCCGAGGTCATGGAGGTCGACTCGTCCGGCGAGCTGACCAGCTACGACAACCTGCACGCGCACACCGGGGAGGTGGTCTGGTCGGACCTCTGCCGGGGCCCGCACCTGCCCACCACCCGATACATCCCGGCGTTCAAGCTGACCCGTTCGGCCGCCGCCTACTGGCGTGGCAGCGAGAAGAACCCGCAGCTGCAGCGCATCTACGGCACCGCGTGGGAGAGCCAGGAGGCGCTCGATCAGCACCTGGAGCGGCTCGCCGAGGCCGAGCGCCGCGACCACCGCAGGCTGGGCGCGGAGCTGGACCTGTTCTCCTTCCCGGACGAGATCGGCTCCGGGCTGCCGGTGTTCCACCCCAAGGGCGGCATCATCCGCCGCGAGCTGGAGAACTACGCCCGCCAGCGGCACGAGGAGGCGGGCTACGAGTTCGTCAACACCCCGCACGCCACCAAGGGCCAGCTGTTCGAGACCTCCGGGCACCTCGGCTGGTACGCCGAGGGCATGTTCCCCCCCATGCACCTGGACGAGGAGCACAACGCGGACGGCACGGTGCGCCGGCAGGGGCAGGACTACTACCTCAAGCCGATGAACTGCCCGATGCACAACCTGATCTTCCGGGCCCGGGGGCGCTCCTACCGGGAGCTGCCGCTGCGGCTGTTCGAGTTCGGCACGGTGTACCGGTACGAGAAGTCCGGCGTGGTGCACGGGCTGATGCGCGCGCGGGGCTTCACCCAGGACGACGCGCACATCTACTGCACGGTCGAGCAGATGCAGGACGAGATCCGCTCGCTGCTGGACTTCGTGCTGCAGCTGCTGCGCGACTACGGGCTGGAGGACTTCTACCTGGAGCTGTCCACCCGCGACCCGGAGAAGTCCATCGGCACCGACGAGGAGTGGGAGCAGGCCACCACCGCGCTGCGGGAGGTCGCCGAGGCGAGCGGCCTGGAGTTGGTGCTGGACCCGGGCGGCGCGGCGTTCTACGCGCCGAAGATCTCCGTGCAGGCCAAGGACGCCATCGGCCGGTATCACCAGCTGTCCACCATCCAGGTCGACCTGATGCTGCCGCAGCGATTCGACTTGACCTACACCGCCGCGGACGGCTCCCGCCCCCGCCCGGTGATGATCCACCGCGCGCTGTTCGGATCCATCGAGCGGTTCTTCGGCATCCTCACCGAGCACTACGCGGGGGCGTTCCCGGCCTGGCTGGCGCCGGTCCAGGTGGTCGGCATCCCGGTCACCGCGGAGCAGGTGGAGTACGTCGAAGCGGTGGCCGCGAAGCTGCGCGCTCAGGGGGTCCGGGTCGAGGTGGACGCCGGTGACGAACGGATGCAGAAGAAGATCCGTACGCACACCTTGCAGAAGGTGCCGTTCCAGCTGCTGGTCGGCGGCCGGGACGCCGACGCCGGCGCGGTGAGCTTCCGGTTCCGGGACGGCAGCCAGCTCAACCAGATCCCGGTGGCCACCGCGGTGGATGCCGTGGTGTCCTGGATCCGCCGGCGGGAGAACTCCTCGCCGAGCGAGCTGAGCCTCCCAGTGAGTGGGTGAGGTGAGGCGTGCGGGATCACGAATGGGCGCAGCGTGATGTACGGCGGTGACGAGCGTCAGCGAGGCTCCGGGGTGACCGAACCGGAGGAATCCGGTCGGCCGGAGCTGGTCGGCCAGGACGGCGCCGCGGTGGCCGACGGGTTCCGCCGGCTCTGGACGCCGCACCGGCTCGCCTACATCAAGGAGGCGGCGGCCAGCAGCGCCGAGGAGGGCTGCCCGTTCTGCCGGATCCCGACGCTGAGCGACTCCGACGGCCTGGTGGTGGCCCGGGGCGAGGTGGTGTACGCGGTGCTCAACCTGCACCCGTACAACCCGGGCCACCTGATGGTGGTGCCCTACCGGCATGTCGCCGAGCTGGAGGAGCTCACCCCGGCGGAGTCCGGCGAGCTGATGGACTTCACCCAGCGGGCGGTGCGCGCGATGAAGAAGGTGGCCGCGCCACACGCGTTCAACGTGGGCCTGAACCTGGGCGCGGTGGCCGGTGGCTCGCTGGCCGACCACCTGCACCAGCACGTGGTGCCCCGGTGGGGTGGGGACGCCAACTTCATCGCGGTGATCGGGCAGACCAAGGTGATCCCCCAGCTGCTCTCCGAAACCCGAGAGCTGCTGGTCGGCGCCTGGCCGGCCGACCCCGCCGCCACCGGCACGGAATAGGGTGACGGCGCCAGCACGCTGTCTGCTCGCCGCCCGGTAGGGGTCCATGCTCGACAACATCGTCGCCCGCGCCTCGGTCGGTCGGGTCACCGACCCGGTCGGTCGCACGCTGGTGCGCTGGGGTGTGCCGCCGGACCTGGTGACGGTGATCGGCACGGTGGGTTCGGTGGCCGCCGCGCTGTGGTTCCTGCCGCGCGGCCAGCTGTTCCTGGGCGTCTGCGTGACCACCGCGTTCGTGCTGCTCGACCTGGTGGACGGGGCGATGGCTCGGGCGTTGGGCTCGGGCACCAAGTTCGGCGCGGTGCTGGACTCCACCTGTGACCGCCTCGCCGACGGCGCGTTGTTCGCCGCGCTGGCCTGGTGGTGTCTGCGGCTGGGCGACCAGCCGCACACGGCGGTCGCGGCGATGATCTCCCTGGTGGCCGGGCAGGTGGTGTCGTACCTCAAGGCGCGCGCCGAGGCGAGCGGGTTGTCCGCGCAGGGCGGGCTGGTGGAGCGGGCCGAACGGCTGATCCTGGCGCTGGCCGGCACCGCGCTGGAGGGCCTCGGGCTGGTCGGCGCGCTGGCCGTGGCGCTGTGGCTGCTGTCGGTGGGTTCAGTGATCACGCTGGGCCAGCGGCTGCTCTCGGTTTACCGCTCCGCGCGGGTCCAATCCGCCGAGCTCGACGCTGACCGGGAACCGGATCTGGTCGCCGAACTGCGGCCTGACCGGGAACCCGAGCCGGACGCCGGCTCGGCCACCCCGGACGACGGGAGCGTGACCCGGTGAACGGCGAGCTGGCCGGGCGGCTGACCGACCTGGGCTACGCGCTGGGTTGGCGGGCGGTCCGGGCCGCGCCGGCCGGGTTGGCCGCCGGGGTGTTCCGGGCCGGCGCGGACCTGGCCGCCCGGCGGGACGGCCCCGGCCCCAGCCAGCTACGCGCCAACCTGGCCAGGGTGCTCCGGCACGCCGCGGCCGAGCCCACCGACGCCGAGTTGGCCGCGCTCACCGCCGACGGCCTGCGGTCCTATGCGCGCTACTGGTGCGAGGCGTTCCGGCTGCCCGCGATGGACCCGGTGGCGCTGCACGACGCGGTGGATCCGACCGTGCTCGGGGTGGAGCACCTGGAACGCGCGCTGGCCGGCGGCCGCGGAGTGGTCGCCGCGCTCACCCACAGCGGGAACTGGGACGTGGCCGGTGCCTGGCTGGTGCGGGCGCTGGCCCGGCGGGGCGAGCCGGCCACCTTCGTCACCGTGGCCGAGCGGCTGCGCCCGGAGTCGCTCTACCGGCGGTTCGTGGCCTACCGGGAGTCCCTGGGCTTCGAGGTGCTGCCGGCCGACGCGGGTGCTCGCACGGTGGCCACGCTGGCTGCCAGGCTGCGCGCCAACCGGGTGGTCTGCCTGGTCGCCGACCGGGAGCTGGGCGCCGGCGGGGTCGAGGTGGACTTCTGCGGCGAGCCGGCCCGGCTGCCCGCCGGCCCGGCCCAGCTGGCCCGGCACACCGGCGCCGCGCTGCTGCCCTTCGCCGGCTGGTTCACCCCGGGCGGCTGGGGGCTGCGGTTCCACCCGCCGATCGAGATCCCGGCCGGACCGGTCGGCCCGGCGGTGCGCGCGGGGACCCAGGAGCTGGCCGACGTGTTCGCCACCGACCTCGCCGCGCATCCCGCCGACTGGCACATGCTGCAGCCGATCTGGACGGTCGACCGGACGCCGATCGAGGTGGCCAGGTGAACAGCCGCCCACTGAAGATCGGCATCGTCTGCCCGTACTCGTTCGATGTGCCCGGCGGGGTGCAGACCCATGTGGTGGAGCTGGCCGTGGCGCTGCACGCGCTCGGGCACCAGGTGGATGTGCTCGCCCCGGCCGAGGTGCTCCGGGACGACGATCCGGGGCTGGCCGCGCTGCCGGACTTCGTCACCCCGGCCGGGCGGGCGCACGGGGTGCCCTACAACGGCTCGGTGGCCCGGCTGACCTTCGGGCCGGTGGCCTATTCCCGGGTGCGCCGCTGGCTGGCCGAGCACGACTTCGACGTGCTGCACCTGCACGAGCCGATCGCGCCGAGCCTTTCCATGATCGCGCTCGCGGTCGCCGACGGCCCGATCGTGGCCACCTTCCACACCGCGAACCCCCGCTCCCGGGCGCTGACCACCTTCCAGGGCGTGCTGCGGCCGATGCTGGAGAAGATCACCGCGCGGATCGCGGTGTCCCCGTTGGCCCGCCGGGTGCAGGTGGAGCACCTGGGCGGAGACGCGGTGGAGATCCCCAACGGGGTGGACGTGGCTCGGTTCGCCGGCGCCCGGCCGTTGCCCGGCTATCCGCGTCCCGGGGTGCGCACGGTCGGCTTCCTCGGCCGGTTCGGCGAGCCGCGCAAGGGGATGGACGTGCTGCTGGACGCGCTGCGTCGGCTGCCGGACGAGCGGGTGGCCAGCACCCGGTTGCTGGTGGTCGGGCGGGGTGACGAGGACGTGTTGCGACGGCGCGCCGGTGCCCGGCTTGCGGCCAGGATCGACGCTCTGACCTGGGCTGATGATGCGACCAAGGCGTCCGCCCTGCGCTCCATGGACGTCTACTGCGCGCCCAACATCGGCGGGGAGAGCTTCGGCATGGTGCTCACCGAGGCGATGGCGGCCGGCGCCCCGGTGGTGGCCAGCGACCTGGACGCGTTCCGCCGGGTGCTGGACGACGGTCGGGCCGGCGTTTTGGTGCCGACCGACGACCCGGTGGCGCTGGCCGAGGCGTTGGTGGCGCTGTTGGACGACGACGGGCGGCGTGCCGAACTGGCCGCTCAGGGACGGGCCAGGGTGGCGCGGTGGGACTGGCCGGTGATCGCCGGGTCGGTGCAGCGGGTGTACGAGGCGGCGATCGCGGCTGATCCGCGCCGGCTGGCCGCCGGAGTGGCGGACGCCGGAGTGGCGGCCGCCGGGGTGGTGGACGCCGCCGAGCCGACCGGGGCAGCCCGGCGGGCGGCGCGCTGATGGACTCGTTCGCCCTGCTGCTGAGCTGCCTGCTCGTCGTGGTGACGTCCTGCCTGCTGCGGGCGAACCGGTTGGACCGGCTGCACGTGCGCACGGACGCGGCCCGGGCCGCCCTGCTGGCCGCGCTGGAGCGGCGGGCGGTGGTGGCCAGGGCGGTCGCCCTGCACCGCCGGGACGAACAGCTGCGCGCCACCGCCACCCGCACCGAGCGGGTGCCGCCCTCGGAGCGGGAGGCCGCCGAGAACGATCTGAGCCAGCTGCTGGGCGGCCTGGACCGCGCCGGCCTGCCCGAGCAGCTCCGCGCCGAGCTGGCCGAGGCCGAGCAGCGGGTGATGCTGGCCCGGCGGGTGCACAACGACGCGGTGCGGGACACCCTCGCGCTGCGCTCGCGGCGTCTGGTGCGCTGGCTGCGGCTGGCTGGCAAGGCTCCCGCGCCCAACTACTTCGAAATCGTGGATCCGGAACCGGATGCCCCCTCGGCACTTCCGCCGGGTTCTTCCTGGCCAAGCCCGACGTGGACCGGATCGCCACCGGAGGCCTGAGCGAGCTGAAAGCCAGTCGGTGGGACGGGGTGACCCGGGTAGTCTCGTGAGACGACCTACAATTGGGGGAGCCCCAATCGGGTCATCCACACCAGAGAGGTTGCAGCGTGTCCGCCGAGCAGCGCCCGTCCGATCAGCCCGAACCGACTTCCGCGCGGGGATCCCAATTTGGCACCGCGAGGGTCAAGCGCGGCATGGCGGAGATGCTCAAGGGCGGGGTGATCATGGATGTGGTCACGCCGGACCAGGCGAAGATCGCCGAGGACGCCGGCGCGGTGGCCGTGATGGCGCTGGAGCGGGTGCCCGCCGACATCCGCGCCCAGGGTGGGGTGGCCCGGATGAGCGACCCGGACATGATCCAGGGCATCGTCGAAGCGGTGTCCATTCCGGTGATGGCCAAGGCGCGGATCGGGCATTTTGTCGAGGCGCAAGTACTGCAGTCGCTCGGCGTGGACTACATCGACGAGTCGGAAGTGCTGACTCCGGCCGATGAGGCGCACCACATCGATAAGTGGGCATTCACCGTCCCGTTCGTGTGTGGGGCAACCAATCTGGGTGAAGCGCTGCGGCGCATTTCCGAGGGTGCCGCGATGATTCGCTCCAAGGGCGAAGCCGGCACCGGCAACGTCGTTGAGGCGACCCGGCACATGCGCTCCATTCGGGCCGAAATCCGCCGGCTCGGCGGGTTGGACAGCACCGAACTGTTCGTCGCCGCCAAGGAGCTGCGCGCCCCGGTCGAGTTGGTCGCCGAGGTGGCCGAAGCCGGCAAGCTGCCCGTTGTGCTGTTCACCGCCGGCGGTATCGCCACCCCGGCCGACGCGGCGATGATGATGCAGCTAGGCGCCGAGGGGGTGTTCGTCGGTTCCGGCATTTTCAAGTCCGGCGACCCGGCCCGCCGCGCGGAGGCAATCGTCAAGGCGACCACCTTCCACGATGACCCGGACGTGATCACTAAGGTGTCGCGCGGTCTCGGCGAAGCAATGGTCGGAATCAACCTCAGCGAGCTGCCGGAAAGCCAGCGATACGCCGAACGCGGCTGGTAGAGGGCGGCCTCCGGCCGTTCGTTATGCAGTATCCATCGCGTAGCACGGCAGTACTCTCCGTGCTGGATGGGGCCTACAGGCGTCACGCTCTGCGGTGAATCTTGTCTCCTTCGTCACGCAACTCACCTATATTTCTGTGAGTAATGAGGCTGACGTTACGGGAGGTGATTCGTGTGACTGCTGTGGCATTTGTGAACTCACACTTTGTCTCGGCCTATTGGCACGGAGCGCACGGCGGCACGGATCACCGGCGCATAGGCCGGCCGGTCGCGGTGCGGGCGTGCTGCACGTGGACGCGGCCGGGGGAGGGTTCCTGATGCAGGATCGGCAGGCTGCTTGTCTTCGCGCTCGGCGGCGAGAGCTGAGGCGTAACCGTCGAGAGCGGGCCCGAGGCCTGGTCCCCAGGCTGACTCCGGCCAGCGGCGCGGTGATCCAGCCTCGGCACGCGCTGCTGCTGGCCGGGTTGGTCGGCGCGCTGGTGATCGGCGTGGCCGGCGCCCGATTCGCCGGAACCAGCGACGCGGGGGCAAACGCCACCGGCGAGCTGGCCGGCGAGGTGAGTACCGCCGCCGTGCATCTCCGGGCGGACGCGCACTCGGTGGTGCTGGCCGCGAACAACGACAACGACGACTCCGGGGACAACAACACCACAGCGGGTCCGGACGACGGCACCGCACCCGCGGCCGCGCCGGAGACCGGCCAGGATCCGGCGGCCCAGCCGGATCCTGGATACGTGCCGGCGGCCGCCGCCGGCATCAGCCCGGTTCCCGCGCAGTCCGCGCCCTCGGAGGCCCCACCTGTGCCGGCCGCGCCGTCGGTGCTGCCGCCCGCCCCGATCGCGCCGGGTGCCGCCTTGCCGCCGCCCGCTGCCCTGCCGGCCGCTGTTCCGCCGGCGGCGAGTCTCCCAGCCGTGCCCGGCGGCCTGCCGACACCGCCGGGTGTTCCGGCGGTGCCGGGTGACGTGCCGGCGGCGGTGCCTGGTGGTTTGCCGGCGGCGGTTCCTGCGCTGCCTGGTGGCGTGCCGGCGGCGGTTCCGGCGGTGCCTGGTGGTTTGCCGGCGGCGGTTCCTGCGCTGCCTGGTGGCGTGCCGGCGGCGGTTCCGGCGGTGCCTGGTGGTTTGCCGGCCGCGGTTCCTTCGCTACCTGGTGGCGTGCCGGCCGCGGTTCCCCCGTTGGCGGGCGCTGTTCCCGCGCTGCCCGGCGCCGCGGGTTCTGCTCCGGCGGTGCCGGGTGCACTGCCGGCGGGTGGCACACCGCTGCCGGCCGGTGCCCCCGCGGTGCCCGGTGCGTTGCCGGCCGGCGCCCCGTCGCTTCCCGGTGGCTTGCCTGCCGCGCCAGCCGCGGTGCCCGCCGCGCCCGCTGCTGCGCTACCTGCCGCGGGCGGGGCGCCAGCCGCGGCTCCGGCTCCCGGAGAGATGCCGCCGCTCGCGGCCGCTGTTCCGCCGGCCCCGGGGGGGCCGGCGGCCGTGGCAGCATTCGGGCCGGCAGCCACGGCGCCGGTGGCGGCGAGCGAGGCTGTGCTGACGGCGGACGCCGACCAGCAGCCGCCCGCGCCGCAGCCACCGGCGCCCGGCCTGCCTGGCGGGCTGCCGGTACCTGGCGGGCTGCCGGTACCTGGCGGGCTGCCGGTACCTGGTGGTCTCCCGGTGCCCGGTGGCCTGCCGGTGCCCGGTGGCCTGCCGGTGCCTGGCGGCCTTCCGGCGGCGATTCCGCCGCTACCTGGTGGTCTTCCGGTGCCTGGCGGTTTGCCGGCTGGGTTGCCGGCGGGTCTCCCGGTGCCTGGTGGTTTGCCGGCTGGGTTGCCGGCGGGGCTGCCTGGGCG
>Ga0193743_1001495_pt1 | contig 17394 bp, 9 predicted proteins | sample L2c2metaG_FD_143038 | JGI IMG/M metagenome (GOLD analysis project Ga0193743, IMG submission 143038) | Soil microbial communities from a riparian zone of the East river system, Colorado, United States - L2c2 | ecosystem: Environmental > Terrestrial > Soil > Riparian zone | place: USA: East River...
ACTTTGTCACCACCGGCTGGACGCTGTCTCCGGTCATCACGCTGCAATCCGGCCAGCCATTCACCGTCTACACGTCGGCGTCCTTTCCCTCCGGCGATTTCAACGGCGACGGCTACAACTTCGATGTTCCGAATGTGCCGAGCTTTGGAAGTACAAAGAGCACAAGCCGCTCGGACTACCTCAAGGGAGTTTTTGCGGCGAGCGACTTTCCGCTGCCGGTGCCTGGAGTGGAAGGGAATCTCGGCCGCAATACCTATGACGGTCCCGGACTCGCAAATGTCAATCTTGCTGCCGAGCGCGTCTTCCGGCTCCCCTTTCTGGGAGAGCAGGGTGGCTTTGAAGTACGCGGCGAGATACTCAACCTGTTCAACCGTGTGAACCTGACCACGCCGGTGGGTGATCTATCCAACGGTGAATTTGGCAGATCGACTGACCAGAATCTTCCACGCAATATTCAGGTGCTGGGAAAGATTCGCTTCTGAACATCGCTCGCGTGCCGCGACCCAGTGCTCTTCTATACTGGGTCGCGGCACATTGACTTCTTTTGAGAATGGCCAACAAGCCTATCGCGGTTCTTGTCTGCCTGCTGGGGCTATGGATATCGCCGGCACATGGCCAGAGCGCGTCCACGGCGAAACGAGAGGTTGCTGCCGCGCTCAACGCTCGCCAGTATGCTCAGGCTCTTCACCTGCTTGAGCCACTGTTGCAGGCTTCTCCGAAAGATGCTTCGCTCTGGACGCTGCGCGGCGTTGGACTCGATGGACAGGGACACACGCGGGAGAGTCTGGCCAGCTTCAACCATGCGCTCGCACTCGACGGCAGCTTTCTGCCGGCACTCGAGGGTGGAGCGCAATTGGCTTATCGCCATAACGACCCGAAAGCGCTTCACTACGTGGAGAATCTGCTCGCTCACGCGCCGGAGAACGAGGTTGCGAATGCGATGGCCGGTGCGCTTACGTATCAGTCGCACGAGTGCGGGAAATCCGTCACTTACTACGAGCGCAGCAGGGAGCAGGTCTATCGCGATCGCAGGGCGGTCGACGAATTTGCCGACTGCCTGCTGAAAGAGCAGCAGACACAACGGGCAGTCGCTGTTCTGTCGCATGCCGTGGAGCTGTATCCGGAGAGCATCCAGTTCAAGTACAACCTTGCAGTGGCCGAGCTGAAGAACCGTCAACCGGAACAGGCCGTCGATGTTTTGTCGCCGCTGTCGTCGGTTAAGGATGCGGACCTGCTGAATCTTCTGGCACTTGCCTATGAGCAGGCGAAGCGGCCGGATGATGCCTTCCGCGTGCTGGAGACGGCGATTGAGACCGACCCCCAGGATGAGACGAACTATCTCGATCTCGCGATTCTGTGCCTCGAGCACAACCAGGAGCAGCGATCCGTACTGGCGGCCACGGCGGGAATCGCGCGTATTCCGAAAGCGTCCTCGTTGTATCTGATCCGCGGTGTTGCGTATGCGCAGTTGGCAACGTACGACAAGGCTGAAAGCGACTTCATGACGGCGGCGGAGCTCGAACCCAATCAGCCGCACAGCACGATTGCGATGAGCCTGCTCCTTTCGGATCGCAATGAGCTGGATAAAGAAAAGGCGCTGCTGACCAGGCAGCTCAGCATAACGCCGAACGACGCCGTAACCAACTACATGCTCGCCGACCTGTTGATTCGCTCCGGTGCACTGCCGCATCAGCCGGATTTTGAAAAGGCACTGGTGCACTTGAGGAAGTCTCTTGCTGCGAAGCCCGACTCGGCGGAGGCGCAGATTCTTATGGCGAAGCTGCTTACCCAGAATAGCAACTACGCGGAAGCGCTCAGCCACATTGAGGTGGCACTTAGAACGGAACCCAACAATCAATCGGCGCTGAACCGCAAGTTCGTTCTGCTGCGCAAGCTCCACCGCGATGCAGAAGCAGCGCAGGTCCTGAGCCAACTGAAGACTGTTCTCAACGATGACCTCAAGCACGAGAATGCGGCCAGCAAGGTGCGAGTCGAGGCAAAACCAGTAGCGGATTGAAGGGCTGTGACAAAGCGCGCCTATTTTTCGAGAGTCGATCAACGGCAGCGGACGAGATATGCGCGCTGACAAGCCAGCGGCATCTCTGCTGTCAGCGGTATCGATTTTTCTATGGCCGGTGCTGCACCTGATGTCGCAGGCCACGGTCGATGTGGCTACTAGGGTCGCTACGCCTGCGGCAGTTGTTGAAGGACGCCAGGGCTACGTGGGCGACGCGCGTTGCACCGCTTGTCATCAGGAGAAAAGCCTCTCCTACCTGCACACGGCGCATCACCTGACCTCACAACTGCCCGACGAGCATTCGATATTGGGGTCCTTTGCAGATGGAGGCAATGTGCTAAAGATCTCCGATCCCGCGCCGGTGATCGGGGATCCAGGCGTTTCCTACAAGATGGAGAGGCGTGCCGACGGGTTCTACGTCACGGCCATCACTGGCTTCACGGGGCAGATGCAAACGCGAAGCGAACGGATCGATATCGTGATTGGCGCTGGAGTCCGGGGACAGAGCTACCTTTATTGGCGCGGCGACGCTTTGTACGAGTTGCCGGTGAGCTATTGGACCGATGGACGGCAATGGATCAACAGCCCGGGCTACAGAAACGGGCCACCCGTCTTTGACCGGCCAGCCTCGCCGCGATGCCTCGAGTGTCACGTTGCTTACGCGCAGCAGCTTTCGCCAGGTCCAGAGGTCAATCGTTTCAACAGAGCATCTCTTGTGCCCGGTGTTGGCTGTGAGACCTGCCATGGTCCAGGTGCGAAGCATGCTGCATTGCGTGAGAGTCACTCCAGCGCGACCACAGACGAAGCGATCGTCAACCCCGCGCATCTTTCTCGAGACAGACAAATAGACCTATGCGCCCTATGCCATAACGGTGTGCGCCACGCGGCAGTTGCCGAGGCTTTCACCTACAGGCCCGGAGAACCGCTGGATCGCTACCTGCAAATGGAGCTGGCAGACAGCGATTTGCACCCGGACGTACATGCGAACCAGGTAGGCTTGCTCAAACACAGCCGCTGCTATCAAAGCTCCGCGAATATGTCGTGCTCGACCTGTCACGATGTGCACGCGCCGGAGCGGGCGCCAGCATCCTATGCAGCGCGGTGTCTCAACTGCCATCGCATCCAAAGTTGTGGCATGGAAAAAAAGCTTGGGCCGAAGATCGCGGACAAGTGCATCGACTGTCACATGCCTGTTGAGCAGACCAACGCCATCGTGTCCGAGACGGCGGATCGAGTCATCCGTACGAAGATGCGCACGCATTGGATCAAGGTCTACTCGTCCGTTTCTGGACAATGACCACGGGCCAAATGCTCAGTCGCGATGATCTGTCATGTCTGTGCAGGCGCGACTTGTGATCCACGGTGAGTTCCGAGTGACGATAGCGATCGAGAATCGGAGTCGGATCGAAGGTCTTAAGGCGGCAAGAACGACTGCTAGTATCATCTGCTGACGAACGACCCACAGATGTGACTCCAAGGGTGAAGAGTGTTCGGTGTTGGTACCAATCGGTGCGGTGCGGTGTGGAAATCGATCTCTGCTGCGAGCGGCACACTTCTTTGCGGGATGACGTTTTTTGCCTTCGTATCTATAAAAGCGCAAGGCAAACCATCCACAGATGATTTTCATTCGCTGCTGCAGCGCGGATTTGCTCTGCACGAGCAGAGAAACTATGCGGACGCTCTGCCGCTGCTCGAACGCGCCTGGAAGTTGGAGCCGCACGATTATTTCGCGAACCTTCTGGTTGGCATTGACCTGCTCCGAACCGATCGGGCGGCGGATTCCGTACCTTATCTGCAGGAGGCTGCGCGCCAACGGCCGAAAGAGGATTTTCCCTATGCGTATCTGGGCGAAGCTCAAGCCCATTTGCGGCGCTATCCCGAAGCGTCGGCGGCGTATGAGCGCGCATTGGCGGTTGCGCCCGCTTCGCCGCAAGCCATTGAGGGCGCAGTTGGCTTCTGGCTGGAGCGTTTTCGCGAGTTGGCCGCGCAGCTACGGGCTACAACAAAGGGTCTGGCTGCAGAGCATCGGCTGCAGGCGCGCTCGCATGCGCTGAATGACCCCGCGCGGCAGCAACTGCTCTCTCACTCTGCCGCGCTTGATCCGGAGGCACCGGGAATCTGGAGCGAACTGGCCCTTGCGGATATCAGAACTGGGAATGTGGCGGATGCTGATGCGAATATCGCGCGCGCATTCGAGCAGAATCCGGCGGACCAGCGGGCGTTGGAGGCGCGAGCCCTGCTTAGCGCCATGCGAGGAAATTGGATCGAGGCAGTTCGTGCGCTGGGCACAATCGGAGATGCGTCACCCCTCGTGCTGGCGCGTGCCACTGCCGGCTGGCCGAAAGACCTGCAGCCGCCCACCAGTGTTGTGATGGGCCGTCGCGTTGCTGTGTTCTTTCACTGCACCCGCATTCCGGAGCAGGCTTGCGATGGCGCAGAGGCGCTCTCCGTGCGGAGTTCGCGATCTGCACCTGTGGCGACGCTCTTCAAGAAGCAGCGCTGGGAGGCCGTTGTTGCCGCACCAGAGCCGAGTGTCGGAGAACTGGAGGGCTGGTATCGTCGCGGCGCGGCGTTTGGAGAATTAGGAAGCTGCGCAAGCGGCATTCCATCGTTGGAGCGCGCAGCTTCGGGAAGAACGGAGCAGGATATCTACACAAAGTTCCTTCTCGCGTGGTGCTATGCGCAGGAGGCAGGGCGGGTCACGCGCGATCTTCAGCAGCAGGAGGGAGAAAGTGCTGCGCTGATTCACATGCTGCGCGGCGACGTGTTGCTGCGCACGCAGGGCAACAGTGCCGGCGCCTTGAAGGAATATAACGACGCTCTTGGCGCGCATCCCCAGGATCCGGAGATCCTGGAGCGGCTGGCAGAGGCACAGTACGAGAGCGGCCAGTTTGCGGAGGCGACCGCGAACGCCAGATTGTCGCTGAGCATCGACCCTTACCGCTTTTCTGCGATGGAAACGCTGGCACGCGTCGCGACCGAGCAGCGTAACTATGAGGATGCGATCCCGTATCTCGAGAAGATTGTTGCGCATGATCCCAGAGATGTCTCCGCCCAGGTAGAACTCGGCACCGTGCTGGCACAGACCGGCAATCCCGCGGATGCGGTGCAGCATCTGCTACCAGCGCTCGCCGCAGGCTATCCAGACGAGAAAGGCAGTCTGCATGCGACGCTCGGCGCTGCTCTGCGAAAGCTCGGCCGGGATGCCGAGGCGACGCAGGCCTTTGCGCAGGCCAGGGCGCTGTCGCAGGCGTACCAGAGCAGCGCGCACCGAGGCGGAGATGAAAAGTAGCAGGGGACTGACCCGCCGCGATTTTGCACGATGGATGGCGGGCGGCATCTGTTTTGCTGGACAATTTGCTCGAGGTAGCGCCGACTCTGCGCCTGCGGGCCCGATTCGCTTTGTGAATGCCGCGCCCGGCAATGGTCTTGATTTCGTACTGCGCAACGGCGCGTTCGGCCGCAAGTACCAAGTGGAGACGCTGCCGGGCGGCCTCGGCGTTATTGATTTCGATAACGATGGATGGCCTGACCTTTATTGCGTGAATGGCGCGGCGCTGCCGACGCTCGAAAAGAGCGATCCCAGCTTCCAGAATCGCCTTTACCGTAACAACCGCAACGGCACCTTTACGGATGTGACGGCGCGCGCGGGCGTGGAGGGGCGGGGCTATGGGATGGGCGTCGCGGTGGGCGACTACAACAACGATGGACTGGAGGATCTGTACGTTGTGGGCGTGCATGGCAATACGCTCTACAGAAACAATGGCGACGGCACCTTTACAGACGTCACCGTGGCCGCCGGCGTTGGGGGCATGGACGCGAAGGGCCGCGAGCTGTGGTCGGTAGCTGCGGCATGGATTGACTACGACAACGATGGCCGGCTCGATCTGTTTGTTTCGAACTACTGCGATTGGGAGCCGGGCATCGATCCCGTATGCGGCGGGCTCACCAAGGACAGCCGCACCTATTGCCATCCCGATATCTATCGCTCTGAGCCGATGCTGCTGTATCACAACAATGGCGATGGCACCTTCACGGAGGTCTCCCATGCAGCCGGGCTTGGCGACATTCTTGGCAAAGGCATGGGCGTGGCGCTTGCCGATTTTGACGGCAATGGCCGACCGGGTCTTTTCATCGCCAATGACCACGCGCCGAATCTGCTGATTCGCAATATGGGTGGCGGAAAGATGCAGGAGGCCGGCATCGAGGCCGGCGTTGCCTACAACGGCGATGGCCGCGAGATCTCCGGCATGGGCGCGGACTTCGGTGACATCGACGGAGATGGACGGCCTGACATCGTGATGACCGGACTGCACGGCGAAACCTTCGAAGTATTCGCCAATCGCGGCGATGGCACCTTCGAAGATGCAAGCGCCCGAAGCGGCATCCTGGGCCTGAGCGGGAATGTGAGCGGCTGGGCCTGCGGGCTGGTTGACCTGGATAACGATGGCTGGCTGGACATGTTTGTCGCCAGCGGCGGTCTGGATACGGACGAACCGCAGGCAAATCGTATCTTCCGCAACCAGAAGGGCCGCTTCACGGATGTCTCAGCCACCGCGGGCTCGGATTTCTCGATTGCCGGTCTTCATCGTGGCGCGGCCTTTGCCGATTTCGACAACGATGGGCGAATCGATGTTGCGGTCACGTCGCTCAACGCGCCGCTCGAGCTATGGATGAACCGCAGCCCTGAGCGGCACTGGCTCCAATTGAAGCTTCATGGAACGCAGAGCAACCGCTCCGCGATCGGCGCTCGCGTCGTCTGCAGGAGTGGGGGCCGCACGCAGGTCAAGACAGTCACGAATAGTATGGGTTATGCATCGAGCAGCGACCTGCGCGTTCACTTCGGACTGGATGCTGATCGAACTGCTTCGGTTGAGATCCATTGGCCTTCGGGAGTTACACAGCAGTTATCGGATTTGCGCGTGGATCAGAGGATGGATGTTGCCGAGCCTGCCGGCAAGGCAGCTTTGGATAACAAGCAGCCCCATCCATCGGTAAAACGTTAGAAAAATCCTGATCCCGCGTAGCACACGTTGCGTTGCGTACTTATAGTCCCGGTGAATGAGGTAGTCCGCCTGGGCAGGTGTGAAAGGCGGCAGCAAGCTCATTCAGACGAGGTATTTTCATGGGGACGGGCAAACGGCGACTCATGGTCGCGTGCCGTACGATTTCGAGGGGCCTTCTCCTTGTGTGCATCGCATTCGCAGAGTGCGGGCAGATGCAAGCCCAATCTTCCAATGCGCAGATCAGCGGTGTTATCACCGATCCAAGCGGCTCCGCGGTGCCGGGCGCGGAGGTGACGGCGGTTAACGGGGCTACGGGCGTCCCTTATGCCACCCAGACAAATGGCTCCGGCGTATATGTGCTGTCGCAACTCCTGCCGGGAACGTATGCGATTAGCGTAAGCAGGAGCGGTTTCGGCAATGTGGTTCGCTCCGGCCTGGTGGTCAGGACGGGTGACAGTCTGGCGCAGAATATAACGCTGACGCCGGGCGCGGTTCAGCAGACGGTGACTGTCACCGGCGCGGCGCCACTTATCTCCTCTGACCAGGCGAGCACTTCCACGGTGCTCGATAACAAAATGATCACCGAGCTGCCGCAGCTCAACCGCAACACGCTTGACCTGACCTCGGTCATCCCTTCGGTTCAGGGCACTGGACCGCTGAGCGACAACATCGCGAGCCTCGGCAATTCCGCGTATCTGCTGGCCAATCACGGCAACAGCTATTCGCTCTCGGGCGGCCAGGTGAACGGCACCAGCATTACCGTGGACGGCAACCAGGTGCAGGATTCCGAGTTCAATGCAAGCAATCGTTCGATTCCGACACCGGACAGTATCGGCGAATTTCGCGTAGACAGCGGCCTGTTGCCCGCCAACTATGGGCGTTATTCCGGCGGCATTATCTCCATGCAGACGCAATCCGGCACGAATGACTATCACGGCCGCGTCTTTGAGTACTTCCGCAATCAGCTTCTCAATAGCAACGATTGGTTGAACAACGCGGATGGTGTTCCGCGCCAGGCGTTTCACCAGAACAACTACGGCGTCTCCACCGGCGGCCCAGTCTCCATCCCGCATCTGTATTCCGGCAAGAACCGGACGTTCTTCTACTTCGGCTGGGAGGGCGAGCGATTCTCTCAGGCTCAGAATATAGAGAGCACGGTCCCGACGCTGCTCAACCGGCAGGGGAACTTCTCGCAGACCATCATCAATCACAACAATGGCGCGCCGGTGTATGCCACCATTTATGACCCATTTCACGGCGCCTATGACGGCCAGGGCAACTGGGTGCGTCCGCAGTATCCGGGCAGCATCATTCCGGCGAATCCCACGAGTAACCTCTCTGGCCAGAGCCAGTTGTTCCTGCGTTATCTGTCGCTGTGGCCGCAGCCCAACCACGCACCGGACAGCGACAGCGACCACAACAACAACTATTGGTCCACGATTCATTCGCAGCGGCCAACGGATCGTTTCTTCTTCCGTCTGGATGAAAACATCTCAAACAATCACCGCATCAATTTCAACATCAGCCGCTCGTTCATGACGAACACCATTCCTGCGCCCTTCTTCCATGCAGGCCAATCCGTCACGACCGATGACGATTGGAGCGGCAGCCTCCAGTACAACTGGGTTCTTTCGCCCACGTCCATCATCGATGCGCACCTGGGTTTCGGCACGGCCAAGCTCATCAGCAACGGTGTCTCCGGGTATGGTTCGGCGCCCGATCCCAGTATCGACGTTACCAAGTGGGGCTTCGATCCGTTGATTGTGAACAACAACGAACGCAGCGTGAGTGATATTCCACCCGCGCTCTCCATCCCTGGCTACACACCGGTCGGAGGTTCGGAGTTCGATTCCTTCATCAATCAGACTACGAACGGTACGGTCGCCTTCACCAAGGTGCTGAGCCGGCACACGATCAAAGTCGGGTATGAGCAATACTTCTATCGCTTCGACGAGGGCGGCGGCGACCATACGGGCGTGGCGTGGGTCAATCCAGGCGGCGGCTCGAACCAGACCTGGAACAATATCGATGGGCAGAGCGGCAGTCCGCTGGCCGAACTGATGATGGGGTCTTCCAATTTCTTCCAATGGGGAAACTGGAACATCACGCCATTTGGCTGGAATCAGGCCGCTTACGCGATGGACGACTGGAAGGTGAACAGCAAGCTTACTGTGCAGATGGGCCTTCGCTGGGACCATGATGGCGCCCGCCAGGGACGTCGTCCGCAGGGCAGCCTGATGTACGACATCAACGCGAAGAACGTGCTGCAGTCGAATAGCTCGTGGAACTGGTCGCAGGTGACTGCAGCGGTGCCGGAGCTCGCTGGTCTCAGCTCGCCGCAGTGGCTCTCGCAAGGCGCCACCGGACGCGTGGCACTGCTCGACACCAAGGAATATCCGCAGAAGAATCTCTACACCACGGACTGGCTGAACTTTCAGCCACGGCTTGGCATCTCGTATCAGCTTGACGACCGCACCGTGCTGCACGGCAGCGGCGGCTTTGTCTATCAGGGGCTGAATGGCCTCTCTACTGACTACTTCAGCTTCTATTACAACTCGAACACCTTTAACCAGATCGCGTCGCTCGACGGGCAGCACTGGATCAGCGAGCTTGGCGACGACCATGGGCTCGGCACCTTCCCAGTGCAACCATCGGGCGCGAATCTGGGCTTCAATCCGCCAGTGACGACGAACGCCGGCTACTGGTATCAGACCTACGGAGAGTCCGCGAACCCGAATCAGGGTGGATCCTCGCTGCTGCCGCACTATGACAGCCCGGAAGATTACATGTGGGGGTTGGGTGCGCAACGGCAGGTCGGACAGAATTGGCTGATTTCCGCGGAATACCAGGGCATCCGTGGAATCCACCTGCTGATGCCGGTCTCCAACTGGAGCCTCAACAACGTGCCGCTGCAGTATTACAAGCTCGGTTCCAAGTTGCAGGATCAGGTTCCTAACCCGTTCTATGGGCAGTCGCAGACCTTCGCCAGCCAGCCCACTGTGCCTCTCTATCAGTTACTCGGACTATCCCCTCAGTATCAGCAGGTGAGTCCAGGCCAGGCTGCGTGGGGTAAGTCGTTCTCGAACTTCTTCAACATTCAGATCGAGACGCGCGCCAACCATGGCTTCACCTTTCTCGCCTCCTACGCCATCCGGAAGACGCTCACCAATACGGGCGGCAAGGACATTCAGCATAGTGCTGCGAACAATCAGGGCATACTGCAGGATCCGCATAATCTGATGGAAGGCTATGGACTGGCGCTGTATGAGAAGCCGCAGACGATGAAGTTGAACTACTCCTATGATCTACCGTTCGGCAGAGGGCGTCAGTTTCTGGGGGCGCCCAACGGCCTCGGCGCGCATGTACTGGATGGTTTTGTCGGCGGGTGGGGCATTGCCGGCATCACGGTCTGGGATCCGAAGGGCGTTCCGGTGCTGATGCCCAAGATGGATATCGGTGTCACCGCACCTGGCGCCGCGCTGCGCTGGTCATTGGCCAATAGCAACTACCAGAAGAGCAATAAGAACTATGGCCGCGCGGTCTATGTCAGAGGTTCGTTCATCAACCCGGGCGGAGCGGGCATTATGAATCATGATGCCTTTAGCCCCACTCCGGATTACAGTCTGAGCAACGCGCCGTTTGTCTTCCCGAACCTTCGCGCTCCTGGAGATTTCAGCACGGATGCGACACTGCTGAAGAAGTTCCAACTGGGCGACAATGCGGCCCGCTATCTGGAGACGCGCGTCGAGGCAACGAATGTCTTCAACCATCCGACATACGGAACACCGAACCAAAATGCCGTCGATGCGGATCCTGACTCACCCACCTTCGGCGGTATCAACGGCAAGACCGGCAGCCGCGTCATGCAGATTGGCCTGCGGCTCTTCTTTTGATTTTTCCTGGAGGCGCCGGTCACTCATTCCCGACGCCTCATTTCTTTTTGGAGTGCATGTGCGCCGTCTTCTTTTGAGCACCGTTTTTACCGCATCTCTCCTGGCGCCCTTCGGCGTTGTAGTAGGCGCGCAGACGGCCACGCTTAGCACTGCCCAGACGGTTCTCCGGGTGAGATCTGGAGCGACCGCGCCCCAGTTGCTGAGCTTGCAGGCTCCGAGTAAGGCTGTGTGGTCCAACACGGCTGCCGAAGATCTCATTTCCAGTGTGGAGGAAGACGGACGTTCCGTTCCACTGCACTGGAAACTCGTAAGCAGCGCGGAACAGAGAGATGCGAAGCACATCTTGTTTGTTTACGAGACGCAGTCGCCACACCTTCGCCTCACCTGGGAGTGGAGAGCGCCGGCAGCCACTGGTCCGCTCGAACACCGCATCCGGATTGAGAACCTGGACACACACGCACTCTGGCTCGCACTGCAAACCAGCTTCCGCTACAACTGGAGTGTGCCTGCGGCTACGCCGCTCAAGCAGATCTACGTCGACAAGGGCGCTGGCAAGCCATCGGCTATCGGCACGCACGTACTGGATGTTTCTTCCGGCTACGAGTGGGAAGGGAAGTCCAGCACTTATGCCAAAAATGAGGAGCCGCGCGAGATCATCCCGTGGTTCATGGTGGAGCGTAACGGCGAGCAGGGCGATGGCTGGTATGTCGGCGTTGAGTTCAGCGGCCGCACCAGTTTGACCTTGAATCGCGCGGCCGGCTCGTTGCGCGGGACGGTTGGCCTGAACCCGAATCCGGGACCGTTCCGAACGCTGCTTCAGCCGGGCGCTACCTTTGCTGCGCCGCCAGTCTTTGTGGGCGCATTCACGGATGGGCGCGACGGCCTCGGCAATGTGCTGCGTCCATGGGTTCGGCAGGTGCTCACTTACTCCAGTACGTGGAAGAGGCCGAACTACCCGCTGCTGGTCAACAACAGTTGGGGCAGCGGCATGGCTGTCGATGAAACGTTGGCGAAGCGCATGATCGACGACTCGGCCGATCTTGGCATAGAGATGTTCGGGCTCGATGCGGGCTGGTTCCGTGGTGTTGGCGACTGGTATCCGAATCCAGCGAAATTTCCCCATGGTCTCGCGCCTGTGGCGGATGCAGCTCACCGCCGCGGACTGAAGTTCGGCATATGGGTGGACTGGGCGCAGGCGGGCACGGACACCGAACCGGGCGCGCTGAACGTGAACGATCCTGTAACGAAAAGTTGGCTGGTAGCGGACACGCCACCGGGATGGAAACCGGACGACTTTGTGGGGCGCACGACGGATATCGGTCTGCCCGCGGCAAAGGATCATGCGCAGCGCGAGCTCGAGCGCATGATCACCAGTTACAAGCTCGACATGGTGGAGCATGACGGTTACCTTGTGACGCACAACTGCTCCCGCAGCGATCATCCGCATGCTCCGCCACCGCCCGGTACCGTTACCGTGATCAAAGGCAGCGGCATCGCGATGCCGGACACGTCGAACTCCACGGACGTGAGCTATCACGCTGTCCGCTCCTACTACGACATCTATTCGCATTTGCGCGAAGAGCATCCGGAGCTGCTGTTCGAGATATGTAACGATGGCGGTCGCATGGTGGACTTCGGGAGTGCCTCGCACGGCGACTATTTTTCCATCACCGATACGTACGATCCGCTCTCCAACCGGCGTGCCTTCTACGACACGAGCCAGGTGCTTCCGGCTGCCATGCTGGAGGACTACGTGGAAAAGTGGCCCACACCGCGGCTGGAGAACTTCCGTTACATGCTGCGCAGCGGGATGATGGGCTGGCTGACTGTGATGCAGAACACAAACGCGTGGACGCCGGAAGAGCACACCGCCGCGAAGGAGGAGTTCGCACTCTATAAAGAGACGCTGCGTGCGTTCATTCGCGATGCCAATCTCTACCACATCTCGGCGCGGCCCGATGGCGTGCACTGGGACGGCATCGAGTACTACGACGTTGAGCACGCGCGAGGCGTGGTGTATGCCTTCCGCGGTTCCGCGACAGACAACACAGCGCACACCTTTCAGCTGTACGGTCTTCAGCCGGGGCGGCAGTACCGGCTGCATTTCCAGGATGGCAGCTCGACTGACCGCACAGAGAGCGGCCAAGAACTGATGAACAAAGGCCTGAGCATGGCGCTAGCCGTTCCCAATAGCTCGGAACTGGTCTTTCTTGACGAAGTCAGGTAGATTCACCAACCGATGATGCAGCTGTGCGAGCGCGGGCAGTACGCGCGAGGAGCCAGATGAGAGAGAGTGCGGGGAAGCCGACCGAATGCAGCCTCGCCGGACAGACGGCCGTCGTCACCGGAGGCGCACAGGGCATCGGGAGAGCGATCGCGGAACAATTTCAGCAGGCGGGCGCCCGGGTGTGCATACTCGATTGCGACGACGCTATGGGAGAGGCCGCTGCAAGCGAGCTAACCGCGGCGGATCCGGCGCACGCCGTCACCTTTTATAGGATCGATCTCGAAGAGCATGCGGGAATTGCGGTGGCCGCCGAGCAGATCCAGTCCCTCTACGGGCAGATCGACATTCTGGTAAACAACGCCGGGGTCGAGCTCGATACGCCCTTTCAAGCGATGACTGCCGCGCTGTGGGACAAGGTTCTCGCAATCAATCTGCGCGCGCCCTTCCTGCTTACGCAGGCGCTCGAGCCGCTGTTTTCTGCCGCAGGAGGAGCGGTGATCAACATGAGCTCCATCCACGCCACCCACGCCTTCGCAAGCTCCACGGCATATGCCTGCTCGAAGGCGGGCCTTGTCGCCCTGACGCGAAACCTGGCGCTTGAGCTGGCGCCGCGCCACATTCGAGTCAACGCGATCTGTCCCGGCTACATCGATACGCGATTGTGGGAGGAGTACATGCGCCGGTCACCGGATGCCGATGCCCTCGCTGCGAACACCGCTGCTCTTCATCCGCTCGGACGCCGCGGCATTCCCGCGGACGTTGCCAGCGCGGCGCTCTTTCTCGCGACCGATGCCAGCGCCTTCATCACCGGCACCTGCCTGGTGGTGGATGGCGGCCTTACCATACGCGCCCACCCTTAAGCCGGCGCTGAGGCTGATACGGTCATCGCCGGAACTTCAACAGGAAAAATCGGAATAACGATAGAGATCATCGTAATTTTGGCGCCATTCGTGCAAAGATGGTGCCGCTTCTTCGCACTGGAGTGGAGCCCCCGTCTAAGTGAATTCTCACGACACAGTCCTGAACGGCACCCTCAAGGGTGAGTTCCAGAAGGATATGGAGCTCTTCAAATACTTTTTGCTGCTTCTGAATAACTCCAGTCCTATTCGCAATGTGGAGCTGATGTGGGTGGACGAACTGGATCCGCGGAAGCCCATCTTCAAGGAGCGCGTGAACACGCAGGATGCTCTGGTGCAACTGCAACCGGGTGGCAGCGGATTGTCGAATCGCAATTCACCCAGCACGCTTTTCTGCGATCTCGTGCATGGCTTCGGTGAACACGAAGAAGCGACGTGTGCCAAGTCTGACGTCCCTGCGAAACAGCGCTGCCGCGCTACGGAATGCAGCCAGATCTATGCCTGCCATGTGGGTCTTACCGATATTGCTGTGCCGGTTATCTGCGACGGGCAGTATCTTGGCACTTTGTTCTCGGGCCAGGTGCTCGCCCAGCCTCCCACGGCTGCCGACTTCGAGCATGTTCGCAATACCCTTGCCGGTCAGCCGCACATCAATTTCGAACAACTTGAAGCCGCGTACTACAACGTGCCTGTCGTCACGGCGGCGCAGCTCTCGGAGATGCTGCGTGTCCTTGAGCTCTTTGCGCGCTACATCGCGAATTCGTGGAAGCGTCTGCAGATTATGAGCGACTTTCATCGCGTGGAGAGTCGGGAGCTGGCCCTGAACCGCAAAGAATTGGCCGCGCTTCTGCTTTCGGGTGAGTTGGGCGATTTGCAGGAGCTACGTGTGCTTGCCCGAAAAGCCGGCCTCCGACGCCTGCCGGACCGAGTGCTTACGCTCCGTATGAAACTGAGCACGGAAGGCAGCGGAGGCGCTCCGCAGATCTCTCAGCATGTGACTCTGAACCGCGTCTCGCATCTGGTGGAGGACCTTTGCCAGAACTGGCAGAACACCCTCTCCATTCCTGTTCGTTCCGGCGAATTGTGCATCTTCACCGGGCAGGAGAGCCGCAATACCAGCCATCAGCGGATCTCTCTGCAGGAGATGGCGACGGCCATCCTGGCCGCTGTTCGATCGCAGGGCGTCACGGGTGCGCGGATGGGCATCAGCAAAGAGTGCGGCAAGCCCGAAGAACTGCTCCGTGCCTATCATGAATCTGTTTCCGCGCTGGAGTCCGCCAGAGAGCCTGTGTGTTTCTTCGAGCTGGCCGCCGCGCTTCCCGACGCAAGACCTGTCCAGTCGCTGCAACCAGTGATCAAGGCGATTCAACAGGGCGAAAAGCTCAACGCGGCTGTGCGCGAATTTCTGGCCCGCGCCAAGCCGGCCAACGGCTCCACCGAGCAGTTGCAACCCTTCCGCGCCTTTCTTACGTGGGCCATCGAACATCTCTCGATCGAGATGATCAGTGTGGGCGCCGATGAGCACGAGGTATCCACGAAGAAAGAGCAGGTGATCGGCGAGATACTTCACACCTCCAGCCCCTTTGGTGTTTGCGAATCCTTCCGCCGCTTCACCGAGTTTCTGGCGCAGCAGATCGCATCGGCGTTCAGCCAGCGTGAAAGCAAACTGGTGCTGGCCGTCTCCCGGCTGGTGGAGAGCCGCGGGCCCGCGGGCGTGACCATCCAGCAGATTGCGGACGAGCTGCATCTCTCCGCAGGTCACCTGAGCCGCGTGTACAGCCGGACCACTGGAATGACGCTGGAGGAGTACCTCATCCGGCAGCGCGTGGAGCTTGCAAAGCGGATGCTTCTCGATCCGCGTCTCAACGTCGCCGAGGTAGCAGAGCGCTGCGGCTTTTGCAATCCTGCCTATTTTGCCTCCGTCTTCAGGAAATATGTCCAGTGCACACCGCGCGAGTTTGCCAGGCAACCTCAAGTGTGGAAGCCGTTCGACGCTGCACCGCATGGGGCGTGGCTGGAGCAATAAGCAGCGACGCCTGCTTCGTCAGCCTGCTTTGGCCAAACGAAAGATCAGGATTCCATCGTGCTGCATGGGAACCGCATGCACTATCCTTCCCCTTATGCGCGCGCTGGTGTACACGGCACCCAATCGGCTGGAAATGGAAGAGCGCCCTCGTCCTGCAGCAGGCAGCGGAGAGGTGGAGCTGTCGATCGATCTTGCGGGTGTTTGCGGCTCCGATGTCTCAGGCTTTCTTGGCCACAGTGCGCGGCGAAAACCGCCGCTCGTCCTTGGTCACGAGCTTGTGGGCCGCATGCCGGACGGCCGCCGCGTGGTTGCGAATCCGCTGATCAGTTGTGGCCGCTGTCACGCGTGCATGGCAGGCGCGCAGAACCTGTGTACGAGTTGGCGTTTGCTGGGGATGGACCAGACCGCAGGTACCTTCGCAGAATTCGTCGCTCTTCCCGCTACGCAGATCTATGAGGTACCGGACTCGCTTGACGGGAAACGCGCCATTCTCACGGAACCGCTGGCGAATGTGGTGCATCTGTTCCGGCTGCTAGCGCCCGCGCCCTTCTTCCGCCTCGCGATTGTCGGCGGGGGCACGATGGGTGCGCTTGCGCTACTGACCGCGCAACGCATTGGCGCAAGCGAGGTGCTGGTGGTTGACGTGAATGATCAGCGGTTGAGCAGCCTAAAGCAGCTTGGCGCCAGCCATACTGTAAATACCGGCAGCGCCGAAGGGGTCGCTCACGCAAAGGAGCTTGGCGGTGCAGGCTTCGACGTCGTGATCGACGCAAGCGGCAGCGGACCGGCGCGGCAGATGGCCTTCGATCTATGCCGCCCGGGTGGTCAGGTCTTGCTGCTGGGCATGGGACAACAGCGCAGCGAGATCGATTTCGTTACCAGCATTCGCAAGGAACACCGGGTTGTGATGTCTTTCGCCTACACGCCCGCCGATTTCGAGCGCGCTCTGAGCCTGCTCATCGCTGGTGAAGTACAACTGGATGCCTACACTGCCGAATACTCTCTCGAAAAGGGACAACAGGCCTTTGAGATGATCACGCAACGGCCCGGCTCAACGCTGAAGGTCGTCCTTGCTTTGAACTAGAGCGTGTTAACACTACGTCCATATCTGTGATTTAGATTGTTAGTAGATGGAAATCACAGAGGAGCAGTACGCACGGATCAAGGACAGTCTTCCGGTGCAGCGTGGCAACGTGAGCCTGTCGAACCTTCAGTTGTTGAATGCCTTGCTCTACGTAGCTGAGCATGGCTGCAAGTGGCGCGGTCTGCCGAAGCGGTTCGGCAACTGGCACACCATTTACACCCGGATGAACCGCTGGTCGAAAAGCGGCGTGATGGACCGGGTCTTCGAGAAGCTGCAGCTGGAGC
>Ga0193743_1001496_pt1 | contig 17386 bp, 15 predicted proteins | sample L2c2metaG_FD_143038 | JGI IMG/M metagenome (GOLD analysis project Ga0193743, IMG submission 143038) | Soil microbial communities from a riparian zone of the East river system, Colorado, United States - L2c2 | ecosystem: Environmental > Terrestrial > Soil > Riparian zone | place: USA: East River...
CCCCCTCGAAAAAGTCTTCGAAAAAGTCTGAATGCAATAAGGACGAGTGAAATTCATACATCGTCTCGATCAATTCTTTCTTGAGTGGTTTTCTATCCGCACGGATGGCGAAGCACTGTAAGCGAAGAGTAAAGATGGTGATAATCGCTTTCAAAACTCGTAAGATCCAGGACTTACATCTCCTATATAATCTATTTGCCAGCTGAGAAAAAGGGTACGAAATGCCAAACGGATGGTTAGTTTTTGCATTGATCAGGATTCATCAACAAAACAACAAAAAAAGAGCGTAAGAAACGGCTAAACCATCACTCACTGCATTGGTGCTAATCCATTATCAGGTTCGATTCGCAGATACACGGCTGGTTGGTTGTCTTCGTCATAATCTGCTGAGAACATTCTGGTACTGCAAATGATCAATGGTATGCCGTATAGAGCTGTGGTTGGGCAGAGCTCGCCCAAGGCGAAGATGGGATGGTTCATGTTCAGGAGTTGAGGTATGAAACGCTTGGATACTGGAAAACCATTTGTAGTGAGGCGGATGCCCCAGACCGCGCCTCTATCCTCTGACGCTATAATGTGCTCAATGGAAGGTGCTGGACGGACACAGATGCGTTTGTGTATCTTCCAATGCTGGATTTGACAATCTTTGGACTGGAATTGTTTAACAGGAAAGGTTAAGTACTCACAATTCAAAGTTGAACATTTAGTTGACGTACGCAGTAAAACACAGCTCTACACTTCGCACATCTTCTGAGACCTAGCTGTTGAACTTTGCACTGTTCACAGGACAACTGAGATTGGCCAGGTTGAGAGGACATCCCAGGACCGGCTGCCCCTGGAAGCTGAGAAGACATCTCCAATTGAGTGAAGGTTGGTGTTAACAAAGATCAGACCTTAGAATGGCCGTGTGAGTAGTGACTTAAGCGCTCAGAAGGCTTTATCTTGATCAGTTGCTATCGATTATTAAAGCGAGCTGGTACCAGACGAAATGCATTGCGCGTGAATTGAGCATGACTAGAAGCGTGATTTCATAAAATTACAGTTCCTTTAGTATTTAAGGATTGAACCCGCTGGGAAGGATCTCAATCCAATAACTGCAACGATGCAAACCGGATCAGGTAATGTGAGAACAACCACATTTAGTTGATAACGAGCTTACCCATCAGGATCCAAAATGAATGCAATGTGTTTCATATTGCCATCGGATGGTCGTTTCTTGAATTGGACACCAAGTTTGTCAAATCGCTCACAAGCCTTCCCGACATCGTCGACGATAATGGCGATATGTCCGTATCCTCGACCTGGTTCGGAGTTTCCACTGGCGTATCCTTGGAAGTTGGGGTCCGATTCAGTCCCGTGGTTGTGTGTGAGCTCAAGCACACCTTTGTAAATAAATAAAAAAGGTGGTCAGAATCAGGGCATATATCGAGATTGCTGAGAAAAAACAAACCTTCACGGGAGAATCTAGAAGCTTCTTTTTCTTCAGGTGTCAAATCCTTGCCGTCATGATTGAAAGCGAGGAAGTAAAGCGTGAAATCGCCAAGGTTCTTCTCTAATTAATAAGTGGTAGATCAGAGCGGTTTGACACAGTCAAATCAATGATCGGTGGGTACCACAGAGGAAATCCATCCCAAGAATCTGTAAAAAAAAACATCCAGTTCAAACAGGTGAACGGTATTAGAGAGTTAACTAGTGATCGCATTACGTCTTGGTAGAAGGCCAAAGACACCTTGGGATCCTTGACACGGATCATAGTATGATTGAACTGGGCATTCCAGTCAGTACCTGCGGTAAATAAGAGAGAGTAAAATATCACCTTAAAACTAGCTGTTTCTGCGGTGCGAGGCATAGTGGTGGTGGGAAGTGAGACGCTTTGTTACGAGCGACCCATGAAACCGCGGCCCGTGTCGGTGTCATAATCGGCAAATGCCGATTATGGTATCCAGGGTTCGGCCTTTCTGTCTTCAAAAGGTTGATTCCTGTTAGCGGGACCCTTTTAAATACTACAGTTCTTGCAAGAGTGCTTAACAATGGAGGAGCTCAAGCAAGTGGGGAATTGTTGAATAACAAACCGTATGTCATATGAATTATGCCTTAGTACTCCTATTTTTTCTTTCTCCTATATGTTTTTACCTTGTGACTTATGACATTAGGTGGAGACCGTTACTCCCTATATACCTTTAATAGTCTCTTCTTTTGTAGTTTACCCCTCAGTCTCTTACTCCGAGACTGAGTTATATCTTGTTCTATACAACATAAAGGAAGCTAAGGTCCGATTGAGATACATTCGTCATCCGCTCTTGATATTTCCTCTTGTCGTCACACCCTACAATGTGTCAACCATGATGCATGAATTCTGGAGCCTTAGTAAACTCATCTCGGAGGCTGCACTGGAGGACATCTAACCCCCAATGCAAGGTTTTGCAAATTGCAATGGACTGCTAAAATTTGGGCTAACGTGGTCCACTAATTTGCCGCATGAGCGCTGCCTCGTGCCCAGAGTTGCGACCGAGAACCTTTCTTCTTGATCACCACCAAAGTCGCCCTAGACTTTCTTCCTCTTCCGATGGATCACCGCTTGAGCTTATATCTCATGTCCGATAACAATCGCCCCTAATATTGTCCTTAGTGGTTTGCCTCGAGGTGATTGACGTAGGCCGGGCAAACCTTCCTCTGCTCCTTCTGGGTCTTCAGCAACAGGGAATGTTCCTTGGTCACCTGAGGTCCACAGTTGTGAAACCTATCGAATCCCATCGCTAATGTAATGCTGCTCAAAGGCTCAGGCAAATCCCCTCCGCCTTGACTTGTAGCCACCCAATTTGCGATATTATCACGGTCTCTCCAGGTCTTCGAATGAAGACGGCATCTGTTGTAAGTTTTTCCCTTTATATTGTCATTCCAATGCTAAGTAACCTTTTTCCATGTCATGTTTGCATTTCTAATGAACTGCTTCCATTCTCGTGTCGCGATGTGCGTGACATGACGCGTCGGCTGACGAGAACAGAGTTTGACAAGAATTTGAATCTCCGAATCAAAACGCGTTTAATCAAAACGCGACATGGCACGTGACGTTTTTGCTCTTATCACTCCAACAGTCATGTCGAGCCAACCGTCCTCTCGATATCCATCCACAATGTACTCGAGAAAGCGCATTTACGCTACAGACTCATGCCAGGATCCTGCTAAAACCTATTACACGTCATATGAACCTCGTATGGCTCTGTCTTCGTCACCACTTCGCTCATCGTCGCCTCCAGGGATCCCTTACTCACCCAGACATCCTCGCAGCGGCGCTCTTATAAGGTCAAGTCCAGAAATTGCCTCGGATACTCTGTTTCACAGCGTGCGCGAGCATATAGAAGATCCGTCTTGGGCGTGGGACCCCCGGTACTCATCAAATGGGTACCCAGAACGCGCTTATACGCCATCGAAGCACGACCGTTTTTCAACCCATAGCTATCCGCCTTCATCTGATTTCGATGTTTCTGAGTACTCGGAGGACGTAGACCATGACATCCCCGAAGTTGATTCTGAGCACACAAGTGACAGCGCACCCGGCCGCAACTCTGTGTCTTTTTCGGATATTGAAGAAGAAGAGAATCATGGGAACCATGGGTTCAGTTTTGGACACGGTGGCTATCGTACTACTTTTTTCCGGACATCCGCCGAGCGCGGTCAGTGGAAGAGTCATCCCATACCCATCAAATCGACACCATTACCCCAAGCTCAAAGATCAGCTTCTATCCCGTCCACACCAGTTTTAGTGAATTCCACCAGAATTAATTCAGAACCTGCGCCGTCAACTATGACAGGACTTGGGTTTTCTACCGAGCCAGACCAGTATGGCCCTCTTCCAATTTCGATTCAGAATTTAGCAGAAAGTGAACTGCAAGCCGAGTCTCCGCGCACCATGCCATCCTTGACGAGTGATTGGGAGAGTATCCCTGATATCGATGTTGATGGGCACGGATACGAGAGACCATCATCACCTTTACCGCCTTCGTCCCCCATGTCCTATTCGGTATCCATCTTGTCCAGATCTGTTTCTCCAGCTTCTCCCGTGATAAGGCCATCTTCGCCCTTGTCGGAAGTATCTTCTCTAGATCAAGAAGAGATGCAGGCGCTCGACTTGCAAGACGTCCATCCTGACATCGAGGTCAAGATCCGATCTTCGGTCATATTTGTGAGTTGGAATTTGCTGTGCGATTTTTTAATGAATTTTACGCATATATTTTATGTAGGCATTGGATGCCGATATCGAATCAGGGAATGCTCTCGAACACGAGCCTGCCACTGCTAATGGTACAACGCCGTCTTTAAAATCCGATTCTGCGCCTTTGTCGGCTGACGCTACTGTCATTTCCGACTCTCAAGTCCTGGAACCCTTCAAATCTTCTTCCAGCTCTGCCGCCACGGCTCAAAATCATGATCACGAAACCAAATATTCTTCGGCCATTGCTGGCGATGAAGCCGATATTACCTTTGATGCGACGGATGCTGCTCCTCCTTTTCCTGATTCGAATCAATCTCATCTTTCGGGTATCACTCATCCAGAAGGACGTAAGCCTGCAGAAGTGATACAAGAGCATGTTTCCACTACGCAAATGAAGGTGGAGAATGACGGTAATAAAGAACATGTGGCGAGAAGGAAGAGAAAGAAGGGAAATACTAATGGTGATGATTCTCGGCATCCGATATTGAAGAAACGCAAAGTGGATGCGGAAGTCCGTAGAGTTGCCCACTTATCGCGGTCCATGACTCATCACTCGGTTCAGAACGAGAAGACGGGGGCACAGGCGGAGAAAGATGAAAAGAATCCTGACCAACAAGTGTCAGCCAAGCCGAAGAGACGGAGAAAGGGTGAAGTTGAAGTTTCAGTATCCTGTCCAGCTTCCTCTTCGAAGCGGAGTAAACCGCATCGGCCACCATTACCTAAAGCGTCTGTATCCTGTCCAGCTTCCTCTTCGAAGCGGAGTAAACCGCATCGGCCACCATTACCTAAAGCGTCTTCTTCATATCCACACATGGCCAGCATCGACAACAACAACGATAGCCATCAGCCGGCTCAGCTACCTAGTATTGAGGATCCCGATACAGCAGCTCTGAATGCCGAGATATGTGGAATGCTGATTGAGACTATGGCCTTGTCTCGAGCGTCCTCTCTACCTTTGTCTTCATTATACAAGATGATGATGCAGACTCAACCATCGCTGAGGTCTCAACGGTCTGAACAAGAGTGGCTAACAGTGTTTGCCCGCGTGTTGCATGAAGGAGAGGCAGGAAAGGGCAGTGGCGTGTTTGGCAAAGTTGAAAGCAGTGGCAAGGTTTGTTTCCTGATTCTCATACCTGTTTTGCGCTTTCGTTGATCGTTATTGTAAATAGGATGATTCTAATCGACCATTAGAGGCTCAATGGTTTTATGTTCCGGAACAGGATGAAGACCAAGAACGAGCAGCGTTGATCAGGAGTATGATGCCACGACCTGCAAAGAGGACGGAGACGAAGAAGTATAAACAATACTACTGGCGTCCATTGGATAAAATTTCGAAATGGGATCCAGAGGATGAAATTTGAGAGAAGGCTTTCTCTGGGGTTCGGACCTGTCTTTTACTCTCTGATGCCGTGGTGTCCTCCTTTCTCCTTCTGCGCATCATTTTCATTTTACCGCGACAGTTATAGTATTGACTGGCCATTCATCATTCATTTTTTTTTGCTGTTGCTTTTACTGTTATTTTATCACCTTTCGATCTCTTTTCTTAACTTATTTGATTTATCTCCCTACGAAGCGTTGACGATGTTCAGGGTATCGTAGCATGAGTACTCAGTCGTACATTCTCATTCTTATATCAAGGACCTCTTTGACTGAAACTACAAACATACCTTGTGCAACTGTGAACCTATCTATGCAGCCAAACAGGAACAACTATCGCAAATTTCGCTTGGCTTCTTTCCAAAATTATTCCTTTGCTCAAGCTCTCTCTTTAGATAAGCAGGTATGAAGCGCGGACTCGAAGAGGTGTCTGTCGAGATGCCTATTCCTAAAAAGGCCAAAAAAATCAGGAATGGTGAACAGTCGGTTGACCTACCCAGCCCAGCTGATGAAGGCGAGCGATGGACCAAGGTGGAAAAGAAGAAGAAAAGGAAAATAGGCAAGGTCGAGTCCAAAACGGATGTATGTGGGATCATTCTTTCTTGGCGAACTTGTTATTGTCCCTTTCACTGTTATGTTTTCCCATCAACGGTTCAGGACAGCCCATTGTATTTAGATACACGAGTTCCTTCCTGTTTCGAACTATCTTTTTTAAATGATGACTTATCATCTCCGCAATCCACAGAATGCACACCCGCGCTTCATGTATTCTAATACCGAGATTGTCAAGCGGCACCAGGCGATTACCATTGACGTGAGTTGAAGCTTTACTCGGAGATTCGACAAATGCTGATGATTTTGCTTATTATAATGTAGGACATAAGAGAGCTCATTTTACACCTCCTTGCCGATGCACCACCGCCAAATTGGCTTCGCATTGATGTAAGTGGTTCCTTTTGTCGATCAAATTCAGTCCGCTGAACATCCAAGCTATCTTTTAAGAACGTCCGCATGATCCAAAAGGTCGTGGCGCTCCTCATACCAGGTATAACCCCCGAGATTCTCTCCTTACCACCCTTCCCCACTTCAGCAACTGCCAACCCAAATCTTCCGCTTTCTATACCTCTCCTACCACCTCAGTCAGACATAGCAATAGCTGCGTCAACGGCTGCGAATATCCCTTTCATCGCCAGTACATTTAGTCATGCATGTCCAACACGTGCCCCAGGCGACCAAACTCGAATGCATAGTGTCCTCAGTTCGTTCTTTACTGGGCCTATCAGTGGCGAAGAAAAGAAAAGGAGGCAAGTGCAAAAATTGCAATGTATGTTTCCTTTTTCTACTGTTGTAAATCGTCATTGATATTTGTTATATATAGCAGAAAGTGTCACTAAAGATGATCCAACTCGATACCTTTTAACACTGGAACAGATGATCGAGAATGATTATCCAATACCCTCTTATATGGCTGACGTTTTTGAAAAACCTCTTGGTTGGGTAGAAACACCTGAACCGAAGGCTACTGATTTGGCTGCTCCAAAGGTTTATGCTATCGATTGTGAGATGGTATGGTTTTCGCTACCCTTGATATATAACGTGATTGGGCTTCGGACTGATGTTTTCCTTCTTAATGGGATTTAAAGTGTGTCACGGAAGATGGCAAGGAATTGACGCGAGTTTGCGTCATCGACTTTGCTTCTGGGATTGTTGTCTTTGATCAATTAGTAAAACCGTTGAAGCCAATTTTGGATTATCTCACAAGGTAAGGGTCCCTCCCTATATTCACTAAACAAAAATCGCATAATTTTTTTTCATGCAGATGGTCAGGGATTACGGCCGAGGCCCTTGCCACCGTAACAACGACTCTGTCGCAAGTCCAAGCCAATATCCTTCGACTCCTCTCACCGCCACCTCCAATAAAACCGAACCCTTTTTCCTCGCCCTCAAAAAGCCAACCTACACCCCCGCCTCAAGCGCCTACCCCCATTCTGCTAGGACACTCCCTTGAATCGGACCTCAAAGCGCTCAAAATATGCCATCCCCGATGCATAGACACTGCACTCATGTACCACCACCCACGAGGACGACCTCTCAAACCAGGACTTAAATGGCTCACGGAAAAATGGTGTAAACGGAAAATTCAGACAAAAGGCGAGGGAGGCCACGACCCGGAGGAAGATGCTCGCGCGTGTTTGGATCTGTTGAAGAAGAAATTGGAAGAGGGTCCGGGTTTTGGAGAGTTTAAGACGGATTATGAGTCGATTTTTGAGAGGATGGGTAGGGCTACTTGGAGAGGCGGCGGCGGTGGTGGCGTCGCTGGAGGGATCAAAACCGCTGTAGTGGATCTTGGAAATCCGGGTGTTATGCATGGAAGCAAGGCTGATACTGCACTTGGGTGTAAGACTGATGATGAAGTGTTGGAGGGTCTGTTGAATGTGATACCTTCGCATCAATTCATCTTTGGAAGGTTCATGGCCTTGGCCAGTACATTAGGCTGTAAGTCGCTTTTTTTAAAAACGCATGCCCCCTTCACTTGCTCTCTTTCTACTTTTCTATTACTGCGGACCTTACTTTTCCTTGCAATCTTGCTGATGCTTTATTTTTGGGTAGGGGTAACACCCAAGGTGACTCCTGACAGTCTTCTCATCCAGACGCCATTATCTCCAACGGCAACAACAACAACCTCCCAGGACCCTCCCCTCGAACCAACACCCGCCATCCTACCGCCCATCTTATCTAACCTAAACACCCACCTCAAAATACTGCAAGACTCTCTACCCTCCCGGACGGCCTTGATCGTCTTCACAGGCCACTCGGATCCACGACGCATGTCCGCATTGAACATGCGGAAAAGTGTATTTGACACTGCGTATAAAAGTGGTGGGAAGACTCCAGAGGAGTTGGCTCAGGATGGGATAACGTGGAGTGCGAGTGATGGGAGGGAGTTGGAGGAGGAAGTGGAGTTGGCAAGGAGGGGTTTGCTATTTCTTGGGGTCAAGCAATAGTTTGTTTGTTTTTTTGGTTCTCCATCATTATGTGGTTATCGCTTTCTGGGTTCTATTGAAAATATACACTCCAGAGCAGTTGGAATCGGAAGGTTCCCACGGTAATTATATAAATGGGCGCTAATTATATTTATAACAAGCCGAAAGAGTAAATCGATAAATGACCTGAAAATGCCTCCAGGGCTTCGGTCCCAAAATCTGTTCGTCCTATTGTTCACCGAATTGTGTCCTTACCAACGGATCTGGCCCAAAAAATAGGCGGGTCGTCGTCTGTAGTTTCGGGATTATATACGGTCTTCGCCGCAATTCTACCAAACAAAAAAGAATCTGTCAGTACGAGCTCTGTGTTTCCCAGTCAAGTAAGGAGGAACTCGCCGTTTCTCAGCTCCCTATATATCGACGTCAGATTATCAGGTCATTGATTTATTAAACTTGTGATACTCAATGACGTTGGTTTACTCACTTTCTCCTTATAGACCACTTGTTGGCTTTATCTCCGTCAATCCAAATAGAAGTACCATATCATAATATTCCAGCCTGTAGCAAGCACCTACTCCTGAAAGCATGTCTTGAGTGGTCAAGGACACATCAGCCTCGAAAGAGCAGAGTTTAGCTACGAAAACAGAGGCCCAGAAGGATGAGCTCTTCTTGGACGGTATGTGTCTCTGTGGTCAACTCGTCTTTCAAATTTATTTAAACATCGATCCAGATTTTCTGCTCGGTTCACCACTCATCGAAGACCTTGACCACATCGTTCGAAACTACGCTTCAGAAAAGCTGAAGAACCGCAGTATATCAAATTTGGGTCCCCTAGGGATAATGATGAGACCTATAACATTCGCTTCGGCCAACATCATGGAGTGATTTTCTCCTCGTTTCCCATAAATCAATTAGATTGCACGTCGATTACACAATTCATTCAGGCCTAAATATTCTGCGTCCTGAAAATCATGTGTACGTATTTTTTCAAATCTCTACGTTGACCTTCCGAATTGATTTGATCCATCTAGGAACAAGGCAGCGTCACAGGGTGCTATATCTTTCTACCTTGACCATTTCGTGCGAACTCGAGTCTCAAAGATTACATGCGGAATATTCCTTACGATCCAACTGACTCGGAAGATAAGGACCGAGTCACTTTTAGCAAAGGTAACCCCCCCCACCCCCTAATAAATATTTCGTGGGTTCCTAGTTGATATTAAATGGACCAGAACATTCAAGTTTCTGAGACAAAGGAATTCAAGAGGACATCTTTCAGAGAAACAGTGTCTCTAGACAATTTCAAAGCTGTTCCGTTCTCCGTTTAATGCTATCGTGGAGATGTAGTTGAGGCTAAGTGGAAGGGCGTCGATACAGGTAAGTTTTGTTGACCGGACTTGTATCATTTTAGATAATCCCTCGCACGGACGTTGACATGGGCGGAGCCATTGAAATGACCTAAAAACCGCGTGAATAAAAAAGGGATACTTCTCCTATAAGAGTTCACATCAATAGTTCCACCTCCTGCATCAACAATCGTGACGCCATCCCTGTCCTATATAACCAAGCTTTAGTGGTGCATTTTAGTTCACGAAGGTAACACACCTTCATTGCCCCAGCAGGTAATCCGGAAGTGCAAACTAGCTTCTCCTTCAACCACAACCGAGACGAGCATGTCCATAATATTATACTTTTTCAGCTTTAAATACCTTTTTCAAGTCATTACATAAATTTTTGAAAATAATACTTAACAGCTAAAATGTAATGTCATGGTATAGTTTACCATTGAAAAACCTGGAAATTTTTTACTTGGAATGGCATTTTTATCAAAAACCCGTGATCAACAAAGATTGCCCTGCCATGTGACGGACTTTCAGACAAGATCGTCCACACGTGGATGGTTTTGGTACGAGACTAGATTGAGTAGTAACTAAGGTAGTAAGATAGATATGGCAATAGGTTTCTTGACTTTCTACTACAACTTGAAGGCTGAGGATGAATGGATGAATGAATGAATGAGGATGATAATCAGGAGGTGAAAATGTAGAATAAATCAGTGCGCAAGGTATCAGTACAAGTAGAAAGAAGGAGTTTGTTATGGGTCAGTCCGTCGGTCGGTGTCAAAAAAGGTCTTCCTTTCCCACTTTCAATCCTCAGGATCATCAAACCCATCTACAACGACGTTCCATCTCCACCTGCCATCCAAAAATCCAAGAGCGGTGTCCTCTAATACGATCTCGTTTCGGTTATGTACGTAGACCTAGAAACGTGATTTGATGTAAGTCAGGGGTACACGAAGACGATGAGATTTGGGAAGGAAGGAAGAGAACATACAGTCTTGTTCGTCACCTGTTGCCTCAATGCAGGGATATTCTCAGCTTCGATAGGCGATTCCAATAGTTCAGAAAGATCTTCCACAGCCTTCTCTAAATCCCTGAATATGAAAAAAAAAAAAAAAAAAAAATAAACAAACTTGGCAAGGTAATAAGCCATAGCATACGTCCACTTCAACGTCATCCTGCATTTATCCACTTCCTCGACCGCCTTTTTCATAAATTGTACTTCGATCCATGTCAAGGCGGATGTTATCTGCATTTCTTCCATTTTCTTCTCGGTTTTGGCGTAGAGGTCGAGAGCGAGTTTGGCGGATTGTTCGTGGTTAGCCCAGCGGTTGTAGTACTAGGGTTGAGTGATTGAGTGGCTGAGTGGATTGGAAAGGGAAATGATACGTACATGCAGATAACGTTCGAGAGAAGCTCGGCTTTTGCTCTGCGCATCTCGAGCATCGAGTCCATTCTTATCATCGTATCGATTGCAAGAATACCACGAAGTACCGTGTTCGCTCCATGGACCTAGAGAAGTTACAAAGATCAGCTTCAGCCTCATCTCTATCCCCGAAGACGAAAAACTCACCCATACACACCCAACAAAACTCATGTTTGCATTTCTTACACGTCATGTGGCTGTTACCAACGGGTAAGCCAAAACAGAAAAAAACACGAAAAAAGGAAATTATATACGTACTTGCATCCCCCATTCTTTTCAATCGTACTCTGGCAACTACTGCATTCCTTCGTATTGCTCTTGATCCAATTCGCCGTCTCACTATCATCCCTACATTTTTTGAGCCACATCTTAGCAACACCACACACCACCGGTCGATGATCCGTTTCAATAGGACAACCAAAACAAAACTTGTGTTCTTTCCCTTGAAGTCCCAACCCAGATTGTTGACTTTGACTCAACGCCTGACTACCATCCGAATCTCCACCAATTCCACGTGCCCCACACGATACCGTAGGTACGACGCTTGCCAAACTGGATTTAGAAGATGCAGAGGGACAGGAAACGGTGTTGGTACATGAAGGATAAGGACAAAACTTGAGGTTCGCATTACAAGCTACGAAATGACGAACGAGGAGTTCTTGGAATCGGGCCCAGGCTTTAAAATTTTGTTCCTCCACTTTGGGATCTCCGATGGGAGCGCTAGGGTCGGGAACGAGAATGGATCGTATGAGATTGTCTGGGACTACGAGAGCACAGCCCTCTGCCATACAACGAATTGTGTGCTCGCTTTCGTCTTTGATCTTGGAGTTGATGTAGTCTGACCAACAGACAGAACAATAGGCGTGCTCGCAATCCAGTGAGAGCGTTTGGATGTCTGGTGCATCGTTGCAACAGATAGAGCAGACGAATGTTTCGTCCGCCTGCTTTGAAGAAGCCTTCTGGACGGCTTTGGGAACGGCGTAATGGGTTGTGGAAGAAGTTTTGGCGGAACTGGATGATTTGGAACCGGAGGCGAATCCTAGAAATTTAGAACCTCGTGAAGGTTGTTTGCGAGATATAGATTGGGTGGGGTTGGAACCGTGGTTGCTGAGCGTGCGAACAGGAAGAGAGGGAGAGGCAACTTCAGGTACAGCAACACCTGCAGCGACGAGCATAGCCGTCGGATTATCCATGTATTTCTCGATAAGCCGTTCCTTGTTCCATTTGTTATGTCGAAGTAACAAACTCGCTGAGCTCACCTATTTTCCCCGAGGGACAAAGTAGCCACTGGTTAGTTGTACAGAACAAAGAACACGAGTCAGTACTCTTACATCGACACCTAATATACCACAGATGTGGTCAACATCTCGTTGCATCAGCCTTTCGATTGCTGTCTGGCTTAGAGATTCATATTCGACATCATAAGACTTGTGTTTGCCCTTGGATGCTACTTTGTAATCTTCATTATCCATGTCCATTTCGTCATCCGAATCATCCGTTACTAAGAATAAAAGAAAACCCGATATCAATGCCCGAGACGACAAGAAAGACAAAGTCAAAAGAGGCTAACCTTCATCTTGGGTGCCGTCGAGCATCTCCTCATCGTCGTAGTACTCACCATCATCGTCTGAGAACTCGTAGTCTGATGACATGTTTCGTGGTAGGGACTGGAGGTAGATCGATGAAGTCGTGTGGCTAGTGGGTGTTCTGTCTTTCCGAGTCACTCAGTAGGTCTTTATAGTCACACGTGATCCGCCTTCCACATCGGCTGTGTCGTTTTGCTGTGCGTATGATGGTATCATTGATTGCATATGTAACTAATTATTGACCAATCAATTTACCAGTCGAATCCCTTTCAAACAACAAAATAGCAGGCCCAGCAACAATCGTATCGTCCGTCGCTTCACTCCCACTCGTAGTAGCAACCGCATATACCTGTCCAGACACATCTGTCGGAACAGCGACTTCTCCTTTATCATCAATAGGAACAAAAGTCTTCGAGAGCCCAGAGTAAAACGCGATAAAAGTCGGATTCCCTGAAGTTGACGCATGTTGTACGCTGGCATTCTGTCCTGGAACGGCCTTGTTAAGAGTGAGAGTCGGGAAGGCTTTGAAAGGTAGATTGGGGTTGGTGGATGGACATGAGGTGATGAACCCAGCTGCCAACGTGAAAACTTCGTTGAAGGAAAGAGGAGTCTATGATAGTATGAGAGTGTTTTTAGTTAAATGCGCTTTTATTTTTGGGGCCATTGTAAAAAGACTTACTTCAAATGAGCCACCCCAGCCTGCAAATTTATTGACGGCAGAAGCTATCCAGCTAGCATGCCGGGCTTCAGTGGATAATATGCTAGCCGCTACTGTCAAAAATTTCGGAGTGGTGATGAACTGCGCTGCACCAGTATATGCGGACGCGCCTGTCGAAAAAAAAAGTTGACATTTTTTAGAAAAAGCGTACCTCCACATAAAAATTAAGGAACTCACCGACGCCTTCAAGCATCTGGCTAAGGGAGATAAAAGATTTGACATCATTGTATGGACTATCAAAACAAAACAAAAAAGCAGTTAGCGCCAAAAAACCCATCACTAAAGAACAAAAGAAACGCACAAAGAATACGTGCAAGGTTGAGTGGCTTTGTCGCCCAACGCGTCGCTCAGGGCTTTAACATGCGTCGCCTCATGTGCAGCAACCTCCTGGAAACGTCTACGGACCCAAGGCTCAAAGCCGGCATTTTCAAAAGCGTTACTGTCGAATTGTGCTAAAGCACCTGTGTAGAATGCATTTTCGAGATGTTCAGCGGTAAGAGCGAAATTGAGAATGGTGGTATCTAAAAACAATCCAATGAGAAATGTATGTTGAAAGATGTGCATATATTATACATACCATCGATGGCGCGTCTATCAAGGGGATTGGAGACGGCTTGCTGAACGGAGAGAACAGCGACAACAAAGGAGAACAAGGCGTGGCGCATATTTGTATGAGAAAAGGTGAGAAGAAAGAAGAAAACGATCTGAATTTCAGTCCTGCCAATACTTGGACCTACTTATACGAAATCATGACTGGTAGTTGCGGGCACCTCGGGAGGTCTTGTTTCGGTGTATCTATTTTAGGCTGGGGGCGGGGGTCCATCGGCACACCTGTTCAAAACAGGAGGACTTGCCGGCCATCTCGGAGTCGGTCATCAACATAGCCATCGACTGGCCATCGAATAATTTGAAAAAGAAAGTGAATAATGAAGACGGTGAATAATCGAAGAATCAAATCAATTGATTATAATGATTTAGCACAGCCCAGTTGTAGTGCCTGCAGAGCTTGACAGTCGCAAGGGGCAGGGGTAGTGAGTACTGAGTGGTAAGATGTTTAGAGTGACCTCAAAGGTCGGCCTGGGCCTGGACGATAAACAATTGGGCAACGTTGAGTAGAGATTGTATACAAACATTGTTTCGGTGTATCTATTTTAGGCAGGGGTCCATCGGCACACCTGTTCAAAACAGGAGGACTTGCCGGCCATCTCGGAGTCGGTCATCAACATAGCCATCGACTGGCCATCGAATAATTTGAAAAAAGAAAGTGAATAATGAAGACGGTGAATAATCGAAGAATCAAATCAATTGATTATAATGAATTAGCACAGCCCAGTTGTAGTGCCTGCAGAGTTTGACAGTCGCAAGGGGCAGGGGTAGTGAGTACTGAGTGGTAAGATGTTTAGAGTGACCTCAAAGGTCGGCCTGGGCCTGGACGATAAACAATTGGGCAACGTTGAGTAGAGATTGTATACAAACAAAAAAAGACGGTGTCTTCTACTTATTAACTTTTAAGTCTTTCTAAACTTGACCAGATGCCCCGAAGTAGTTATTGTCCATCCACCGTTACAGCTGCAGCTGCGGTCGCAGGCGGCGGCGTGACATCTGGTTTCATGGCAGGGAAAAGGAGGACCTCCTTGATATCTGAAAATGATTCGAGTATGTAATGAGGTTAGGTGTAGTGATAAGTGGAAGTCACGTACTCGTTGAGTCTGTCAAAAACATGACGAGGCGGTCAATACCCATACCCCATCCACCTGTAGGCGCAAGGCCGTGTTCGAGACTACAAAATAATATCGTGAACTGATATAAATAGCATATCAATGAAGGACGTACGCGTTAATGAAAGTTTCATCAATTCCTTGAGCTTCATCATCACCCTGCTCCTTCTGCCTTACCTTTAAAAAAATCCACAAGTCAGATAATGTAAGATGAGCATACAAAACCAATATAACCCACCTGCTCCTCGAAACGCAACCGCTGTTCAAACGGATCGTTCAACTCCGTATACGCATTACAGAATTCTTTTCCACATATGAAACCCTCGAATCGTTCACAAAGTCCAGGTCGAGAACGATGCCACTTGGCAAGTGGGGACATGACTTGAGGATGTCCGGCTAGAAATATATGCCTGTTAGTTCATAGTGTTTTTCCACGGAGTTTGATGAAATACGACTCACTGATAAATGCGGGAGAGACGCAGAGAGGTTCAATAAATTCTCCGACGAGCTAAGATGTATTAAACTTTGGACTCGATGCGACGGAGAGAAAAATCGTACCTTGTCGAGCATACGAGCATTAGTGCGAGGTTCGCTACAATCCACGTTGTGCTACAACCAATTCCCATCATTAAACGTCTCAAAAAATATGAATAACAAACCTTGACACAAAGGCCTCTCAAAAACTTATTCGTCTCATCCGTATGCAGCTGATCCCCAGGCGGGAATGTCACTCCCAACTTCTCCTCCAAAGTCCCAATCATATCATACCTCTTCCAAGGTCGCTTAAAATCCAACACCAACTCTCTGGCACCTTCCTGTCCTTTATTCCCATCAGGATGATAGATAACCGTCGTCTTTCCACCCGTCAAGGATTTAACCATTCCTTCTAACATAACCTCCGTTATATCCATCAAATCCGTCATATCAGCATAGGCCATATAAAATTCACATATCGTGAATTCGGGATTATGCGTTAGATCTATGCCTTCATTCCGAAACACCCTTCCGATCTCATACACCCTATCCAATCCTCCCACAACAAGCTCCTTGAGGTATAGTTCAGGTGCGATACGCAAATAGAGGTCCAGGTTCAAATCATTATGATGCGTTATAAATGGTTTAGCAGTAGCACCTCCCGCAAGCATAGACATCATAGGTGTTTCAACTTCCATGAACCCCATGTCATCCAAGAACCGTCGAACGTAATTGAGAATTCGACTACGGGTGATGAAAAGCTTGCGAGTGGTATCGTTCATGATGAGGTCAAGGTAGCGCTTGCGATAACGGGTTTCTTGATCTTTTAAGCCAAAATGGCCAGAGGGGAGTTGGTGGAGGTTGGGCGCAAGGAGAGTCATGGTGGATGGGGTTATACTGAGTTCGCCTTTCTTAGTACGAGATGGGTGACCGACGACGCCTACGATGTCTCCTCGCTTGAAATGTTCGTGTGTTGCTATGAACCCATCTGAGTCTTCTGCGTCTCTATATAACAAAAGGTTGAATACATAATTGTATAGGAAGCATAGATGCACGTACTGTTGGGTAGCCATAATCTGGACTTTAGTTCCTTCTCCATGTAAATCGTAAAACTTGAGCTTAGCACCGCTAGCTCTGATATTATGAATACGACCAGCCAAGCTTTCTGTAACAGATTCAAGCTTAGTTCCAACTGGTATCTTCCCTTCTGGACCGTACGCCTCAACATACGAGGTCAGAGAACGTGAAACGTGGAACTTGTGAGGGTATGGGTTAGGAGATTGGTTTTGTTTGAGTTCTAAGATCTGACGACTTCTCATCTCGTAGTATTGCTGTAGGAGGTACAGGAGAAAATCTTTTTAATTTCATTTTTTCATGTTTGAATGGTTTTACACTACTACTTACGTTCGGGTTGAGATCATCTTCATTGGGACCTGCACCAGGAGCGGTTGTGATCGAGGTAGATGTGACTGCAGCAGGAGCCTTGCTAGCCTTAGCAGCATCCTTAAGTCTTTGTTTTTCACGACGCTTTAATTCCCTTCAAATCAAAA
>Ga0193743_1001497_pt1 | contig 17385 bp, 16 predicted proteins | sample L2c2metaG_FD_143038 | JGI IMG/M metagenome (GOLD analysis project Ga0193743, IMG submission 143038) | Soil microbial communities from a riparian zone of the East river system, Colorado, United States - L2c2 | ecosystem: Environmental > Terrestrial > Soil > Riparian zone | place: USA: East River...
GGCGGTCGTCTTCGGAGCCGACCAGGAGCTTCAGCATGCCGTAGGAGTCGCCGATGATCTGGCCGCGCGCCAGTTCGCGGTAGCGCGCCATGCCCACCTCGAACGGGACCCTGGCCTCGGTGAGGTCGTCTTCGGTGCGGCCGATGAAGCTGATCTCGGGGATCGTGTAGATGCCGATCGGCTGCAGGGCCGGCATCGCACGAACCGGCTCGTCGCAGGCGTGGTGTGCGGCGAGGCGGCCCTGCTCCATCGACGTGGAGGCCAGGGCTGGGAAGCCGATCACGTCGCCGACCGCGTAGATGTGTGGCACCGCGGTGCGGAAGTGCTCGTCGACCGCGAGCCGCCCGCGGGCGTCGGAGGACAGGCCGGCGGCCTGCAGGGCCAGCTCGGAGGCCGTGCCTTGGCGGCCGGCGGAGTACATCACGGTGTCGGCGGCGATCTTCTTGCCGCTCTCCAGGATCGCGACAGCACCCTCGGCGTAGCGCTCGACGGACGCGACCGACTCGCCGAAGCGGAAGGTGACCGCCAGGTCGCGAAGGTGGTATTTCAACGCCTCGATCACCTCGAGGTCACAGAACTCGAGCATCCGGTCGCGGCGTTCGACGACGGTGACCTTCGTGCCGAGCGCGGCGAACATCGACGCGTATTCCATGCCGATCACACCGGCACCGACGACCACCATGGACCGTGGCACCCGCTCCAGGTTGATGATCCCGTCGGAGTCGATGATCGTGCGCTCGTCGAAGTCGACCGAGGATGGCCGCGCCGGGCGCGTGCCGGAGGCGATGACGACCTTGGCCGCGCTGGCGTGCGACTCGCGGCCCCGGGCGTCGGTCACGCTCAGGGTGTTGGGATCGGCGAACTTCCCGGACCCACTCAGCAGCGACACCCGGTTGCGGGTGAGCTGGTTGCGGATCACGTCGACCTCACGGCCGATGACGTGCTGCGTCCGGGCCGCGAGATCCGCGACGGTGATGTCTTCTTTGAGCCGGTAACTCTGCCCGTACATCTCCCGTTGGTTGAGACCCGTCAGATAGAGCACTGCCTCGCGCAACGTTTTCGACGGAATAGTGCCGGTGTTGATGCACACGCCGCCGATCATGTTGTCGCGCTCGACTATCGCGACCCGCCGGCCCAGTTTCGCCGCCGCGATCGCCGCCTTCTGTCCGCCAGGCCCCGACCCCAGCACGAGCACGTCAAAGTCGTACATGCGGCCAGTCTGACAGTCTCACGTTAAGTTTTGGGATCTCCATTTCCGCCTGTGGACAACGGTCGGCTGACACAAGCCACGTCTTCCGCGGATCCCCCACCGCCCGAGGCGCGCGCCCGCACCGCCGACGCCCACATCGATCGGCATACGGCCGTTCCCGCGACCCTTTCTTCCATCGCGCGGTTCTGTCCGATGCCGGACACTGGTCACTGTGGTCCAGCCTGGCGAGATGCGAAATGCGCCGTCAGTCGGCGTAGTCACACGCTGCCCCGGATGACGCCGCCGCGAAGCAGGCCCTGCCTGGTGCACGGTGCACGCGGACCGGGCCGTGCCGCTGAAGGCTTCCCCGGTGTGCGGCCCGGCCCGGCGCGAAGTCAGACGTATAGGCGGCTGACGGTTTCGGCGACGCAAACTGGCTTTTCGCCTCCGTCGGATTCGACCGTGACGCGGGCTACGAGCTGGACGCCGCCGGCGACCGGGTCGACGCTGGCGATGTCGGCGCGGACGCGGATGGACGTGCCGACGCGGACCGGGGCCGGAAAGCGGACCTTGTTGAGGCCGTAGTTGACGCCCATGCGGGTGCCTTTGACCGTGTAGAGGGCGCCGACGAGCGACGGCAACAGCGACAGGGTCAGGAAGCCGTGGGCTACCGGGCCGCCGAACGGGCCGGTGGCGGCGCGTTCCGGGTCGACGTGGATCCACTGATGGTCGTCGGTTGCGTCGGCGAAGGCGTTGACCCTTGCCTGGTCGATCGGTTGCCACTCGCCGGGGCCCAGGGTTTCGCCGACGGCGGCGGTCAGCTCTTCGACGGATGCGAACTCGCGCTTCATGCCAGGTGTCCTCCGATCTCGGTGTAGCCGCGGAGCAGGTCGCGGGAAATGATCAGCCGCTGCATCTCGTCGGTGCCCTCGAAGATGCGCAGCAGGCGGACCTGCCTATACCAGCGTTCGATCGGCAGCTCGCGGGTGTAGCCCATGCCGCCGTGGATCTGGAGCACGCGGTCGACGACATCGTTGACCATGCGGGCGCCGTAGAGCTTGGACATCGACGACGCGTGCCGGGCGTCGAGGCCCTGGTCGACTGTCCACGCCGCGCGCAGGATCAGCCAGCGCGCGGCTTCGAGCTCGGTTTCCGAGTCGGCGATCATCCACTGGATCGCCTGGTTGGTCGATAGCGGCCGGCCGAACGTCTCGCGGGTGTTGGCGTGCTCGATCGCCATCCGCAGGGCGCGCTCGGCGGTGCCAACCGCGTGCGACGGGATGATGTAGCGGCCCTTGCCGATCCACTGCATGCCCAGCGCGAAGCCTTGGCCGACCTCGCCAAGGACGTTGCGCGCCGGGACGCGGACCGAGTCGAACACGAGTGAGGCCGGGCCGCCCTCGCCCATCGTCGGGATGAACTCGGAGCGCCAACCCATCGACCGGTCGACGAGGAAGGCGGTGCTGCCGCCGGAGCGGACGTCCTGGTCGCTGTCGGAAACCGCCACCACGATCGCGAAGTCGGCGTCGTTGCCGTTGGTGATGAAGGTCTTCTCGCCGTCGAGGATCCAGTCGTCGCCGTCGCGGCGGGCGGTCATCCGGATGTTGGCCGCGTCGGAGCCGGCCCCGGGCTCGGTGATGGCGAAGCAGGAGATGCGCTCGCCCTCGATGGTCGGCAGCAGGAACTCTGCCTTCTGCTCCTCGTTGGCGATGAACAGGATGTTGTCGGCCTCGCCGCCGAACCGGAACGGCACCCAGGAGCGGCCGATCTCGGTCCAGATCAGCGACTGCATGACGGCCCGCAGGTCCATGCCACCGTAGGCCTCCGGGGTCGCGAGACCCCAGAAGCCGAACGCCCGTGCCTTGGCCTGCAGCTCGCGCAGCTCGTCGAGGCGCAGCCCGGGCTCGTGGGCCCGTTCGCGGCGCAACACCTCCTGCTCGAGCGGCATGACCTCCTTGCGGATGAAGGTCCGGGCGGTCTCCCGGATCGCCTTCTCCTCGTCGCCAAGCGAAAAGTCCACGATGGTCCTCCCAGACCGGCGGTGTTAGCGTGCGCCGCCGTTGACGTAGAGCGTCTGGCCGCTGACGTAGGACGCGTCGTCGCTGGCCAGGAACGCGATGACGGCGGCGACCTCGTCGGGCTGGCCGACCCGGCGCAGCGGGGTGGCGTCGGCCGCCATCCGCTGGTGGTCTTCGGGCGCGGCACCCACCCGGGTCGCGGTCGCGGCGGTCATCGCGGTGGCGATGTAGCCGGGCGCGACGGCGTTGACGTTGATGTTGAACGGGCCGAGCTCGATCGCCAGCGTCGCTGTCAGCCCCTGCACGCCGGCCTTGGCGGCCGCGTAGTTGACCTGGCCCCGGTTGCCCAGCGCCGACCGGCTGCTCAGGTTGACGATCTTGCCGTAGCTGGCCGTCACCATCGGCTTCTGCGCCGCCTGGCAGCAGAGGAACATGCTGGTCAGGTTGGTGGTGATGACCGAATCCCACTCGGCGACCGGCATCTTGAACAGCATGTTGTCGCGGGTAATGCCGGCGTTGTTGATCAGGATGTCGAGCCGGCCGTGCTCGGCCACGACCGCCTCGACCATCGCGGCCACTGCCTCGGCGTCGGTCACGTCGCACCCGTAGCCGGTCGCGACCCCGCCGGCGGCCTTGATCTCGTCAGCCGCGGCCGCGCTGCGGTCGGCGTCGAGGTCGACCATCGCGACCCGGGCTCCCTCGCTGGCCAACCGGCGCGCCGTGGCGGCGCCGATGCCCTGCGCCGCGCCGGTCACGATCGCGACCCGATCGGCGAACCTTGCACTCATCTGGAAATCTCCCTGCTCAGGTGGTTGGTTCAGCGCTCGACCAGCACCGCGGTGCCCTGCCCGACGCCGACGCACATGGTGGCCAGGCCGCGCCGGGCGCCGGTGCGGCGCATCCGGTGCAGCAGTGTGGTGATGATGCGGGCGCCGGAGCAGCCCAGCGGGTGACCGATCGCGATCGCCCCGCCGGATGGGTTGACCCGCTGCTCGTCGAGGCCGAGCTCGTCGACGACGGCAAGCGCCTGGGCGGCGAACGCCTCGTTGAGCTCGGCGGTCTCGATGTCGTCGAGCTTCCAGCCGCGCCGGTCGAGGACCCGGCGGGTGGCCGGCACCGGGCCGATGCCCATCACGTCGGGGTGCACGCCGGCGCTCGCCCCGCCGACCCAGCGGCCGAGCGGTTCCAGCCCCAGCTCGCCGAGCGCCTCTTCGCTGACCAGCACGAGGGCGGCCGCGCCGTCGTTGAGCGGCGACGAGTTGCCCGCCGTGACGGTGCCGTCCGTGCGGAACACCGGCTTGAGCGCGCCCAGCTTCTCCAGCGTCGTGTCGGCGCGGATGCCCTCGTCGACCTCGACCGTCGCGCCATCGGGGCGGGTCACCGGCAGCAGCTCGGCCGCGAAGTCGCCGGCCGCGGTCGCCGCCGCGGCGGCCTGGTGGCTGCGCAGCGCGAACGCGTCCTGCCGTTCCCGCGAGATGTCGTAGCGGCGGGCCACCTCCTCGGCGGTCTCGCCCATGCTCAGCACGCCGTGCAGGTCGCGCATCCGCGGGTTGACCAGCCGCCAGCCGAGCCGCGTGTCGACGATCTCCATGCCGCGCGGCAGCGCCTCGTCGGGCCGCGGCAACACGAACGGCGCCCGGCTCATCGACTCGGAACCGCCGGCCACCACGATGTCGGCGTCGCCCGCGGCGATCGCCCGCGCCGCGCTGGTCACAGCCTCCATCCCGGACGCGCACAGCCGGTTGAGCGTCGCGCCCGGCACCGTCTCGGGCAGGCCGGCGAGCAGCACCGCCATCCGGGCGACGTTGCGGTTGTCCTCACCCGCCTGGTTGGCCGCGCCCCAGTAGACGTCGTCGACCCGCGCCGGGTCGAGCGCCGGCAGGTCGGCGAGGACACCCGACAGCGCCCGCGCGGCGAGATCATCCGCGCGGACCGCCGACAGCGCGCCCCGCAGGCGCGCGATGGGGGTACGCCGTGCCGCGGCGAAGTAGACCGGTCGCATGGTGTGTGCCTGACCTTTCCTGGCTCAGAAGGCGGCGACGCCGGTGAGCGCCCGCCCGATGAGGAGTTGCTGGATCTCGGTGGTGCCTTCGTAGAGCGTGGTGACCCGGGCGTCGCGCAGGTATTTGCCGACCGGGTATTCGTCGATGTAGCCGTAGCCGCCGAACACCTGGACCGCGCTTTCGGCGGCGCGGACCGCGGCCTCGCTGGCGAACAGCTTGGCCATCGACGCCTCGGTGCCGAACGGCTGGCCGCGGTCGATCAGGTCGGCGACCCGCCAGACGAGCAGCCGGGCGGCCGCGGTGTCGACGGCGATCTGGGCGAGGTGCCGCTGCACGAGCTGGTGAGCGGCGATCGGCTTGCCGAACTGGGTGCGCTCGCCGGCATAGCGCACCGCCGCGTCGAGGCAGGCCTGCGCGAGCCCGACGCAGCCGGCCGCGAGCGACATGCGGCCCTTGTCGAGAGTGGACATAGCGATCTTGAAGCCGTGGCCCGCGGGGCCGAGCCGCGCCGCGTCACTGACGCGGGCCCCGTCGAAGGTCAGCTCCGCTGTTGCCTGGCCGCGCAGGCCGAGCTTGCCGCGCACCTCGCGGCGGGTCAGACCCGGCGTGTCGGTCTCGACCAGGAACGCGGTGACACCGCGCGGGCCGGCCCCGCCGGTGCGGGCGAAGACCAGCGCGACGTCGGCCCAGGTGCCGTTGGTGATGAACATCTTGGAGCCGGTGAGCAGCCAGTCGTCGCCGTCGCGGACGGCCCGGGTGGTCAGGTTGGCGGCGTCCGAACCGGTGCCGGGCTCGGTCAGCGCGAAGCAGCCGAGCGAAGCGCCGGAGCACAGCCGCGGCAGCCACGCGGCGCGCTGATTGTCGGACCCGTGTGCTGCGATCGTCTTGGCGACCAGGCCCAGCGAGACCGAGACGATGCCGCGCACCGCGGAGTCACCGCGGCCGAGCTCCTCGAGCACCAGGCAGTAGGTGAGGTGGTCGCCGCCGGAACCACCGACCTCCTCCGGGATGGTCAGGCCGAGGAAGCCCAGGTCACCGAGGCGTTTGATGATCGAACGGTCAACCGCCTCGCGCCTGTCCCACTCGGCCGCGTGCGGCGTGACCTCGCGCGCGACGAAGTCGGCGGCGAGGGAACGACTCGCCTCGTGTTCCGGTGACAGGATGAGGTCCACGCAGATAAACTAACGGTGGTAGTTTTAGCTTGTCCACCCCGACACGAAGAGTTGTGCAACAACCGGAGAGGAGTGCCGCCGATGCCCCGCCCGCGCCAGGCGCTGCTCACCCGGCAGCGCATCGTCGACACGGCGGCCGAGCTGATCGACGCCGAAGGGCTCGAGGCGGTGTCGACCCGGCGGCTCGCCGCGCAGCTCGGGGTCCGCGGCCCGTCGCTCTACAACCACTTCCCCAACAAGGACGCGATTCTCGACGCGGTCGCCGACGCGATCACGGCCGACGTCGACATCGGTTGTTTCGCCACCCACGAGTGGCCCGAGGCGCTGCTCATCTGGGGCCGGTCCTACCGGGCCGCCCTGGCCGCGCACCCGCACATCGTCCCCTACCTCGCCCGCGGCCCGGGCCGACGGCCGCGCGCCCTCGCGATGGCCGACGCGGTCTACGGCGGCCTCGTCCGAGCCGGCTGGCCACCGGCGCGGGCGACACACATCGGCGCCCTCATGCGCTACCTGGTGGCCGGCTCGGCGCTCGGCTCGTTCGCCCGCGGCTTCGCCTCCGACCCGGCGATCTACGTCTCGTCCGACTACCCCCACCTGGGTCAGGCGCACCGACTCGCCGCCCATCAGCGTGAAGTCGACGAGGGCGCGTTCGAGCTAGGGCTCGAAGCGGTCATCACGGGCCTCCAGATCACGTATGAAGAGGTGGTCGGTGACACGCGGCACCGATTCCACGGCACTGCCCGCTCCGCCCCCACCGGGAGGTAATCGCATGGAACAGACCGACGCCGGCCGGGCCGCCGCAAAGGTGGCCGACCGCGACCGTCTCTACATCGACGGCGAATGGGTGACGCCGCTCGACGCCCTCCCGATGCCGGTGCAGGACCCGACGACCGAGCAGGTCGTCGCGCACGTGCCCGCCGCTGGCAGCGCCGATGTCGACCGTGCGGTGGCGGCCGCCCGCGCGGCGTTCGGCCCGTGGGCCGGCCTGTCCCCAGCCGCCCGCGCCGACCACCTCGACCGGCTGCTCACCGCGCTCACCGCCCGGGCCGGGCAGATCACGGCGACCATCTCGATCGAGGTCGGCACGCCGTTCAAGGTCGCCCAACGGACGCAGACCGGCCTGGCGCTGGGGGTGCTGCGCGACTATGTGACGCTGGCCGGCGAAGCGCTCGAGCCGGAGACGATCGGCAACTCACTGGTCTTCCGGGAGCCAGCCGGCGTGGTCGGCGCGATCACGCCGTGGAACTACCCGCTGCACCAGGTGGTCGCCAAGGTCGGCGCCGCGCTCGCGGCCGGCTGCACTGTGGTGCTCAAGCCGGCCGAGCTCACCCCGCTCACGGCCTACCTGCTGTTCGACGCGATCGACGAGGCCGGTCTGCCGCACGGCGTGGTCAACCTGGTCACCGGCTCGGGCCCGGTCGCCGGCTCGGCGCTCGCTGCGCACCCCGATGTGGACGTGGTCTCGTTCACCGGATCCGGCGCCACCGGCTCCGCGATCAGCCGGCTCGCCGCCGACCGCATCGCCCGCGTCACGCTCGAGCTGGGCGGCAAGTCGGCCAACGTGATCCTTGCCGACGCCGACCTCGCCAAGGCGGTCAAGGTCGGGGTCGGCAACGCATACCAAAACGCCGGCCAGACCTGCACCGCGTGGACCCGGATGCTCGTCCACCGGTCGGTCTACGAGGAGGCGGTCGACCTGGCCGCCACGACGTCGTCGGGCTACGTGACCGGCGACCCGTTCGACCCGGGCACCCGGCTCGGCCCGATGGTGTCCGAGCGCCAACGCGACCGCGTCCGCACCTACATCGACAAGGGCCTCGCCGACGGCGCCCGGCTGGTCTCCGGCGGCCCCGACGCAGCCGTGCCGGCCCGCGGCTTCTTCGTCGCGCCGACCGTCTTCGCCGACGTCGACCCCGACGACACGATCGCCCAGGAAGAGATCTTCGGCCCGGTTCTGTCGATCATCCCGTTCTCCGACGACGACCATGCGGTCGAGATCGCCAACAACTCCCGCTACGGCCTGGCCGGCGCGGTCTGGTCCGGCGACGAGGAACGCGCGCTGTCCGTCGCCCGCCGCCTGCGCACGGGTGCGGTCGACATCAACGGCGGCGCGTTCAACCCGCGGGCGCCGTTCGGCGGCTACAAGCAGTCGGGCGTCGGCCGCGAGCTCGGCGCGCACGGCCTGGCCGAGTTCCTGGAGACAAAGGCCATCCAGCGATGAAAGCCTTGATCGTTTCGGGTACGAACGAGCAGCCGCACGTCGCCGACGTGGTGCTGCCGCCGGTCGGGCCGGGCGAGGTCCGGGTGCGCATCCGAGCCGCGGGCGTCTGCCATTCCGACCTGTCGATGGTCAACGGCACGCTGGCACCGTCCTACCCGCTCGTCCTCGGCCACGAGGCCGCCGGCGTGGTGATCGAGGTGGGTCCGGAGGACGCCGGCCACCACGTCGACGTCGGCGACCACGTGGTGCTCAACTGGGCACCGCCGTGCCGCGAATGCTGGCACTGCACGCACGGCGAGCCGTGGTTGTGCGCCGAGGGCGGCCGCCCGTCTGCGCCGCGCGGGCGGCTGGCCTCCGGCGAGGCGGCACACGTGACCCTCGGCCTCGGCGCCCTGGCCGAGGAGGTCGTCGTGCCGAGCCGCGCGGTGATCCCGGTCCCGGCCGACCTGCCGCCCGATGTGGCCGCCCTGCTCGGCTGCGCGGTCCTGACCGCGACCGGCGCCGTCAACCGCACCGCCACGGTCCGCCCCGGCGAGGCCGTGGTCGCGATCGGCCTGGGCGGCGTCGGGCTGGCCGCCCTGATCGCCGCGCGGGCCGCGGGCGCCGACCCGGTGATCGGCGTCGACCTGAGCGAGGCCAAGCGCGACCTGGCCCTCGCGGCCGGCGCCAGCCACTTCCTGGTCTCCGACGATTCGATGCCCAAGGCGGTGCGCGGCCTGACCGGCGGCCGCGGCGCCGACCACGCGATCGAGTGCGTCGGCCGCTCCGCGACGATCGGCGCCGCGTGGCGCGCGACCCGCCGCGGCGGCCAGGTGACCGTGGTCGGCATGGGCGCCCGCGACGACCTGGTCAGCCTGAGCGCCCTCGACATCTTCCACTCGGCGCGCACGTTGCGCTCGTCGGTCTACGGCTCCTCCGACCCCGACCGCGATCTCCCCGTGCTGGCCGCTGCGGTGAGCGACGGCTCGCTCGACCTGACCCCGCTGATCACCGACCGCATCCCGCTGGAGGCCGCTGCGGACGCTTTCACCCGCATGTCCCGCGGCGAAGGCGCCCGCTCCGTCGTCCTCTTCGACTGACCCCGAACGACGGGTGCCCCACGCTTGGACGCTGCCCGGACGCTGCCCCGCGCGGAGCCGATGGCTGCCGGAACGCCGATCCTGGCCGGTCATGATGGCAGGCCGGTCACATGCGGGCCGCGGGACGCCGACGTCAGGCGTCCTCGGATACGTTCTACTGTGGACGGCGACGCGGAGGGGGCGGTCATGAGCGACGACGTGGTCGTGGTTGGGGCTGGGGTCAGTGGGCTGACTACCGCGGTCGTGCTCGCCGAGAGCGGCGTTCCGACCAGAGTGCTGGCCGACCGGCCACCGCGCGACACGACCTCCATGGTCGCGGGAGCCTTGTGGGGACCCTCGTTCCAGCAGCCATACGACAAGACCCTGGAGTGGACGGCGCAGTCGCTCGAGGACTTCCAGCGGCTCGCGACCGACCCCACCACCACTGGCGTGCGGATCGCCTCGGTACTCACGGTCGGCGACGGCCTACCCGAAGGCGAGCTGCCGCCGCAGGTCAAGATGATCCCCGGATTGCGGAAAGCCACGGGCCACGAGCTGCCGGACGGCTTCGCCGCCGGGTCGTGGGGGCGGATGCCGGTGGTGGACATGCCGACCTACCTCGACTACCTGGAACGGCGGCTCGGCGCGGCGGGCGGAAGCATCGAGCGACAGCGGGTAACCGACCTCACCGAAGCTGGCGACCGTGTCGTCAACTGCACCGGGCTCGGCGCCCGCGCACTAGCCGGCGACGACAGCGTCCGACCCGTCTTCGGGCAGCACGTCATCCTCACCAACCCCGGCATCGACGACGTCTTCATGGAGTTGGCCCGCGAGGCGGAATGGACCAGCTTCATGCCGCACCCGGAACGCGTGGTCTGCGGCGGCGTGCGGCTCCAGGACCGCGAAGACCTGACGCCCGACCCGGACCTCACCGCTCGGATCCTCGAACGGTGCCGCCGGGTCGAGCCACGCCTCAAGGACGCCACCGTGATCGAGACGGTGACCGGACTCCGGCCCGAGCGGGCCGCCGTTCGGGTCGCCGTGGAGTGGCGGGAGCGAACGTTGATCGTGCACAACTACGGCCACGGTGGCACCGGGGTCAGCCTCTCCTGGGGGTGCGCCCGGGAAGCGGCCCGGCTTGTGGGCAACCGCTAGACGTCAAGCAGGGCCGTGATGGTCCTGGTCATCACCCGCTCGGCCGCCTCCGGCGACAGGGACAGGCCCTCGCGGAGCATCGACCACGCGGGCCACATCGACGCGGCGATCACGCCGTTGCGGATGGTGGACGCCTCGGGGCCGGCCAGCTGCAGTTCGGAGGCGAAGAGGATGTTGACCTCGTCGCGTACCCGGTCGATGTGCTTCTGGCGGTTGAGGCGTAGCTGCGGGGAGAACGGCTCGCGCATCGCCGCCGCCCGTGCCGGCGCCGCGATGAGCTGCAACAGGCGGGCGCGCTGCCGGCAGTAGAGCGCCACCCGCTCGGCGCGTGGCAGATCCGGGGACACCAGGGTGAAGGCCGCGTCGTAGGTCGCCAGCACCACCGCGCCGCTCGCCTCGAACAGGGTTTCCATGTCCTTGAAATTCGTCCACAGTGCGCGCAGCGAGACGCCGGCCCGCTCCGCGATCCGCTCCCCCGTCGGGCGCAGGTCGCCCTCGCCGATCAGCGCCAGATGGGCTTCGACGATCGCCGCCCGGGTGCGCTCCGCCCGCGCCGTGCGGCCGTCGACCCGCTCCGCGGCCTCCGGCGAACCGAGACCCGAACCGGCCGCGGGCGGACCCGAGCCAACCGCGGGCAGGCCGGCCATCAGGCGCCCCGCCCGGTCAGCGTGACCCCACCGTCGATGACCAGCGTCTGCCCGGTGATCCAGGCCGCCTCGGAAGAAGCCAGGAACGCCACCGCCGCCGCCACGTCGTCGGGGATGCCCAACCGGGCCAGCGGGTAGGCCGATGCGACCTCGTCTTCGCGACCCTCGTAGAGCAGCTTCGCGAACTTGGTCTTGACCACGGCGGGCGCGACCGCGTTGACCCGCACGTGTGGCGCCATCTCCAGTGCGAGGCAGCGGGTCAGGTGCTCCAGGGCCGCCTTCGTTATGCCGTAGAACGAGATGCCCGGCGGCGGCACCCGGCCACCCACCGATGACACGTTGACCACCACGCCGGGGCGCGGCTCGCCGCCGTAGACCTCCTGGGCCCAGCCGAGCGCGGACAGCAGGTTGACCTCGAAGATCTTCCGGGCGGCGCCCAGGTCCAGCTCCATCAGCGGGCCGAAGACCGGGTTGATGCCGGTGTTGTTGACCAGGATGTCGATCGGCCCGAACGCCGCTGTGGTCTTGGCAACCGCCGCCGCACGGTGTTCCGGGTCGTCGGCGCGGCCGGCCACGCCCAGCGCCACCGACGGGCCGCCCAGAAGCGACACCGCCTCGGCGAGCGGGTCAGGCTTGCGGGCGGTCACGCAGACCTTCGCGCCGGCGGCGGCCAAGCGGGCCGCGATCGCCAGGCCGATGCCCCGGCTCGCGCCGGTGACCAACGCCACCCGGCCGGTCAGGGAAGCGGTCACGACTCCTCCAGCGGTAGGTCGACCAGCGTGGCCAGGCGGGCGCGGTGCCGGTCCGGCGAACCGTAAGCGACCGCGGTCGCCTTGGCCCGCTTGAGGTAGAGGTGTGCGGGGTGTTCCCAGGTGAAGCCGATGCCGCCGTGCATCTGCACGCACTCCTCGGCCGCCCGGACCGCGACCTCGGACCCGACGATCTTGGCCAGCGAGGCCGCCACCGAGCCGTCTTCGCCGCCGGCGGCCAGGTCAGCCGCGGCGTAGGCGACGACCGCGCGGGCCTGGGTCAGCTCCACCCACAGGTCGGCCAGGCGGTGCTTGAGCGCCTGGAACGACCCGACCGGGCGGCCGAACTGGTAGCGCTCCTTGAGAAAGCCCACGGTCTCGTCGAGGCACCACGACGCCAGGCCGACCTGCTCGGCCGCGGTCATCGTGGCCGCCGCCCGCAGCGCGCACGGCACTGCCGACAGCGACCCGACCAGCCGCGCCGGCGCCGCGCTGAACTCCAGGTCGACCAGGGGTCGGGTCTCATCAAGAGAGAGCACGCGGGTACGCCGGACCACGGCGCCGTCGACCGCGTAGAGACCGTCGTCGCCGGGGACCAGCAGCAGCCCGGCCCCGAGCGCGTCGGCCACCCCGCGCACCGTGCCGGTCACCGCACCGTCCACGACCGACAGCAGCGCGGGTGCCGACCACAGCCCGTAGGGCACTGCCAGCGCCGCGGTCAGCTCGCCGGCCGCCAGCCGCCCGAGCAGCTCCGGCTCGTCGGACGAACCGAGCGCCGTCGTGGCGACCACCGCGCTGGACACGAAGGGCACCGGCGCGACGGCCCGGCCCAGCTCCTCGACCACGACCGCCGCCGCGCGCCACTGCGCACCGGCGCCACCCTGCGACTCGGGGACGAGCAGGCCGGCCAGGCCCATGCCGGTGGCCACGGTCCGCCAGAGCTTCGCGTCGTACGCGTCCCCGCCCTCCGACACGAACGACAGCACCGTCTGCCAGGGGCACTCCGCGGTCAGCATGTCGCGTACACCGGATCGCAGGTCCTGCTCGTCCGGCGACTCCAGCAGGTCCAGCATGTCGCTCATCGCGGCAGGTCCTTCCATGCGACGCGGGTGTCGACCCGCGGCTCGGCGGGCAGGCCGAGCACCCGCTCCGCGATGATATTGCGCAGCACCTCCGAGGTGCCGCCCTCGATCGAGTTGCCCTTCGCCCGCAGGTAGCGGTAGCCGGCGTCGCGGCCGGTGAAGTCGACGTCATCGGGGCGGCTCATCGCCCACGAGTCGCGGCGCAGGCCCTCGTCGCCGCGCAGGTCGAGCTCGGCCGCGGAGATCTGCTGGTTGAGCGTCGCGAACGAGAGCTTCACCGCCGAACCGTCAGGCCCCGGCGCGCCGGCGGCGAGTTGCTGCCGAACGCGCAGGCCGGTCAGCCGGGCAGCCTCCGCGCGGACCCACAGCCGCATGATGGTGTCGTGCATGCCGGGCGTGCGGACGGCCGGCTGCTCGCGCCAGGCCTTCGCCAGCACACCGATCATGCCGCCCTCGCGGGGCAGCGCGCCGCCGCCTATCGACACCCGCTCGTTCATCAGCGTGGTCTGCGCGACCTTCCAGCCGGCGCCGACGTCGCCCAGCCGGTGCTCGTCGGGGACCCGGACACCGGTCAGGTAGACCTCGTTGAACTCGGCCTCGCCGGTGAGCTGGCGCAGCGGGCGCACCTCGACGCCGGGTGCGGTCATGTCGAGCACGAAGAACGTCAGGCCGGCGTGCTTGGGAACGTCGGGGTCGGTGCGGGCGAGCAAGATCGCCCAGCGCGCCACGTGGGCCATCGAGGTCCACACCTTCTGGCCGTCGAGCAGCCAGCCGTCGCCGTCGCGGCGGGCCCGGGTGGCCAGGCCGGCGAGGTCGGAGCCGGCGCCGGGCTCGCTGAAGAGCTGGCACCACACCTCTTCGCCGGTCCACAGCGGACGCAGGAAGCGGGAGCGTTGCGCGTCGGTGCCGTGCACGAGGATGGTCGGCGCCGCCATACCGAGCCCGATGCCGATCCGGGACGGCCGGTTGTCCGGCGCGCCGGCCGCGGCGAACGCGTCGTCGGCGACCGGCTGCAGCGCACGCCCCGCGGCGAGCCCGCCGAGCCCGACCGGGAAGTGCACCCAGGCCAACCCGGCGTCGAACCGCGCGCGCAGGAACGCGAGGCGCTCCCCGTCGTCGAGGCCGGCCGGGTCGTGGTCGGCCAGGAACGCCGAGATCCGCTCCCGCAGGTCGGCCTCGGTGATGGGCTCCGCCATCGCGCCCCTCCTCATCAAGGTCAGCTCAAGAATTTGCACTCAGACTGCAATCTAGTGGCCGGCCGGCCGTGACGCCATCCGCTGGCGGCCCGAAGCCACGGCCGGGGCGTGTCGCGCGGTTTTGGGGTCGCGGGCCAAGGGCAGGATGGAGAGGACAAAATCGCATCAACTGATCGCGAATGGACTAGCTCATGCGACTCAGCATCCGCAACCAGCTCGACGGCACGATCCTCTCGGTGTCCCGCGGCGTGGCGATGGCGGCCGTGAAGGCCCGCCTGTCCAGCGGACAGGATCTGACCGCCGCGATCACCCGGGAGAGCGCCGACGAGCTCCAGCTCATCGCCGGCCTGCCGGTGACGATGCTGGTCAAGGCGACCGACGTCGCGCTGGCCACCGGCGCGGTCGGCGACGTGAGCATCCGCAACCAGCTCCCCGGCCGGATCACCTCACTGACCGGCGGCGCCGCGATGACCACCCTGAAGGTCGCGGTCGACGGCGGCGGCGCGCTCACCGCGGTGGTCACCAACGACGCCGTCAACGACCTGGACCTCAGCGAGGGCGACGAGGTGCTCGCCCTGGTCAAGGCGACGGAGGTCAGCGTCGCGGTCAACTGAAAGGGGTCGCTAAGATCCAGTGTATGCACCGCAGGGCATACCTCGACGCGGCGGCGATCGCCGTCGACCTCATCGCCGACCCGTCTGTCGCCGAGCGCTGGGCCGAGCCGAGCGCACTGGCCGCGTTCACCGTCGGGGGCCTCGCCGGGCACCTCGGGCGCCAGATCAGCATGCTGCCGGAGGTTCTCGCCCGGCCGGTGGCCGACCAGGCGCCACGTGACCTGATGGCGCACTACGGCGACGTCGCATGGCTCGGCCAAGACGTCGATGCGCCGGCCAACGTGGCGATCCGGGCACAGAGCGACGAGTTCGCCGAGGTCGGCCACGCCCAGGTCGTCGAGCGGATACACACCGACCTCGCCGCGTTGCGCGCGAGTGTCCCGGAGGCGGCACCGGACCAGGCGGTGCTGCTGCCCTGGACCGGCTGGGCGCTGACCCTCGACGACCTGCTGCTCACCCGGATGATGGAGATCGCCGTCCACGGCGACGACCTCGCGGTCAGCGTCGACCTGCCGACCCCGGCGTTCCCGCCGCAGGTGTTCACCCCGGTGCTCGGGCTGCTGACCGCGCTGGCGGTCGAGCGGCACGGCCAGACCGCGGTGCTGCGCGGCCTCAGCCGCCGGGAGCGCGCGCCGGAGACGATCTCCGCGCTCTGACCGAGGGTTACGGCTCGATCGGGTGAAATGACGACCCGGACGGCTGTCGCCCGCGCGAGGGACGACCAACCACACCGGGCACCCACCGTAGTTATGGTCGGCCGGTGACCACTCGGAATGACGACTGGGTCGGGCCGCCGCGTTACCAGACCGCGACCGTGCCGGGACCGGCCCACGCGGCACCGGCCGCACCAGCGCCATCCATAGTGGACGCTAAAGGCAGAGATCGCTGGTTCGACCTGCTGCGCGCGGCGGCGATCGTGCGGGTGGTGCTCTTCCACATGTTCCCGGTCGCCTGGCTGGGCATGGGCTTTCCGGCGATGGGCGTGATGTTCGCGCTGGGCGGTTCGCTGATGGCCCGCTCGGTCGACAAGTCGGCCAGTCGCGCCATCCGCGGCCGGTTGCGCCGGTTGCTGCCGGCGTTGTGGTTGCTGGCCGCGGTGTTCGTACCCGCGATGCTCGTGCTCGGTTGGGACGACCATCCACAGTGGCCGGCGTTCCTGCTCTGGCTGGTGCCGGTCGCCGAGCCGCCGGCGACCGCATGGGCCGAGCCGGTCAGCGGCGTCCTCTGGTATCTGGTCACCTACCTGTGGCTGGTGCTGCTCTCACCGCTGCTGCTGGCGCTCTACCGCCGCGCCCGGCTCGCGACCGTGCTCGCACCGCTGGTGCTGCTGCCGATCTTCGATCACGCGTCGTGGCCGTTCGGCGACCGCTCCGCCTCGGTGATCGAAGACGTGCTGACCTTCGCGGCCTGCTGGATCCTGGGCTTCGCGCACCGCGACGGCGACCTGCGCCGGGTGCGCTTCCCGGTGATCCTCGCGGTGTCCATCGTGGCCACCGTCGGCGCGGTCGGCTGGGTGGTCACCCACCCCGGCGAGAACGGCATCGACCTTGGGGACAACCCGCCGGCGTACGCCGTCTACTCGATCGGTTTCGTGCTCGTGCTGCTGCGGCTCGCGCCCCGGATGGACTGGCTGACCCAGCGCCGCCGCACCGACGCCGCCGTCACCCTGCTCAACTCGCGCGCGGTGACCATCTACCTGTGGCACAACGTGGCGATCACGGCGGCCTTCCCGCTCGGCGACCTGCTGCACGTCTGGGTGTTCGGCGACGTGCTGGCCGAGGTCGGTTACGTCGCCATCAGCCTGTGGCTGCTGGCGCTGGTGGTCATCCACGTCGGCTGGGTCGAAGACGTCGCCGCCCGGCGCCGCCCCCGGCTGCTCCCCGGTTGACCGGACCCGGCCCTGGTCAGCGGTTGTCGACGATCCGCCGCATCTTGCCCATCGAACGCTCGACGCCGTCGGGGTCGACCACCTCGACCGCGACCGTCACGCCGATCGTGGCCTTCACCTTCGCGGCCAGCACGGCAGCGGCCGCGGTGGCATGCGAGGGTGAGGCTTCCGGGCGCCGCTCGACCCGCACGGTCAGCTCGTCGAGCCGCCCGCCGCGGCTGAGCACGCACTGGAAATGCGGTGACAGCTCAGGAGTGCCCAGGATCAGTTCCTCGATCTGGGTCGGGAACAGGTTGACGCCGCGCACGATCATCATGTCGTCGGTGCGTCCGGTGATCTTCTCCATCCGGCGCATCGGGCGGGCCGTGCCGGGCAGCAGCCGGGTCAGGTCGC
>Ga0193743_1001499_pt1 | contig 17373 bp, 7 predicted proteins | sample L2c2metaG_FD_143038 | JGI IMG/M metagenome (GOLD analysis project Ga0193743, IMG submission 143038) | Soil microbial communities from a riparian zone of the East river system, Colorado, United States - L2c2 | ecosystem: Environmental > Terrestrial > Soil > Riparian zone | place: USA: East River...
AGTTATCCAATTTCTAATAGATTCTAACCACATTCTAGCTGAGGTTTGTACTCCTGTATTCACATAAGTAGTAGGTTCTACAATTAGATTAGCTTCAGTTTGTACTTCAGCATCTATTAGTTGAAAAGTAGTTAAATTATTAGATACTTCATTTAAAGTATCTAAATTAGAGTTAGTGTGAACTAATGATTCACTGTTATTAATAGTGCCGGCGCTTTTATATAAAGAATATATTAATATTCCTGATACTACAAAAGCTATAGCACCTATTTCAAATAAATCATAGTTAAAAAGCATTGTTTTGTATTTTAATTTGTTTGATAATATATTATCATCAACCATGGCTTTAACTTATATTTAAATATCACGGACAATATTTTAAACAGTGAGCTTTGCTTTAAGTTAAAGGAATGGAATTTTCTTAAGCTGTTTTGAGGATTAAATAATTTATTAATCCTTTCATTTAGAATTAAAATCTTTAAAAAGATATTAACTTATAAATAAATTTTATGTTTAAGTCTCCTTAAATACCTATACCTGATCCAATTGACTGAATATAAATAATCTTTTAAAGATTACGGTATAAATTAAAATTATAGGAGTAGTATAAACCGTACTAATTAAAATTGTGTTACTAATTAATTTTACTCATTACTTTTATAATAAATTTGTATAAATAAACTTTATATTTTTCTTTACTTTTATAAATTAAATAATAAAATATTTTTATTTTTAATTAGATTTTTTATAATTATTAATATTTAATAATCTTATTTTAGACAACTTAATAAATATTAATAAAGGGATGGGCGGAGCAGCGAAGCTACTTTAGCATGTAAATTAATATTAAGGGGTGTGGGGATAAATTAATTATATTTTTAATTAGGGGATAAATTAATAGTCAAATTTAAGATTTAACTAAATCTAATTTTTCTTTGTTTAAGGATAAATCATTATTTAAAAAATAAATATTATCATTAAGCCAATAAGATTTTATTTTAGGTATTAATATTGTATTATTATATAATTTTCTATCATTTCCTGATACTACTTTTTTACTTTCAAGAATATAATTAATTATATTTTTAAATTTATAAAAAGAAATAGAATGTACTCCTAAAGGATGATAAGTTTCAAAGAAAGGAATAATAATTTTTATTAGATCTTCTTTTCTTGCTACTCTATAATTAATTTCATTTGGTCTAGTTTTACTAAACCCTAAATAACCAATTTTAAAATATTTCATGATATGTTCTATTAATAATTTATTATCAATATGTTGAGAAATTAAGAATACTGTTTGGCCAAATCCAGTATGAAAACTATTAGGACCTGTAACTACAGAGAAAGAACCATCTCCAGATACAAAACCTGAAATATAATGAACATCAATATTATTTAAATGTTCAATTGGTAATTTAATTTCTAGTTTTAATCTATTAAGTTTTAATTTTCTTTCTTTGATTCTTTCTATTAAAGCTGATCTAGAATCTAAATCTTTATTTAATAAAAAATCTTTAAACCCATCTCTCCAAATAAGGTAATCATAATATTTTGTTCCTTTTAAAGGATGAGAATCAAATAATGGAATAATTTTGTTTTCTATTACTTCTTGACTAGAAATTTCTAAAGTAAATACTTGAGTATCTTTTCTAAAGAAGATAGATCCTGATCCAAAATAGTTTTTTATAGCACATAGAAGAACTATATCTATATATTTTAAAGCTATTCTAAATCTAAATTTAGGTAATAATTTTGAATTAGCACTTATTGAAATATCAAAATTACCTTCTGCTTCAACAAATCCTACTATAAACCATGGGGAAAAAGAATATTTAGAATTTAAAACATCTAAAGGTAATTTAACATTATGGTAATTATCTAATATTTCTTTACTGTTTATTAAAACAGGTAATTTATTATTTAAATTTTCATTTGTAGCTTTAGTAGAAAAATGGTGAAGAAGTAAGCTATTATTAATAGAATTTTTAAAAATATTATTTCTATTATAATAAATACCTTTTGAATGAGAGCATGCCTTACCTACGGGTGCAGCAGGAGGATAATTAGAATTAAAAATACAATTTAAATTAATTTTATAATTCCAAAAGTAAATTATGATTGAGAAAATATAATACAATATTAAGATTAATGCAAATTTATAGCATCTTTGATGTATGAACAAGTTAATATAGTAAATACATAAGCTTGTATTACAGATACGGCTAATTCTAAACCAATTAAACCTACAAAGATAGTAAATGGTATTATTGTAAATATAGCAGCTATAATACCAACATTTAACATTTGATATAAAAATGTAGAAACTATTTTTAATAAAGTATGGCCGGCCAGCATATTAGCAAATAATCTTATTCCTAAAGAGAATGCTCTAGCTAAATAACTTACAGTTTCAATTAAAACTAATAAAGGTACTAATGCTAATGGTGTACCAGATGGTACAAAGAATGAGAAGAAATGTAATTTATGAATATATAAACCTAAAATAGTTACACCAGTAAGAATAGTAAAAGATAAACCAATTGTAACAATAATAGAAGTTGTTACAGTATAAGAATAAGGAACATTACCTGTTAAATTAGCTATTAAAATAAAGAAAAATAAAGAGTAAATAAATGGTAAATATATTTCTTTACCTAATTGTTCTCTTACCATAGCATTTATACTTGCAAAGATACTTTCTAATCCAATTGACCATTTATTAGGTAATAATTTTGTTTCATTATTTCCCATATAGTGTATTCCTATTATTAAAAATAATACAAATACTGAATAGAAACCTAAATTAGTTAAAGTTATATTTAAATAACCAAAAATTGGAGCATTTAATCCCAGTAAACTAGTTACTTCGAATTGTTCTAATGGTGAATTAATTATTAAATTTGTGTTAATATTATGTAACATTTTAATTAATTTCTGTTTAACACAGTTTGATTTTAAAACTTTGTTTGTACTTATCTCTCCCTATCATTATTAATAGGAAGTGTTTAATTATTTATTAAACATAGGGACACACCCTTATTTATGTAAAGTTAATACTTAACATAGAGATAATGTAACTCTGGATTAAATAATTTTTATAAGAATCTTTAATCCATTTCTGTTATTTAAGTAATTTTATAATTTTATAACATCTTATTGGATTTGAACCAATAAATATTTATTTCGAAGATAATTGCTGTACCAATTCAGCTAAAGATGTAATTTATTATTTAGAAATTTATTTATTTTACGAGTAAAGAGACTTGAACTCTTACGATAAAATCATGAATTCCTAAGATTCACCCGGCTACCATTTCGGCATACTCGTTTGCACCCATGCCTAGCTAAAGGGAATGGCCTAGCTCCGCAGGCCTAAGTTGTATTTTTAAATTAGCTTGCTAGGTTGTAAAACCCTATGTTGATGCTAGGATAGCTAACTGCCTAGCTCTGTAAGTCTGGGATAGGTAAAATCTTTATAAAAATTAGATGTCTATATAAATAAGGCCTATAAAAAAATTAGTAATAATTAAGGAGTAGAGTAATCGAAACCCTGTCTATAAAGTGTAAATTTATCGCTAAACCACTCAGCTAACCCCTTTTTTTAGAATTATTTATACTTTTATAAATGAATTAATTAATAAAATTATAGATTTACAGTGTAATTTTCCTTGCCTACCTTTATTTATAATGGTTCCGTAGGCTATGAATAGCATTGACTGTGCCTAGGCAGGATGGGGGATAAAATAATTTATTTTCCAGCAGCACTTTCCAGTACGGCTACCTTGCTATGACTTTTGAGATGTTACTTAAATGAATTAACTAAAGCTAATTATCTTAACAAAGGTGTTCTATTTTCCTTAGAAGATATAAAGAACTTTAAGAGACCTTTAAAAAAGTTTTAATTTCGCTCCAGTTTCCTCCAAGTTAAGCTCCTTCCCAGCGACAGACAGTTAGTTCATCACGAATGCAATCTTCACCGTTGCGCCTAGTGATCAACGATTACTCGAAATTCCTTCTTCATGTCGCCGAATTGCAGACGACAATCTGACTAAATATTAACTTTCTTTAATGATTAGCTCTTTCTTATTTCCCTATTTTAATAATAAAATAATAATATACTTATTTACTTACGCAAATAGCCATATTAAATTTAAAGGAACGATTTTGCATCACTTTGTAAAAGTTTTTGTGGCACGTCTATAGCCCAGTTCATAAGGGCCATAACGACTTGTCTTAGCCCCAAATGATACTCTATCAGTACCATTAATTGTTAAGTATAAATTAACAACAGGGATTTCGTCCGTTAGTGGAGTTAACCTCACTTCTCACAATACGGACTGACGACAGCCATGCAACACCTGTAACAGAAGCATTTTAGAAAAACACTTCAATTTTAATTAAATAAATAAATAAAAACTTTGTTATGCAAGAACTGGTAAGGTTTTACGCGGATTATCGTATTAAATAACATGCTTCACTTCGTTTGCTTCGAGACCGACTAATTTTTTTGTTTTCAACTTTGCAGTCGTACTCACATGGCGGAATGGTTATCGTGTTAACATAGCCACCAATTTTGTTATAACTAGCAACCACCATTCATCGTTGACAGAGAGTGGTATCTGGGTATCTAATCCTATTTCCTATACTCACCTTCGTTTCTCAGCGTCAATCATTAGTAGATAAAAAGCTTTCACCCTTAATATTCCATTTAGTATCTAAGGATATCGCACCTCCTCTAAATATTATTTAATATATCCTCTATTTGATTCTAGCTTTTATTTGTTCATTCTTTCTTTAATTTTTTTATAATTTAGGTAATAAAATTATTAATCTATATTTTCTTATTTAGAAAACAGAATAAAGTTTAAAGCTGCCTACACACACTTTACGCCTGATTAGGACGACTAACGTTTGCGTCTCTGGCCTTACCGAGTCTTCTGGCACCAGATTTGGACAACACTAATAGTAAGGTAATGTCATTATCTTCCCTTACGTTATCACACTTGACACAAGTATGATTTCAGTTAGCTAGTTCACTCTTGCGAGCATTGACTAATATTCTCGACTGCTGGTAGTAACTACTACTTGGGAGATTTCATTCCCGATGTGGCCATTTGCTCTGTCAAGCTTGGCTATCGATCGTCGGCTTGGTAGGCCTTTACCCCACCAACTACCTAATCGAAATAAATAGAATCCTAAAGCAGAATTATTCCTTTATTAATAAATATAGCTTACTTATTTTCTTATTTTTACAATAAAAATATCTCCTATTTACGGAGACTCTAGGGTATCTTATTTACTATCCTCACCTTTACACCTTATTAACTTTACTTTTATTAATTAACAGACTAGTCTTTAATTTAAGTTTTTGACTTAGATTAAGAAAAGGCCTTAATAATTTTTAGGTTAACAACGATTCGCATGTCTCAAAACTACTGAAAAACGTTCAATCAGAACCAAAATTAAATTCTTACTTAAATTTTAAACAATATTCATATAATTATTGTTGTATTGTATTTACTATAAATAGTAATAGTTATTATCTCTTTTAAAGATATTATTTTGTTATTTAATATTTTATTAGATTATAAATTTTATAATAAAATATAATAATCGTTTAATCGTAAAACAGTATTTCTAATCCTTCCGTTAGATCTCGTATAGTATTCTTCATTCGTTATGAAGTTATTCTAACCGGTCGTAGGTTTACATTTGATAGCTTTAGTTAGTTATGTTATCAATTGGGGGTTCGATTCCCACTAACTCTAGATTCGTCTAGTCAAGCGCAGCCCGTAACTAAGGATTCTCATAAGAATCTTAAAGTTTATTAGGTTTAACAACCCTCTGAAATTTCCTTCTTGTAGTGTTAATTGAAAGGTTAACCACAAGAGTAAGCACCCCTTTAACTTGGATGAGCCTACCTAATTCGTTAGGTTTGGTTAGGGAAGTAAGAGATAGACTGAGAGAGACTAATGAGTTGTAAGCTTTGAGAAGCTACTCTTTAACGGTGGTTATAACTAAAGTTGTAATCTAACAAAATCGTTAAGGTAAGACTCAGGATCAGTTATTTAACTACTTGTAATAGGGTAGTAATTTAACTTTAATATTTGTCTATACTCTACTGATCCTGGAGAAGGTGCACAATCACCGATGTAATTATCCAGCCCCCGCCTGTGTTAAACTAACCTATTACTGGCCTAACAATAAGGATCTTAACCTCCCCTTCATTTAATATATCGAGTGTAGAGCAATAGCGATACACGAGATAATTAATAGAAGAGTAAGGTCCATTAGGATAAAATTTGGAGTTAACCTTTAGGAGTAACCGATTACTATAAGTTAGCTAACAAATTTGTTATATTATTAAGATTAAGTATTTTAATAAATTAATAGATGTACCATCGGGGGATTCCCTTCTCTAGTTATGCTATATAACTTATATAACTTATTATAAATAATATTATATAATCTATAAGGTCCATAGGTGGAGGGGTTTTAGAGGTGTCCCCTATTAACAACAAACAAGTTTAAGATTATTCATTTCCCCTTAAATAGACTATACACCTAAGACTTGGGAAGGGGATAATTATATTATTAAATAAATCATTTATACGGGCACTGTGAGATTTGAACTCACGACTTTATTCAAGTTCTCGTTTTCAAGACGAGTGCCATAAACCAGACTCGACCAAATACCCTTTAATTTTTTATTATTTTGTTTATAAATATATTGATATATTATTCTCTTTTATTTAAATTAAATAAATTATAATATTATTTTATTAAGACCGAAGGGAATTGAACCCTTATAATATCCATTATGAGCGGACTGCATTAACCTATTATGCTACAGTCTTATGATGTAATTATTTTATTTTTCCCCCTTTATATTAAGGCTATTTATTTTTCTATCTGCACCTTGCCTTCAATATTTACTCCACACATATAGTAGACACTAGGAAATAGGATGCATTATGCAGCCTTGTGAAGTTAGGGATAAAATAGTAATAGTTAATCAATTATAAATAAGGAAATATATAAAAACATAAATATATTGAGCAGTAAAGGAATCGAACCTTTTACGGCTATTAACCAATTCTTTTACAGAGAATCACCATTACCAATCGGATCACCTGCCCTTAAATGATTTATTATATTTTATTTAGATCTCTTTTAGATCTTTATTTTGAAAGCACTTGGACTTGAACCAAAACTTTCTCCTTAAAAGGGAGACACTCAACCACTCGAGTTCTGCTTCCTAGCTATCCTTCCACCCCTAAATTTAATTGAGCCTTTTTAGAAGAAAACTATAAATAATTATATTCTGAGTTGACCAGATTCGAACTGATATAAGCCATTACCAAAAAATGGTGTTTTCCCAAGTTAAACTACAACTCATTATTTTTTATTATTTTTTATTAATAATTATGCCAGCACCTTATCCTTTTATAAAGGGGATGCATAAGAGGTGTGGAGAAATAGATTATATATGCCGAAAACTGGAATTGAACCAATATCTAAATCTTACAAGGAATTCATTTTACCTATTAAACTATTTCGGCTTTGCCTTGGGAGAGAATTGAACTCACATATCTATATCTTCAGAATAGCGCTTTGACCACTAAGCAACCGAGGCTTTATTTTTATTTATTTAAATTATAGGTCATTAATTATAATTAATTTGGAGAAAGATAGATTCGAACTATCATATTTGTAATGCAAATACAACTGATTACCATTATCAGATTTCCCCTTTATTATTTAATATATTAAATATAGAATCTCTTTTAAGAGTAAAGAATTTAAACTTATTATTTAATATAATCTAATACTATTTATATAAAAGTAATAGTAAAATTAAGATTGTTAATTTAATTTAGATAAATATAAAAATATTTCTATTCTAATTTCCCAGCCTTTCATTATTTATTGTTAACCCTTGCTTGCCTAAAATATAAAGAAAATTTAAGGTGGCGCTACACTTTATAATTTATAAATTTAGTATAGGTAATAATTAAAGGAGTTGAACTAATGCAGACAGAAAATTAAATATTAAAAATAAAATTCTCTTAGTTTAATGGTTAGAACTGCATTCTTCTAAAGTGTTAATTTTGGTTCGAATCCAAAAGAGGATAATTTAATTATAAAAAATAGCCTGACAAAATAAACAATAAAAATACAAATAAAAAATCAAATCGTTATAGTGTATTACAAAATAAAATGATTTTAATAAACAGGCTTGCCCTCTACGGTAATAAAGCTTCTCCTTATTTATAAAGGATTCTAGCTATTCGGAGCCTACATAGTCTATTTAAATTAATTTTAATTAATGCTAAATTAAGAGGGCGACAAAAATATTTGATAACTTAAAAATCTTCATTGAAAGTTATTAATATTTAATAAAATACTAATTCATTTTTAATTAATTAATAAATTATTTAATTAAATTTATGAATAAAAAAAAATACCAATGATAAATAATAATTTAATATCTAATATATTAGATATCTTAATAAATTTAATGGATGTACTAATAATAATACTACCTGTACTATTATCTGTAGCTTTCATGACAATAATTGAAAGAAAACAATTAGCTGCTATGCAAAGAAGAGTTGGACCAAATACTGTAGGTTATTATGGAGTTTTACAACCTTTTAGTGATGCTTTAAAATTAATTCTTAAAGAAACCGTTATACCTTCTCAATCTAATAAAGTTTTATTTTATTTTGCTCCCGTATCAGCTTTAATTTTTAGTTTATTAGGTTGGGGAGTAATTCCTTTTGGAGAAGGATTAACAATTTCAGATTTTTCATTAGGAGTATTATATAGTTTAGCTTTATCATCTTTAGGAGTATATGGTATACTATTTGCGGGATGGAGTGCTAATTCTAAATATGCCTTCTTAGGATCTTTAAGATCAACAGCCGCAATGATAAGTTATGAATTAATCTTAAGTTCTGCAGTATTAATAATAATATTATTAACAGGATCATTTAATTTTACAACAATAATAGAAAGTCAACAAGCAGTATGGTTTATTTTACCTTTATTACCTGTATTTGTTTTCTATTTCATTTCTATCTTAGCGGAAACATCTAGAACTCCTTTCGATCTTCAAGAAGCGGAATCAGAATTAGTTGCTGGTTTCTTCACAGAACATTCAAGTGTACCATTTGTATTCTTCTTCTTAGCTGAATATTGTTCTATAGTATTATTTAGTACTATTACAGCTATTTTCTTCTTAGGTGGTTATAATTTCCCTGAATTATTTGTAAATGAATCTTATATTAATATAACATCTATAGTATTAGGTCTTAAAACTTGTATATTCTGTTTTATGTTCGTTTGGTTCAGAGCTACTTTACCTAGATTAAGATATGATGCTTTAATTGAATTATGTTGGTTAAATTTATTACCTGTAGCTGTGGCATTCATTATATTAGTACCTAGTATATCAGTTGCCTTTGATATTGCACCTTACTAAATTCTTTTTTTAATAATTTTCCCCCACATTCTTCAATCTCAATACCTTCATCAATACTTTAAGTTCTAAATTTTTGTTAATTATACAATTTGTATTGTTCATTGGTCTTATTTAGGTGATTAAAATAGTATTACAAATATTTAAAAATCTCCCATAGGAGTACCACGGGTTGAAACACCCTGAATATTAGTATAATTTTACAGATTAAAATCTTAATTCATAATTTCTTGGCTGTTCAAGTTTTATATTCAGAAAATTGGATCAATTATGGGTATTTATACGTATTTTAAAAAAGTAATAAAAAACAATGAAACATATTATACAAACAAATTACAAATTTGTAATAGGTATCTTAATAGGTATCCTTATCGCTTCTCATGGGTTCAACCCTTTTTTATTAGATATTTCAGAATTATTATACTACTTAATTTTATTAAATATTTTATCATTTTCTTTAATTGAATTACTAATTTCTAGTAATAAACTAGAAAGTTCTCTACAAATATTAGAAGTTAAAACTGATAATAATATGAGATGTCTAAAAATTACAATGTCCAATAATCATTTATTAGAAGGTGAAGATTTATTCAAAGGTATTTATACAACTTTAATGAATAATAAAGATTTCTTAAACTTTGGCTTTCAAAAAATAATTATACTTAGTGTAGTTTTATTTAGTGATAGTGAACATAATTTACATTCCAATATTTTAATTAACAACGATACAACCTTTAAAGAATATTATTCAACAATTTCACATGAATTAGATAAATATAATAATTTACAATATGGTTATCATAATGAAAGCATTAGTAGATATGTAATGTTAGCTTGGAATGTTGATAATAAACAAAATTTAAAAATTAAACAAACTTACACTACAAATAAATTAAAAAAAGTCATTAAATCCCCCATAACTTTATCCCCCTTAACTTTATCAAGAAGTTATTCTACTTTAAATACTAAAAAATGGTTTAAAGGTTTAATTAATCCTATTTCATTATATAATAAAAAAGGTTTATTAAAACAAGAACAAATTAAACCCATATTTACTATGGATCTGGAAACAGTTTATTTAGAAAGTGTAAAAAGTGAAGTAGTAATAGCTATCAGTAGTTGTGGATTAAATAATGGTGTTTTAGAAAATAAAATATTTTTAATTGATCATAATTTATTATTAAGTGATTATGAATTAGCTGTTAAAACATTATGGACACAATATTTTAATTATTTAAAAAACGTATTAGATAATAATTTAACTATTCAAGATAAATTAGTAATCTTTGCTCATAATTTAGGTAATTTTGATGGTTACTTTTTATATAAAGGTTTAATGTTATGTTATCATCCAGATAATATTTCATCAATCATAGATGATAGTAATAAATTTATATCTATAACTTGTAATGCTTTAACTGATTTAATTGAATTTAAAGATTCTTTAAGAATTTTCCCTATGTCTCTTGATAAATTATGTAAAATGTTTGGTGTTGATGGTAAAGTTATGTCATATAATCCTAAATTTAATGATCTATCTCTATTCAAAAACCATAAATTATTAGAAGATTTTATAAATTATAGTTTACAAGATGCTAAAGCTTTATACGAAGCATTATTTATAGCTCAATTAACTTATTTTGATAAATTTAAAGTTGATATTGAATCAGTATATTCAACAGCTACACTATCATTAAAAATTTATAGAACTAAATTCCAAGAACTACCTATTTTTATTTTACCTTCTAAAATTGATAATTTTATTAGAAATAGTTATTATGGTGGTGGTACAGATGTTTATAAAGCTTATGGAGAAAATTTACATTATTATGATGTTAATTCATTATATCCTTATGCTATGTTAAATCCTATGCCTTATAATTTTATTAAATTTCATAATAATATGGATAATATTAAATTAGAAAACTTCTTTGGTTTTATTGAAGTTGAAGTTTTATGTCCTCTTGATATGAAAAGACCTGTATTACCGTATCATATGAATGGTAAAACTATTTATCCGGTTGGAACTTGGAAAGGTATATATTTCTCTGAAGAATTAAAAGCAGTTGTTAAACTAGGTTATACATTTAAATTAATTAAAGGTTATGAATTTAGTAAAGCTAATCTATTTGAATCCTATATAAAACACTTTTATGAAATAAAAAAAAATAGTAGTGGTGTTGAAAGAAATATGGCTAAATTACAATTAAATAATTTATATGGTTACTTCGGTAGAAAACAAGTGGGATTAACAACTTTAAATGTTAAAAATGTTGAATTAACTAATATTTTATTAACTAGAATTGTTAAATCTTTAACTCCTATCAATGATGATTATACTACGGTTTTAACTTATTCTAATATTAATTATGTTATGTTAGAAAAATTACAAAATCAATTTCAATCTATAGGTTCAGATCAACATTATATAATGTCTAATGTAGCTATTGCTTCAGCTGTTACATCTTATGCTAGAATTGTTATGATACCTTATAAATTAGATCCTAATACTTTATATACGGATACTGATTCAATCTTTACAAAAAATCTTATTGATCCTACATTACTAGGTGATAGTTTAGGGTTGATGAAAGATGAATTAAATGGTCAAACAATTAATGAAGCTTACTTCTTAGGTCCTAAAAAATATGGTTATTATATTATTGATAAAGGTATTAAACAAGATTTCAGTGTATTTTCTGGAGTTCCTAGAAATAGTTTAACTTTTGATGAGGTTAAAACAATATTCAACGGACAAACAATTATTAAAAATATATCTAATAGATTCTTTAAATCATTTAAAAATTTAAGTATTACAATTAAAGATACTAATATCTCTATTAAAAATACTAATCATAAAAAATTAGTTAATAATCTTTATTTACCATTAAAAATCCATAACGGCTTTCATAACACTTTTGAAACTTTATTTAATAAATTTAAAAACCTTATTAATAAAACTATTAAAAAAATCTTTAGAATAATTGAACATATCTTCATAATATGAATAAACTATAGTAGCTGGTATTTGTAAATCTAAAGCTGTAATAAATACACCTAATGAGAAGATTAAAATTAATGAAAACAAATAAAAAATTAACATTAAAAGCTTTAAAACAAGAATTAGATAAAATTAAAGCTGATAAAAAATCTAAATCTACAATAGATCCTAATATTAAAAATTCTTATATTAATAACTTGCATATGAGATTAAGAGAAAATTCCATGTTAAGTTTATATATAATTTCAGGAATCTTAGCTTATGCACATAAAATACCAATATTAGGAAGAATAATTACCTTACTTTCATTATATTATGGAAGAACAACAATATGGCAAATATTAGTACAAATCAGAAAAGCCTTCATCATATTTAATGCAATAATAGGATTATACATGGTATTTAATACCGTTGGTTTTAGTTTCGATAATATATTAGCAGGATTTACAGGTTTAGGACAAACATATATAGAATTACTAATCAATTTCACTAAAAAATTATTCAATTGGTTTGTAGAATTATTTGATCATAAAGTAGTTCCCAATGTTCCAAGTGAACCAAAAAATCCTAAATCTTTTATACCTAAAATAACAAATTGGAATCAAACAACTCCAATAGATAAAAATGTATTTAATCCTTTTTTATCTGATAATTCAATAGCAAATAAATTTAGTTTAAGAGAACTTTATACTAAAAATCCAATTACTATAGAAATTACACCATGGTACAAAGATTTAAGCACCTGGTTATGGATAAGTGGTGTAATATGTACAATAGGATTAGCATATGGAGGATATAAATTTTTAACCGATCCAACATTTATAGAAACTATTTTTAGTGCAGATTCAACACCAAAAAGTAATCCATCTATTAATGTTTCTTCATCAGGAGATATAAATTCACCAGATATTACTTTAACAGGTAGAATCACCAAAGGTTTAGGTGTTATTAGTAGTGGAATAGGTAAAACTTATAGTTACACAATAAAAAAATTAAATCCGATCAATTGGATTACTAGCTCTAGTGATATAAAATCACAATTCCAAAATTTTATGAATAAACAAAAATGATATGGTAACAGCAGATAGAAGATATTACCCCTTTACTGAAATTAATCCATATTTACCTTGGTATCAACAACTAAAAATAAAATTATTTGGTGAATCAGTATCTGAATCATTAGAAAGATTTAAAGTTAGACAAGTTGCAGATAGAATATATGATAGCTTACAAGTAAGTAAAGGTAAATTTAGAAATGTTTCTGGATTAACACCAGTAACTACTCCTATTTTTACACCTACTCCAAATAATTGGATAGGAAATTTAGGAATTAATACTCCAACTATAGGATCAGGATTAAATACTCCTACAAAAAGTTTAAATTTTTTTGATTATATTAATGATACAAATACACAAAATAGATTAAATAGTTTAACACCTACACCTACTACAATTCCAACTTTATCAGATGAAAATTTAAAAAATATTGGTGGTGGTGCATCAGATTGGTTACAAAGTAAAAATGTGACTCCAAAAGCATCAACAAGTAAACTTCCTATAAAAAGTCAAATAGGAGGTATAGACACACATGAAAATAAATTTAATGTGTTATCAAATGATTAATATTAACCCCAGCCATTTTAAAATCTTTAATTTAATGGTAAAATATTAAGATACAGAACTTAAAGATATCTGTTCAATTCAGATAAGATTTTTAATTAAATAACAAATAGTAATAGTTATAATCAATTATATAAAAGAGTATATATTCATATGATATATATAATATAATTACTATGTAAATTAACCTGAATATCTGGATATATAAGATGCTGGAGGAGTTGATTTAAAGAAAATAGTTTTATATTGAGGTCGATCCTCAACGAAATTTAAGATTTCTAGTATAAAATAAAAATAAAAATGGTTAAATTTCAATCTTATTCCACAAATAATTTATTACTAACTAAAGAAGTTTTAGAATCGTATATAACAAATTTCTGGAATGATATATTTACTAGTATTAAAGATAGTAAACATTTAATGTTAATGTGTAAAGTAGATTTCAATGAATCAGAAATGGGATATAGAACTTTAGGTCATTTAAGAAGAGTTAACTATGAAGATAAAGAATTATTTATTGAATATTTAATTTCAAGACTAGGTATCTTAAATGATTCATATATTACACATCCAACATCTAAAATAACATTTACTTATATAATTAAAGATGGTATAGCTTCTGGTAATAGATCTTTATTACAAGATTTAAGTGATAAATCAGTAACAAAACATAATTTTAATAATATAAATTTACCTATTAGTATGAATCCTGCAGATTATGGTGATTTAGAATCTGATAGTTTTATAAAACAAAATGGAATTTCCTTTCATAGATTTATCATAAATAATGGTTCAAAAATATTTAGATTAGATAGAACAATTGATAAAAATAAAAATATAGTAACTATATTAGGCGCAGTTGATCTATCATGGATAGATACTAAAATATCTGATGAAGTATTCATGAGAGAAATTGGTAAATCTGTAATTTATTTCATGGGTGGTGAAAGAGTATTAAGAAAAAAATTACTTAATTCTAAACCATTCAGAAAACTGTCTACAGATAAAACATTAAATTCTAAATTTGTAACTATGGATATTGAAACTATTTCTAAAAATTCTAAATTAACCCCATATTTAATTTGTGCTTATAATGGTAAAGATTATATAACTTCTTATGCTAATGAATCATTAGACCAAAAAAGATTGTTTACTTCTTTCTTTAATCAATTACTTAATTACTTTAATAAAGATAATGTTTTAATTGTATATGCACATAATTTATCAGGTTTTGATGGAATATTTCTATTAAAACATTTATTTGAATATGGTAAAGTTGAACCTTTATTACATAATGGTAAATTAATTTCAATTAAACTAAAAATAAATATTGAAGGTTATATAGGTAAAACTATAGTATTTAAAGATTCATATCTGTTATTACCATTATCATTAAAAAATTTATGTTCAGCATTTAATATAAGTGCAAGTAAAAGTTTCTTTCCATACTTGTTACATGATATATTTTATAAAGGTATATTACCTAAATTAGAATATTGGACAGGTATATCAATTAGTGAATATTTATCTATTAAATTAGTATATTCTGGTAAAACTTGGAATTTCAAAGAAGAAGCAATTAAATATTGTAAATTAGATTGCCAATGTCTATATGAAATATTAGTTAATTTTAATAAATTAATATTCAATGAATTTAAAGTTAATATTAATAAATGTCTTACATTACCATCATTAGCAATGTTAATCTATAAATCGCAATTTATGCCTAAAAATAAAATTTATCAATTATTAGGTAACATTGAAAAAGATATTAGAGAATCTTATACTGGTGGTGCTGTAGATGTATATATCCCTCATAATAGAACAGAAAGTATATTTAGTAGATTATATCAATTTTTATATTATTATGATGTAAATAGTTTATATCCATTTATTATGGCTAAAACACTAATGCCAGTAGGTAAACCAATATTTTTTGAGGGTAATATTAGAAAAATAGAACCTAATGCTTTTGGTTTCTTCTATTGTAAAATTACTAGTCCTGGATTTTTAGAACATCCTATTCTTCAAAGAAGAATTAAAACAAAAGACGGTATAAGAACAATAGCTGGTTTAGGTTCATGGTTTGGATGGATTTATTCAGCCGAAATGGATAATGCCATGAAATTTGGTTATACTTTTGAAATACTTAATGGATACCAATTTGAAAAAGGTAATATTTTTGATGATTATGTAAATAAATTATATAACTTAAGAATGGAATTTGAAAAAGGTCATCCTATGAATCTAATAGCTAAACTATTAATGAACTCTTTATACGGTAAATTCGGAATGAAACTTGAATCTACATTAATTGAAATGTGTGATACTTCTTGTGAAACCGAATTAAATTTATTTAAAGAAATGTTAGAAGTTTATGGGGAAAGTATTATTGATTTTGTTAAATTAGATCATAGAATTTTAACTATTAGAAAATCTATGATAGATTATAAATTTAATGAAAAAGAGGATATGTACCATGGACAAGATGTTAATATTGCAATTGCATCAGCTATTACAAGTGGGGCAAGAATGTGGATGTCTACACTTAAAAATAACCCTTTATTTTTTTATTTTTGATGGTGGCCAAAGGCCAGAAGTAATACTTTCTTATTAAATAAATTTATACGGGCACTGTGAGATTTGAACTCACGACTTTATTCAAGTTCTCGTTTTCAAGACGAGTGCCATAAACCAGACTCGACCAAATACCCTTTAATTATTTTATATTTTTTTAATTATTTTACGTTTTATAATAATATTGATATATTACTCTCTTTTATTTAATTAAAAATGTATTTATTAAGACCGAAGGGAATTGAACCCTTATAATATCCATTATGAGCGGACTGCATTAACCTATTATGCTACAGTCTTATGATGTAAATATTTTAATATTTCCCCTTTAGTATTTTAGCTATTTATTTTACCCAATGCTATGCACCCAAAAGTAATCCTGTTAATTTTTAATGCTAAGACATCCACACTTTATGCAGGATTGCGTAGCTAAGGAAAGGTTAATAGTGCGAAGCTGGTGGGATAAGATAATAAAAGCTTTCATTTATAAATAAAGAAATATATAAATACATAAATATATTGAGCAGTAAAGGAATCGAACCTTTTACGGCTATTAACCAATTCTTTTACAGAGAATCACCATTACCAATCGGATCACCTGCCCTTAATATGTTTTATTATATTTTTATAATAGATCTCTTTTAGATATTTATTTTGAAAACACTTGGACTTGAACCAAAACTTTCTC
>Ga0193743_1001500_pt1 | contig 17368 bp, 13 predicted proteins | sample L2c2metaG_FD_143038 | JGI IMG/M metagenome (GOLD analysis project Ga0193743, IMG submission 143038) | Soil microbial communities from a riparian zone of the East river system, Colorado, United States - L2c2 | ecosystem: Environmental > Terrestrial > Soil > Riparian zone | place: USA: East River...
GCGAACAGCCCGAGGTTGCGCTGGTAGAAGCCGTCGTCTTCGGCGAGATCGAAGCCGAAGAGCGCTGGCGCCTTGATGCCGACCGCGGCGACCGCCGCGCAGGCGGCCATGGCCAGCAGGTCCCGGCGCGGGCCGGCCGCTGCCTGCTCCTCCGGCCCGCCGGCCAGCACGAGCTGCTTCCACAACCGTTCGGAGTGGACCCGGGCGAACTCGCGAGACAGGTCGTCGAGGTTGCCCATCCGCTTGACGGCAACCAGGAACGCCTCGTCCGGCCTGAGGCCGACGGCGGTGAGGTCGGCGACAGTCGCCCGGAGGTGGTCTTCCAGCTCTTCGACATCGCCATCGCGGATGGCACGGCGGCGCAGCATGTAGGCCCGCCACTCGGCGATCTGGGTCTCCAGGTGGCGGTCGGAGTCACTGTGGACGGTCATCTCACGCCTCCAGCGGCGGCGGCGTCAGCTCTCCCGCCGTGCGCCAGACGCTGCTGAGCGCGTCGACGACGGTCACCCATTGGCGGCGTTGTTCGGCCAGCTCGGCCCGCCCCTTGTCGGTGATCCGGTAGTACTTGCGCCGGCGCTCGCCGGGTGGGGTGTGCCAGCTCGACTCGATGTGGCCGAGCCGCTCCAGCCGGTGCAGCAGCGGGTAGAGCAGGCCCTCGGTCCAGGCGAGTTCGCCGCCGGACATCTCGTCGATCCGCTTCAGGATCGCGTATCCGTAGCTTTCGCCCTGGCCGAGGATGCCGAGCACCATCGGTGTGGCCGAGGCCGCGACCAGGTCCTTGGTGACTTGCATCGACCCTCCAACCCTAGAGGTACGATGCATAGTAGTGCTAGGTATGGCGGGTCCGCCAGCCTCACCACCGACAGGGGCGGCGTGGCCGGGGCAGCGTTGCCCCGGCCACGCCGTGTCAGGCGGGGATCAGACCTCGTCCGGCTCCAGGGCGAGGTCCATGTGGCCGGCCAGGCCCTCGGCCAGCGCGGCCAGGGTCGGGTGCTTCCAGACGAAGTTGCCGGCCAGCTTGACGGCCAACCCGGCCTCCAGCCTGGCCCGGAGCTCCATCGCCAGCAGCGAGTCGAAGCCCAGCGCCCGCAGCGGCGTCTGCGGGTCCAGGGCACTGTCGCCCAGTCGCATCACCGCCTGGACGTGCCCGCCGACGTAGGACTCGAGCGCTGTCCGGCGGGCCAGGCCCGCCGGAGCCGCCGCCAACTCCGCGCGGACGTCGGCCGCCGACGGGCCGGACGCCGGTGTCGCCGCCGGCGCCGGCACCACCGCCGCCGTCGCGAGGACCTCCGCGAAGAACGGTGACGCCGGTGCCGGCACCCAGCTCGCCGGCGCCCCCGGGATCACCCCGGTGCGAACCCGGTCGTGGGCCAGCAGTGTGGACAGTGCCGAGAACCCTTCGGATGTGCCGATCGTGGTGTTTCCGCGCGCCGCGAGGTCCGTCGCCGCACCGGTTTCGCCCCACGGGCCCCAGTTGACCGCCAAGGTCGGCAGACCCTGCGCGGCTCGCCACGACGCGAAGCCGTCGAGCCACGCGTTGGCCGCCGCGTACACGGTCTGGCCGGCGTTTCCGATCAGCGACGCCATCGACGAGAAGACGACGAACCAGTCCAGCCGCTGTCCGGCGACCGCCCTGTGCAGGGCGCGAGCGCCTACCACCTTCGGCCGCCAGACCGTGTCGAACTGCTCGTCGGCCACCGTCAGCAGCGCCGCGTCGGAGAGCACCATCGCCGCGTGCAGCACGCCACACAGCGGTCGGCGGAACGCGGTGGCCGCCTCCACCAACGCCGTCGCCGTCCCGGGCGAAGCCACGTCGCCGCGGAGCACGGTGACCCGGGTGCCGCCGGCGCGCAGTTCCGCGATCGCCGCCGCCGCCTCCGGCGACGGTGCCCTACGGCCGTTGAGTACCAGGTGCCCGGCACCGCGGGAAGCCAGCCACGCCGCGGCCGCCAGGCCGACGCCGGTCAGGCCGCCGGTGATGATGTAGGAACCGTCGCCGCGCACCGGCGGCTCGGCCGGACGCGCCGCCCGCAGCGTCCCGGAACCCGGCACGGTCAGCACCAGCTTGCCCTGGTGCGCCGCGGCGGCCATCGTGCGGAACGCCTCGGTCGCCGCGGTCAGCGGGTAGGACCGCACCGGCAGTGGCGGCAGCGACCCGTCGGCGAGGCCGGCGAGCACCTCCCGGAGCACCGTCGCGAACACACCCGGCCGGCGGTTCTGCAGCTCGATCAGGTCGACCGTGCTGAAGGTGATGTTGTGCCGCATCGGCGCCAGCCCGAGAGCGCGGTCGGCGAGGATGTCGCGCACGCCGAGCTCCACGAACCGGCCGAACGGCCGCAGCGTCGACAGGCCCGCCCGGATCGCCGGCCCGGCCAGCGAGTTGAGCACCACGTCGACGCCCTCGCCGCCGGTGGCCTCCAGCGTCTCCGCCGCGAAGTCGAGCGTGCGGGAGTCCATCACGGTCGCGATGCCCAGCTCGCGCAGCCGGGCCCGCTTCTCCGGCGTGCCGGCCGTGGCGAGCACGCTCGCGCCGAGCTTGCGGGCGACCGCGATCGCCGCCAGGCCGGTGCCGCCGGTTCCACTGTGGATGAGCACCCGCTCGCCGGACCGGACGCCGGCGACGTGGCGCAGCGCGTACCAGGCGGTCAGGTATCCGGTCAGCTGGCCGGCCGCGACGACCGGGTCGAGGCCGCCGGGCATCCGCGCCACCGCGGTGGCCGGCACGGTCAGGAACGAGCCGAACGCACCGCCGCGCAGGTCGACGGCGAGCACCGACTCACCGACAGCGAGCGGCACACCGGCACCGACCGCGCTGACCACGCCCGCGCACTCGAAGCCGATCCGGTAACGGACGTCGTGCCCGTCGCGTGACCGGAAGGATTCGGGACGCGACAGCGTCTCGGAGTCTGAGGACCCTGGATGATGCGACCGGAAGACTTCGGGACGCGCCAGCGTCGCGGAGTCTGAGGACCCTGGATGACCCAGCAGGCCGAGCACGGTGAGCACGTCGTGGAAGTTGACCCCGGTGGCGGTCACCTGGATCTCCACCTCGCCGGGGCCGGGCCGCCGCCGGTGGCAGGCGGCCAGCTCCAGCGCGGACAGGTCGCCGAGACGGCCGGCCCGCAAGCGGAACCCGTCGACGCCGCAGCGCACGTCGACCATTGAAACCTCGGGAACCGGCGCGTACGCCAGCCGGGCCACCGAGCGCTCCCCCGAGCGGTGCCGCACCTCGTCGTCCATGCCGTTGGCGAGCAGTTCGTCGGCGAGCAGCCCGGCGTCGTCGGTCTCGACCAGCGTCGCCCGCAGCTCCGGGTGTTCGATGGCGAGCACCCGGACGATGCCGCGCAGCGCCGACTCGTCGAGGGCGCCGCCGGTGACCAGCACCAGCCGCGGCGGGACGGCCTCGGCACACAGCGCCTGGGCCACCGCGACCGCTCGGCGGGTCCGGTCCAACGCGGCGTCCGCACCGGACGCGCCGCCGCAGACCAGCGCGACCGCACCGGGCAGCACCCCGCCGAACAGGCCCTGCACCGGGTCGGCGAGCGGCACGTCGACCACGTCGACGACGGCGCCGCGGGTGCGCAGCGCCGAAGCGACCGGCAGCACCGCCCCGCTGCCCTCGCCGACCAGCAGCACCCGGCCGACCGCGCGGCCGGCGAGCGCCGGCGCGGCTTCCCAGCGGGGTTCCAGCAGCCACTCCGTCGGCGCCGCCGCCGGCACCCGCTGCCGCACGCAGCGCAGCCCGGCGACGGTCAGCACGGCCGCGCCGGCACGGTCCCGGAGCACCACGTCACCGCTGAAGCCGTCGGCGCCGGACGAGACCAGCAGGGCTTCCGCGTACGCGGCCAGCGACAGGTCGCCGGTCACCGCGACCCGCGCGATGCCGACCGGCAGCACCAGGCCGCGGCCGGGCCCGTCGAGCACGGTGGCGATCAGGAGCTGCGCGCACATGTCCAGCAGCACCGGGTGGATCGCGAGCGTGTCCGGTGCCGGGCCGGGCGCGGCGACCCGGGCCCGTGCTGCGGCACCGTCGTCCGAGCGGGTCAGCTCAGTCAGTCCGGCGAACGCCGGACCGTGGTGGATGCCCCGCGCCCGCATCGCCGCGTAGAGGGCGTCGGCGTCGCCGGGGACGTCGTAGCGCAACGATGGAAGGTCCATCGTGGACCGGCCCGACCGCAGCGCGGCCGTGGCGTGCTTCACCCACGCACCGTCGGCGCCGCGCGCGAAGATCTCGCACTCGGCCCGGTCCGGCGCGTTCACCGTCACCGTGGTGCTGACCTCCGTGTGCGCCTCCAGCCGGAGCAGCTCACGGAACGCGAGGTCCTCGACCACAACCTGGTCGGCCGGCGCGGCGAACACCGCGCTGGCGGCGCTGAGTGCGAGCGCGTGGAACGCGGCACCCGGCAGCACCGCCTCGTCGTGCACCTGGTGGTCGGCCAGGAAGGGCAGGGCGTCCAGCCCGGCATCACCGACCCAGGTGTGCCGCACCGGGTCGCCGGCCACCTCGGTGTGCCGGCCCGGCAGGCCGGCCACGTCCGGTGCCGGCTCCACCGGCGACACGTCGACCCAGTGCCGGCGCCGGTCGTAGGTCATCGTCGGCGGATCGGCCAGGTCGGCGTCGCCGTAAAGGGCGGACCAGGCGACCGGGACGCCGGAGCAGTGCAGCGCGGCCAGCGCGGTGCGGAAGGTCAGCACCTCCGGCTCGTCGCGGCGCAGCGTGCCGACCACCACCGCGTCGGCGGTGCTGTCGCGCACGGCGCCGGCCACGATCGGGTGCGGCGAGACCTCCAGGAACACCCGGTGCCGGTCGGCGGCGGCCGCTCCGACGGCCGCCGCGAAGCGCACGGGTTGCCGCAGGTTGCGGCACCAGTAGTCGGCGTCGAACGCCGGCTCCTCGGAGCGGGGGTCGAGCACGGTCGAGTAGAAGCGCACCGCCGGATCGCGCGGCCGCAGGTCCTTCAGCGCCGCGGTGAGGTCCTGCAGGAGCGGGTCGACCTGCGGCGAGTGGGACGCGACGTCGACGGCGACCAGCCGGGCCGGCACGCCCTCGGCGTCCCAGGCGTCGACCAGCAGCCGGACCCACTCGTCGTCGCCGGCGACCAAGGTGCTCTCGGGCGCGGCGACGACCGCGACGGAGACCTCCGCGCCGGCCCCGGCCGCGGCGATGTCGGCCTCGACCTGGGACCGGCGCAGGCCCACGCTGGCCATCGCGCCGGCGCCCGCGATCCGTTCCAGCAGCGCCGAACGGCGGCAGATCACCGCGACACCGTCGGCGAGCGTGAGCGCACCGGACACGACCGCGGCGGCCACCTCACCCATCGAGTGGCCGAGCACGCCGGCCGGCGTCACGCCGTGCGCGCGCCACAGATCGGCGAGCGCGACCTGGAGGGCGAACAGCACCGGCTGCACGAAGCCGCAGCCGGCAACCGGCTGGCCCGAGCGGATCACGTCGAGCACGGAGAAGCCGGCCTCGGACGCGATCAGCGCGTCGGACCGGGTCAGGCTGGCGGCGAACGCCGGCTCGGCGGCGAGCAACTCGCGTCCCATGCCGGTCCACTGCGAGCCCTGATCGGAGAACACCCAGACCGCACCCCGGGCCACGCCACCGGGTACGGCGCCGGCGACGACCGCCGGGTCGAGCCGGCCGGCCACGTACCCGCGCAGTCGGTCCGAAAGCTCTTCGGTGCTGCTGGCGACCACGCCCAGCCGCCCCCGGCCGGCGCCGCGGCGCAGCGCGAAGGTGTGCGCGACGTCGCGCAGCGGCACGTCGCGCCCGTCGCCGTCGAGCCAGTCGGCGACCCGGGCGGCCGCGGACGGCAGCGCCTCGCGGGAGCCCGCCGGGATGACCACGACCTCGGGCTCGCCGGTCGTGCGCGTCGCCGACGCGGGCGACGGCAGCGTCGGCGCCTCCTCCAGCACCACGTGTGCGTTGGTGCCGGAGAAGCCGAACGAGGAGACCGCCGCCCGGCGGACCGCGGCACCATCCGGCCAGCGTGTGGTGCCGGTCGGCACGAACAGGCCGGCCGCCGACGGGTCGGTGCCCGGGGTCCAGCCGGTGAAGTGCAGGTTGCCCGGGATCACGCCGTAGTCGAGGGCGAGGACCGCCTTGATCAGCCCGGCGATGCCGGCGGCCGGCTCCAGGTGACCGACGTTGGACTTGATCGAGCCGATCGCGACCGCCCGGCCCTGGCCGCCGTAAACGCTGGTGAGGCTGGCCAGCTCGGTCGGGTCGCCGAGCCGGGTGCCGGTGCCGTGCGCCTCGATGTAGCCGACCTGGCTGGCGTCGAGGCCGGCGCGGACCAGCGCGGCCCGGTAGACCTCTTCCTGCGCCTCGGCCGACGGCGCGCTCAGCCCGTCGGAGCGGCCGTCCTGGTTGACCGCCGAGCCGCGAACCACGGCCAGGATCCGGTCGCCGTCGCGGATCGCGTCACCGAGCCGCTTGAGCACGACCGCGCCGGCGCCCTCGGAGCGGACGAAACCGTCGGCCCGCTCGTCGAAGGCCCGGCACCGGCCGGTCGGCGAGAGCATGCCGAACCGGGTGAACTCCCGGGTGGTCCGCTCGTCGACGACCAGGTTGACCGCGCCGGCGACGGCGAGGTCACACTCCCGCTCGCGCAGCGCCTGCGCGGCCTGGTGCACCGCGACCAGCCCCGACGAGCAGGCGGTGTCGACGCTGACCGCCGGGCCGTGCAGGCCGAGCAGGTAGGAGATCCGCCCGGCCGCCACGCTGTGCCCGTTGGTGAGGATCCCGCCGGCCAGCTCCTCCGGCTGGCCGGCGAGGCGGTGCATGTATTCGTCGGAGCTGAGCCCAAGGAACACACCTGTCGGCTCACCGGCCAACCGGTCCGGCGGGAGGCCGGCGTGCTCGAACGCCTCCCAGACGACCTCGAGCATCAGCCGGTGCTGCGGGTCGAGCACGTCGGCCTCACGCCGGGAGACACCGAAGAAGTCGGCGTCGAAGCCGGCGACGTCGCGCAGCCAGCCGCCGTCGCCGGGCGCTCCACCGGCGGCGTCGCCGGTGCCCGGCAGCGGTCGCCCCGCCGGGAAGGGGCCGACCGCGTCGTGGCCGTCGGCCAGCAGTCGCCACAGGGCGGCCGGCGAGTCGACGTCGCCGGGCAGCCGGCAGCCGAGCCCGACGATCGCGATGTGCTCGTGTTCCACGGTGGGGCAATCCTCTCGAAAGGTTTGGGCTTAGAGGGCGTCGGGGCTGCCGAGCAGGATCGCGCTCTGCACGCCGCCGAGTTGGTAGGTGAAGCTCAGCGCGTGGTCAAAGGCGAGCGGCACGCTCTGCTGACCGGGCAGCGGGTTGAACGGCAGGAAGTCGAGCGGCTCGACACAGTTGGCGGTCGGCGCCGGTCGGTGCGCCGTTGTGCCCGAAGCAGCCCTCCTGCGAGGTCATCAGCAGGTCGCCGGCCAGGTCGCCGAAGAGCGTGCGGATCGCCTCTGCCTCCTGCTCCGCCATGCCACCGTCGCGGTCTTGCCCTGGGAGGCGATCTCCCAGACGTCCTGCGTCGTGATGGCTGGCTGGCCAATGCCCGGCAGGCAGAACCCCATGCCGGTGACGGCCACGTCACGCGCGTCGGTACTCGACCGCACCATGCTGCTGTTTCCTTCCCAGAGGGTGGCTCGTTCGGGGAAGAGATTACGTCCTAACGGGACGAATCAGGCGGAACGCCGCCAATGAGGGCGGGTCAGACGCGGCACAGCCGGGACCGGCCCGGTCACTCCACGGGCTGCTAGGGTTGCGCCGTGCAGCGTTGGTATCGGTTTACCTCTCCGGCCCGGATCGGGTCGGCGGGCGTTCCGCTGCGCTGACCTTCACCCCGAAGCCGGATTCACGAGCCGGCTCGGCGTGCGCGTCCGGGGGCGGCTCGCCCATGAGAGGACGCCCCACCGAGATGTCTGCCACCGCCACGGCGCTCGACGATCACCGCATCGCCCGGATGAGCCCGTTGATCTCCCCTGCCCTGCTCCGCCACGAGTTCCCGGTCTTCGCCGGGGTGGCCGACGTGGTCAGCCGGGGCCGGTCCGAGGTCGTCGACATCCTCGACGGCCGGGACGACCGCCTCCTGGTGATCGTCGGTCCCTGCTCGATCCACGACCCGGACGCCGGCTTGGAGTACGCCCAGCGGCTCGCCGCGGTCAGCGAGCGCCTCTCCGGCGAGCTGCGGATCGTGATGCGCACCTACTTCGAGAAGCCGCGCACCACGGTCGGTTGGAAGGGCCTGATCAACGACCCAGAGCTGTCCGGCGGCTTCGACGTCAACCGCGGCCTGCGACTGGCCCGCCAGCTCCTGCTCGACGTCTCCGCGCTCGGCCTGCCGGTCGGCTGCGAGTTCCTCGACCCGATCACGCCGCAGTTCATCGCCGACATCGTGAGCTGGGGCTCAATCGGCGCCCGGACCGCGGCCAGCCAGACCCACCGGCAGCTCTGCAGCGGCCTGTCGATGCCGATCGGGATCAAGAACTCGACCTCGGGCGACATCAGTGACGCGGTCGACGGCATCCGCGCCGCGGCGGCCAGTCACGTGTTCATGGGCATCAACCTGGACGGGATCGCCGCCCTGGTGACCACGACCGGCAACCCCGACTGCCACCTGATGCTGCGCGGCGGGTCGAACGGCCCGAACTACTCGTCGGCGCACGTGTCGGACGCCCTCGGCAAGCTGGAGTCCGCCGCCCTGCCGGCGCGGCTCATGATCGACGCCAGCCACGGCAACAGCGGCAAGGACCACAACCGGCAACCCGGCGTCGTACGCGACATCGCGGCGCGGCTGGCCGCCGGTGAGCAGGGCATCGCCGGCGTGATGCTGGAGAGCTTCCTGGTCGCCGGCCGGCAGGACCTGGGTGGGGAGAGCATGGTCCGCGGTCAGTCGGTCACCGACGCCTGCATCGACTGGGACACCACGGCGACGCTGCTCGACGAGCTCGCCGAGGCGGTTCGCGCGAGGCGCTGACCAGAATGAGCGCGCCCCGGTAGATTCGGGGCAAATGTCCGGGGCGCGCTTTCCGTACCAGCCTGCGCTCGACGGGGTTCGGGCCTTCGCCGTCCTCGCCGTGCTGCTCTTCCACGGCGGCGTGGCGGTCCTACCGGGCGGCTTCCTGGGCGTCGACGCCTTCTTCGTGCTGTCCGGCTTCCTGATCACCTCGCTGCTGCTCGCCGAGCGGGCCGGCACCGGCCGCACCGACCTGGTCGCGTTCTGGGGCCGCCGGGCCCGCCGGCTGCTGCCCGCGCTGCTGCTCGTGCTGGCCACGGTCGCCGTGGTCTCCCGTTTTCTGCTGCCGGCGACGGAGCTGCCGGCGCTGCGGCTGGACTCACTGGCCGGCGTCGCCTACCTGGCGAACTGGCGGATGATGCTGCGCGGCGGCGACTACTTCGCCGCGACCGGTGCGCCCTCGCCGCTTCAGCACACCTGGTCGCTGGGCATCGAGGAGCAGTTCTACCTGATCTGGCCGCTTATCTTCATCGCGGCGGCGGCGGTGGCACGGGGGCGGCGTACCCGGCTGATCTTGCTCGTTGTCTGTGGTGCCGGCGCGGTGGCCTCGGCGGTGGCGTCGGCTTTGCTGTTCTCCCCGGCCGACGTGGACCGGGTCTACTACGGCACCGACACCCGGGCGGTGACGCTGCTGGTCGGCTGCGGGCTGGCGGTGCTGTTGCAGGGCCGTCTCGGTGCCGACGGGCGGCACCGACTGCTGGGCACGCTCGCCGTGGGTGGGTTTGCCGTCACCGGGTTGCTATGGGCGACCGCGGGCGGCGGTTCTGCGTGGCTCTACCGCGGCGGGCTGACGCTGGTCGCGCTCGGCACCGCGGCGGTGATCGCGCACGCGGTGGTCAGCCCCCGGTCGCCGACCGCCCGGGTGCTCGGGGTGGTGCCGCTGGTCGTGATCGGGCGGATCTCCTACGGCCTTTATCTGTGGCACTGGCCGATCTACGGGTGGCTGAGCGCGGACCGGACCGGCTTGGCGGGGTTGCCGCTGCTCGGGCTGCGGCTCGGCGCCGTGTTCGCCGTCGCCACCGCCTCCTACCTGCTGGTCGAGCGGCCGATCCGGACCGCGCGCTGGACCCGGCGGCGACCGCGGCTCAGCGGGGCGACGGCGCTGACGGCCGCTCTGGCCACCGCGGTGGCGGCGGTGTTCCTCACGGTGCCGCCGGCTGTGCGGCCGGCGCCGCGGATCGCGCTGGACGTGGGCGCGCCGGCCGCCTCGGCGTCGAAGCCGCCGCCGATCCAGCGGCCCGGCCGCACGCCGGGCGCGCTGCCGCGGATCGCCTTCATGGGCGACTCGGTCTCCTGGTCGCTCGGCACCTACCTGCCGAAGCAGGACAAGCTCCAGGTCTTCGCGCGCGGGGTGCCCGGCTGCGGCATCGCCCGCCTACCGGAGATCAACTACGTCGGCGCGCCGCACCCGAACTACCCCGGCTGCGACAAGTGGGACCAGCGGTGGAAACGCAACATCCGCACCGACGACCCCGACGTGGCGGTGATCCTGCTCGACCGCTGGGAGCTGATGGACCGCAAGCTCAACGGCCGCTACCAGCATGTCGGTGAGCCGGAGTTCGATGCCTACCTTTCGCGCGAGCTCAACCTGGCGATCGACATCGTCGGCGACCGGGGTGCGCACGTGGTGGTGCTGACCGCGCCCTACACGCGGCGGGCCGAGCGCCCGGACGGCGGCATGTGGCCGGAAGACGAGCCGGCCCGGGTCGACGCCTGGAACGGCCTGTTGCGGTCGACGGCCACCCAACGCAAGGCGACCGTCCTCGACCTCAACGCAGTGGTCTGCCCGGACGGCCGCTTCACCTGGGACGCCGGTGGCGTCCGCATCCGCAGCGATGGCCTGCATTTCACCCCGGAGGGCGTCCAGCAGGTGATCGCGCCGTGGGTGCTGCCGCCGCTCGCCCGCATCGCCACGACCGGCGCGTAGCTCACGCCCGCGGCGCGCTGCTTACCGGGTGGCCGCGGTGACCACGATGGGCACGAACAGCAGGAGGTCGCCGCGGGCGGCTCGGGTCTGCTGGTCGGCCAGCCAGTCGACGTCGTCGCCGGCGATTCTGCGGAGCAGGACCTCGCCTACGTCCGGGCTGGTGATGACCGCCGTCTCGGCGGTCGTGTTGATGTCGGTGAAGCCGAGCGTCCGGAGCAGCGCCGGGGTCTGGCGGGCGGCGAAGCCGGCGGGAAGGGCGTCGGTGCGGGCGTGCACCACGGCCCGGGTCCGCGCCGGGTCGTCGCCGGCGATGGCGATCGCGTCCCAGTCCACGTCGGTCACCACGATGCGGGCGCCGGCGCCGAGGACGCGGCGTGCCTCGGCGAGTGCTGCCTGCGGATCGGCCAGGTCGTGGAGCACCTTGTCGGCGCGGTAGCCGGCCAACTCGCAGTCGGCGAATGGGAGGTCCAGTGCGGATCCGACCCGGTAGTCGCCGCCGGGGTGGCGGTGCCGGGCGACGTCGATCATCGCCGGGTTGAGGTCGACGCCGATGGCGGTGGCGCCCAGGGTGGCCAGTTCCGCCACCGCCAAGCCCGTGCCGCAGCCCACGTCGGCGACCGGGTCGCCGCTCGTGAGGCGGAGCAACTCGTAGCCGTAGTCGCGCAGCCGGGCCGCGGTCGGTTGCGCGTCGAAGAGGTCCAGGGCGGTCAGGAATGCCGGCGTGACGGTCATGATGGTGAGCATGCGAGTTCAGGTCGACCTGAAGTCAACCGTCGCTATCGGTGACCTTGCCGGCCGGTTCGGGCTGGCTACCCACGTGTTGCGGCACTGGGAGGAGATGGGGTTGCTGCGGCCGGCGCGGACGTCCGCCGGGCGGCGGCGCTACACCGAGGAAGACGCCGATCGGATCGGTGCCATCCTGGCCGCCAAGGACGCCGGGTTGGGGCTGGCCGACATCCGGCATCTGCTCGCCGCGCCCGGGCCGGCCCGGCGGGCCGCGTTGCGGGCGCATCGGGATGCGGTCGACGCGCAGATCCGGGCGCTGGAGACCGCGCGCGAGATGCTCGACCATGGGGCCCGTTGCCCGGCCGACGACCTGGCCAGCTGCCCCAACTTCCGGGCACTGGTCAGCCGACGAGCCCGCCCGGCGTGACTGCCCGGGTCAGCCACGGGGTCAGGATGGGCAGCACGGCGCCCGGCAGCATCGCGGTCATGTGGTCGGCGTCTTTGACCAGTTCGACAGTCCAACCCCGCTCGACCAGTTCTTCCTGGTGCTGGCGCAGGGGCTCGGCGATCGCGACGTAGGCGTCGTTCCACTTCGGACCGTAAGAGATGTTGTCGTCGGCGCCGGCGAACGCGAGCCGTGGGAGGTGCAGCCGGTCGAGCGCCGCGCGTTCGTCGAAACCCCGCAGCGACTCGTAGAGAGTCACGTATTGCGCGGTCTGATCGGGGTGCCGGCTGACCTCGGCCGAGTCCCAGTCGCCGGGCTCCGCGACGGTCGGGGGCTTGCCCTGGTTGGCCACGGCCATCCGGTGTGCGATGCGGGTGACCTCGAGCATCGCGTCGTAGGGGCCGCCCAGCGGCGGGTAGCCGCCCATGACGAGCGCGGTGAGCCGGTCGGTGCGGGTCGCGAGTTGCAGGCCGGCGAGCGCGAGCCAGGAATAGCCGTAGTAGGCGAACCGGTCGGCTCCGGCCGCGTCGGCGATGGCCAGCAGGTCGGCGGCGACGGCGGGCGCGGTGAGGGTGTCCGGCTTGGGGTGGTCGGTCAGGTGGCCCTCGTAGTCGGCGGTGACGGCACGGAAACCCGCTTCCGCCAGGCGGGTGGTGAGCGTGTGGCCGAGGGCCGGGTCGGCGCCCCAGGCGCGCATCTGCTCGGCCGCCTCGCCCTCGATCACGGTCGTGCTGACCGGGAGCAGGACGGCCGGGCCGTCGCCCAGTGCCGACACGTCGATCAGGGTGTCGTCGTGCATGCGTGCGGTGGTCATGGAAACACTTTACACTGTAAGGACTATGACGACCGACGCCGACGCCCATGTCCGACGCCTCTGGCGGCACCGCGGCACGACGCTGCCCACTCCCCGCCGCGGCCCGCGCCAGCAGCTCGACCTCGACGAGATCGTGGCGATCGGCATCGCGATCGCCGACACCGCCGGCCTGGCGGCGGTCTCCACCCGGGCGGTCGCCGCGCGGTTGGACAAGACCGCGATGGCGCTCTATCCCTACGTGGGCACCAAGGACAACCTGCTCGCCCTGATGCAGGACCAGGCCAGCGCCATGCCGACGTGGCCGGATCCACCGACCTCGCTGGCCGACGCGCTGCAGGGTTGGGCGTCGGCGCTGTTCGAGGTCTACCTCGCGCACCCGTGGCTGACCGAGCGGCCGTGGTCGCAGGCCAGCCAGGGGCCCAACGAGCAGGACTGGCTCGAGCGGCTGCTGGGGATCCTGGCCGGCTGGCTGGTGCCGGCCGCCCGGCAGGCCACCGCGGTCACCATGCTCTACGCCACGGTCCGCGCGACCGCGGCGACCGCCGCGGCCTACCGGACGCTCGACGACCAAGGGGTGGCCGAGTGGGTCGCGGTGGCCTCGGCGACCCGGGCCCGGATTCCCGACCTGGCCGCGCGCTATCCCCTGTCGACCGGCCTCGCCCCGTTGACCCCGGACTGGCGCGCCAACCCGCGCGCCGCGGTCGTCGCCGCGATCCGGCTGCTCGCACCGGCGCTGACCCCCAATGCGGCGTAGTCGAGGTCGACCCAGACCCTCGCCGGCGGCTGACCGAACCAGACCGGCTGCCACCGCGGCAGCCGGTCTGGCCCGCACAGAGACCTATTCAGGCACCGTCAGGCAGAACGGCTTGCCCTGCGGGTCGGCGTAAACCCGGAAGGTCTCGCCGCCGCCGGGCAGCGGCGTCGCACCCAACGCGAGCGTCGCCGGCTCCGCGATGTCGAAGCTGTCGACCAGCAGGTCCAGGTGGAACTGCTGAGGGTGAGCCGGGTCCGGCCATTGCGGCGCCTGGTAGTCGGCGACCTGCTGGAACATCACCGGTTGTGCGCCGTCGTCGCCGATCATCGCGATGCCCTCGGCCTCGTAGGTGATCGGTTTGCCGAGCAGCTCCGAGTAGAAGTTGCTGAGCTGCTTGGCGTCGCCGCAGTCGAGCATCACGCCCATCAGGGTCGTGTTGGGATCTTCGGCCTTGAGGCACAGGTCGAACGGGTGGCCGGCCGGGTCGGCGACCGTGTGCCAGGTGTCGTTGCGACGCAGCAGCGTGCCGCCGAGCGCGACGGCCCGCTCGACGCCGGCCTCCAGGTCGGGCACCCGCAGGTCGAGGTGGGCCTGCTGGGGCCGCTCCTGCCCCGGCCACTGCGGCTGCTGGTGGTCGGGCGCGGCCTGCAGGCCGACCCGCCAACCGTCGGGCGTCTCCAGCGACACCCAGTCGTCGTCGGCGTAGACCTCTTTCCAGCCGGCGAGCCCCTGGTAGAACGCGGACAGGCGCGCGATATCGGCCGCGTCGAGCACGACCGTGCGCAGCTTTGCGATCATCATCGTCTCCCTCGTCTGAACTCCGGAGACATGGTGCACCCGGGGTCTGACAAAAACGCTCAGCCGCCGGCGATCGCTTCGGCGACCTCGCGGATGCCGGCCTCGGTGGCCAGCCGCGCGGCGAACCGCTCCCGCCGCGCGTCCGTCTCGGGTCCGGGCCCGAGCAGCGCGGACTGTTCCGCCGCGTGGTCGAGCACCCGCTCCGCGTACGGCCGCCTGGTCTGGTCATAGCCGTCGAGCCCGCCGCTGATGAGCCGCCCGGCCAGGTCGACCGCGTCGAGCATGCCGAGGTTGAGGCCGGGCCCACCGATCCCGGCGACCACGTGTGCGGCATCGCCGGCCAGCAGCACCCGACCGGCCCGGTAACGGTCGGCGATCCGACTGTGCCGCGCGACGGCCCGCCGCAGCACGTGCGGCCCGGTCCCGTCCGGCGGCGGCGTGATGGCCAGATCCTGACCGAGTATCCGGCCCAGGCTCGCCCGCAACTCACCGATCGTCATCGGGACCGAGTCGTCGACGGAGGCGTCCCATTCCAGCGCCGTCATCAGGTGCGGTGCACCCGGGAACCGCGCGAACGAGAACACCCCGTGTGGCGTGCGGTGGAACAGGAACGGCCGGTAGGGCCCGCCCGGCGCCCGCAACCGCCCGCTGACCGGCGTCAGCGCACCCTTCGGCAGCACGACGTGCGCGCTCCGCGAGACCACGGCGTCGTTGACCGCACCCGGAAACCCGATGCCGGCCGCCTTACGCACCACGCTGTGCGCACCGTCGCACCCGATGAGGTAGGCGCACCGCAGCGAGTACGGACCGTCCGGCCCGTCGACGGTCACGGTGACGCCCGAGTCGTCCTGGCTGAGACCGGACACCCGATGCCCGCGCCGGACCGGCACACCGGCGTCCGCCGCCCGTACGGCGAGCACCGCTTCGAGCCGCCGCTGCGGCACCGGCAGGATGTGCACCGGGTTGTCGCGCAACCGGCGCAGGTCGACGGCGAAACCCCCGTACATGAAACGCGCCGCGGGCCGCGGCCGCTGCCGCCCGGTCAGCGCGCGATAGAGCCCTCGCTCGTGCAGCACCGGCACCGCGCGCCCGACGATCCCATTGGCCTTCGGCAGGTCGCTCGGTTGCGGCAACGCCTCCAGCACGACCGGCACAACCCCACCGCGGACCAGTTCCAGCGCCAGCAGCAAACCGACCGGGCCGGCCCCGACGACAGCGACCTCACCATCCATGCCGTCAACCGTAGTTGACACGCACCAGAACCGTCAACCCAAGTTGACAGCTAATACGGGTTGCCGGCGGTCAGGCGCAGGGTGAACCCCTCGACAGAAGACGAGAAGGCGACGTAGTTGCATGACTGATGGGTGATCCACAAGCCGAGACCGCCACTAGCGCTGTCGCGGGACGGGATCAGGCCGGCATAGGGGTCGGCCGGACCAGGCCCGCCGTCGGTCACCGCCACCACGATCCGGTCGGCGCCCGACCAGTAGCGGACCCGCACCGGCGGCCGGCCGTGCCGCAGCGCGTTGGTGACGACCTCGCTCACCGCGACCACCAGGTCTTCGACCTCGTCGGCCGGCAGCCCGGAGTCGACCAGCCGGACCGTGTGGCGGGCCTGCGCCGCGGTCGGGTCGACCAGGGCGATCAGCGGCGACAAGGACTGCAGCGGGTCGTCGGCGAGCGGCGGCCAGGCCGACAGGAACGACGCCGGTGCCGCATAGGTCGCGCTCGGTTCGTGCCGCCCGTCGGCGTGCAGCGTGCGGGGATGCGTGCTGGCCACATCGTCGAGGACCCAGGACGGGCAGACCCGGGTGTCGTACGCGCATAGGCTCCACAACGGATAGTCGTCGTAGGCCCGGTTGATCGCCGCCTCGTAGCGCGCCCACCAGTTCCACGTCGCGCCCAGCGACGGCCGCGGTATCTCCCCGACGATCCGGATCTGGCCGGCCCCGTCGGCGACATAGCCCTCGAACAGCTCGCGATAGGTGCGGATCACCGCCGCCGGCCGGGCGTAGACGCTGTCGCCGCGCAGGAAGGTCACCGCGGCCGACCGCGGCAGCGCGCGCCGGACCAGGTCGGCCTTCTCGGGACCGAGCGACACCACCGTCGGCTCTTTCGCGTCGGCGCCGCCGACCAGGAACGGCAGCACGGTGGCGAGCAGTTCCTCGTCGGAGCCGTAACAGACGGCCTCGTGGAAACAGCCGACGTGATCGGCGGGCGCCCCGGTGCGGGTCATCGCGCCTCGACCCGGACGCCGGGCACGCGGCGCAGGTCGGCCAGCCGCGCGGCGGCCGGCAGCGCAGTGCGCAGCACCGCCGTCGCACCGCGGCCCCGGGCGTGGTCAGCGAGCCGGAGCAGCGACCGATGGTCGATGAACTCCAGCGCGGCACCGTCGACCACGACCGCGGAAAACGGATGATCCGCCGCAGAGCGGTCGACCAGGTGCTCATAGGCGGCGAAGTCGGCCCGCGAACTGGGCGAGCGGACCAGCGGCGTCGCGTCGACGACCACCCGCAGCCCGGTGAAGCCGGCGGCCAGCGCGGCCGCCATGGCCGCGGCCGGGTCGAAGACCGGGAGCGCTGGAAACCTGTCAAGCCCGGTCAGGTCGGCGCCGACCAGCCGCCGTTGCTCACCGGCGGCGCGGCCCTCGGCGAGGAACGCCCGGGCCCGGTCGAGGAAGCCGGCGCGGTCGGTAAAAGCCCAGCAAAGGTGACGCCCGACACCCGTGGGCCGGACGACCGTCGCTTCGCCAGCCGCGAGCACGACCGCCAGCCTACGCCGACCGCGCCGCACCTAACGGCCACCGGCAGGGCGGCAGCGGTTGTCCGCCGGTCTCCCCGGCGATTGCTCGGTGTCGCCAGCGGCGAACCCGCCGCCGACAGCGTGGTCCTCTGGACCCGCCTGGGCG
>Ga0193743_1001501_pt1 | contig 17349 bp, 21 predicted proteins | sample L2c2metaG_FD_143038 | JGI IMG/M metagenome (GOLD analysis project Ga0193743, IMG submission 143038) | Soil microbial communities from a riparian zone of the East river system, Colorado, United States - L2c2 | ecosystem: Environmental > Terrestrial > Soil > Riparian zone | place: USA: East River...
CCGGCGGCGCCAGCAGCGGCACCAGCGGCACCAGTGGCCAATCCTCCGGCAGCAGTGGCCAATCCTCGGGTACTTCCGGTACCTCCGGCCAGGTCTCGACCGGAGGAATCCTCGCGAACATCGGCACCTTCATCGCCGACGTGTGGCACAGCACCGTGACCTTCCTCGGCGGTCTGTTCGCGTCATTCCTTGGCCTGCTGTTTGGATTCCGCCAGAACGCCCCCAACGTCCGTCGCAGTGGCGGCAGCGGCCGCGGTTGGTGGTTCTGACGAAAGCAGACTTGTCGAAACGGTTCGAGACTTCGTTCCTGGGCGAGGTCGTCATCAGCGTGGTGGTGACCGCGATCATCCTCATCACGGTGGTCTGGAACCTGCCCGATTCGGAGATCCGCCGTTCGGCGATACCGACGTTGACGCCGCTCGCGGCGCCCACGGGTCTTGAGCAGGTCTGGTCGATGTACGCGCCGGATCCGATCCAGCGGACCGAGATCGTGGAAGTGCACGTCGCGATGGCCGACGGCGGCGATCGGCTGTGGAGCTTCCAACGCGGCGATTACGTTGGGGGACCGCTATTCTGGTACCACTGGCAGAAGTTCAAGGAACAGGTCATCCGCCTACCCGGCACCCGTGCGGGGCTGGCCGACTGGGTCGTCCAACAGCTGACTCGTCCCGACGAACACCCCGTGAGCGTGCAGGTCGTGTTCCGTGCGGTGGACCTCGTCGCTCCCGGACAGGAAGCGCCGCCAGCCACGACTGTAGAGACACTCTACGAGCGCACCCTCGAAGGACCCTCGTGATCGCGACCGCGTTGTCTGGGTGGCGGACATTCTGGTTCCGTCCGACCCGCGCATACACACTTGGCGTGGTCCGCATTGCATTCGGCGCACTGATCGTGATCTGGACGGCAGCGCTGTTGCCCGGGCTTCACGACTTGTTCGGTGTGGAGGGCGTAGCGCCGGCGCCGCTGCGAGAGTCGTTCCGGTGGACGCTCTTTCAGATTTGGAGCGGCGATCAGGCCCTACTGGTTGGATGGGCCGTGTTACTGGTCGCCGGCCTCGCGATGACCGTCGGTTGGCACAGTCGACTCGCCGCGGTCGTCGTCTTCGTGCTCGTGCTGTCGTTCCAGTACCGCAATCCCTCCGCCTTCAACTCGGGTGACGTCGTCATCAGGGTCGAGGCGTTCTTCCTGATGCTGGCGCCGAGCGGCGCCGCCCTATCATTGGACCAGCAGCGCCGCACCGGCTCGTTCTGGTCTACGCAGATCCGAGCGCCCTGGACCATTCGCCTTCTCCAGCTTCAGTTGTCGATCATCTACCTGGCCTCGGTGCGGTCCAAGATATCGGGCCACGCATGGCCGGACGGGACGGCCGTGTCGTATGCGCTGCGCCTCTACGACATGCTGCTGCTCCCGACACCAAACGCGTTCAGCGCCGACCCCCTGCTGGTCAACGTCGCCACCTGGGGTACGCTCGCGATGGAACTGTCACTGGGAATCCTGGTGTGGAACAAACGGTTGCGCCCATGGATTCTCGCCGCCGGTACCGTCATGCACACGACGATCGCGCTGACGATCAACGTCGGATTCTTCAGTCCAGCGATGTTCGTGCTGTATCTCGCGTTCGTTCCCCCGACCGTGGTACGAGACCTTCCCGCCACGATCAGACGTCACCTGTCAAGGGATCGCGCCGAACAGGATCGAGTCGACGTAGCTGCCGTCCATCCGCACCGGGTGGTGGTCGGGGCGGATCTCGGGCTTCATGGCCGGCCGCCGTCGGTGGTGTCGTGCAGTGCCTCGTCGCCGGCGGCATCCGACGAATCCGTGCACGGGTCCTCGTGCCAGTCGCCGAACGGATCGGGGTAGTCGATCCACGTGTCGGGGTCGAGCATCTCGGCGTCGGTCAGTAGCGCACCCGCCAAGGCGGCGCGAATCTCGGCGGGGTCCGCGCCGCAGACCAGGACGGCCATCGCGGTGTGCCGGTCGCCGAATCGCTGGTCCCACATCAGGTCTGCGAATGCGCGCCGCTCGGGGTTCACGTAGGACATCTCCTGAGTGGTCATGGCGGCCAACCACTTTCCGGCCGAGCTGACCCGCAGCCCGCCTCCGGCCGACTCGAGCCACATGGCCTGCTCTGGCCTGCCGGACAGCCACAGCCGGCCGCGGCCGCGGATCACGCCGTCGAGCAGGAGGTCGATGGCCGCATGCAGGCGCTGGGGATGAAACGGCCGCTCGGCGTTGAACTCCACCAGCGCGACCTGTCCATCGCCGTGTAGCGGGGGCTCCCCGGCCAGCAGTGGTTGGTGCGGATCGTCGCTGCGTCCGCGCCGCGCATCCGGCTCCAGATGCGCCAACGCCTGCTCGACGTGCTCGACGCCGACCGTGATCCTGGCCCGCGGAGTCAGCCTTCGCAGCACCGCCAGGGTCGCCGGTTCCGGTGTGGTGAGCACCAACACGTCGGCGAACTCGGCCTGACCGACGACAACCTGCGCGACGGTCCGCCCGTCGTTCAGTGCGTCGTCGCCGAGCGCACGCCCCAGCCAGGTGGCTGAGTCGACGCAGGTGACGACGGCGGCGATCTCCACGTCACGCGCCGCCGGTCCGTCGGCGTAACCGGGACCGACCAGGACGCGCACGTGGTTGATCGCCCAGCAGATCGGTTCGGCCTCCAGCCACGGCGCCAGATGCACGACGATGCGTTCGACGTCGGCGCGACGATGCAGGGTGCGCAGCAGCACCAGCAGGTCGTTGCGGATCGTGCACGCAATGCAGCCGTGTGCCAGTTCGAGAGCCGTCTCGGCCGACGTCAGAACGCCGTGTTGAAGGTTGGTCGTCGTCCGCCTGACCACGTGTCCGTCGAAACGATGCTCCACCACCAAAGTTCCAGGGCGGCGCAGCAGCGCACCCGTCACCGAGTCCGTGTCGCCTTGGCCCGCCACCAGTAGCACCGGAGTCCGCATGACCCTCCTATTGGGAATGATTGTCATTAAGGTTCTAGCTACGGTACAGTCCCGACCGTTGCTTGTCGACAATCATTTTCAATAAGCAGTCGGTCGAAGGGAGTGATTCGGTTGTCCGCGAGGTGTCAGATCACTGGTCGTGGAGTCGGTTTCGGGAACAAGGTGTCGCATTCGCATCGCCGCACGCGTCGGCGGTGGTCGCCCAACATCCAGCACAAGACGTACTACCTGCCGTCCGAGGGCCGGCGCGTCAAGCTGCGGGTCAGCGCCAAGGGCATCAAGGTCATCGACCGCGACGGCATCGAGGCAGTCGTGGCCCGGCTACGCCGCGATGGGCAGCGGATCTGATGGCACGCAACGAGATCCGCCCCATCGTCAAGCTGCGCTCCACTGCGGACACCGGCTACACCTACGTGACCCGCAAGAACCGGCGCAACGACCAGGACCGGCTGGTGTTGCGCAAGTACGACCCGGTCGTCCGCCGCCACGTCGACTTCCGCGAGGAGCGCTGAGCATGGCCAAGCCCAACACCGCCACCGACCGTGCCTTCACGTTGGTGGTGTGCACTGGTTGTACTGCCGAACAAGGACTCTCGGTGCTGAACGAGCTGCGCGCCACGATTCGGCGCTGCCCGCACGGGGTGTTGGTCGCCGTCGGCTGCATGCTGGGCCCGCTCACCTGCGCGGCCCGCCCCGACGGCCCTGGTGTACTGGTGCTGTTGCAGCCCTGCTCGACTGAACGCTTGCCGGTGGGGTCGGCAACGTGGGTCGGTCCGATCAACGATCGGCACGACGCGGCCGACGTCGGCGACTGGGTGCAGCGCGGCGAGTGGAGCCTCGGTTCTCTGCCTCGGCATCTGAGCCAGGCGCTGAACCGGATGCGTGACGCAGGCAGCCGGAACTGACTACAGCGGGATGAACTTCTCGCTGTTGAGCTCCCGCCACAGCCGGTGGCAGGCAGCGCGCAGACGTCGGCGGGTCGGGCCCGCCGACATGTGGTCGATCAGGTCGAAGTCCGCGATGACGTAAGCCGTCCTTCGCGCGGTGCCACACCTCGGCCAGGCACAGCTCCAGCGCGGCCATGGTCGTCACCCGGGCGGGGGCGATGGCGTCGAGGGCGTCATCGGAGATGAACGCCGGACACGTGGTGTGGACGGTGTGGTCGACGGCGCGGACGTGAATCTCGAGCGCAAGGGGGGACAGCGCGGGGGCCTTGCCACGCTCCCGAAGCGTCTCGACCTCGGCGTAAACGGCGTTGTCACGCATGCCAAAATTATAGAGGTAACACGCGCGTAACACTGAATTTACGTCCCTTGGATTCTCCGGAGGTGTTTCGGTGGCAGGCCGCCGACCCGCTCTACTGCAATAGCGAGCCGATTCCGCCGGACGGTTCCGTCGCCGCCGGTAGGGTTCGCCTGAAATCTCACCGCCGAAGGCGGTTCGGCAATCAAAGCACCAGGAGGCGACATGTCGGGTCGGACGTTCTCGTTCGAGGTCAACCGGACCAGTCGTGCGCCTGCGGCGACGCTGTTCCGGCTCGAAACCGACGGCGCGCGCTGGGCGGACTGGGCCAGGCCCCTGATCGTGCAATCCAGTTGGGAGCAACAGGGCGATCCGGCTCCCGGCGGGATCGGAGCCGTCCGCAAGGTCGGGCTGTGGCCGGTTTTGATGCGGGAGAAGACCGTCGAATACGAGCAGGACCGCAGGCACGTCTACAAGCTGATCGCGCCGTCGACGCCCGCCAAGGACTATCAGGCCGAGGCGCTCTTCACGCCGAACACGTCGGGCGGTACCGATCTTCGCTGGCGTGGTTCGTTCACCGAGGGCGTGCCAGGCACGGGGCCGATCATGCGCGCCGTCCTACGGGGCGCGATCCAGCTCATCTCCTCACGGCTGATCAAGGCCGCTGAGCGCGAAACCCCCACGGGCCCAACGGGCTGACGAGCTGAAGCGCGTCGCTTCGCTAGTCGTCATCGGCCTGGCCACCGTCCTGGTCGTGGGCCCCGCTCTCGGCGTGGCGGCGACGTTCCTTCACCACGTGCCCTATGTCGGCCTGGCGACGGCGTTCGTCTCGCCGGTGATGTCGTGGGTGATCCTCGTCGCGCTGGCCGGGGGAGCGCTTGCGGGCTACCTCTGGTTCAGGCGTCGGGGGAGCTTCTCGGCCACGCTCGTCGTCCTGGCAGTGCTGACCGTGGCGGGCGGCTCGGTGGTGACCGCGCGCATGGCCGCCGCCGTCGAGAACGCGGGCGCCGACATCGACCTCGTCGAAACGTTCGAGGTCTGGTCGAAGCCGGCGGTGCAAGCGGACGTCGAGGCAACCTATGCGATATTCGACGGAGAACCGTTGCGGCTCAGCATCTACCGGCCGCCTGCCGCTGACTCCGCACCCGTGCTGGTCTTCATCCATGGTGGCGGCTTCGTCGCGGGCAGCCGGGATGTCCACAGCGCCGACTTCCGGTGGTTCGCCGATCGGGGCTGGCTCACGATCAGCGTCGACTACGCGTTGTCGTCGGCCGACCGGCACCTGTGGGACGTCGTGGATCAGCAGATCGGTTGTGCGCTGGCGTGGGTGACGACCAACGCGCCCAAGTACGGCGGCGACCCCACCCGGCTGTCGCTGAGCGGTGACTCCGCAGGCGGAAACCTCGCCATCGACACCGCGTACATGGCCGCGAACGGCACGCTGCGGTCGTCGTGCGGAGGGCCCCGACCCGTGGTCTCGGCGGTGTCGGCGCTGTATCCGGTGGTCGACCCGGCCGGCTTCTACGACAACGCCGACGCCGCGCTTGGCGCCGTCTCCCGAGACATGGTGGGTGCCTACACCGGCGGGTCGCCACGGGAGTTTCCGCAGCGGTATGCGGCCATCACCTCGACCACACACATCAGCCCGGCGGCGCCGCCGACGCTGATCCTGATGGGCGCGGCCGACCATCTCGTCCCGACCGACGGGACATACCGGTTCGCCGGCCAGGCGCAGGCGGCCGGAGTCGACGTCGAAGTGGTGGCCGTGCCGTACGCGGACCATGTGTTCGACGGGCGGTCGGGCAGCATCGGCCAACAGGCCTACCGACAACTGACCGCCAAGTGGCTGCGCGATCACGGCCAGGCGCCGTGACGACCGGTTTACTATCAGGCACATAGCGGCCGCTCGCAGCGCCGCTAGGAGGTCTGCGATGACGCGCCGGACGGACGGGAACCACCCCGCCGCGACGTCCGCTGCCGAGCCCTCGATCGGTCAAGCCGTCTGGCTCGCGGTCCTCGTCGTCGTCGCCGCGGTGGCCTTGCGCGGGTACGTTCCTGGCGTCGAGGAGCCGGCGCCCGAACGCAGCACCGAGAGCCCGGCGGCCACGGGTCTCGTCATCGGACTGCTCATCGCATCGATCGCGATCGTCGCGGTTGCGGTCATCAGCCGGTTGCGCAACCGGAGCGCCGGCGCGGCGGGCAGCCCCGGCGAGCCGGAATGGATCCGACGTGAACGGTCACGACCGACGTGGCGAATGCTGGTGTTTGCGTTCGGCCTAGTGGTCGCGTGGCTGCTGGCCGTCATGGTGCTCACCCGGCTCGGCGCGACCCTACCGGCGGGGCCGCCGGACGCACCGCTCCCTGGCTCCGTGCCGCCGGCCGCTCCCACTCCGGCGCCCGGAAACGCGGCGCCACCGCAGACCGCAGAACCGGCCGGGGGCTCGAACCTGTTCGGGTACTTCTACGGCGCCACCGTGGCCTTCCTGCTCATCCTCATTGCGGGCACGCTCGTCGCCGCCCGCAGGCAACGCCGCGCCGTGCCGGTCGCGCCGCCGGAAGAGGTGCGCCGCGACGGCGAGGTACCCGTCGTCGCATCCGAATCGCTCGCACGCGCTGCGGAAGTCGGGCTCGCCGAGGTCGGTGACCTCAGCCGCGAACCTCGCAAGGCGATCATCGCGTGCTACGCGGCGATGGAGGGCGAGCTGTCCCACGTTCCCGGCGCCATGCCCGAGGACTTCGACACCGCCTCCGAAGTGCTGGACCGGGCCGTGGCACACCACGCATTGGGACCGGACAGCGCGACGCAACTGGTGGATCTGTTCGACGAGGCGCGGTTCAGTTCGCACGTGATGACCGAGGCGCATCGCGACGCGGCGATGCGGGTGCTGCAGCGGGTCCTGGCCGAACTGCGCAGCGGCAGTGTGACCACCGATATGCGGAGCAGCGTGTGATCAAGTTCGTAGTCGCGGGCATCGGCGTGATCGTGGGCGTCGTGGCGCTCTCCTTGTCGCTGCCCGACCGCCGATTCATTCCGTGGGTGGTCGGCGCGGTGACGGCGGTCGCGCTGCTGACGGTGCGCTGGCTACTGGCACGTGACGTCCGGACCGCGGTCGACGACACCACGGCCCGCGATCCGGGCGAGACCCTGCGGCGCTGGCTGGCGCGCACCGAAAACCTGGTGCAGCGCGCGGAATCCAGCCGATCGGACTGGGACAAGCATCTGCGGCCCATGCTCGCGCGGCAGTTCGAACTCGCCTCCGGTCAACGAAAGGCCAAGGATCCGAAGGCATTCCATGCCACCGCGGTGATGGTCTTCGGCGCCGAGCTCTGGGCGTGGGTCGACCCGGACAACGTGGACCGATCGGGCGGCCTGGAGCCAGGACCCGGCCGGGCGGTGCTCAACGACGTGCTGGAGCGATTGGAGCGGATATGACCGAACATGCCGAGGCGGCCACGACGACCGCGGCCAACTGCGAAGCCGTGCTCGACGAGATTCAGCGCGTGGTGGTGGGTAGGCGCGCGGCGCTGACGCTCATCCTGACCGCCGTGCTGGCCCGCGGACACGTGCTCATCGAGGACCTGCCGGGGCTGGGCAAGACGCTCATCGCGCGGGCATTCGCCGCGGCGCTTGGCCTCGACTTCAAGCGGGTGCAGTTCACCCCCGACCTGCTGCCCGCCGACCTGCTCGGCTCGACCATCTACGACATGCAGTCGGGGCGGTTCGAGTTCCGTCCCGGGCCGATATTCACCAACCTGCTGCTGGCCGACGAAATCAACCGGACCCCACCCAAGACGCAGGCGGCGCTGCTGGAGGCGATGGCCGAGCGCCAGGTCAGCATCGACGGCGTCACGCACCGGCTGCAGCCACCGTTCGTCGTCCTGGCCACCGACAACCCGATCGAGTACGAGGGCACCTATCCCTTGCCCGAGGCCCAGCTCGACCGCTTCATGATCAGGCTGGAGCTGCGCTATCTGTCCGAGACCGAGGAGGTCTCGATGTTGCGTCGCCGCATCGAGCGTGGGTCACCCGAGCCGGAGATCGGTCAGGTAATCGATGTGCACGACCTGCTCGCCATGCGTGAATCGGTGGAGCAGGTGACGGTGCACGAGGACGTTCTGCGCTATGTGGTGTCACTGGCCGCCGCCAGCAGACAGCATCCACAGATCGCCGTCGGCGCCAGCCCGCGCGCCGAACTCGACATCGTCGCACTCGCCCGCGCCCGCGCGCTGCTGCTTGGCCGCGACTACGTCATCCCCGAGGACGTCAAGGCACTCGCGGTGCCCGCGATGGCCCACCGGATCACCCTGCGCCCCGAGATGTGGGTTCGGCAGGTGCGCAGCGTCGATGTGGTGGAAGATCTGCTGCGCCGCGTGCCGGTGCCGAGAACCCGCGGCGCGACGTGAACGACCTGCGTTCGACGGGTGTCGAATTACGTTGGCAGGCATCGCGATTGGCACTCGCGCTGACCACTTGCGCGGCCGTGGCACTGGCCTGCGCGGTGCTGGGTTCGGCGTGGCAGCTGGTCGCGTTCGCGGCGCCGCTACTCGGCGTCCTGGTGTCGATCCGGTGGCAACGCCCGGCGCCCGCCGTGCACGTGCACGCCGAACCGGGTCTGCTGCGCTGCTTCGAGGCCGAGCAGGTGCGGCTGGCGGTGTGGGCGACGGCCGACGACGGGTCGCCGGTGGAACTCACCGTCACGGCACCCGACGACATGGTGCTCGACATCACGACGGATCAGGCGGGCCGGCGCGAGATCGCGGCGTCGGCTGACCGTTGGGGCCGCTATCCCGTCGTCGTACGGCTGGAGGTGCTGGCGCGCGGCGGAATGCTCGTGGGCACGGCGACTTTGGCCGCGGCCGAGGTCTTCGTGTTCCCGATCGCGCCCGCGCAGGCGACCGCGCTGCCGCGCACCGAGCTACTCGACCGGCTCGGTACCCACCTCACCAGGCACATCGGTCGGGGCGTCGAGTACGGCAACATCCGCACCTACGTGCCCGGTGACCAACTGCGCACCGTCAACTGGCCGGTCAGCGCCCGCCGCGGCACCCTGCACGTGACCGAGCGACTGAGCGAGCGTGCCGCCGACGTGGTGGTGCTGGTCGACTCGTCCGACCAGCCGCGGGGTCCGGCGACGGAGGTGACCGAACGGACAGTGCGAGGTGCCGTCCAGGTCGTGCAGCACGCGTTGCGAAGCGGCGACCGCGCCGGCGTCGTGGTCCTTGGTGGCCGGCCCCGCTGGCTCGGCATCGACATCGGGCGCAGGCAGTTCTACCGGGTGCTCGACGCGGTGCTCGGCGCGGGTGACGGCTTCGAGGACACGACGGGAACGTTGGCGCCACGCGCGGCCGTACCGTCGGGGGCCATCGTGGTCGCCTTCTCGACGCTGCTGGACACCGACTTCGCGCTGGCCCTGATCGATCTGTGCCGACGCGGCCACCTCGTGGTGGCCGTCGACGTGCTGGGTGGCCCGCCCTTCGAGGTGGAGCAGGACCCGCTGATCGCCCGGATGTGGGCGTTGCAGCGCTCCTTCATGTACCGCGACATGGGCACGGTCGGCGTGGACGTGGTGTCGTGGCAGGACGACAGCCCTCTGGATCACGTGATGCATCTGGTGCCCGATCACCGCCGCCCCAAGTCGCGACGGAGATGACGTGCCGACCGCAGCGTTGACCGCCGGACGCGCCCTGTCCACCGCGTTCGGTCTGCTGATGGTCGCCGCGACCGCGATTGCGGCCGAGGGCCTTTCACTCGTCGCGGCGGCACTCGCGGTGGTCGCGGTGGTGCTCGGCATCCGGTTCGCCGGGGCCGCCACCCTGGCGGTGGTGATCAGCGTGGTGGTGGCCCTGCTCGCCGACGCGCCGCCGATGAGCACGGCGCTGGCCGGCCTTGCCGCCGCCGCGTATCTGGTCCTACGTCACTCGGCCAACGTCGAATCCGTGATCACGGCACCGACGGTCGTTGGTGCGCTGGGCTTTTCGGCTATCGGGTTGGGCGCGACGGCGATCCCGCTGAGCGTGCCGTGGTTGCCGCTGGCGGCGCCAGTCGCTGCACTGGTCATCTACGTGATCGTTGTTCAGCCGCTGCTGGCCGCGCGCCGGTGATCGACGCGGGTTCAGCTGAATACCGGCCCTCCGCCGCCGTTGCATTCTGGGTTCTGTGGCGGGCAGCTCGGACCCTGCTGCTGCGGTGGCACCTTCGACACGCTGATACTGGGCTTCGGCTTGGGAGTCGACGGCTCGGGCGGCGCTTCGGGCGGCGGTTCGATATTTGGCAGCGGCACCGTCTCCTCCTGGCTCGGTTCGGTGCGTTTGGTGGTCGGCTTTGGTCGGGTGGTGATCGGCACTTCGGTCGACGGCTCCGGTTCGGCTGTGGTCACCGGCTCTTGGGTGGGGCCGGGGCCGGGGTCGTAGGTGGTCGTGGGAGCGATGACGATGGCGGTGGTGGTCGTGACCACGGCGGGCGGCAGCATCGCCGGGGTGTCGCTCGGCGCCGGGCGCTGGGCGATCGACGGCGTGGTGGTGAGCGTGGTCGTCGAGGACGGGGTCAAGGGACCGGAATCGTCGACGGGACCCACGCGGAACGCCGCCGGTGTGGCGAGGACGGCCGCGCCGCCGACACCGAGCAGGACCAGGGCCGCGCCGACACCCGCGCGGCCCCGGCGACGCGTGGATGTGGACGTGGACTTTCCCGGTGCTGCGGCCGCACGGTTCTGGTCGAGCCCGTCACCGTCGAGATTGCGTGGTGGCCACCAGGATTCGTCGTCCTCGGGACCGGAAACCTTGGTCCCGTGCTCGGGCACGTCGACCACCGCACGGTCGAGGGTCTGCTCACGCAGCCAGGCCGGCGCGGGAATGACGACGGGGGTGGCGCCGAGCAGCGCCGCCGGGCTGACCATCCGGGCGCGGTCGTCCTCGCAGACCGCGCAGCCGTCGATGTGCCGGGCCACCCGTTTGCGGATCAGCGGGGTGAACTCGCCGTCCCACTGATCCAGGATGGCGGCCAGTTCGGGGCAGCGTCCGGGGTCGGCCTTGGCGCGTCGGCACAGCAGCAGCGCGCCCAGCGAACGCGCGATGGTGTCGCGCAGACGTTCCACCAGGGTGTTGGCGTTCTTGGGCGTGACGCCGAGCGCGTCCGCCAGTTCGGGGCCGTCGAGACCCTGGCGGTAGGCCAACTCGAGCACGACGCGGTCGCGGTCGCTCAACCCGCCGCTGGCATCCTTGATCAGGTCGGCCAGCTCGGTGCGTGCCGCGAGTGTGGCCATGTCCGCTTCGCCGCTGGGCATTTCGGGGAGTTCCTCACTGAGCTGTTCGCGCTTGCGGGCGCGGATCCGGGCCAGTGCCTCGGACCGGGCGATCGCGTACAACCAGGACCGCAGCCGGTCGGGTTCGCGAAGTTGGACCAATTTGGTTGCCGCGGTGACGAACACGTCCTGTACGCAGTCCGCGGCGGCCTCGCGGTCGCGCAGCATGCCGATGCAGAAGTCGTGCAGACGGTCGGCGTACCGGTCGTAGATCTCGGCGAACGCCAATCGGTCGCCCGCCGCGGCAGCGCGTGCGAGTGATGCGTCATCGAGACCGCTCGTCGACGACGTTGCGAAAGAAGTCATCGATCCACCCCCGGAGCAAATCTGACGTTTGCCAGGAGGATCATCATCGTCTTCGTCTCCATGCCGTGTAGTGGATTGGACAAGTGGCCGGGCGGGACGCAGCTGGATGCGTCCCGCCCGACCCATTCGGTGAGCTACCGCTGGCTTTGCGCCGGGGGTGGCGTGACCTTCGTGACGAGCCGGTAGTAGCCGTAGTCGGTGGCGGTGTAGGTGCCCAGCAGTTTGTGGCTGGCGTCGTACAGCTTGCAGATCTGGTCGCGGTCGAATCCGCGCTTCTGCGTGCTGTACACGCCGAGCACCGCTCCGGTGGCATACAGCTCCGGATGCTGTTCGCACGTCGGCTGGACGTTGTTCGCGGCGTTGGCAGGTGCGCTCATCGCGAGCGCGCCGACGGCGATGGCGCTGGCGCCGACCGCGGTGGCGACGAGCCGGTGGAAGGTGCTGATGTTGGCGTTCATGATGGTCTCCCTTTGTCTTGTCGCGGCCCGTGTGCCGCGTTCACAGGTACGAGCGACCGGCAGGCAGGAATCCCTCACATTTTTCAAAGAGATTCCGGACGTTTCCGTCGTGGCGGCATCCGCGCAGGTCACCGCCACCCTCAAGGACCCGCCGCCCGAGATCTCCGCTAAGCTCGCCCTCCGATGACAGGTGTCAAGTCCACGGGCTCGCAACCCGGTGCGGACGAACGAAGCTGGATCGCCCGCTTGCTGGACTTCGGGCGAGACGGTGACGTGTTCGTCGCACCCAACCCGGCCAGCGGCCCAAGCAAGAGGTTGTTCGGCGGTTTGATCGCCGCGCAGTCGCTGGCGGCCGCGGGTGCCACGGTCGAACCGGAGAAGCTGCCGCAATCGCTACACCTGTACTTCGTGCGCGGTGGCGAGTACGGCGTCGACGTCGAACTGCAGGTCGAGCGCACCCGCGACGGCCGCTCCTTCGACACCAGACGGGTGACCGCAATCCAGCACGGCAAGACCATCCTCGAGATGATCGCGTCCTTTCACCGTCCGGAGCCCGGCGCCGATTGGCACCCGCCGGTGGCGCCTGCCGTCGAGTTCGACGATTCCGTGCCCAAGATTGCGGGTCTTGAGTTCGCCGAGCGCTTCGACATCCGCACCACGGCCGGTGACGAGTCGGTGTTCGCGGTACCGCCGTTCTGGATCAGGACCAAGGACCTCATCGAGGACGATCCGCTGATCCGCGCCTGCACGCTCACCTACATGTCCGACTTCGGACCGGTGCCGGTCGCGCGGCCGCCCGGTACGTCACTGAACGCCGAGGGCGCGTACGCGGCCAGCCTCGATCACGCGGTGTGGTTTCACCGGCCCTTCCGACCCGACCAGTGGCACCGCTACGAGGTGCGGTCGCTGAACAACAGCGACGCCCGCGGCCTGGTGGTCGGGTCGCTCTACGACGGTTCCGGCGCATTGGTCGCGAGCACCAGTCAGGAAGCGTTGTGGCGGTTCTAACCGGACACGCCAAGCCGCCGGGGACGACGCCCGCGTGCGCGCCGTCCGGTCGGGCTGCCAGAGTAGAGGTGTGAGCACCCCGTACAACCCGGCGTCGGGTACGGCGCCGAGCTGCTACCGGCATCCCGGACGCGAGACCTATGTCAGCTGCAACCGTTGCCAGCGTTACGTGTGTCCGGAATGCATGCGGTCGGCCGCGGTCGGCCACCAGTGCGTCGACTGCGTGAACGAGGGCGCTCGCAGCATTCGGCAGCCGAAGACCGCGTTCGGCGGCAGGCTGACGACCCAGCCGGTGGTCACGTATGTGTTGATCGCGATCAACGTGGCGATGTTCGTCGTGCAGAAGGCGGCGCCCGAGTTCGAGAGGCAGTTCTTCCTCTGGCCGAACGGTGTCGCGCACTACGACCAGTTCTACCGGCTGCTGACGTCGGGCTTCCTGCATGCAGGCATCACGCACATCGCGTTCAACATGATTGCGCTGTACTTCACAGGGCCAGCTCTCGAGCGCGCCTTGGGGCACGCGCGCTTCCTCGCCCTCTACGTCCTGAGCCTCTTGGGCGGCTCCGTGCTCGTTTACCTCTTGACGCCCGTTGGAACGCCCACCTTGGGTGCCTCGGGTGCGATCTTCGGGCTCTTCGGGGCGTCGTTCGTGCTCGCGCGAAAGCTGCAGTTCGACATACGGGGCATCATCGGGCTCATCGTGATCAACCTCGTCATCACGTTCGTCGCCCCAGGCATCAGTTGGCAGGGACACATCGGCGGGCTGCTGACGGGCGCCGCGGTCGCGGGGGCCTTCGCGTACGCGCCGCGAGCGAATCGGACGTTGGTTCAGGCCGGGTGCTCGGTCGCGATGCTCGCGGTGTTCGCGGCCCTCGTGTGGTGGCGCACCGCCGCCATCGTCACGGGCGTCGGGTAACCGTCAGGGACTCGGCGGCGCTCCGCAGCGGTCCTTCAGGTCGACGAGCGGCTGCCGAATACCGACCATGTCACTCTTGACCTGCGGATTTGCGGCCATGTAGACCTTCATCTTCGCGGCCACCTGAGCACGCGACAGGCTGCCAAGACTCGAGACGTAGTTGTTCACGTCCGGATGGGAAAACAGGTAGGCCGACGTCGCCGCCGAGACGCCTGCCCGGACGCCTTCCAGATCGGCGGCGCTGCAGTTGGGCGGGTCTGCCGCCGGATCCTGGTCGGCCAGCGCTGACGGGATGCCGCCGAACAGGGCCGCGCCGAGCAGTCCGCCGGCGATGATCGTGCCGCTTGCCAGCAGCCGCGTGGTGCGTTCGGAGAATGACATTGACTAGCTCCTTGTCTGTGTGGTCCGAGTTTCATGTGTGTGGTCCGAGTTTGCCGTGGCGATCGGCGCCCGGCTGACGGCTCAAGGGGATTCACAGGTCATTGGGGTGGGGCTCACAGCCCACGATGGGCGGGCTCACATCCGGCTGTGGCAGGTGGTTCGCCGAACACCTTGATAACAAGGCGATTACGGGCGGCGTGGCCCGGCCCACGCCGATCCGGCCCGCTGCTAGCTTTCGGGTGATGCGACGTGTGAGAAGGGGTTGACCGGTGTTGATGACGGGCGTTCAGAGGAGTCGGCGCGCACGGGTGCGGCGGTTGACCACCGCCGTACTGGCGCTTCTGATGGTTCCGGGACTCGTCGGCATCGCCGGGCCCGTGCCTACCGCGGGGGCGTACTCGCGCGAAGGGCTGCCGGTCGAACAGCTGCACGTTCCTTCACCATCAATGGGCCGCGACATTCTCGTCGAGTTCCAGGGCGGCGGCCCGCATGCCGTCTACCTTCTCGATGGGTTGCGCGCGCAGGAGGACGCGAGCGGCTGGGACATCAACACGGCGGCCTTCGAGTGGTACTACCAGTCCGGCTTGTCGCTGGTGATGCCCGTCGGCGGACAGTCCAGCTTCTACACCGACTGGTACCGCCCAGCAGTGGGCAGCGCGGGCACCGTGACCTACAAGTGGGAGACGTTCCTGACGCAGGAACTGCCGGGCTGGCTGGCGGCGAACAAGGGCGTCGCGCCGACCGGCAACGCGGTGGTGGGCCTGTCGATGGCGGGCGGCGCTGCGTTGACGCTGGCGATCTGGCATCCCGCGGAGTTCATCTTCGCCGGCACGCTGTCCGGATTCCTGAACCCGTCACAAGGCTTGTGGCCCACCATGATCGGCTTCGCCATGAAGGACGCCGGCGGGTTCAACTCCACCGACATGTGGGGGACGACGAGCGACCCCGCCTGGCGCCGCAACGATCCGATGGTCAACATCGGAACCCTGGTGGCCAACAACACCGCCGTCTGGGTCTACTGCGGCAACGGCAGGTCATCGGACCTCGACGCGGGCGGTGACTTCGGCACCCTGTACAGCGCGCAGTTCCTCGAGAACATCACCATCAACACGAACAAGGACTTCCAGAAGCAGTACGTCGCAGCGGGCGGCCACAACGCGGTGTTCAACTTCCCGAACGACGGCACGCACAGCTGGGGCTACTGGGGTGCCCAGCTCCAGGCGATGAAGCCGGACCTGCAGCGGGTGCTTGGCGCCACGCCGCCGCCGCCGGCGTAGTCCGCGGAAGTCCCGACAACCGCAGGCCTGGGCGAAAGGTGGTCGCCGGCTGAGCCGTCGGGTTGCGCGGCGTCGACGGACGGTAAAGATGAGGGCATGGCCAGCGTCGACGTCTCCGTGTCCTCCGACCTCTCGCCCGAGCAGGCGTGGAAGTTGGCCTCGAACCTGCACCGGTTCGACGAGTGGCTGACCATCTTCGGCGGTTGGAAGGGCCCGGTGCCCGACGTCATCGAGAAGGGCACCACGGCATCGTCCCTGATCAAGGTCAAGGGGTTCCGCAACACCATCCACTGGGAAGTCACCCGCTATGACCCGCCAAAGCGGATCGAGATGCGCGGCAACGGCCGCGGCGGTGTCCGGATCGCCCTGGAGATGACGATCACGGACAACCGGCCAGGGTCGACGTTCCACCTGGTGGCCAAGCTCTCGGGGGCACTGCTCAATGGGCCGGTCGGGTCCATCGTCGCGAGAATCCTGCGCTCCGACGTCGAGCGGTCCGTGCGGAACCTGGCCGCGCTGGGCGCCGACGCCGTGGCCCCCGAGTCTTAGACCCGGCAGCTGATCTCCATGCTGTCGGTGTCCCTGGCCAGGAAGTTGACGCTCACGTACCCGTTGGCCGAATCCCGCACGTAGTCGAGGTACGGCTGGGTGTCGGGCATGTTGGTGTTGTCGGCGACGAGCAGGGTGCCCGGGGACAGCCTCGGTTCGAGCAGCTTGATCACCGGAAGATAGAACTCCTTCCACCCGTCGAGCAGGACGAAGTCGACCGAACCCTCTAGCGAGGCGAGGGTCTGCAGTGCGTCGCCCTCGAGCACGGTGATGACGTCGGAAAGGCCGGCCTCGGCGAAGTTGCGCGTGGCCGTCGCGATCTTGGCTGCGCTCAACTCCGTCGTGACGAGGCGACCGCTGCCGTTGTCCTTCACGGCCGACGCCAGGTGGATACCGGAAAGGCCCAGCGACATGCCGAACTCCACGACCGTCTGCGGACGCGTGGCCCGCACCAGTGCATAGAGCAGTCGGCCGGCCTCCGGCGTGACGGGCATGTAGATGTCGCTCAGCGCGTCGGCGCGCTCCTGCGCCGTGGCGTTCTCCAGGTCGGCGAACCGGCCGCCCCCGTTGCGCAATGTCGACATCTGCTCCTGGGACTCGGAGTACATCCGGTCCAGGGCCGAGGCGACTCTGGTGTCTGTCAGCGTGGTCATGGATACGACGCTACGCGGCGACGCTGCGCGCGTCCGGCGTCCCTTTTGCTCAGTTCTCGACGAAGACCACGTTGTCCGTCAGCGGGTTGCGCGGCACGCGCAACTCATTGCCGGGGAAGTCGGGGTCGGGGTAGCCGATGGCCAGACCGCACAGAATGCGCATCTCCTCGCCGATGCCCAGTTGCTCGCGAATCGTCTCGGGGTAGCCGGCGATCGACACCTGCACGCATGTCCCGAGGCCCCGTGCGGTCAGTCCGAGCAGCAGCGTCTGCAAGAACATCCCGACCCCGAGACCGTCCACGTAG
>Ga0193743_1001502_pt1 | contig 17346 bp, 15 predicted proteins | sample L2c2metaG_FD_143038 | JGI IMG/M metagenome (GOLD analysis project Ga0193743, IMG submission 143038) | Soil microbial communities from a riparian zone of the East river system, Colorado, United States - L2c2 | ecosystem: Environmental > Terrestrial > Soil > Riparian zone | place: USA: East River...
CTGTGGGCGTGCCAATGCCGTGATCAGCGCGCTCGAAGGCCTTACCGTCGAGCATCCCTATCGCGAGCCGCTGTGGGCCCAATTGATCATCGCCTACTACGTCGCCGAACGGCAATCCGATGCCCTTGACGCCTACCGCCGTTTGAAGATCGCGCTATCCAACGACCTGGGTATCGAGCCCGGACCGACGATCCGAGCTCTGCACGAGCGGGTCCTACGTCAAGAGGTGATGGACGTTAGTCGATCCGCACTCACCGCCGCCTCTGCCGCCGCGAGCACCCTCGATCGGCGGACCACGGCGACCGGGCGGCCCGCCGTGGCGCGTCTTCGTGCGCTGCTGGGACAGGTCTATCCCTTGATCGGGGCGGCCACTCGCGTCGGCCGGCTTGCGGACAATGACGTCGTGCTCGACGACGCCGAAGTCAGCCGCCACCACGCCGTGGTCAGCGACACGGGCACTACCTTCGTCATTACCGATCTGCGCTCCGCCAACGGCGTTTACGTACAAGACCGTCGAATCCGAGGCAGCGTCGCGCTCGCCGACGGCGACCGAATCCGCATCTGCCATCACGAGTTCGTCTTCGAGATCGAGCCCCGAGACTGATGCCAGCGAACACGGTTGATCACGCCGTCGGCCGCCAGAATCCCTGAAAACCCTGACCGGCGTTGGTCGTTCGGATCGGCGACAGCTTGACCGGATCGCCCGCCTCGGCTGGGTATCAATAACGGTACCCATCGTTGACCCTCCGCCTCGACTTCGTCAGAACGCCAGAAACTCCGGACATCCGCGGCAATCCGTCGTCGCCAAGTAGGTACTCGACGACGACGGATCTGCGCTAGCCGCATGGGCCGAGCTACTCCGAGCCGGCCAAAGTCGGGCTGACGATGATGCTGCCGATGATGCTGCGCGGAATATCGCCGTCGCCGAAGGCATCCTGTAGTGGCGATCGCGCCGGGCCTGTTGGACCTAGCTCGGGGCGAGGTGCGGGTGTCGTCGGCTGTGTGTTGCTGATGCGGGGAGGGGGAGGCACCTGATTCAGCTCGGTGCCCGGGGACACCAGCTCGGTACCCACTGGCTTGTCCTGGTCCCGGACCGTCGCACCCGCCGGGGCCTCACCCAGCGAGCGAGGGCCGATCGGCTGACTCGTCGATGGGCTCGCCGAACCCGCGGGGTCGACACCTTCGCCCGGGTCGGCAGCCGCGATGGCGGGAGCCCCCGCCATCAGCGCTCCGAATGCAAGCGCGGTCGCAGCCCACAGTGCCGCGCGTGTTGATACTCGATTGATCCTTGCGTTCGTCATGTGACTTTCCTTTTTCGTAGGGACGTTCGATGCCGTTCCTGTTCGTCGGGAACACCACTGACGATTCCGCAGCGACGGACCGATGGTCATCGGCCAATCGGCCCCACCCGGGGTGGAATCCGGAGTCCTCCAATCGGGGGAGGGCACTCGTCGTCGGGATCACGCCGTCGGCCGCCAGAAGCCCTGAAACCCCTGACCCGCATTGGTAGTCCGAATCGGCGAGAGTTTCACCGGATCACCCGCTTCGGCCGGTGATCAATAGGGGTGCAGATCGTGGACGCAGGCGACGGCGGTCCGCGGGCAGCGTACGGGTGCGATACGCCAGACATGTCTGACCAGCGGTGAAACAATATTGGCGTGGCTGAAACCGGAGATGGTGGCGGCGCACTGACAGCCGCTGATCTCTCCTGTGGGTCGTGTGGTGCGCAGTTGGGCGCGACAGCCAAGTTCTGCAGTCAATGCGGCGCGCCGGTCGCGCGCTCTGCACAGTCGGCGGAGTACAAGCAGGTCACGGTGCTGTTCGCCGACGTGGTGCACTCGATGGACATTGCCGCGGCAGTGGGTGCGGAACGGTTGCTCGAGATCATGACCGAATTGGTTGATCTTTCAGCGGCGTTGGTTGATCTTTCAGCGGCGGTGGTGCAGCGCTACGGAGGCACGGTCGACAAGTTCACCGGCGACGGGATCATGGCGGTCTTCGGCGCGCCCCTTGCGTTGGAGCACCACGCCGTTCGCGCGTGTTTGTCGGCGTTGGGTATTCAGGAGGAGGCGAAGCGGCTCGCGGTCGATGTTCATTGCCGCGACGGTGTGGAGTTGTTGCTGCGGGTGGGCCTGAACTCTGGTCAGGTCATCGCCGGTGAGATTGGTTCGGGTCCATTCGGCTACACCGCCATTGGTGAGCAGGTCGGCATGGCTCAGCGGATGGAATCGGTCGCCCCGCGCGGCGGAGTGATGCTCAGCGCATCCACCGCGCGACTGGTTGAGGGGAATGCAATTCTCGGTGCGCCTGAATTGGTTCGGATCAAAGGTGTTGATCAACCAGTGCCCGCTCGCCGCCTGATGGGCATGCGCCAGGATCGGATCATCAGGCGGGCTGAGTCGAATCTCGTCGGTCGACGGTGGGAGGTGAGCACGGTTGAAGCGTTGTTGGACCGTGCCATCGACGGCGATGGCGCTGTGGTCGGTGTGGTGGGGCCGCCCGGCATTGGGAAAAGCCGCCTGGTGCGTGAGCTTTCGGCCACGAGCTTTGCACGTGGCGTCGAGGTGTTCACGACCTTCTGTGAGTCCCACACCAGTCAGATTCCGTTCCACGTCGTCGCCCGTTTCTTGCGCGCGGCTACCGGAGTGGAAGGCCGCGGCGCGCAGACCGCTCGCGACCGATTGCGCGATCGGGTCTCTGATGCAGACCCGGAGGATCTGCTGCTACTTGCTGACTTGCTCGGCATTGCTGATCCCGACGCACCCTTGCCTCGGATCGACCCGGATGCGCGGCGGCGGCGATTGACCGCCCTGGTGAATGCCGCGTCGATGGCGCGGGAAAGCCCGGCGCTTTACATCATCGAGGATGTCCATTGGATCGATGAAGTTAGCGAGTCGATGCTGGCCGAGTTCCTCTCGGTGATCGCGCAGACACGCTCACTGGTGATCGTCACCTACCGCCCTGAATACGAGGGAGCACTTGCGCGGGTGCACGATGCTCAAACCCTAGCCCTGGCACCCTTGAGCGATACCGAAACTGCCGCACTGGTGTCGCAGCTGCTCGGTTCGGACTCCTCGGTGGCCGCCATGAGCCAGATGATCATCGAAAAGGCTGCTGGCACTCCATTTTTCGCTGAGGAGATGGTGCGCGAACTGGCCGAGCGCGGTGTGTTGCACGGAGAGGTCGGCGCATATCAGTCGACGGCTTCAGTTGCCGAGGTGACCGTGCCCGCGACCTTGCAGGCGATCATCGGTGCGCGCATCGACCGACTCGACCCGAAAGCCAAACGCACGCTGACGGCGGCGGCGGTGGTCGGCTCACGATTCGGCGTTGATCTGTTGATGGGGCTCGGGGTCGAACCGGAGGTCGCCGACCTCGTCGCGGCCCAACTGATCGATCAAGTCAGGTTCACGCGACAACCCGAGTATGTGTTCCACCATCCGCTGATTCGCGCGGTGGCCTATGAGTCACAGCTGAGATCCGATCGCGCCGAGATGCACCGGCGTGTGGCGGTCGCGCTCGAACAACGTGAACCGGACTCCGGCGATGAGAATGCCGCCTTGATCGCCGAACATCTCGAGGCCGCCGGCGATCTGCACGCCGCATACGACTGGCAGATGCGCGCCGCAATTTGGGCGAGAGGCCGCGACATCACCGCAGCACGACTCAGCTGGGAGCGGGCCCGAACGATCGCCGACGCATGGCCCACCGAGGATCCGAACCGCGCAGCCATGCGCATCGCCCCTCGTACCATGTTGTGCGCGACCGCCTATCGAGCGCGTGCGCACGACGCTGGCGCCCGCTTTGACGAATTGCGGCAGTTGTGCGTGGCCGCCGGAGACAAGCCGTCGCTGGCAATCGCCATGGCCGGGCTGGTGATGGATCACGCGTATCAGGGCCAGATTCGTCAGGCGTCGCGGCTGGCATCGGAAGCCATGGCCCTCATCGAGTCGCTCGCCGATGCGACCTTGACGGTGGGGCTGTCCTTCCCGGCGATCTACGCCAAGATTGAAAGCGGCGAGTATTCCGACGTGCTGCGGTGGTCACAGAGAATGGTCGACCTGTCCGGCGGTGATCCGTTCAAGGGCAACTTCATATTCGGGTCTCCGCTGGCGCTCGCCATCACGTCGCGGGCGATGGCCCGTTATTGCCTGGGTCGTCCCGACTGGCGGATCGACCTGCGCCACGGCCTGGCCATGGCCCACGACGCCGACCCGCTGACCTACGCCGCGGTCGTCGCCTGGGGCTACTTCCCGGGGATAGCGAATGGCGCGCTGTCTGCCGACGATCGGGCGTTGCGTGAGATCGAGGATGCGCTACGGATCGCCGAACGATCCGGCAATGACATGGCGTTGTCTTTCGCCCGGTTCGCTCTGGGCATCGCATTGGTGCACCGAGATTCGGTAGCGGCGCGTGACCGCGGAGAGGCGCTCCTGGCCGAGGTCAGCGACGTGTTCGAACAGCAGCGACACAACTTGGGCGATCGCCCGCTCTGCAACGTGTACCTGGCACGGGAAAGGGCTCGGCGTGGAGATCGCGACGAGGCGATACCCCTGATGTGCGCCGCCGTCGACGAGCTGGTCAAGGAGAGACAGCTGCTGGCGTGGGGCATTCCAACGACGGGTGTAGTGGTGGAGACACTGCTCGATCGTGCGGCTGAGGGTGACGTGGGCGAAGCCGAGGCCGCTATCGATCGGTTGGCCGCCGCGCATGCCGACGACGGGCTGGTGATACGCGACATCTGGCTACTGCGGCTCCGCGCACTGCTGGCCAGAGCGCGCGGAGACGAGGCCGCCTACCGAGACTATCGGGATCGCTACCGCGCGATGGCCACAGAGTTGGACTTCGAGGGGCATATGGAGCTGGCCGAAACGATGCCGTGACGGCGGTCACGCCGTCGGACGCCAGAAGCCCTGAAAACCCTGGCCCGCGTTGGTCGTTCGGATCGGCGACAGCTTAACCGGATCGCCCGGTTCGGATCGGCGACAGCTTAACCGGATCGCCCGCCTCGATCATCAGCCCGTTGCCGACGATCATCGCGACGTGGCCGTCCCACACGGCGAGGTCGCCCGGCCGCAGCGACCCACGGTCGACCCCGGCGCCGACGTCCTGTTCCTGCGCCAGCCGCGGAAGGTCGAGGCCAGCTTCGTGATAGGCCCACTGGGTCAGCCCGCTGCAGTCCAGCCCGACACCCGGCGTGGTGCCACCCCAGTCGTACGGCACCCCGAGTTGGGTCAGTGCATGCCGGACGGCGCTGGCCGCGACGGCGTTCGGTGCGGTGGCGGTGCTGCCGTCGGGCAGGGTCACCCCGACCCCGCTGCCGAACTCCTCCGGGTCGGCCAACTCCCTGGCGGGGACGGCCTCATCGACGTCGGACCAGCCGCCCTGGTCGGACGAGAACGGCGCGCCGGGCGGCGACCCGCCGCTGGAAGCCCCGATGCCCGAACTGCCGGTGCCCGAACTGCCGAGACCCGAACCGCCCGCCCAGTCCGGCATCGCGGCGGTGGGCGTGGTCGCCGCGGGCATCGTCGGCGCGGTCGGGCTTGCGGGTGCGCTCACCGCCGCGGCCTGGGCGTCCAACTCGGCGCGCAGTTCGTCGACCACCGCGACGGCCTCGTCGAGTGCCCGGCGCGCCTCGTCGATCAGCGCCTGCGCCGCGCCAGGCTCCTCCAGGTTGGCTTCGAGTGCCACAGCGCGCGCCTCGAACTCCTCGACGAGGGTGCGTAGCCGGGCCCGCGCCCTGGCGACCGCGTCGGCCGCCTTCGCCGTGCTCGTCCCCAGGTGGTCGGCGCGGATCGCCACTGCATCGACCGCGGTGACCGTGGCGTGGGTGAACTCGGCGGCGGCGTCGGCACCGGCGCCCGCCCACTGGCCGGCGGCGTCATTCCAGGCCCGTCGGCCGGCAAGGGACACGTCGTTCAGCGCGTCGCGCACGTCGGCGAGCACGGCGGCCGGGTCGCCGTCTCCCGACCAGCCCGGGCCGACCAGCGCCTGCACCTCGCGGATGGGTGCCGCCAGCGTCGAGACCAGGGAACTGGGCACCGTCACCCCCCGACGGCGGTGATCGACTGGCCGACGCGAAGCTCGGTGCCGCCGTACGCGGCGGCCGTGTCCTCGGCGGTGCGGCCTGCGGCGGCGACGCGTTCACCGAGGCGCGCCAGGACGCTCGACTCGCGGGCGATCGCCTCCGTCAGCGCGGCAAGGAACCGTGCGCCAACGGGACCGAACGCCTCCGCGCACGCCGGCCCCGCGGCGGACCGCAACGTGGCGGCGACGGCATCGAGGTCGGCGGCTTGACGGGACTGGGCGGCGCCGAGGGCGCGGATCACGGCGATGTCGGCGAGCACGACGTTATGACGCCCGCCGACACGTCCCGGTTCCACTAGGGTTCGAGCACATGGACGTTCGCGTTGTCGATCACCCGCTGGCCGCGGCCCGGCTGACCACCCTGCGCGACGAGCGCACCGACAACGCGGCGTTCCGGGCCGCGCTGTGCGACCTGACGCTGATGCTCGTCTACGAGGCCACCCGCGACGCCGCCAGCGAGCCCGTGCCGATCCGCACACCGATGGCCGACACCATCGGATCGCGGCTGGCCAACCCGCCGCTCCTGGTGCCGGTGCTGCGCGCGGGCCTCGGGATGGTCGACAAGGCGCACGTGCTGATCCCCGAGGCGAAGGTCGGGTTCGTCGGCGTCGCCCGCAACGAGGAAACCCATCAGCCCACGCCGTATCTGGAGTCGCTGCCGGACGATTTGAGTACGCAGCCGGTGATGGTGCTCGACCCGATGCTGGCCACGGGGGGCTCGATGGCGCACACCATCGGACTGCTGCACGCCCGCCGGGCCGCCGACATCACCGCAGTCTGCGTGGTCTGCGCGCCGGAAGGCATTGCTGCACTTGAGAAGGTGGCACCCGACCTACGGCTCTACACCGCGGCGATCGACGACGGGCTCAACGACATCGCCTACATCGTGCCGGGGCTGGGCGATGCCGGGGACCGTCAGTTCGGCCCGCGCTGAAGCAGGTCGAATTGCCGCAAGAATGCGTGCTCAGACGAGGTTAAGCTTTGTTCGTAAGAATGTCGTGCAGCCTTTGGAGTGCCGAATGCCGAAACTAGTGCGCGTTGATCCGGTTGCCGTTCAGCAGACGGGCGACACGGTCGACACGACGGCTGACGCGTTGCGTGCAAAGCATGCCGCGGCGCTCGAGAGCATCGGCGCGGCGCAATCGGGCTGGATCGGCGCCAGTCAAGCCGCGCTTACGACCCAGGTGGCGCGGTGGGAGGACGAGTCTGCAAGTCAGTACACGGAACTCGTCGGCCACGCGCACGACTTGCGCTCGGCGGCCTTTGAATATGCCAAGGCCGACGAAGACGGGCAAACTTGCATCGATGCAGCGGCCGAGGGCATCGATGCGATGGGTCTCTAGGTTGATTTGTGGCGTTGTCGTTGGAGGACGTCCAGCGTTGGGATCCTCAACAGATCGACGAGGTGGCGAGCGCCGCGGCTGAGAGGGCCCGTACCAGTAGGGACCAGGCGCGTGAACTCTCCAATCTCCCGGTGTTTACCGATTGGGATGGGGATGCGTCGATTGCGGCCCAGTCGGCACTGAGTCAGACCCGCACCAAACTGGAACTGTCGGCAGACGAGGCGTTCACGGTAGCGCTGGGAGCGCAGCGCGCTTGCGGCGACGTCACGATGATCAAAAACGAACTGAGCGGGGTCCTCGCCTATGCCGCTGAGCCACCCTCGGTCGAAATCGACACCGCAACAAGCGCGGTGACTCCGCCCGACACCAATGGGTGGGGAGGTGAGTCTGTGGGGGCGGTGACGGCCAAAGTCGTCGACCTTCAGGAGCGGATCGCCGCGATCCTCAGTCGCGCTGAGGAAGCCGATGCCGAACTAGCGCAGGTGCTGAATGCCGCCACGGGGGGACCGATGACGCCCGATCCGTCGTCGTCGGAGATCCCGTCCCGAGACAGCCTTGAACGCACGCGCGCTTCCGCTGAGGCGTTTGAACAGGTCTTTGGCCGGCCGCCGACCGGCCCAACTGACTGGGCCACGGCGGAGGCTTTGAACCCCAATAGTTACGATCCGCTCTTTCAGGGCAGGCCGCCCGAGATCCGGGTCGTCAAGATCAATCCCGTGCCTGGGCAGGGCGTCGTTCGGGCTTCGCAGTTTATCGAGCAGCGCGATGTCACGAGCTGGCCTCCGCCCGCGCGGGACTTTGGGAACAACCGGCTCGCCAACCCCAATTTCGATCCCGAGAACTCAAAGGTCACCACATACATCGACTACGAGAACGGCATCGTCGTCATGCGGCAGAACCCGTCGGTCGAACTCACCGATCAGGGTGGACCCGGTGAGGTGAGAGTCGGTGTCCCTGAGGCGATGGTGTCACAGACCGCGGACGGAGCGGTCCGCATCCAGTACGACGCCGGGAATCCTTTCGTCCCTGACATTCTCGCCCATCCGCCGAGCCCCATGGATGGGCAGGCGCCAACCGTAAACGGCGACCTCGTCTTCACCCCCACGGGCGGAGGCGTCCGCGTCGACGGGACGCGCACCGATTACCCCTCCCTTGAGGTGTATCAGGACATGCCTACCGGTTCCACCCGCACCGTGCTGATCGACGCGGCGGAATCGGGTAGCTCTTTGGGGCCGGCCATGAACCTTCCGTTCCATCACGACGTCGGCCGCGGCGGAAGTGCGTTCGAGCCCTTCAACTCCGGTGGCGGATGGAATCCGCAGTACGATGTGCCCATACCGTTGGCGCCGACCGAGCTCGGCCCGGTGTCCAAAGTTCCCTCAATCCCGGCGCCGCCGGGGTCCCCTGGCACAAATCATTTCTGAGGTGTGAGCTCAAGTGCCGAGCTGACAATCTGGTGTCATCAGGCGAGCGGTTAGACTTGCGGTCCACGAAATTTCGTTGTGACCGGAGAATCCTGGGGGACGTAAACCTTGCAATCCGAAGTCGATTCCCCGTCGACGCGGGTGAGTCGTTATGGCAAGGCCAGTTTCGTGGCAGTCGTGGCCAACGTCGCGGTGCTGAACCTCCCACTGTGGTTCTTCGCCATTTGGGCGTGGTGGGGTTTCCTATACCTGGTTCCGTTCTTCGTCGTCGACGTGTTGGCGTCGGTACTGCTGACATTCCGTCCGGGTGCGGCTGGCCAAATTGGTCGCGGAATGCTGATCGGATGCGTGTCGGTGCTCATGTCGGTGGCGGTCCTGGCCTGCGCGCTCGCTCTGCACCGTTTCCTTGACCCACACTGAACGCTGGGGGAGACAAAGTAAATGGACGTGCCATCGCGTCGGCGGCTAACTGACCTCGACACCCGGGCGTGGTGCGCGGCCACCTGGACGACAGCGCTCGTCGCGCCGCTGTTCGCGGGACTCGCATTGGGATTGCTCTGGTTGTCCAGCCGATGGCCGTCCATCACGTCGCGTGAGCCGTTGTGGTTCTTCGCCAGTGCCGCTGTCGTCGGGCTTGTCGCGCTCCCCGGCGTCCTGCTGCTGTGGCGATCACCCTCCCCACGGCTCACCGGAATGGCGCTGGGCACTGCGGCGGCAGCGGCGATCGTGTTCGTCGGGGTAGCTCTGATCGGGCTGTTGTACGCGAGCTGAGCCCGGTCACCAGCGTGCAGCGCGCAATAGTTCGTCCTGCACTGCGAACGCCCGGATCCGGGCGGCGTCCAGGTCCGCTTCCGGTGCGCACCGAACTTCGAAGTAGGACTTCACCTTCGGCTCGGTACCCGACGGCCTGACGACTACCCGAATGGACGTGTCGGCGTCGCCGCCAGACAGGATGACGGCGTCGGTGCGGGACTGCCCGCGGCGAACCGACAGGTCGTCGACCGTGACGTCGAAGCCGGCCAGCCGGGCGGGCGGCGCGGCGCGCAGCCGCGGCATCACCGTCGCGTCGGCCGGCACGGACACCGCGGCCGTCGCGTGCACGCCGTGCGCGCTGGCCAGTCCGTCGAGCGCATCGAGCAGCGTGCGGCCGTCACGCCGCAGGGCGACGACGAGGTCACACACCAGCACGGCGGCGGTGATGCCGTCCTTGTCGCGCACCGCGGCCGGATCGACGCAGTGCCCGATCGCCTCCTCGTAGGCGTAGACCAGCGTGGTGCCCGGCAACCCGGCATCCGCGCGCGCCAGCCACTTGAAGCCAGTCAGGGTCTCGACGTGCCGGGCGCCGTGGCTCGCGGCGATCGCTGCCAGCATGCGTGAGGACACCACCGTGCTGGCGACCATCACGTCGCCCGGTTCGGTCTGCGACAGCACGTAATCGCCCAGCAGCCAACCGGTTTCGTCGCCGGAGAGCATGCGCCAGCCGGTCGGCGTTGGTACTGCCACCGCGCACCGGTCGGCGTCGGGGTCGAGCGCAATCGCGACGTCGGCGTCGACCTCGGCGGCCAGGGCGAGCAGTAGATCGGTTGCGCCGGGCTCCTCGGGGTTGGGGAATGCGACGGTGGGGAAGTCGGGATCGGGCGCGAACTGCTCGGCGACGGTGTGAACGTCGGTGATGCCCGCCTCGCTCAGGACGTGCAGCGCGACTTCGCCGCCGACGCCGTGCATCGGTGTGAGCGCCACCCGCAGGTCACCCGTCGTCCGGCGCACCGTGGCGGCACGCCGGACGTAGTCGTGCAGGAGGTCGGTGTCCACCGGTGACACCTCCGACCGGGCGATGTCGGTGGGCGCGGCGGCCATGGCCGATTCGATGTCCCGGTCGGTCGGGGGGACGATCTGCAGGCCGCCGTCGAGGTAGACCTTGTAGCCGTTGTCGGCAGGCGGGTTGTGCGACGCCGTGATCTGCACCCCCGCCGCCGCGGTTGTGCGACGCCGTGATCTGCACCCCCGCCGCCGCGCGCAGGTGCCGCACCGCGAACGCCACCACTGGCGTCGGCGCCGGATCGGGTAACAGCACGACGGAGAAGCCTTCTGCGGCAAGCACTTCGGCGGTGGCCAGGGCGAAGTCATCGGACTGGTGGCGGGCGTCGCGGCCGACCACGACGGTCGAGCCGCCCAGGCAACGGTCCTTGAGCACCTTGGCCAGTGCCCAGCTCGCCCTGGTCACGGTCTCGACGTTCATGCCGCCGGGGCCGTCGCGCATCGGGCCTCGCAGCCCCGCAGTGCCGAAGGTCAGGGGCGGCAGGGAGGGGCGGGTCATGCCGTCATTTTGCTAGCCGGGTGTCGGCGTCGGCGACCTTTCGGAGCACGGGTGCGACGAGCATCAACAGGTCGAACTCCAAATCGCTCAACGTTTCCCGCATCGCCGCGCCCAGCCATGCATCGCGGTCGGCCCGGTCCCTGTCCAGCAGGGCCGATCCGTCGGACGTGACGTCGATCAGCTGGCGGCGGCGGTCGTCGCGGTCGGGGCGACGCGACAGCAGCCCCCGCGCCTCCAACACGTTGATGCTGTCGGTGAGGGACTGCACCCGCACCTGCAGGCGGTTGGCCAGTTCGGCGGGGGTGATGACGCCGGCGCGGCTGGACTCGCCCAGCACCTCGAACTGGCTAAGTGTCAGGCCATTGTCGGGTCGGTGGCGGCGCATCTGGCGGGCGAGGGCCATCATGGACTCACGGAGCTCGGTGGCACGTGTGGTGCTGACATCCAGACTCATCACCAAGTTATACCTTGGTATTAGCGTGACGGACATCAGTTTGAGATCTTGTTTTAGCAAGGGCATACTTGTCTTTATGCTGCGATGGGTTCTCTTGGTGGTGATCACGGTCGCCGTCACCGTGCCGCTGACCATCGTCGGCGTGCCCTCGGCGGCGCTGTTCGCGGGGCTGCTCGTCGGCATGGCGCTCGCCTTGCTGTCGTTCGCCCCGGACCGCGTCCCCCGCAAGGCCGGCGTTGCCGCGCAGGGCGTGCTGGGCGTCTACATCGGCACGATGGTGCACCGCGACGCGCTGACGGCGCTGGGCTCGGACTGGCCGATCGTGCTCGGGGTCGCCGTTGCCACGCTGGTGCTCAGCATCATCGCCGGCGCGCTGCTCGGTCTGCACCGCGACGTCAGCCCGCTCACCGGAGCGCTCGCGTTGGTCGCGGGCGGCGCGTCCGGCCTGGTCGCGATCGCCCGTGAACTCGGCGGTGACGACCGCGTGGTCGCCGTCGTGCAGTACCTGCGAGTCGGGCTGATCACCGCGTCGATGCCGGTCGTGGTCACCCTCGTCTTCCACGCCGAGAAGACCGGACACCTCGCCGCACCCATCCAAACCAATTCGGCGCCTTGGTATCTCAGTGTTGGGATGATCATCGTCATCGTGCTCGTCGGCGCAACGGTCGGCCGGCTCATCCGACTACCTGGCGCTGGGTTGCTGGGGCCGATGACACTGACCATCGGGTTGCAGCTCACCGGGCTGTCGTTCGGGCTGTCGGTGCCACTCGCGCTGGTGCAGGTCGGCTACGCCGTGATCGGTTGGCAGGCCGGTGTCGCGTTCACCCGGAAGGCCATCCGCGCAATCGGGCGAGCACTGCCCGCCGCGCTCGGGCTGATCGTCTTCCTCAACGTCGCCTGCGCCGGACTGGGCGTGCTGTTGGCCCACATGACCGGGATCAGCCCGCTCGAGGGTTACCTGGCCACCAGTCCCGGCGGCGTCTACGCGGTGCTGGCCACGGCCGTCGAGACCGGATCCAACGTCACGTTCATCATTGCCGCGCAGGAGACCGGTTCCAACGTCACGTTCATCATTGCCGCGCAGGTGGTGCGGGTGCTGCTCATGCTGTTCGCCGCGCCGCTGATGGCGCGCGGTTTCGTCGCGTTGACCAAGCGGTTCGCCTACAGGCGGGCCAGCACGTCGGCCAGCAGGGAACCCATCCCCGTCGCCGAATGACGCCCGGTCTCCAGCACCTCGGCGTGGCTGAGCGGCTGCCCCGTCATTCCGGCGGCCAGGTTCGTCACCAGCGAGACGCCCAGCACCTCCGCCCCGGCGGCCCGCGCCGCGATCGTCTCGTGCACCGTCGACATGCCGACCAGGTCGGCGCCCAGCGTGCGCAGCATCCGGATCTCGGCGGGCGTCTCGTAGTGCGGCCCTGGCAGTCCGGCGTAGACGCCCTCGGTCAAGGTCGGATCGACGTCGCGGGCCAGCGCGCGCAGCCGCGGCGCGTACGCGTCGACCAGGTCGACGAACTGCGCGCCGACCAGCGGCGAGCGCGCGGTCAGGTTGAGGTGGTCGCTGATCAGCACCGGCTGGCCCACCGTGAAGTCCTCCCGCAGCCCACCCGCGGCGTTGGTCAGCACGACCGTGCGGGCGCCCGCGCGGGCGCCCGCGGCGCAGGCCGTGCGGACGGGATGCACGACGTGGCGCAGGTCGTGGCCCTCGTAGGCGTGGATGCGGCCGAGCAAAACCAGCACCCGCCGGTCGCCGATCCGCAGCGCCAGCACCCGTCCGCCGTGCCCCGCCGCGGTGGGCGGGGTGAACCCGGGCAGGTCGGCCATTGCGACGACGGCGGACGGCTCACCGAGTTCTGCGGCGGCGGGCGCCCATCCCGAGCCGAGGACCACGGCGATGTCGAAGGAGTCCACGCCGGTGCGTGCCAGGAGTTCGGCGGCGGCCGCGTCGGCAGTGGCCTGCGGATCGGTGGGCACAGTGGTCACGAGGAGGAAGCGTAACGGGCGGCGATGAGCGCCGGCGCGAAGAGCAGATCGGCGGTGAGATACTGCGAGGATGCCCACCGCCACCGCGTCGACGACCGTCGAGGACGTAGTCCAGCGACGTCGTGGCGACTTGATCGAGTTGTCGCACTCGATCCACGCCGAGCCCGAGCTCGCCTTCGCCGAACACCGCAGCTGCGCCAAGACGCAGGCCCTGGTCGCCGACCGTGGCTTCGAGATCATCGCCGCGCCCGGCGGGTTGGACACCGCGTTCCGCGCCGCCTACGGCAGCGGGTCGCTGGTCGTCGGCATCTGCGCCGAGTACGACGCACTGCCCGAGATCGGCCATGCCTGCGGACACAACATCATTGCGGCGTCCGCGGTCGGGGCGGCGCTGGCGCTGGCCGAGGTCGCCGACGAGCTGGACCTGACGGTGGTGCTGCTCGGCACGCCCGCAGAGGAGGCCGGTGGGGGCAAGGCGCTGATGCTCGCGGCGGGCACGTTCGACGACATCGCCGCGACGGTGATGCTGCACGCCGGGCCGCTCGACATCGCCCGCGCGCGGTCGTTGGCGTTGTCGCAGGTCGCGGTGGGTTACCTGGGCCGAGAGGCGCACGCCGCGGTCGCGCCGTATCTGGGCCTGAACGCCGCCGACGCGATCACCGTCGCCCAGGTGGCGATCGGGCTGCTACGGCAGCAGTTGGCTCCCGGGCAGATGGTGCACGGCATCGTCACCGACGGCGGACAGGCGACGAACGTCATCCCGGCACACGCCGAGATGGAGTACACGATGCGCGCCAACGACGCCTGGTCGCTGCGCGAGCTCGAGGGCAGGATGTCGGACTGCTTCCTGGCGGGCGCGGTGGCGACTGGCTGTGACTACCAGGTCTCCGAGACCGAACCCTCCTACCTCGAGCTGACACCCGACCAGTGGCTGGCAGACGTCTTCCGCGCCGAGATGGTGCGGCTGGGCCGGACTCCGGTCGCCGTGGAGGTCGAGGCCGCGCTGCCGCTGGGCAGCACCGACATGGGCAACGTCACGCAGGTGATGCCGGGCATCCACCCGATCGTGGGCATCGACGCCAACGGCGCGTCGATCCACCAGCCCGCATTCGCCGCGGCCGCGGCGGGACCGAGTGCCGACAAGGCCGTCGTCGAGGGGGCCGTCATGCTGGCACGCACGGTCGTCGCCCTGGCCGCGCACGGTCGTCGCCCTGGCCGAGACGCCCACCGAGCGGGACCGGGTACAGCGACTTCAGGCGGCGCGATGAGCCTGCAGGAGTACACCGAGGCGTGGTTGGCCGCGCACTACGACGACCTGGTGGCGTGGCGGCGACACATCCACCAGAATCCCGAGTTGGGCCGCCAGGAGTTCGCGACCACGCAGTTCGTCGCGTCGCGCTTGGCCGACTCCGGGCTGAACCCGAAGGTGCTGCCCGGCGGCACCGGGCTGACGTGCGACTTCGGCCCCGAGCATGGACCGCGGGTGGCGCTGCGCGCCGACATGGACGCGCTGCCGATGGCCGAGCGGACCGGCGCGCCGTACGCGTCGCTGATGCCCGGCGTCACGCACGCCTGCGGCCACGACGGGCACACGTCGGTGCTGCTGGGGGCGGCGCTGGCGCTGGCCTCGGTGCCCGAGCTGCCGGTCGGCGTGCGGCTGATCTTCCAGCCCGCCGAGGAGCTGATGCCCGGTGGCGCCATCGACGCCATCGCGGCGGGTGCCCTGAACGGCGTGTCGCGGATCTTCGCGCTGCACTGCGATCCGCGGCTCGAGGTCGGCAAGGTGGCGGTGACCGCGGGTCCTATCACATCTGCGGCCGATCAGGTCGAGATCACGCTGCACTCGCCGGGCGGGCACACCTCGCGGCCGCACCTGACCGGTGACCTGGTCTACGCGCTTGGCGCCCTGATCACCGGTGTCCCCGGCGTGCTGTCGCGGCGGGTCGACCCGCGGGACAGCACGATCATGGTGTGGGGCGCGGTGAACGCCGGGGTGGCCGCCAACGCCATCCCGCAGTCCGGCGCGCTGGCAGGCACCATCCGCACGGCCAGCCGCGAGGCCTGGGTAGCGATGGAATTGCTTGTCCGCGAAATCGTTTCGTCGTTGATGGCGCCGTTGAACGTCGAGTACAGCATGCAATACCGACGCGGCGTGCCGCCGGTGGTCAACGAGGCGGTTTCGACGCGCATCCTCACCCACGCCATCGAGGCAGTCGGGCCCGACGTGCTGACCGACACCCGTCAGTCGGGTGGCGGCGAGGACTTCTCCTGGTATCTGGAGGACGTGCCCGGCGCCATGGCCCGCCTCGGCGTGTGGTCGGGCCGCGGGCCGCAGCTGGATCTGCACCAGCCGACGTTCGACCTCGACGAGCGGGCCCTGGCCGTCGGCGTGCGGGTGATGACCAACATCGTGGAACAGTCCGCGCTCCTGTAGCTCCCCTCCCCTTCTTTCTTGCGCGAGCGTGCGTGTCTGTTGCGCGACACGCCGCGAAACACCGGCATTTCACGCACCTTCGGCCCGGCGCGACAGTGCACAGTCCGCGATTGATCCACAGATGTCGATTCGCACCTACCGCGCGTCGATGGCGGAGCCCGACGATCGCCGTCATGAACTTCGATCTCGAACGCCTCCTGGACCACCAGGGCGGCGTCGCCACCAGCGGACAAATCCTCGACCGCGTCACCCGGTACGCCTTCGAGCGAATGATCGACGACGGCCGCCTCGAACGGCTCTGGCAGGGCATCTACTGCCGAGGAGCGCCGACCGATGCCCTACGCGTGCGCGGCGTCGACTTGTCTTGCGGCAGAACGGTTGCCGTGTGTCTGTCCACTGCGGCGGCCCTGTATGGCTTCGACACCGAGGACGACGTCGCGCTTCACGTGATCAATCCGCCGCAACATCAATTGCGCTCCGCCGACGGGCTGGTGGTGCACCGTCGCGAAGGCGCACCGCTGACCATCGTCGACGGCCGGCCGGTGACCGCGCCGGCGTGGACGGCGGTCGAGGTTGCCCGCGGCTTGCGCCGGCCGCGGGCGTTGGCCACGTTGGACGCCGCACTGCGCAGTCGCACCTGTGACCGCACCGAACTCTGGCGGGCTGCATGCAGGCAGGCGGGTCGGCGGGGAATCGTCGCGGTCCGTGACCTCATCCCACTGGCCGACGGCCTGGCGGAGTCGCCGATGGAGAGCGAGTTGCGCCTAATCGTCCTGGATGCAGGTCTACCCACTCCGACGTTGCAGTACGAAGTCGTGGACGGCAACGGTGAGCTCAGGCGCCTCGACTTGGCGTGGCCGGAGCATCGGGTCGCCGCGGAGTACGACGGGGTGCCGTGGCACAGCGGAGCCGACGCCTTGCGTCGGGATCGGGTGCGTCACGCGGCATTGCAGGACGTCGGATGGGTGGCCATACCCGCCATGTTCGACGATGTCCGGTACCGGCCAGCCGACCTGATCGCGCGGATCAACCATCAAATGAGTCGCTCTCGCGCGGCGTGAGCGTGCGCATAATGCCCACTCTTTACGGCGTGTCGTGCAACAGACACGCACGCTCGCGCAAGGGCGGAGGCTACGTGCCAGGGCCGACGTTGCCCGCAGGGCGGGTACGCAGGTCGTGCACGTAATCCGATGGCGCACCGGCGATCTCGGCGGCTTCGGCCATCACGCCGAGGTAGCGCGCCGACGGCATGCCGCCCTCCCAGGCATCGAGGACGTACAGCCAGGCCAGCACCGGCTCCCTGCTGG
>Ga0193743_1001503_pt1 | contig 17344 bp, 16 predicted proteins | sample L2c2metaG_FD_143038 | JGI IMG/M metagenome (GOLD analysis project Ga0193743, IMG submission 143038) | Soil microbial communities from a riparian zone of the East river system, Colorado, United States - L2c2 | ecosystem: Environmental > Terrestrial > Soil > Riparian zone | place: USA: East River...
GACGACGCCTGCGAGCAGTTGATCGGTCTGCATCAAATTGCCGGCCTGCAGCACGAAGGCGCCGATGCCGTATTGAGCTCCGATCATTTCGGCGCTCACCACCAGCAGCAGCGCCACCGAGGCGGTGATGCGGAATCCCGCCAGGATCGAGGGCAGCGCACCGGGCCAGATCACCCGGCGCACGATGGCGTGAAACGGCACATTGAAACTCTGCGCCATCCGGATCAGGTTGCGCGGCACAGAATCGACGCCGCTGTAGACCGAGATCGCGGTGGAAAAGAACACGCCGAGCGCGATGGTGGCGATCTTCGGCTCTTCACCAATGCCAAGCCACAGGATCAAGAGCGGCAGCAGCGCGATTTTCGGAATCGGAAACAGCGCCGAGATGAAGGTGATGCCGACGCCGCGCGCCAGGCTTGAGAGGCCGATCGCGAAGCCGACGATGACGCCCGATATCGTCCCGAGAATCCACCCCGAGCCGATCCTCATGATCGAATACGACACATGATGCCAAAGCGCGCCGCTGATCGCGAGCTTGTAGATTGCGAGAGCAATCGCCGACGGCGCCGGCAGGAACAATGGATTGATCCAGCCGGCACTGCCGGCCAACTGCCAAAGCCCGATCACCAGCGCCAGCGCAATCCAGCCCGAATAGCGGCCCGCCTTCGGGGCAAATCCCGCGCCGCGAAACCCCACCGGCCGCGGCTCGGTCTCGAGATCGGTTTGCGGCAAACCCGGCGCAGCTTCAGGACGCTCAAGCATGCTGAACCTCGCGCTCGGCGTCGATCGCCTCTTCGCGGATCAGGGACCACAGCTCGCTCTGCAGCGCGAGCAACTGGCCACGGGCATTGATGTCGCCGCGTTCGCTGCGGGTCAAAGGAATGCTGACGACCTCGCGGATGCGGCCGGGCCGCCGCGACAGCACCACGATGCGGTCGGCAAGTCGAACGGCTTCCTCAAGATTATGCGTCACATAGACCGCGCCTATCGAACCATCGGCGAGCAAACCAATAAAGTCCTCCATCAGTAGTTCGCGGGTTTGCGAATCCAGCGCCGACAGCGGCTCATCCATCAGCAGGATCGCTGGCCGCACCGCCAGCGCCCGTGCAATGCCGACGCGCTGGCGCATGCCGCCGGACAATTGCTTGGGGTACGCACCGCGAAAATCCGAGAGGCTGGTACGGCGCAAGGCGTCATCGACGATCGCGCTGCGCTCGCTCATGGCTAGTCCGGCGTGCAACAGCGGAAACTCGACATTCTCCTCGACCGTGCACCATGGCAGCAGCGCAAAATCCTGAAATACGAACGTCAGCGGGTTGCGGCTATCGGATGGCGGAGCGCCGCGCAACGCCGCGCCTCCCACGCCCGGCTCCAGCAGGCCGCCCAATATCGATAGCAGCGTACTCTTGCCACAGCCGGAAGGGCCGACAATCGCGACCACCTCGCCTGATCGCACCGTGAACGACACGTCGTCGAGAACCTCGAGCGCGCCGAACCGGTGACTGATGTGGTCGGCGATCAGATCCATGTCGGCATCAATCCGGCTTCACATAATCTTTTGCGATGATCGCGTCGGCATTGAATCCCTTGTCGACGAATCCCTGCTCCTGCAGCCAGCTGATCTGGTTGCCGACATTCTTGACGTCGAGCTTGCCGTCGGGGTCGATATAGGCGCAGTTGCCGACCACCTGCTCGACCGGCAAGTTGGTATATTTCGCGATGATCTCCAACAGCGGTTTGGTCTTTTCGTTGATTGGCGCCTTGCCGCCGGCGACGGCGGTCAGAATCACATCGTGATACTCGCGGTCGGCTCGGACCAGCGCCGCCAAGAGCTTTGTCACCAGCGGCTTGTCGGTCAATGTTTTGGTCGAGGCGAACACCGCGCCGAGTTGCCACGGCGTCTCATCGCCGACCCAGCCCAATAGCTTCGCACCACCCGCATCCATCAGCGTCCGCGCGGTCGAGACCGGTAGCAAAGCGGCATCGACGGTTTCGCCTTTCAGCGCAGCTGCAGCATTCGACAGCGACTGCAGCGGCAGTACCTTCACATCGCTGAACTTGAAGCCGTATTTGTCGGCGAGCAGGCCGAGCGAATAGTGAAAGCTTGAGCCTACCTGCGTCATCGCGATGCGCTTGCCGGCGAGATCCTTCGGCGTCTTGAGACCGGCGGCATAGGCGTTATTGCTGGCGAAATAGCCGATCAAGGGATAGCCCGCCTTCTCGCGGCTCATGCCGCCGATCACTTTCAGCGTGCCCTTGCCCGCAAGATTATAGAGTCCCGCGGTGAACGCCGTGACTCCGAAATCGATATCGCCTGACGTGGTCGCGACCGCGATCGGCTGCGCGGCATCGAAGAATTTCAATTCGATATCGAGACCGGCGTCGTGGAAATAGCCCTTGTCCTGCGCGATAAACACCGGCGCCGACGACGACAACCTGAGCACGCCGACTTTCGCCTTTTGCGGTTCGTCGGCGCTTGCCTGCAGGGACACAGTCAGGGCCACCATCGTCAGCAGGCTCGCGAGTGCCAGCCGCATATATCCCGGCCGCGCCTTTCGGGCGCGAGTGAACTGCGTCATCCAGTTTCCTCCGTATTTATGGATCAAAGCACCACACTTCGTTTGAAACCGTCATTGCGAGCGCAGCGAAACAATCCATGGATACCACAGTCTGGATTGCTTCGTCGCTTCGCTCCTCGCAATGACGAAACAAAGCCATCCCGCGCTAGAGACCCGCAGGAATCAGTTGATCCTGCCCGAGAAAGGCCCCTTGTTGTTTCAATTGGTGTTGAAGTTTGTCCACCGCGATGTCACGCGGAATCGTGTTGCCGCCCAGCGCCAGCGCCGCGGCGGTGCCGGCCGCCTCGCCCATGACAAAACAAGCGCCTGAGACGCGTGCCGCCGACTGGCCGTCGTGGGTCATCGAGGCGCAGCGTCCGGCCACCAGCAGATTGTTGATGCCTTCAGGTGTCAGCATGCGATACGGCAATTCGTTGAAGCCGCGCGATTGCGGGATCGGCGGAAACTTGAAGATCACGTCGCCCGCGACATGGCATTCCATCGGCCAGCCGTTGACGCCGATGGTATCGTCGAACGAGGCGCAGCCGAGCACGTCTTCGCCGCTGAGCATATAGCCGCCGACGACGCGACGGGTTTCGCGGATACCAAGCTGCGGCGGCAGATCGACGATGTAGGATTTCTCGAAGCCCGGCACGGTGCGCAAGAAGTTAAAGGCGTTGACGGCCTGGCGGCGGCCCTCGATTTCGCCGCGGGTCAGATCGTCCGGCTCGAGGCCGTTGATCGCTGTGCCGTCCTCGCGCGCCAATTGCGTGAAATTCACCCGCCATTCGATTGCCGAGCGCTGCGGCCGCACGATCGCAGCCTTGCGCGGAAAATGATGGGTGCCAGCGGCTTCGGCCGCTTCCATCAGCGCCGGAATCGTCCGCCAGGCATCGCCGGCTTTCTCGGGATCGATGCCGTTGAGGCGGAACATCATCGAGGGGTAGAGCATGCTGCCGGCATTGTCGCCGACCTCGAAGCGCGCCCCGGCCCAGGCCGCTAGATCGCCGTCGCCGGAGCAATCGATGAAGATATCGGCAGCGATCGCCTGACGGCCGGCCTTGGTCTCGACCATCAGCGCGTTGATGCGCTTCTCGTCATGCATCACCACGCCGGCACCGAGCGCATGAAAGAGAATATCGACCTTGTGGCTGGCCAGCAGATCGTCGGCCGCGATCTTGTAGGCCGCAGTGTCATAGGCCTGCGCCAGAATTTTCCCGAGAATAAGATGCGGCGCATTGAGCCCGTCGAGCCGATCGATGCGCGCGAGCAGATCGGACGCAATGCCCTGCACCACGCGGTGCATCTCGCCATAAACGTTGGCGTGCAGCCCGCAGAAATTGGTCACGCCCGCAGCTGTCCCCATGCCGCCGAGGAACCCATAGCGCTCGATCAACAGCGTGCGTCGCCCCGCCCGTGCCGCAGCCACGGCAGCCGCGATGCCAGCGGGCCCGCCGCCAAGCACGGCGACTTCGTATTCGCCATAGAGCGGCACCCGGCGCGCAGGTTCTTCGATGGTTTTGAGCGGCAAATTTGGGGTTCCCGGATGGCTCGTGATGATCATGCCCCGGGTGAAGAATTTTAGCTATCGCGTCAAGGGGCTGGCAGAGTAACCAAGGATGGAGGACGGCGGACCGTAGACGCGAACAACAAGATCGATAGCGTTCAGCAAGCAGGCCGACACGCGAGCTTGATATTGCTCCCGTTCCGCGGAATTGAGAAGGTTAGGAAGGCAAAGGACTGACGATGTTGAATATCCTTGTTCCCGTTTTGCTCGGTCTCATGATCGGCGTTGCTCCCGCGCTGGCAGCGGTCGAGCAATGCCGGTTCATCCAGGCGAAGGCCGAGCGGGAAGCATGTTACGAGCGTCAGGCCCTTGCGCTGGCGGCAAAGCGCAAGCCCGAGCCCAGCGGCGACACACAGACGATGGAATCGCTGCAGCAGATGCGACGGGAAGACGACGAAGTCTACAAGAGCCTGCGCAGCATCTGCCGGGGTTGCTGAGTGGCGTCGCGAAAATTATGCCTTGCCGCCTCCCCAGTTCCCCGCACGTTTTTCGGCGAACGAGGCAAGGCCCTCTGAAGCTTCCGCGGTCTGGCGCTTGGCCGCATGCATCCGGACGAGGCGCGCATAGGCATCGTCTTCGACGCTCATTCCGCCAAAGGAGCTTTCCATCGCCAGCGCCTTGGTTTCGGCCAAAGCCTCCGGGCCGTTAGCCAGCAATTGCTCGACGACCTTGGCGCCGGCGGCTTCCAGATCGGTCAGCGGCACCACGTCGTGCACGAGACCAATGCGACGCGCATCGTGTGCGCCAAAACGCTCGCCGGTCAGCGCATAGCGGCGGACCTGGCGGACACCAATGGCGTCGCACAGTTGCGGGATGATGATCGCGGCCGTCAGTCCCCATCGGACTTCCGTGATCGAGAACACCGCATTGTCGGCCGCGATGACCACGTCGCACGCTGAAATGACACCGGTGCCGCCGCCGAAGCAGCCGCCCTGAACCAGCGCCACGGTCGGGATCGGCAGCCGGTTCAGCCGCTGCACAGCTTCGAATGTGGCCCGCGATACCGCCTCGTTCTCATCAGGCGATTGCGGCCGCACCGCATTGATCCACTTCAGGTCGGCGCCGGCCTGAAAGTGCTTGCCATTGCCTTTCAAGACCACGACGCGAAGCTCAGTCTTCTTGCCGAGTTCATCCATGGCCGACAGCACGCCATGAATGAGGCCGGCATCATAGGCATTGTTGACTTCCGGGCGGTTCAACGTGACCGTCGCGACCCCGCGTTCATCGAGGTTCCACAACACTGGATTGGCGGGCATTGACGATCCCTTTGTTCGTTATTTGCGATTGTTGGGTCGGCAATATGCCGGGACATCAGGCATTGATCTATCATTTTCCGCGCGACAGTGGAGACGATCGCATGACCCGTTGCGTTGCCGCGCAAGCTTGTGGAAACTGGGACGCCTCAACTGTCGCCCTCCCAACAGGACATCCCACCTATGCGCATATGCATCTTCGGCGCAGGCGCCGTCGGCAGCCACTTTGCGGTACGGCTCGCGCTGGCCGGACATGATGTGTCCTGCGTGATGCGCGGACCGCATCTCGAAGCCGTAAAGGCAAGAGGCTTGACGCTTCGTGTCGGGGACGCCGAGTTCTCGGCACAGGTCACGGCATCCGACGATCCGGCGGTGCTGGGTCCGCAGGACTTTGTCATCAGCACACTGAAAGCGACCGGGCTCAGCAGCCTTGCAACCGGTCTGCGACCGTTGCTGCGCGACGACACGGCAATCGTATTTGCCCAGAACGGCATTCCCTGGTGGTACGATATCGGCCTGCCCTCAAATCATCCGCCGCCGCCCGACCTCGCCTTTCTCGATCCCGGCGGCCGGTTACGATCAGCGGTTTCCCGCGAACGGATCATCGGCGGCGTGATCTTTTCATCCAACGAGATCGTCGCGCCCGGCGTCGTCGCGAACTTTTCTCCCGACCGCAACATGCTGCCGGTCGGCGAATGCGACGACCGCCCGACGGAGCGGATCGATCAGCTTCGCGCCGCACTCAACGAGGCTTCGATCGATTCGCCACCGGTCACCCGGATCAGGGAGACGATCTGGTCCAAGCTGCTCACCAACATGTCGATGTCGGTGCTGTGCCTATTGACCGGGCAGACCGCCAGGGCGGTCAGGGACGATCCGGCATTGCGCGATATCGTGCCGCGGCTGCTCGATGAGGCCAACAGCATTGGTCAAAGCTGTTACCCTGACGTCAAGCGCGCCAGCCGCACCGGACCAGCGCCCGAGCACAAGCCATCTATCCTGCAGGACTACGAACTCGGCCGGGCGATGGAGATCGACGTCCTCGTTCGCGCACCGGCCGCATTCGCGAGGGCCGCGGCACTGGATACGCCGATGCTCGACATGCTGGCGGGCCTCGCCATCCGGCAGGCGCGCGACAAAGGGCTGTACCGAGCTTAAGCGCACGCATGCTCGCGTCACCTCTCCCCTTGTGGGAGAGGGAGCTGCGCCGACATTGCCGCGACACCGAACCAATGCTTCAATCCAAATTCATAAAAAACCGGTGGCGAAGAATGGATAAACCCCGATCATCATAGAGTGAGATCTCAAGCATGCACGTCAAAGACAAAGTCTGTGTGGTTACGGGAGCAGCGAGCGGAATCGGCGAGGCTGTGGCGCGCGCCTATGCCGAGGCGGGCGCGCGCGGTGTGGTCGTCGCCGATCTCAAAAGTTCACGCGACCGGCTTGCCAGCGTCGCAGGCGACATCGACGGACTTGCCGTGACCGGGGACGTCGGACAGGAAGAAGATATCAAAGCGTTGATTGCCGCGGCCGAAGCCAAGTTCGGGCCGGTGGACGTTTTTTTCTCCAACGCGGGTCTTTCCCGCAAGGGACAAGAGAGCGCGTCCGATGCCGACTGGGACGTGAGCTGGCGGGTGCACGTCCTGAGCCACGTTTTCGCGGCGCGCGCGCTGGTGCCCGGCATGCTGGCGCGAGGATCGGGTTATTTACTGAATACCGCATCCGCGGCGGGCCTGCTGGCTTCGCTGAACTCCATGCCGTATGGCGTGACCAAACATGCCGCGGTGGCGCTGGCCGAACATCTCGCCATTCAATATGGCGACCGCGGCATCCGTGTTTCCGTTCTTTGCCCACAATCGGTGCAAACCGGCATGACGACGCCGGGCCCAAGTGCTGCGAGAGTCGATGGCGTTATGCTTCCTGCCGAAGTTGCCCGCATCGTCATCGAGGCGATGGAAGCCGAACGCTTCCTGATATTGTCGCACCCAACTGTACACGAATACATGCAGCGGAAAGCCTCCAGCGTTGATCGGTGGCTGACAGGAATGCGGCGGCTGCGCGACAAGATATATGGTGCTCAGCCCTCAGGCTGAGGTCGGCGCAAATGGCTCAAGCGTGCCCGCGTAGTTTTTTACACCAGGAAAAGCGTATGAGCCGCGCCTCGACGTTGTGAGTTTCAACCCCACCAAGGCTTCGGCCTGTTTCACCGCAGCCGCAACGCCATCAATCACCGGAACGCTGAACTTTTGCGAAAGTGCAGCTGCGAGATCGGCCATACCGGCGCAACCAAGCACGATGGCCTCGGCGCCCTTGTCCAGCGCGTGGGCGATCTCGGCATTGAGTTTCTCCGCCGCGCCGGAGCCGGGCTTTTCGAGATCGAGAACCGCGACGTTGCACGCTGTGACGAACGCCCTGTCTGCGAAACCGTAGCGGCGCACCAGCTCTTCAAGCGGCACGATCGAGCGAGGAAGTGTGGTAACAATCGCGATACGTTTGGCCAGTTGCCCCGCGGTCACCAGCGCGGCTTCGCAAATTCCAACCACCGGGAAGCGCGCGACGGATCGCGCGGCATCGAGCCCGGTATCATCGAAACATGCGATAATGCCAGCATCGGCATCGGGCGCCTTCAAAAGCGCTTGTATCAATCCTGGAACGGCAAAGGCTTCATCATAAAAGCCTTCGATCGAGGCCGGTCCCATTGACGAAGTCACGGCGACGATTTCGGTGCCGGGAGCTGCGACCGCACGCGCTGCGGCGCCAATGGTATCTGTCATCGACGCGGTCGTGTTCGGATTGACGACGAGTATTTTTGCCGCTGGCATAAGCATTAAATAGCACCCGGCGATCTATGCCGCTACCAAAACTTCGGAAATGGCAATCGAGGTGCCGCAAGGTGATTTTCATTACTCCGGAATTTCACGGCATGGTGCGGCGGTTCTAAGAACCTCGTCGCGCCGATGATTTACCGAATAGACAACCACTCCTCGCCGTTGAATACTGCCCGGCATGGACCCGAGAGAGGTCCGACTAATTCGGGAGGAACGACATGCGATCCAGAAACGCTGCGTTGGCACTGATCACGACATCCTTCATCGCTCTGGCAGGCTCCGCTTGTTACGCCGAGATCGCGGTTTCGGCCAATGACGGCAAGATGGTCATGGACGACGGCGTGGCGAAGGTCCGCAAGGAGCCGTTGCCGGACATGGTTTCGATCATCGATCTTTCAGGCGCGGCGCCGCGCATCATTGCGGAATTGCCGGCTCCCGCAAGCGTGGTCGGCCCGCCGTCGAGCGCCGCCGTCGCGCCCGATGAAAGTTTCGCATTGGTTACCGGCGCGATGAAAGTCGATCCTGCCGACCCAACCAAGGCGATACCCGATGACAAGCTGACGGTCATCGACCTGAAATCCTCGCCGCCGAAAATTCTGGCGACGCTACAAGCTGGCGCCGGCGCGGCCGGCGTTTCGATCAATCGCGCGGCGACGCTGGCGCTGGTGGCCAACCGCAGTGAGGGCACCGTTTCGGTGTTCACCATCAGCGGCAACGCGCTGACCCCGGCCGGCAAGATCGCGCTCGGCGATGCGAAGTCCGGCCCGAGCCATCCGATGTTTTCCCGCGATGGCGCAACGGCGCTGGTGACGCGGGACGGCGACAACCGCATCGCGGTTCTCTCGGTCGACGGAGCCAAGGTGGAGTACACCAAGCGCGACCTGTTCGCCGGGCTGCGCCCGTACCAGATCGACTCTACCGGCAACGGCGACGTGGCGCTGGTCGGCAGTGTCGGCATGGGCAGCGGCGACGCCGATTCCATCAGCCTGATCGATATGCGCGCCAAGCCGATCCGCGTCACGACCACGATCTCCGTAGGGCAAGCGGTGGAAGGCCTGAAGATGTCGCCGGATGGCGCTTACGTGGCGGTCAATGTGATCAACGGCTCGACCAAGCCCAAGGCCTCGCCCTTCTTCAACGATTATGGATTGCTGAAGATCTATCGGATCGCCGGCACCGACCTCACGCCGGTGACGGAAGCCAAAATCGGCCACTGGTGCCAGGGCATCGCGTGGTCGAAGGATTCCAAAACCGTGCTGGTGCAGTGCATGGTGGAGAACGAGATCTCAACGTTTGCATTCGACGGCAAGACGCTGACGAAAGGAGCGCCGATCGCGATGAAGGCCAGCCCGGCAGGCATCCGCACCGCCGAGCCGTAGGAGTTCATCGCGAGCAAGGCTTGCCACCAGAAGCGCGATATTGGATCGATGTCTGACAATTGATCTCGAGAAATCCCGGAAGCGATCTTCCGCTGATTCTAAACGGGACTGCAGGCGATATTCCGGATGAGAGACCCCGCTGTGTCGCAGTGATCTCTTTATCTATCGTTCACCGACCATGACAAAAGGGGGCAAGTTTCCTAACAAGCGCAATCAGCTTGATTTCAGCTTAAGAGCACACAGCAAAGACTGCTTAAAGAATCCATGAAGATCAGGTCGCCAAACACCCGCTTGGCCGCGGAGAAATCATCAGAAGAGATCGCCCGCAGGCTCAAGCTTGATAAGGGCCTTGGCTTCCTCGTGCGGCTGCTCGATACACGCGTGAACGTCCTCTACGAGCAATTGACCGCGCAGAACGACATTACACCGCGCCAATTCGGCGTACTGTTGACCCTTTACCAGCAGGGCACGCTAACTCTGACGGAACTTGCCAGGCACATCCGGATCGACCGAAGCACGCTGGGCGAAATGATCAATCGCATGGCCGAACGCTCGTTGGTCAGCAAGCGCAACAATGGCAACGATCGCCGGTCGGCAGAGGTCTTGCTGGCGCCCGCCGGCAAGGACGTGCTTCTCGCGATCGTTGCCGGCGCCGCGCAACTGCAAGGCGCCCTGCTCGCGCCGCTGCCGATCGAGGACCGGGCTCATTTCATGCGGTGCATGAAGCTTGTCGCGGAACCGGATCCGACCGCAGACGACACCTAACCCGCTGAACTGCCGCCCGGCAGACCTGCTGTTGGAGCTATATGTCTCCGTAGCATCACCCATGCCTTGCCTCGGCTTGTGTAGAATGATATTACGTATACGTAATAGTTTCGGTCAATGGTTCGGGCGCTAACGCGCGGATCGGGAGGGACGTTTGCGGCTGAGAGAGTACCTGAGCGTGCCGTATCTTCTGGAAGCGGAAACGGTCGAGGTTGCTCCCGGATCGTGGCTCCGACGCGTCGGCTATCCGGAACTGCCGGGCTGCACCGCCGAATCCGCTGTCGTGGAAGAGGCGCTTCATCTGCTCGAGCGGATGCGGATCGAGATGATTATCCGCATGGTCGGCGAAGGCCGATTTCCCCCGGTACCCCGCCCGCCCTTGCGAGTTTGCGATCCGGCATGGATCGCCAAACAGGCCGGCCTCCCCGATGAACTGGTTGCCCTTATCGATCGCGATGGAAGGAACCCCGATGCTCTCGCACCAAGACAATGAAACGCTGGTTCGTGTGGGTCCCGGCACGGCGATGGGATCGCTGTTCCGGCTGTTCTGGATTCCGTTTCTCTTCTCGAAGGATCTCGTGCCGGATGGCCAGCCGAAGCGCGTGATGCTGCTCGGCGAGGATCTGGTCGCGTTCCGCGATTCACAAGCGCGCGTGGGCCTGGTCGCCAACGCGTGCGCGCATCGCGGTGCGCCGATGATGTTCGGCCGCAACGAGGATTGCGGTCTGCGTTGCGTCTACCACGGCTGGAAATACGACGTGACCGGCGCCGTGACGGACATGCCGGCGGAGCCGCTGAAGAGCCGGTTCAAGGACAAGGTCAAGATCACCGCGTACCCGTGCAGGGAACGCAACGGCATCGTCTGGGCCTATATGGGGCCGGAAACGACCGACATACCGCCACTGCCGAACGTCGAATGGAATCTCGTCCCTGTGGAGAATGTGCAGGTCTCGATGCGGGTGCAGGAGTGCAACTGGCTGCAGGCACTGGAAGGCGAAATCGATTCCGCGCATGCACCGATTCTTCATGGTCGGATCGATTCCAAAGGAGCGATTAGCGAATGGCTCGCCAAACGCGACCTGCGACCAACCTTTGAATGTATCCGGCAGGATTTCGGCATGAGCATCGCGGCGAAGCGGCGTCTCGGCGGCGAGAGGCTCTATTGGCGCGTCAACCAGTTCATGATGCCGTTCTATTCGCTGGTGCCGCCGCAATCGAAATTTCCGGATTTGAGCGGTCACGCCTGGGTTCCGATCGACGACAATCACACGCTCTGCATCTTCTTTTCGTACCATCCGTCCGAACCGCTTCCGGCACGCACCCGCGAATTATTCGAGGAAGGCCACCAGGGCCGGGAAACCGGCCATCCGAGCCGGCACGCCTTCGTAAAGCGCGATGCCACCGTGCCTTATGCCGACTACTGGACCAAATTCACGCGCGAGACCGGATACGAATTCGACTATCAAAGTCAGGTCGACACCTGGTTTTCGGGCCTGCCTGGGCTTTGGATCCAGGACGGCGCGTGCCAGAGCGCGATACGCCCGATCTTCGACCGGACCAAGGAGCATCTGGGCTCCAGCGATACCGGTATCGCGATGACGCGACGGCTCCTGCTGGAGGCCGTCAGCGCCTACCGGGACCGCGGCATCAAGCCGAGCGGCGTGACCAACCCCGATACCTTCATGGTGCGTGCGGTGTCGCTCACTCTGCCGGAAACCACCTCATGGGTCGATTTCGGCCGTCCGCACATGGCGGCGAAGCTCGGCGCCGATTTCGGCTATGCGCTGTAGTGCACGTTCAGCAAGCGAAAGCGCACGATGACCGAGGAAGCTCTGACCGCGGATGATGGCTTTGACATTCGTCTGCATCGCAGCGGGCGCACCATTACCGTGCCGCCGGGCGAGACCATTCTGGACATGTTGCTCGACGCCGGTGTCAATGTTTCCTTCTCCTGCACCGAAGGCGTTTGCGGCACCTGCGAAACCAAAGTGATCGACGGAATTCCCGACCATCACGACACTTTCCTCACCGACGAGGAAAAGGCTGACAACAGCAAGGTCATGATCTGCTGCTCTCGTTCGAAATCGCCAGTGTTGACGCTCGATCTTTAGATCAAGGTCCGTTTCACAACAGCGGTCGCGCCGCAAAAAGCGGTCCATCGCTGTAGTTTAGGACCACGATCTCGACCACCGTGTCGAGCTTCGGTTCGATATCAGCCAACACCCGGGTCGCGATCCTTAAGCCCTCGTCCAGATCGACGATGCCGACCCGATACGGGACTTCGTTCTGAAACACTGCCGGCGCCGCATGCACCACGGTCTGCGAATAGAGCTTGCCGCGGCCGGAGAGCGGCACCCACACGATTCGCTTCGACCAGCAATGCGGGCAAAACGGTTTTGGAGGAAACGTCAGGCGTTCGCAGTCGTCACATCGCGTCGTCTCAAAATCTCCGACGGCGAGACCTTGCCAGAACCGTTGGGTGAATTCCGTCTTGCGCGGTGGAAACGCGCGGCGACGATCGACCGTTTGTAGTGCCAGAGTCATCGGATACCCTCCAACACATGGACCATCGCCGCGTTGTAGTTGCCGAGTTCAGCGCTGGCGACGCCGAGACGGGCGTCGGCCACCTGACGCTCACCGGCGCGGCCGGTCAGTTGCTCGTTGAGCTCGAAGAAACTGTAGAACGGCGTGACGTGCGCGGGATGCCCGCGCGACTGCAACCCACCTGACGTGCACACCGGAATTCGGCCGCCGAGCGAGGTTTCTCCCTGCGCACAAAGCCGGGCGCCCTGCCCGCGCGGCAGCAGACCCAGCGCTTCGCTGGCGAGTATCTCGATGATGGTGCAGGGAGCATAGAGTTCGGCCAAATCGATATCGGACGCGGCTATGCCCGCCTCCGCGTACGCCGCCTGCCCCGCCCGCTGTGCGGCAACGAGCGCGATCATGTCGTTCGGCACTTCGTTGATCTGGTGAGCGCCTTCGTGGAAAAATCCTTTTCCGCGCACGCGGACATAAGGTTTCCCGGAAGCTTTCGCGATTTCCTCGTCCACCAGCACGATGCAGGCGGCGCCATCGCCGCGCGGCGGCACCTCGTAAAGCCCGAGCGGCTCGACGATCGGCTTTTGCGCCAGTACCTCATCCAGCGTGATGGGCTTGCGAAACTGCGCCAGCGGATTGAGCGACGCATGCCGCCGGTTCTTGACCGAGACACTCGCGAGTTGTTCCCGCGAAGACCCGAATTCATGGATGTAGCGCGCGGCATCCATCGCATACCAGGAAATCGGTGTGAACCCGAACGGCGCATGGAAATCGACATCGCCGGTGGCGCGCATCGAGTTCATCATGTGTTCGACGGCGGGTATTGCCGATTCGAAATTGATTCCGAGTGCGAGGGCGATTCTCGACTTGCCAAGCCGGATATCATTGGCCGCTGCCTCGAACGCGAGCGCCGCGGTCATGCCGTTGCCAAGGACTTCCAGCACCGAGCCGGTACAGGGCAGCCGCAGGTAATTGGCGATAAAGGTCGCAAAATACTTCTGCTGGGTGTAGGGGCGCGGCTGCGCAAAGGCGAGCGACGAAATCTCGCTCTTGTCGACGCCGGCATCCGCCACCGCTTCGATCACAACCTTCGCCAATATCTCATGCTCGAGCACCTGCAATTCGGCATCGCGCGGTGTCTGCCATTTGGCGACCGGCAGCGCCGCCGCGCCTAGAATCGCGACACTTTTTGTCATCGAGTTACCCTCGCTCAAATGGCCGGACCTGTTCTCATCGACAAACGATCAAGGCATCGGCGGCCATGACTCCGCCGGTGGCTGCAATGATGGGGTTGACGTCGATCTGGTCAACGACATCTCTCAAATCATGAGCGAGTTCGGACAGCCGGCATATGGTGTCGACCAGCCCGTCGACATCGACTGCAGCCTTGCCGCGAAACCCCGTCAATAATTGATGGCCTTTCAGGGACTTGAGCATCGCATGCGCGGTCTGGTCATCGACAGGGGCAAGCCGCACGGCGGTGTCGCCAAGCAATTCGACCATGATTCCACCCAGCCCGGCGGCGACCAGCGGGCCGAACTGGCGATCGTTCTTGACGCCGAGCACAATCTCGACGCCTGCAGGCACCATCTGCTGCACGCTGATCCCGTCGATTCGCGCCTGCGGCGCATATCGGGAAGCCGACACCAGAATCTCCTGCGCCGCTTTGCGCACATCTTCCGGCGTGGTTAGCGCGAGCCTGACGCCGCCGGCTTCGGTCTTGTGGAGGATGTCGGGCGAGACGACCTTGACCGCTACCGGACCGCCGATCTTGGTGGCGGCCAGTGCTGCCTGGTCCGGATCGCGCGCCAGCACTTCCTGCGGGATCGGGATGCCGTAGCACGCCAATATCCGCTTTGAATCCGTCTCCGACAGCGCCGCACCCCCGCGCATCGCCTTGGAGAGAATCGCGCGTGCCGCCTGTTCGGCGGACGGGGGCGATCTGCGCTCCACTGAAGCCTGCCGATGCTGGCGGTGTTCATGCCAATCGAACCAGGTGCGCAACGTCGCAAAGCAGCGATCGGCTGAGCGAAACATGCAGACTTTTGGATCGGCATCGAGTATCTCGCTGCCTGGTCCCTGATACCACTCATTCATCCAGATCACCGCCAGCGGCCGATCGGTGCGGGCAGCCGCCTCGACAATCGTCGGCGCACGAGCGCCGCTGGACGAAGCGTGCGCGAAGATCATCGGCATCACCAGCGCGCTGAAGCCGGAATCGTTCAGGAAAGCGTCGAGGCAAAACCCGAACGTCTCCGACGTCTTCAGCACTTCGGCAGTGAGATCGGATGGATTGGCAACCGAGCCGAAATCGGGAACCACCTCATGCAGCGCGCCCGCGGTTTTGGCCTCGAGCGCCGGAAGCGGAACGTCATGCTGTTCGGCCTTGTCGGCACAAATCACGGCCGCGCCACCCGAGGTCGAGAGGATTCCGACGCCCCTTCCTCTGGTCGGGGCCATGGTCTTTGCAAAGAACGATGCCGTTTCAAGCACCGCTTCCAGATCGTCGAGCGCAATCGCGCCGGCATCCTCGAATGCCGTCCGGTAGGCGACGACGGACCCGACCATCGTTCCCGTGTGCGACATAGCGGCTTTGCTGCTGGTCTCGCTGTTGCCAGTTTTATAAACGATCAGCGCCTTGCCGGCGTCACGCGCTTTGCGCGCGGCTGCCAGAAAACGCCCGCCGTCCTTGACGCCCTCCAGCAGGCAGATGATCGCCTTGGTGTCATCGTCTTCAGCGAGACAGGAGATGAAATCGGAGACATCGACGTCGCAGGAATTTCCTGCCGCGAGATAATGCGAGAACCCGATGCCCCGCTCCATGCCCTGCAGCACGGTATAACCTAACGCACCGCTTTGCGAGACGATGCCGATTGGACCGCGCCTGTGACCCATGCCGGCATAGTCGGGCATGAAATTCAATCCGGCGCCGGAGCGCGTATTCGCAAGGCCGACGCAGTTCGGCCCGACCACGCGCACGCCGGTGCGATGCGCAAGGTCTACCAGACGCTGCTGCGCCTCGATGCGATCGGGTTTTGCGGTTTCGGCAAAGCCTGAGGCGTAGACAATGACACCGCCTGCCTTAACCGTAGCGGCGGCCTCGATCATGCCCTCGACCATCGGCCTCGCCACGCAAAGCACGACGCAATCCGGGCTTTCCGGCACATCCGCCAAAGACGGCACACAGGGTCGTCCCAGCAAGCTCTGGTATTTCGGATTGATCGCGAACACTTTGCCGGTGAATGCCGACATGTTGGACAGCGTGCGCTCGCCGAACGAACCGCGCGTTTCCGACGCGCCAACAACCGCAACGATTTTGGGATTGATGAGACGGCTGAGATCGGCCGCGCCGTAGAGCGGCCGGGTTGATGGTGTCATTGTTCCTCGCTGAAGGTGCGTTTGCGATTGCCCTCGATCAAGGCGTATTGAAGCCTTTGAGAACAGGTTTTGCCGTGGCTTTTTCCGGCGGCCATACCGTCACCAGCTTGTCGCCCTGGAACTGCGTCACCGTGGTGTCGCGACCCTTGTTGCGGCCGTTCTGATCGAACTCCAGAAAGTCCGACGAGGTGATCATCTCGTCCTTGCCGAACTTCACCTTACGCAGCGCGTCCGCAATGTCTTCCGGCTTGAAACTCTTTGCGGCATCGAGCGCCCTGATCGCGACCATGGTGCCGAAATAGCCGAGCGCCGAATTCAACGTCAGCGGCTGCTCGAACTTCTTCTGGAACGCCTCGCCGATCTTCTGCGCCGCCGGAAGATCGGCGGAGAACGGCGTTACGGCGAACTGCCAGGAAACCAGCTTGCCAATCTCCGGCCGCAGTTTTGGATCCCCCGACATGCCGCCGGTGCCGATCACCACAGGATGAAAATCCAGCTGTTCGTAGGCCTTCGAGGCCAGCACGCCGGCACGGAAATATCCGACTTGCACCACGATGTCGGGCTGCGATGCCTTTACCTTCAGGACAGGCTGCAGCAGGTCCTGCGCCGCTGCGCCATATTCGATGAATGACGTCACCGTCAGGTCCTTGCGCTTGGCCAGCTCGGCCTTGAGCTGCTTGCCCATCTCGATGCCGTATTCGTTGTCGGGACAGAGCACCGCTACTTTGGTCAATTTCGCATTGGTCTGGTGGATCATTTCCAACGCACGAAAGATTCCCGTGACGTAGTCGGCGTCGACCAGCGTCGTCGACCAGGTCCATTTCAAATTGCCGTTGGTCAACGATTCCTGTTGAGGGATCGCATTGATGTGAGGAATGCCGTATTTTTCGGCGACTTGGGAGAGCGGGATCGTCTCGTTCGATGTTCCAGCCCCCAGGATCAGCGCGACCTTGTCCTGGTTGATCAATCGCTCGGTCTCACCAACCGCATTGACCGGCTTGCTTTGCGAATCCCCTTTGACGAGTTCGATCTGGGCGCCGCCATGATTTTTAAGCCCGCCGGCCGCATTTGCTTGCGC
>Ga0193743_1001504_pt1 | contig 17336 bp, 15 predicted proteins | sample L2c2metaG_FD_143038 | JGI IMG/M metagenome (GOLD analysis project Ga0193743, IMG submission 143038) | Soil microbial communities from a riparian zone of the East river system, Colorado, United States - L2c2 | ecosystem: Environmental > Terrestrial > Soil > Riparian zone | place: USA: East River...
ACCGTTGTCGCCACCGTTGTCGTCGTCGTCACCGCCGTCGTGGTCGCGGGAGTGGTGGCCGTGGCCCCCGTCGTCGTCGCCGTAGTCACCGGCGAATGCCAGCGGGCTCGCCACCAGCAGGCCAGCGGCACTTACCGCGAGGACGATTCCAGCCTTCTTGAACACGGAATATCTCCTTGATCAGTATGCGGGGGCGAACCTCCGCTGCGGGGATGTCAGCGATTCTGGGGGAGCCCGCTGACTTCTCGAAAGTTAGCGGATTTCTAGAAACGCGCAAACCGCACACCTTTAAATAAGGCTAGCGCGCTGATCATGAAAAGGGTTGTACGTACATTCCGGTGAATCCGGGGGCTCGCAACGGCCTCGCCGAAGGCCACACCATCGGGTGACCGAGAGGTTACGCGTATCTTTCGGTGATTTTTTGGGCTGCGCCGAACGGACGAGCGGTCGAAACGGGCGGGTTGAGCCGTTCGCAGCTAGCGAGCCGCCGTTCGCCGCAGCAGCTCGGAACGATCATCAAATCGGGCCCTCAACGCTGGACCAGAGCCCGTTCACCACGGCGGCGAGCTGCCCATCCGCGCGGATCAACTCACTGCGCACGCTGCGAAAAGCTCGTCCGCGCCGAACGTAAGCGGTCCGGCAGCGCAACTCGCCGCCGTCCACCGGGACCGGCCGCAGGTAGTCGGTCTCGATGCGCAGCGGTGTCAGCGCGAGCGCTGCGCCGTCCGCTTCCTGGAACCTGTGCTGGGCCAACTGCCCGATCGCCAGCAACACCCCGCCGTGCACGTCGTATCGAGCATTGGCCAGCCATTCGCTCGCCGAGAGCACCCAGTCCGCCGGGTCTCCCCCGGGCGCCAGTGCCCGGAACAGCTCGTCCGCCCGTCCCGGCAGCGTCCTCGCGGCGGGCCCGCCCAGCTCGGGGGATTCCACAGCGGATGAGTCGGGCAGCGGAGGCGGCCCGGCGCCGAGGGAGCCGCGGGTGAGCAGGAAATGACCGGTCGCCCTGGCCACCTCCTGACCGGTGTCGTCGCGCACCGTGGCGGCCAGGTAGGCGGCGCCGGCCACCTCGTGCAGCACCGAGGCCTCGGCGATCAGCCACCGGGCCTGCTCAGTGGGTGCCGACACGTGGTCCAGCCGCAGCTCGATGGTGGGGCCGCCATGACCCCGGTGCGCGGAGAAGGCGATACCCGCCGCGGTGTCGGCCAGCACGCTGGTCGCCACCGCGAGGCCGCCGCCCGCCTCGGCCAACTCACCAACCGGGATCGGCATCCGGGTGCGCACCCCGGCCGGGGACATCTCGTCGACCGACATGCCCAGCTGCCCCTCCACCGGGGCCTCGACGAGTCGCTGGTTCGACAGCCGCGCCGCGGCCCGCCACTGCGTCTCGGTCTCCAGACCGCTGGCCATCCGGCCCCCCGCTCCTGTTATCCCGGCACCGCCCCCAGCTTGCGCGATACCCGCCGGCAGCCGTGCGGGCGGGGGGCGAATATCACAGTCCACTGGGTTCCCCCGCACCAGCGGCCTCCCCGCGCACACTCGCGGTAGTCAACATCAACGTAACGCCAGTAGCCATCTGCTGGCTCTGGAATCGAGCTGGCGTTACTGTCACCCGCGCGTTGGGCCGGGTGGCGGTGCTCCGCCACAGCCACCCATCGGGTTTCTCTACGCTGGAACAGTGTTCTTAGTGCATCAGGCCCGCGCCGTCCGCTCGCTGACCGCCTCCGTGCTGCGCGCCACCCTGGTCGGCGCGACCACCGCCGGCATGGGTCTGTTGGCCCGCGCCGCGTGGGGTCTACCGACCGCGCTGGGCGCCTCCCAGGCGGACATCGAGCAGGTGGCCGACGGCTCTCCGCAGTTCGCCGAGGGCACCTTCCACAACGCCCAGCCGAGCGCGCTGCTGCGCCCGGCCAACCCCGCCACGATCATCGCCGCCATGCTCACCCGCGGCTCCGCCGGCACCCCGTCCGGCCCGGTGCCGCTGGCCGTGCCCCAGTTCCCCACGGTGGCCGACCAGCTGGCGGTGACCTGGTACGGCCACTCCAGCGTGCTGGTCGAAATCGACGGCCGGCGTGTGCTGGTGGATCCGGTATGGAGCGAGCGGGTGTCCCCCTCCCCGCTGATCGGGCCGAAGCGGATGCACCCGGTGCCCGCCGGCCTGGACACGCTCCCCCCGGTGGACGCGGTGCTGATCTCCCACGACCACTACGACCACCTGGATCTGCCGACCGTGCGGGCGCTGGTGGCGCGCGGACCGGCGCCGTTCGTGGTGCCGCTCGGCGTGGGCGCGCACCTGCGCTCCTGGGGCGTGCCGGCGGAGCGGGTGATCGAACTGGACTGGGGCGGTCAGGCCCGCGTCCGGGAGCTCACCTTGACCTGCACGGAGGCCAGGCACTTCTCCGGGCGCGCGCTGACCCGCAACACCACGCTGTGGTCCTCCTGGGTGATCGCCGGCCCGCAGCACGGCGTGTTCTTCGGTGGCGACACCGGCTACACCCCGAGCTTCGCCGAGATCGGCGCCCGGTTCGGGCCGTTCAACCTGACCTTGCTGCCCATCGGCGCGTACAACGATCAGTGGCCGGACGTGCACATGAACCCGGAGGAAGCGGTCCGGGCGCACGGTGATCTGGGCGGCGGCCTGCTGGTGCCGGTGCACTGGGCGACGTTCAACCTGGGGTTCCACGAGTGGTCGGAGCCGGTCCGCCGGCTGATCACCGAGGCGGAGCGGGCCGACGTGCGGTTCGCGGTACCGATGCCCGGCGAGCGGTTCGTGGTCAGCACGCCGCCCGAGCGGGACTGGTGGACCGCGATCTCCTGACCTGACCCCCGCCGGGCAAAGTCTGGCGTCGCTCTCAGCAAACGCCCGAACATCAGACACTTCTCGGCGCTCTCACAGGAGTGCCACAGGATTGGCGCCGACAGTGGTGCCATGAGCGACACACCGGCGGGGACTCCAGATCCGACCGGCCCGACAGGCCCCGGTGCCGCACCGGGTGCGCTCGACGGCCGCGCCGACCAGGTCCCCTTCACCAGTCAGTACCTGAACGGCGCCCAGCCGTACCCCGGCCAGAACGGCGCCCAGCCAGTTTCTCCGGCCCCGGAGCCACGTCGGCCCGAGCAGCAGGGCGCCCCGGCGCCGCAGCCGCGCCAGGCCGCCGACCAGCCCGGGGCACCGGAGCAACCCGAGGCCGGCGCCCCGGCACCGGAGCAGCGCCAGGCCGACCAGTACGCCGCCCCGGCACCACCGCACGCGTACCAGGTGCACCCCTACGGCGTGGGTCTCTACCCCCAGTACGGCCAGCCCCCGTACGGGCAGCCCCCGTACGGCCAACCCTCGCAGCCCGGCCAGGTCCCGCAGCCCGGCCAATTCCCTCAGCCGGGTCAGCTACCGGCCGGACAGGTACCCCCCGGTCAGGTACCGCCGCCGACCACGGTGTTGCCGCCAGTGCCACCCAGCGAGCCGTCGCCGAAGCCCAGGGCCCGCCGCAGGGTCGCTGGCCTGGTTGCGGTCGCGGTGCTGGCCGCGGCGGTCGGCGGTGGAGTCGGTGGCTTCGTCGGCCGGGAGAGCACGCCGGTCGGCTCGATCGGCACGCTGAGCCAGCCCGTCCCGGCCGGGAGTGACCTGCCCGCCGGCCCGATCACCACCGTCGCGCAGCACGTGCTGCCCAGCGTCGTCCAGCTGGTCGGCAACCAGGGCGAGGGTTCCGGGGTGGTGCTGTCCGCCGACGGGCTGATCCTGACCAACGCCCACGTGCTGGACGCCGCACAGGGCGGGCAGCTCACCGCGACCTTCCAGAACGGCTCCACCGCGCCGGTCCAGGTGATCGGCGAGGACACCCAGGCCGACATCGCGGTGGTGAAGGCGCAGAACGTCTCCGGGCTGACCCCCATCCAGCTGGGCAACTCCGACGGCCTGCAGGTCGGCCAGCAGGTGGTCGCCGTCGGCTCGCCGCTCGGCCTGGCCGGCACCGTGACCAGCGGCATCGTCAGCGCGCTGAACCGGCCGGTGGAAACCCAGGGCGAACCCACCCAGAGCCAGAGCCAAGGCCAGGGCGGGCTCGGCGGTCTCGGTGGCGGGCTCGGTGGGCTCGGCGGGCTTGGCGGGAATCTCGCCGCCCAGCCGGCACCGCCCACCTCCGTGCTGGACGCGATCCAGACCGACGCCGCGATCAACCCGGGCAACTCCGGTGGCCCGCTGGTGGACATGCAGGGCCGGATCGTGGGGCTGAACTCGGCGATCGCGTCACTCGGCGCCGGCGCCGGCGGGGGCGGGCAGAGCGGGTCTATCGGCCTCGGCTTCGCCATCCCGATCAACCAGGCCAAGCGGATCGCCGACGAGCTGATCGCCAGCGGGCACGCCACCCAGGCGCAGCTGGGAGTTTCGGTGCGCGACTCGCAGCCGAACGGTGCGCAGCTGGTCAGCGTGCAGCCGGGCTCGGCGGCCGCCAGTGCCGGTCTGCAGCCCGGCGACGTGGTGACCAAGGTCGGCGACCGGTTGGTGCAGAACTCCGACGCCCTGGTCGCCGCGATCAACTCCGCCGTGCCGGGCAGCAACGTCACGCTGACCGTGTCCAGCGGCGCCGGCGCGCCACGCACCGTCCCGGTCACGCTGGGCAGCGTGACCGCCAGTTAGCCAGCGTCATCTCCTGCTCAGGCCCGGCGGGGAGCCCGGGCCCGCGGGCCGGGGCGGGGATCGGAATTCCGGTCCCTGCCCCGGCTTTTTTTCGGCCGTTTGATTTCCGCGGACGTAAGGTCGAGGCATGGGCATGAAGGTGCGGATCGGCGTTGGACCCATTCCCACCGGCGGTCCGGAGCCCGATGTCGGCCCCGGCCTGGCCGAGCTGGTCGACGAGCTGGAAGCGCACCACGTCGACTCGGTGTGGCTCTCCGACCTGGTGTCCAACCGGCACAGCGCCGACCCGCTGATCGGGCTGGCCTACGCGGCCGGGCGCACCGAGCGGCTCAAGCTGGGCACCGGGGTGCTGGTGCTGCCCGGGCGCAACCCCGCGCTGGTCGCCTCCCAGCTGGCCGGGCTGGCCGCGGTGGCGCCCGGGCGGGTGCTGCCCGCCTTCGGGGTGCGGCCGGCGCAGCTCGCCGACCGGACCATGTTCCCGGTCCCGGAGGGGCGGCGGGGCGACGTGTTCGAGGAGGCGCTGGCCGTGGTCCGGGCGCTGCTCACCGCGCCGGTGGTGACCCACCACGGCGAGTTCTTCCACCTCGACGAGGCTTCGGTGGGGCCGCTGCCGGCCAAGCCGCTGGACCTGTGGCTGGGCGGGCGGCTGCCGGTCGGGATGCGCCGGCTGGGCCGGCTCGGGGACGGCTGGCTGGGCAGCTTCGTCACCCCGGAGGAGGCCGCGGTGTGCCGCCAGCAGATCGAGCAGGCGGCGGCCGACGCCGGCCGACAGATCGAGGAGGACCACTACGGGACGAACCTGCTGGTGGTCCCGGACGGCGATGACCCCGCCGGTGTCGACCTCGCCCGGCTCCGTGCCCGCGCGCGCCGACCCGACCTGGACCCCGAGCGACTGGTCTGCCGGGGGTGGGAGGCGGCCCGGGACGAGGTACGCCGGTTCGTGGAGGTCGGGCTGACCAAGTTCGTGGTCCGGCCGGCCACCGCCGTAGCCTCCCGCCGCCACTTCCTCGACCAGCTCGCCACCGAACTCCTCCCCCTCCAAACCTGACCCGTCTCGCGTGGTCCGGGCCGGCGCCGAGTGGCAAGTCAGGCCGGTTCGATCTTGCTCAAACCGGACTGGGTTGCCACTCGACGTCACGGCCGCCGTATCGCGAGCAGGTCGCGGATCCGGTGAGTGGTCTGGGGCATGGTGGACAGGTCGTCGGGGGTGAGGCGCAGGGTGAGCCAGCCGTAGCCGGCGAGCTCGGCGTCCCGCTGGCGGTCCCGGATCGCCCGGCGAGGCTCGAAATGGACGGCGCCGTCGTACTCGATGGCGAGCTTCACCTCCGGGTACGCGAGATCGACCCTGGCCAGCGTGTACCCGTACTCGTCAACGACCCGGTACTGCACGGACGGCGGCGGCAGCCCGGCCGCAACCAGGCCGAGTCGCAGTCGGGTCTCCGGGGGCGACTCCGCGCGGGGGTCGGACAGGGTTACCACCGCGTCCAGCTGGCGGCACCCGCGCGCCCCGTGCTGTGCGGTTCGACGACGGTTCAGCAGGTCCGCCGGGACAAAGCAACCCCGATGGGCCAGCGCGTCCACCGCCACGACCGCTTCGACCAGCGGCAACCGCCGCGCAAGGTCCCAGGCGGTGCGGATCGGCGAGGTGACCCGGACTCCACCCACCTCCATCACGTCGGTCTCGGCCACACAATCTCGGCGAACCCGCAGACCCCGGTGCGGGTACAGCTGGTGCGGCACGAGCACCTCGGCCGGTGCGTCGCAAGGAGCACAGTCCGCCCCGAGCAACACCGCGGCCGAGTACCCGCCGAGCACGCCACCCCGGTCGCGCACGAGCTCGAACGCCGCCAGTGACCGGTTCAACAGGCTCAAGTCCAGCCCGGCGGCGACATAGACATCCGGGAACACCCGCCGAAACCGAGGGCCGTGCAACTGATGCCGGGTCACCAACCCAGCCGCAACTGCCTCGCTACCCCGAAACGGGCCACCCACCACCCGCCCACCCTCACTGACCGAGCCCGCTGACGGGTCAGGTTTGGGAAAACGCGCGTCGAGTGGCAACCCAGTCCGGTTCCGCCCAAGATCGAACCGGACTGCCTTGCCAGTCGGCGCGGACCGTTGCGTATCTGTGCGCAGAGCAGCTCTGCGCACAGATACGCAACGCGTGGGGGGTTAGCGCTGCTCGGTGAGGGGGAGGCGGACTTGGAAGCGGGTGTCACCGGGCTCGGACTCGACGGTCAGGTCGCCGTGGTGGCGGGTCACCACTACGCGCCAGCTCACGTCCAGGCCCAGGCCGGTGCCCTCGCCGACGCCCTTGGTGGTGAAGAACGGCTCGAACACCCGCTTGCGAATTTCCGGCGGGATACCCGGGCCGGTGTCGCCGATCTCCACGATCAGCCACTCGTTGTCGCTGCAGGTGCGCACGGTGAGCGTGCCGCTGCCGTTCATGGCCTGGACGGCGTTGTCGATCACGTTGGTCCAGACCTGGTTGAGCTCGGCCGGGTAGCCCGGGATCTTGGGCAGCGACAGGTCGAAGTCCTTGACCACCTTGATGCCGTGCTTGGCCAGCTTGGCGCTCAACATCACCATGGTGGCCTTCAGGCCGTCGTGTATGTCGATCATCTGGTAGGGCGCGCGGTCCATCTGGGAGTACTGCTTGGCCGCGCCGACCAGCGCGGTGATCCTCGATGTCGAGTCGGTGATCTCGCGCAGCAGGCTCTCGGTCTCCACGGTGTAGGCCAGCCAGCGCAGCGCGCCGTCCAGCGGGGCATCCTCATCGATGCAGTCGGTGGCCGCGCGTACCCGCTCCAGGTCGGCCACCCCCAGGCCGCCGGCGGCGAACACCGGTGCGAGATCCCAGCTGCCGGCCACATCGTGGTCGTCCAGCCAGTCGCCCAGCTCGTCCTCCAGGTCACTGGCAGCCACCGCGGTCAGCTCCGGAGCCTCTTGCACCCGGTCGGCGAACTCCTCCTGCAGCCCGGTGAGCGCGAGCAGCGCGTCCTTGTCCAGCTTGCCCTCGGCCAGCATGCCCAGCTTGTGCCGCATCCCGGCGACCCGGTCGCGCAGCGTGGAGGTGGCCCGGGCAGCGGCGGCGGCCGGATTGTTCAGCTCGTGGGTGAGCCCGGCGGACAGCTTGCCCAGGGCGAGCAGCCGCTCCCGCTGGCCGGCGATCGCCTGGCCCCGGCGGGTGCCCAGCACCATGCCCTGCAGCAGGTGCACCGCCATCGGGAACCACTCCCGGAAGGCCAACGCCAGCTTGCCGGAGGGCAGCGCCAGCAGGCGCACGTCGGTGATGGCTCGCGCGGCGCTCTGGTAACCGTTCTCCAGCGACTCCTCCAGATAGAAGGTCACCGCGCCGAGGTAGACACCCACCTGGTCGGTGCGCCCGGTCTCCACCCGGTCACCGCCGATGTTCCTACTGAGCGCGATGGTCCCGGACAACAGCACCCAGAAGCATTTGGCCGGATCGCCCTCGGCGAATACCTCGGTATCGGCACCGAACTCGACCACGTCGCCGTTCTCGTTCACCCAGTCCAGCTGCTCATCGCGGAGGTCGGTGAACAGGAACAGCTCGCGTAGCTGGTCCTTGGTCATGTTCGCGCTCATAATCACTGCTCTCCCAGATACCGGTGTACCAGCGTGACGGCCATTGCGCCTTCACCGACAGCGGATGCCACTCGTTTTACTGACGCCGCCCGCACGTCTCCGGCCACGAACACGCCGGGGATGCTCGACTCCATGTAGTACGGATCGCGCTCCAGGAACCATCCCGGTGGCCGCTCGTTCTCTTTGAGCAGGTCGGGGCCGGTCTGCACGAACCCGTGCTCGTCGCGCAGCAGCACGCCGTCCAGCCAGTCGGTCCTCGGCGCGGCACCGATGAACACGAACAGGTATCCGCTGTCCACCATCTCCGTCGTGCCGTCCTGGGTGTTGCGCAGGGTGAGCCGCTCCAGGTGATCGTCGCCGTGCACCTCGGCGACCTGGGTGTGGGTCCGCACGGACACGTTGTCGATCTGCTCGAGCTGCTGGATCAGGTAGTGCGACATGGACGACTGCAGCGACTCGCCCCGGATGAGCAGCACCACCCGCTTGGCGTGCCGGGAGAAGAACACGGCGGCCTGGCCGGCCGAGTTGGCCCCGCCGACGATGTAGATGTCCTGCCCTGCGCAGGCCGGCGCCTCGGTCATCGCCGAGCCGTAGTACACCCCTCGGCCGGTCAGCTGGGCCACGCCCGGCGCATCCAGCTGCCGGTAGGCGACGCCGGTGGCCAGCACCACCGAGTGCGCGGCGATCTCGGTGCCGTCACCGAAGTGCACCACCCTGGCCGAACCGCGGGCTTCCAGGCGGGTCACCTCGCGCGCGGACAGCGCCTCGGCCCCGAACTTCTGCGCCTGCCGGCGTGCCCGGTCGGTGAGCTGCGCGCCGGAGACCCCGTCCGGAAAACCCAGGTAGTTCTCGATCCGGCTGCTCTGACCGGCCTGCCCGCCGCTGGCGCTGCGCTCCACCAACACAGTCCGCAGCCCCTCGGACGCGCCGTACACCGCCGCGCCGAGGCCGGCCGGGCCGGCACCCACCACGATCAGGTCGTAGAACGCCTCGGCCGGCTCGGTGGACAGCCCGACCGCGGCGGCGATCTCGGCGTGCGACGGCTGACACAGCGAGGTGCCCTCCGGCGTGATCAGCACGGGGATGTCGTCCGCGCAGGCTCCGGCCGCCTCCAGCAGGCGCAGCCCTTCCGGCTCGTCCACGCTGAAGTACCGGTAGGGCACCGCGTTGCGCGCCAGGAAGTCCCTGGCCTTGAACGACGGCGCGGACCAGCGGTGGCCGATGACCTTGGTTTCCTCGACGGCGGAGTCGCCGGTGGCCCGCCAGGTCTCGATCAGGGCGTCCACCACCGGGTAGAGCTTCTCCTCCGGCGGGTCCCACGGCTTGAGCAGATAGTGGTCCACGTCGACCACGTTGATCGCCTGGATCGCCGCGTCGGTGTCGGCGTACGCGGTGAGCAGCGCACGGCGGGCCCTGGGGAACAGGTCCATCGCCTGCTCCAGGAACTCGATGCCGTTCATCTGCGGCATCCGGTAGTCGGCCAGCATCGCCGCCACCACGTCGCCACGCAGCTTCAGCTCCCGTAGCGCGTCCAGCGCATCCATCGCGGAGTCCGCGCGCACGATGCGGAACTCCTCCGCGTAGCGCCGCCGAAGATCGCGCGCGACCGCCCGGGACACCCCCGGATCGTCATCAACGGTCAGCAGAACCGGCTTACCCATACCCATATCCTCACCCGATATCGCCGCGAGGGCGAACCCGTGTTCTGCCGTGTCTATATTTCGCCCCCTGAACGAGGTGCTCAGAGCCCCGACTCGGGGTGCTGGGAGCCCCGACTCGCGGGGAACGGCGGGGTCGGGGGCTACCGGCGGCCCCGCTGGGGGGCATTTGCGCTTACCATGGGCCCATGTTCTCCGGTGCAATGAGTCCCACCCACTGGCTCCTCGTGCTCCTGGTGCTGGTCGTCCTGTTCGGGGCGAAGAAGCTGCCCGAGGCCGCCCGCGGTCTGGGGCGCTCGGCCCGCATCCTCAAGTCCGAGGTCAGCGGCTTGCACGAGGACGACGCGAAGAAGCCCGAGACAAAGCCCATCGAGTCGAAGCCCTCCGCCGAGGCCTAGCCCGAAGAACGGACCCCACCTGGGCGAGGCCGGGTCAGCGCGCCTACGCGGCGGGACGCGGGCGGCTGTCACGACGGTCGGCGAACACCACCCAGCGCAGGACGCAGTACAAGAAGACGCCCTCACACGCTCCGGCGAGGATCCGGGAGAGCTGGTAGTGGACGCCAACCGTGGTGAGGCCGGCCCCGATACCGAGCACGATCGCAAAGTAGTTGACCGCGATTGCCGCGACGTACCAGCCCAACTGCGGGCCGACCGGGGCGTGTGAGCGGAAGTTCAGCCAGCGGTTGAGGACGAAGCTGAGCCCGAGCGCGCTCATGTAGCTGATGCTGATCGCCAGCCAGACCGGCCAGTCCAGCCAGCCATGAAACAGTCCGATCAGCGCGAGGTCGACGCCGAAGGTGAACCCGTTGATCACGCAGAACCCGATCATGTGCGGGGCGATCAGGGTGGACAGTCGTCCCGGCAACCTCCGGGCGACGGCCGCGCATGCGGCGGCGAACCGGTCTGCCGAGGTGCGTCGACGCTCCAGATCAGGCGCGGTCACACCTCCAATATGCCAGCCAGATCGCGCGGACGAGGGGTGCGGGTCGCCTACCCGGCGGCGATCAGGCAGCCCCAGGCCTATCCGGCCACGTGGCAGCGTCAGTCGAGCTGCAGCGGAAGCTCGACGAGGATCGCCGTCCCGGCCCCGGGGGGACTGTTCACCTCGATCGATCCGCCCAGGGCCTGCACCCGGTCGCGCAGCCCGATCAGACCCGAGCCTCGCGCGGGATCGGCGCCGCCGACACCGTCGTCAACCATCGACAGGCGAAGGAGGGCGTCCCGCTCGTCCACCGTTACCTGCGCGTAGGAGGCGCGGGCGTGCTTGGTGGTGTTGGTCAGGGCCTCGGACACGACGTAGTAGGCGGCCACCTCGATGCAGTCCGCGGGGCGGATTTCGGTGCGGATGTCGAGTTCCACCGGGATCGCGGAGCGACGGGCCAGGGTGCGCAGGGCCGGGCCGAGCCCGCCTTCGGACAGGATCGGGGGGTGGATGCCGCGGGCGAGTTCGCGTAGCTCGTCGATCGCCGCGGTGAGCTCGTCGGCGACCCGGCCGATCTGGGTCCGCAACTCGGGTACCACCGCGGGCTCGGTGAACTGGGCCACCCGCAGCGCCAGGCTGAGCGAGACCAGGCGCTGCTGAGTGCCGTCGTGCAGGTCGCGTTCGATGCGGCGTCGGGCGTCGTCGGCCGCGGCGACGATCCGGGCCCGGGACGCGGTGAGCGCGGCCTGGGCTTCGGCGTTGGCGATGGCGGTGGCGACCAGCTCGGTGAAGCCGGCCAGCCGCGCCTCGGTGTCGGCCGGCAGCGGCTCCTGCCGGGTGGATGCCACGAACATGACGCCCCACAGCCGGCCGTCGACGCTGATCGGCACGCCGACCGACGCGCGGATGCCCAACTTGTGGGCGCCCTCGGCGGCCGCGCCCGAGGCGTCGTCGTAGTTGTCGATCCGCACGGGCCGGCCGGTCTCGAACACCTGCGTGTTCACGTTCCGCCCCCCGAAGCCCACCCGAGTGCCGATGGGGAGGGTGTTGCCCCACGCCGCGGCCACCCTCGTCGCGCCGTCGGGCTCATAGCGGCTCATCGACGCATGGTGGGCCTGCAGCAGCCGCGCGGCCTCCTCGGCGACCGCGGCGAGTACCTCCTCCGGCCGCGCCGCGCGCGCCACCAGCGTCGCCACCCGACGCAGCGCCGCCTGCTCCTCCGCGAACCCGCGCAGCTCCATGCGCGCCTGGGCGTTCGCGATGGCTGTAGCGATGAGCTCGGTGAAGCCGGCCAGCCGCACCTCGGTGTCGGCCGGCATCGGCTCCTCCCGGCCGGATCCCACGAACATGACGCCCCACAGCCGGCCCTCGACGCTGATCGGCACGCCGACCGACGCACGGATCCCGAACTCGCGGGCAGCCTCGGCGGCCGGGCCATCGGCGTCGTCGTAGTCGTCGATCCGCGCCGGCCGGCCCGTCTGGAACACCAGCGTGTTTACGTTGCGGCCCCCGTGGCCCACCCGGGTGCCGACGGGGAAAGCGGTGTGGCCGCTGCTCCACGCGGCGGTCACCACCCTCGTCGCGCCGTCGGGGTCGTAGTGGGTCATCGTCGCGTGCGAAACGTGCAGCAGACGCCCGACCTCCTCGGTCACCGCGGCGAAGACCTCGTCCGCTGGAAGCCCGCGTGCGACGAGCGTGGCGATCCGCCGCAACGCGGCCTGTTCCTCGGCGAGCCTGCCCAGTTCGCCGCGACTTTCCTCGAGCTGGGCGCGGCCCTCAGCGTTCGCGATCGCGGTCCCGACGAGCTCGGTGAAGCCGACCATGCGCTCGTCGGTTTCGGCCGGGAAGCGCCCGCGCCGGGACCCGACACCGATCCCGCCCCACAATCGCCCCTCAACCACGATCGGCGCCGCGACCCCCGCCCGGATTCCCAGCCGACGAAGCCGGTCTGCGTATGCGCCGGGGACTTGGCTCTGGTCGTCGAGGCGAGCCGGACGGGCCGTGCGCAAGGCGACCGCCAAGGGCAGGGGCAGCTCGAGTGTCCAGCGGCTCCCCACCGGGATCGAGTCGGGGTGGTCGCCGATACGGGTCAGAACCGTCACCTCGCCGTCCGGATCGAGGCGGACAATGGTCGAGGTGTCGGCCCCGAGGACACTGCCCACCTCGTGTGCGACGGCCGCGAACACCTCGGTCGCCGTGACCCCTCGGGCGACCAGCGTGGCGACCCGGCGCAGCGCCGCCTGTTCGTCGGCCAGCACGCGCAGCTCCTCGCGGCTCTCCGCGTTCGCGGTCGCGAGGGCTTCGGCTTCACGGCGGCGCGCGCCCAGGCCGACAACCAAGCTGGTCGCGGCGGCGGCGAGGACGAACGCGACAAGGGTCACCACATTGTCGGAGTCGGCGATGGCGAAGTCATTGAGCGGCGGGATGAAATAGTGATCCATCAGCACCGCGGCCGCGACCGCGGCGGCCAGCGCCGGGACCAGCCCACCGGCCAGCGCGACCACCACGACAGCGAGCAGGTAGAAGAGCGTCTGGCTGGGCAGGTTCATGACGCCACCGAGCTGGATCAAACCCATGGTCAGCAGCGGAAGAATGACTAGCCCGGTCAGCGCCCCGGCTAGCCGGCGCCGCCAGGAAAGCCTCGAGGCCGGGGCAGGCAGCCTCAGTCGGCTTGCGGCGGGCTCGCGGGGGACGGTAGGCACGTTAGGCTCGCTCTTCCCGTCAGGTGTGTGCTGGTGGCGCCGCTGCCGGGTCCCGTCAACACACTGAGCGTCAGCGACGACGGCCAGCGTCCCACGATCCTTGCCTCCTGTGTTTTGCTGATCCAACCGGGACCTGGCCGGGGCGACCCGACGCCCCCTGCTCGCCAGCTTCGCGTTGATGGCGCGCCGTGTCGCCGCGGGCAGCGCCCCCTTCTGGTTCGCGGCTGACCGGTATTCCCGCTACCTGCTAGCTGCAACTGTGCGACCGGCGCGCGGGCCCGGCGGCGTTGATAATGCGGACAGCAGGGCGCTTTGCCGAGCTAATCCGGTAGCGATGATCACGATCTTGGACTTAGCCTGGCAGGGTGTCCGGTCCCTGGCTAGCGAGCTTTCCGGCGACATTGCCCGAGGTGAGCCTTACCCCGCTGGCCAACGGCGGTTCCGGATCGGTAGTTACGTGCTGTGAGTTGCAGTGGTGGTTCGCCGTGCCGAGGGTGGGTGATCGGTTCGGCGGAGCCTGGTACGACCGCGATACGGGCGAAGTCACCAGGGTGCGCGCGCCGGCCGTGCCTATCGTCGACACCGGAATGGGAGATGGCACGGTCCGGATCGACATCGACGAATGGACTCGTGAGCCGGGCACTGATGATCCGCCGGCCTACCAGCGGATCACCCTGGTTGCAGCGCTTACCGCTGACCGTGCGGAGTTCCGGAAGGTGATAATAGGTGACCATTCGACCCAGCTCGGAGACAGCGAATTCGCGGCCGAGTGGTCAGTACCGCCCGATCAGTTGGAACGCTGACTCCGACAGCTGGCTTACTACTCACCCCGGCGCTGAAATCGTCGTCGACGACCTGGTTTTCCAGCGCCGCAACTGCACCGGCAGGGACGAGATCGCGCTGACCGTGTACGCCCTCGGACTTGCCTGACGTCTGGGCCGGGGCCGGCGGTGACGACGGCGCCTGAACGAGGCGGCCTAGACCGGGTCGAGGCGGCGGCGTAGGAGGCAGAACTCGTTGCCCTCCGGGTCCGCCAGTACGTGCCAGGACTCCTCGCCGGTCTGGCCGACGTCGACCTTTCGTGCGCCCAGTGACAGCAGGCGCTCCAATTCCTCCTCCTGGTCGCGGTCGGTGGGGTTGACGTCGATGTGCAGGCGCAGCTTGGTGCGCTTCGGTTCCGGCGCCGGGCTGAAGATCAGGATCGGCTGCGGGCCGCCGAAGCCGACGCCCGGTGGGCCGATCTCGATCTCGTCCTCCTCGCGGCCCAGCTCGACGTAGCCGAGCACGGCGGACCAGAACGCGGCTTGTTTCTCCATGTCGGCGCAGTCGATGACCAGCTCGGAGATGCGGCAGCTCATGCGCGCACCCTAAACGGACAATCAGTCTTATCGGGGTGCGACGTCAGGCGATGACCAGGTTGGTCCGCACTGGTGTGGGGTTGGAGAAAAGGTCAAGGGTGGGGCAGTGTTGGTTTACCGCGTCGGCGAGTTCGCGGTAGCGCTCGGGCGTAGCCGGGCCATCAACAGTCACCGTGACCCGGACCTCGCGATAACCGGGGCGCACCTCCTCATCGAGGCCGAAGACGCCGCGCACGTCGAGGTCGCCTTCCACCACCGCCTGGAGGTCGCCGACTGGGATGTCGAGTTTCGCGGCCCAGAATCGGTAGGTCGCCAGCTGGCAGGACGCGAGGGCCGCCAGGGCGTATTCGACTGGGTTGGGGCCAGTGTCGACACCGCCCAGGATGGTCGGTTCGTCCTGCCGGAACGTGTGCCCACGCACCTGCAGCTCGGTGGCTATCGGATCCTGAGCGGTACCGGTCCGGCTGGCTCACGAGTGGGCCGATCTAGCCGGGCCACGGTGTCTGGATTTGGCTCGATGCCGGCGAGCTCGGGCCGGCTTACGCGTTCTCAAGAGGAGGCGCCGAACCGGGCGAGGCCTTGCGCCGCGATTACGTCGCCGCCTTGCCTGCGACAGTCTGCACCCTCGCGGACATGTCGGAGTGCGTCCCGCAAGCCGTACCGGTTCAGCCGAGGCGGGCGTGCAACCCAAACGATCAGTAGAAGCAACGCCGGCCTCGCTGGTTCGGTGGCGGCCGGGTGTGGTGCCGATGATGTTGGTAAAGGCTGCGATGAAGCTGCTGGGGTTCGCCCATCCGCGGGCGTGGGCCCGATATGTGCAACCAAGCGTTGCGCAAGCGCCGGAGCCGAGCTACTCTCGTGCAACCAAATGTTGCACGATAGGAGACCGACATGGAAAGCGAAACGAGCACTGCAATCACGACGGCCCCCGGGCGCGACTACTCGACGTCCTACCCGGTCCAGCAGTCACCGGAGGAGGTCTACGCCGCCATCCTGGACGTCGGCGCCTGGTGGACGGGTCAGGTCGAGGGGCGGGCCGACAAAGTCGGTGCCGAGTTCACCTACCGACACCTCCCTCAGCACTACAGCCTCCAGCGCGTGGTCGAGCTCGAGCCGAGCCGTCGCGTGGTCTGGCGGGTCATCGACAGTCAGCTGGCGTTCGTCTCGGAGCCGAGCGAGTGGACCGGCAGCCAGATCGTGTTCGACATCGTGCCTGCGGCAGACAGCACCGAGCTCCGGTTCACCCACATCGGCCTGATGCCGGACGTCGAGTGCTTCGGCGCGTGCTCAACGGCTTGGCGGCACTACATCAACGGCAGCCTGCACAACCTGATCACCGCGGGTGAAGGGCTGCCCGATCCGTGGTGATCGCCGCCCCGGCGGACCAAATACCGTAACGAGCAACGTTTGATTGCACTGAGATCAGGAGAATTCATATGGAATACGGAAGCATCGAGCGCGAGCTCCGCATAGACGCATCCCCGGAGGTGGTCTACGAGGTGATCAGCTCTCCGGAGCATCTGCGCGAGTGGTGGCCCGACGAGGCCGAGCTCGACCCGGTCCCCGGCGCCACCGGCTCAATCACCTTCGGCGACCCGGCCTCGCCGGACGCCAAGATCGAGACGCTGACCGTCGTGGAGGCCGAAGCCCCCCGCCGGTTCGCGTTCCGCTGGGTATACGACTCGGGCGAGGCACCGGCGTCGGGCAATTCCCTGCTCGTCACCTTCGACCTCGTACCGTCCGGCGACGGCACGTTGCTGCGATTTACCGAGACCGGCTTCCGCGAACGCGGGTGGGAGGCGGCAGTTCTGCAGGATGCCTACCTCGACCACGTCCGCGGGTGGGACTTCTTCCTCTCGCGTCTGGTCACGTATGCCAACCGGCTGGTCACGCGACCGTGATCGATGACCGGCTCTGGTCCGCCGTCGGTGATCCGATCCGCCGACGGATGCTCGACCTGCTGCTCGCCGACGGAGGCGGTACGGCGACCACGCTGAGCGCACGGCTACCGGTCACCCGACAGGCGGTAGCTAAGCACCTCGGCGTGCTGGACCGTGTCGGCCTGGTCCACTCGACATCGGCGGGGCGCGAGCGCCGCTACGAGGTGGACGAGGGGCAACTGTCGCGTGCGGTCGCCCAATTCTCCGCGGTCAGCGCGACGTGGGACGCCCGACTGGAGCGGATCAAGCGGATTGCCGAGCAGATCCAGCGCCGAGAGCAGGGTTGACGCCCGCCAGCCGTCGCTCGATCAGGCGGGGCCGGCCAGTGTTGCCTGTGCCGCGACGGTCTTCCAACCGTTCTCGTCGTCGTGGGTCCAGGTGATCACCTTTGCGGCCTGCGGTGCCTCGCGGCCGGCGACGACTTGAGGGTGTCGCGGACAGGTCACCGGGATGTGGCGAGGTGGCCCGCGAGGTGGGCGGTGATGTCGGTGGCGTCCGCACCGGCGCCGTCGATCAGG
>Ga0193743_1001505_pt1 | contig 17335 bp, 13 predicted proteins | sample L2c2metaG_FD_143038 | JGI IMG/M metagenome (GOLD analysis project Ga0193743, IMG submission 143038) | Soil microbial communities from a riparian zone of the East river system, Colorado, United States - L2c2 | ecosystem: Environmental > Terrestrial > Soil > Riparian zone | place: USA: East River...
CTACGGTGACCGCCTTGTAGCCTGGATGGAGAGCAGCACGCTCAGTCGGGCCGGGTCATCTCGAACATGGCGTCCGGCCGAATCTCAAAGTAGTCGCCCTTGCGGCCGGCGCGCACAATGGGGTGCGCCAGCGCGGTCTGGTAGACGCCGTCCTTGATGAAAGCCTTGTCGATGTGGACAGCAACGACCTCGCCCAAGGTGAGCCAGGCCTGCGCCTTCTTGCCATCGGCGCCCTGCAGCTGAATGATTTGAGACAATTTGCATTCGAACGAGACCGGGCTTTCCGCGACCCGCGGCACATTGACGAGCTTGCTCGGCACCGCCGTCAGCCCGGAAATCGTGAACTCGCTGACGTCGTGCGCGACATGCGCCGCCGTGGCATTCATCCGCTGTGCCAGATCCATGGTGGCGAGATTCCAGACGAATTCGCCGGTCTCCTGGATATTGACCACACTGTCTTTCCAGGAGGTGGAGGAAAATCCGATAATCGGAGGCGTGTAGGCGAACGCGTTGAAGAAGCTGTAGGGCGCGAGGTTGACGTTGCCCTTGGCATCGCGCGACGAGATCCAGCCGATCGGACGCGGGGCGATGATGGCATTGAAGGGATCGTGCTTGAGGCCGTGGCCGTTGACCGGCTCGTAATAATGCAGGTCTTTTTCAGTCACGCCAGCATCTTCCTTATTGTTCGGCAAACTAAGCCTGATTCGTCATTGGGAAGAGCAAGTGTAGCCCGGATGGAGCGAAGCGCAATCCGGGGCTATCGCGCAAACGGGTTGGGTTATCCCGGATTACGCGGAGTTTATCATCGGGCACGCATGCGCGTGACCCGTTGGCTCCATCCGGGCTACGTAGCTGCTTTCTCGTCATTGCGAGGAGCGTAAGCGACGAAGCAATCCACTCTTCGTTTTTTCTCTGGATTGCTTCGCTACGCTCGCAATGACGGGATAAACATCACGGTCCCTAACGTGCCTTTGCGCGCGGCGCAAGTCCGGCGAGGACAAAGTCGATCATCTGGTCGAGCGACGGGCCCGGCTTGGTGGCGCATTGCGCGATCATCTGCGGGTGAAAGAACCGCATCATCGCGGTACAGGCACACATCGCCGCCAGCGGCACATCCGGCGCTTCGAACTCACCTGTTGCGGCGCCTTCGGCAATCACGCTGCCGATGGTCTCGGTTATCCGCTCCATGTGGGCCACGCAAACGTCCCAGCTTTCCTCCATCGCGATCTCGACCATCTCGTGCAGCTTCGAATCGCCGACGTAGCGTTCGGAATTCATGCGATGGATGGACATCATCAGCTCGCGCAGCCGGTCCGCCGCCGGACCGGGCCCGGTCGCAATGATACGCGCCGCATCTTCGACTTCGCCCATCAGGCCGCGCGCGACACCCTCGTGGATCGCCTTTTTCGAATCGAAAAAGCGATAGACGTTCGCCGGGCTCATTCGCAGCACTTTGGCGATGTCGGCGACGGTGGTCTTTTGATAGCCGATTTCGCGAAATAAACGCTCCGCCACCACGAGTATCCGTTCTCGGGTGTCGGGTTCGATATGGTCCAAAATCAGCGCCATGTCAGGTCTCAATGTTCAATTATTCCGCAGCCTCGGCAAGCGGAAATGCGGACTGGGGTTCGGCTTGATGCTGCGGCGCAAGATCAACTTGCTCGCCCGGGCCGCGCTCCTCAAGGCTCTTGCGGAACCAGAGGGCATAGAGGCCCGGCAGGTACAGCAAGGTCAAGAAGGTTGCAACAAACAATCCACCCATGATGGTGATCGCCATCGGGCCCCAGAACGCAGAGCGCGACAGCGGGATCATTGCCAGGATCGCGGCGAGCGCCGTCAGCACCACCGGACGGGCGCGCCGGACGGTTGCCTCGACGATGGCTTCCTTGCGCGTCAGGCCGTGACGCACATCGGTTTCGATCTGGTCGACCAGGATCACCGCATTGCGCATGATCATCCCGGCCAGCGCGATCAAACCGAGCAGCGCCACGAAGCCAAACGGCTGGTTCGCGATATTCAGCCCCAGCGATGCACCGATAATGCCGAGCGGCGCCGTCAGGAACACCAGTATCAGGCGCGAGAAGCTCTGCAACTGGATCATCAGCAAGGTCAGCATGACGATGACCATCAGCGGAAACAGCACAAAGATCGACGCGTTGCCCTTGACGGACTCCTCGATCGCGCCGCCCATCTCGATCCGGTAGGCCGGCTCCAGGCTGTCGCGGATTTCCTGCAGCTTGGGCCAGATTTGATTGGTCACGTCAGGCGCCTGCACGCCGTCGACGACGTCACCGCGTACTGTGATCGCCATGTCCCGGTTACGTCGCCACAGGATCGGCTCCTCATGGGAGTATTCGATGTTCGCGATCTGCAAGAGCGGCACCGCGACCCCGTTGCGCGACGTGATGGTGAGATCTCCGACACGTCCGAGATCGAGCCGCTCGGACGGCACCGCACGTGCGACCACGCCGACTTTCTCGATGCCATCGCGGATCGTGGTCACCGGCGCACCCGAGATCAGCATGGCCAGCGCCTGCGATACATCCTGAGGGGTCAGGCCAAGCGCGCGGGCGCGGTCCTGATCGACCACCAGCTTCAGGTACGGCGACTGCTCGTTCCAGTCCAGTTGCGGATCCTTGACCTTGTCGTTCTGCTTGACCACATCGCGTACCTTGTAGGCGATGTCGCGCACGGTATTGGCGTCGGGGCCGATCACGCGAAACTGGACGGGAAAGCCGACCGGCGGACCGAAATTGAAACGGTCGACACGCACGCGGGCTTCGCTCAGCGCACCGTCATTGACCGCCTTCTCTAGGCCTGCCTTGATGCGCTCGCGCGCCTCGACGTCCTTGGCGACGATCACGATTTCTGCGAAGGCTTCGTTCGGCAGTTGCGGGTTGAGCCCGAGCCAGAAGCGCGGCGAACCCTGGCCGACATAGGCGGTGTAGGTCGAGATGTCCTTATCGTCCTTCAACAAGGCCTCCGCCTTCTTCACGGACTGCTCGGTGACGTTGAACGCCGTACCTTCAGGCAACCGCAGCTGCAGGAACAGTTCCGGCCGCTCCGACAGCGGGAAGAATTGCTGCTGCACCTGGCCGAAGCCAACGATGGAAAGCGCAAAAACACCAACCGTCGCCAGCACCACCTTGACCCGGTGATTGACACACCACTGGATCATGCTGCGGAGAATGCGATAGACGCGTGTCTCGTAAACCGCGTGCGGATCGTGGTTGTGGCTGACCTTGATGTTCGGCAGCAGCTTGACGCCGATATAAGGCGTGAAGATCACCGCCACGAACCAGGATGCGACCAGCGCGATCGCCACGATCCAGAAAATGCCGCCGGCATATTCGCCGACCGACGAATTGGCGAAGCCGATGGGGAGAAAGCCGGCGGCGGTCACCAATGTTCCCGTCAGCATCGGGAACGCGGTGGATTCCCAGGCAAAGGACGCCGCGCGGACACGGTCCCAGCCCTGCTCCATCTTCACCACCATCATCTCGACCGCGATGATGGCATCATCGACCAGAAGTCCGAGCGCGATGATCAGCGCGCCGAGCGTAATCCGATGCAGGTCCAGCGACATCGCATTCATGACGATGAAGACAATCGCCAATACCAGCGGCACCGACATCGCCACCACGATGCCGGTGCGCCAACCCAAAGCAACGAAGCTGACGAAAAGCACGATCGCCAGCGCCTCGATGAAAGAATGCAGGAATTCGCTAACGGCGCGCTCGACCACCTTCGGCTGATCGGCGATCTGCTCGACATGGATGCCCTGCGGCACCGCCTTCATGAATTCCGCGGTCGCAGCGGCAACGTCCTTGCCGAGATCCAGAATGTTGGCGCCCTTGGCCGTGACCACGCCGATGCCAAGCGCAGGTTTGCCTTCCTGGCGCGCCACAAAGGTCGGCGGGTCGACAAAACCGTGCGTGATCGTCGCGATATCGCCAAGCCGGAATACGCGACCATTGCTTTCGACCGGCGTCTCCGCAACCGCCTTGACGCCATCGAGCGCGCCGGTGACGCGCAGCGGCACACGTTGTGAGGAGGTTTCGACCGTGCCGGCCGGCACGACGTTGTTCTGCTTGGCGAGCGAATCAAACAACGCCTGCGGCGTGATTCCCAGCGTCGCCAGCTTGGCGTGCGAGAATTCGACGAAGATACGTTCATCCTGAGCGCCGAACAGATCGACCTTGGTTACGCCGGGCACCTTCAGGAGCCGTTGGCGCATGCCTTCGGCGGCCTTCTTCAATTGCGCGTAGTCGGCGCCATCGCCGGTCATCATATAAAGGATCGAGTCGACGTCGCTGAATTCGTCGTTGACCACAGGGCCGAGCAGATTGGCCGGAAGCTGGCCTTGCACGTCAGCCAGCTTCTTCCGCAGCAGATAAAACAGATACGGCACGTCCTTTGGCGGCGTCGAATCCTTGAACGTGACCTGCATCGCGGTGAACGACGGCTTCGAATAGGTCTGCACCTTTTCGAAATACGGCAGTTCCTGCAGCTTCTTCTCGATGGGATCGGCGACCTGTGTCTGCATTTCCGCCGCCGTGGCGCCCGGCCAGATCGCCGACACGTTTACGACCTTGACGGTGAAGAACGGATCTTCCGCACGGCCCAGCCGCTCATAAGAGAAGAAGCCGGCGGCGCCAAGCGCGATGATAAGGAACAGAATAAGTGCGGGGTGACTGACCGCCCAGCCTGAAAGATTGAAATGTTTCATCGCGCCCTCCACTTAATCTTTGGAAATGATCTTTTCCGAAAACCGGTGCCCATTCTCGGGTCAAGCCCGAGGACATGCTTTTCGGGATCAGGCCTCTTAGAACGACAATGACGAGACGACCCTGACCTTCTGGGTAGGATCGAGTTTTTGCACGCCGAGCGCGACAACCTTCGCGCCTTCATCAACACCGCCTGAAATGACGACGTTGTTGCTCTCGTAGGATTTCACCGTGACCGGCTTCAGGGTCACTTCGCCCTGGGCATCGACGATGTAGAGCGAGGGATCGCCGCCCTGGCTGTACAGCGCCGACAATGGCAGCCGCGCCACACGCGTCGTCGCGGGATCGGCAAGCGTCAGCGTCGCGGTCATGCCGAGCGAGACGGTTTCGCCGGCGTCGGGCAATGAAAATTTTGCGAGATAGGTGCGCGTTGCGGGATCGGCTGATGGCGCGACCTCGCGCAGCTTCGCGGTATATTTCTTGTTGGGCTCGGACCACAAAGTCACGCTAGCCACGCCGTCCTTTGCGCGTCCGACCAGGGTTTCCGGTATAGCGACCACGGCTTCCTTTTCCGCAAAGCGCGCGACGCGGATCGCGGTCTGCCCCGACGCCACAACCTGACCGGCGTCGATCAGGGTGGCGGTGACGACGCCGCGGGTGTCGGCGACCAGCGTCGCGTAAGAGAGAGAGTTTTTGGTGAGTTCGACCGAACGCTCGGCGCGATTGAGCCGGGCACGCGCCTCATCGGCGGCGGCTTTGGCCTGATCCATCTGCGCGTCGGTGGTCCAGCCCTTGCCGCGCAGATCCTTGGCGCGCTGCTCGGCGGCACCGGCCTGGGCCAGCACGCCGGTGGCGGCGCCGAATTCGGCCGCGGCCTGTTCGGCCTGCAGTTTCAGATCGACTTCATCGAGCGTTGCAAGGGGTTGGCCGACGTCGACGGTCTGGCCGACTTCGACCAGGCGCTTGGCGACCTTGCCGGGCACCCGGAAACCCATGTCGGTCTCGATCCGCGGCTTGATGGTGCCGACGAAGCTACGCTCCGGCGATTCCGCCTCGTAGTGCACTGTTGTCACCAGAACAGGGCGCGCCGGCTCCACCTTCTCGGCGGCCAATTCGTTGCAGCCGGTCAGGGCGATTGCCATCAGCGCCAGCGACAAACCAGCTAAAAGCCTGTAATAGCTCGCGAAAATAGAACGGACGAACATGGCGGCTTCCCCTCGATTAAGCGTAAGGGGAGTGTGGATTATGTAGTGACGATTGTCAACATTCGTCACTGATCATGATTTCGTGAGCGTCCAACAATGCCAGCCCGCCCTCTTTCCCGATTGCGGGGAGGTTGGGGTGGGGCTTTGCGACCCCGCGAATGCTAAAGATGCTTTCAACGGAGTACCTGCTGGCATGCTGCACACGGCTTCAGATCAACAGCTTCAGATCGCTCGGCACGACAACGAACTCTCGGGGCCAGCTTGATCGTCCGCGCCTGCCTGTGCCTGTCGATCATTGTCTCCGGCCTTGCCTTGCGCGGTTATGGGCTTGGTCTCGGGCTTCCGTCCCCTCTCGTGAAATATGGCGGCTCCATTCTGTGGGGGACGATGGTTTTCTTCCTTGTCGCGATTGCTGCATCAGGTCAGGCACGGTCGAGGATCGCACTGATCTCGGCCGCGATCGCCATTTGCGTGGAGCTGTTCCGGCTTGTTCATTATCCCTGGCTGGACAGCTTTCGGCTGACAACAGCGGGCGCGCTGTTGCTTGGCCGCGTCTTCTCGCCATGGAACATGCTCGCCTATGGCGCCGGGATCGTTCGGTTCTCACAAACGCAAGGTCTTCAGCACGGGACACCCCTCACTCCGCTAGCTGAAATTGCTCGAAGCGGTGCAATTCTTCCTCGATGCGGCGTTTGAGGTCCTTCCGCGCATTCTTTGGTGCGCCGTTGCCGACCCAGTTCCATTTCTGCACCAGCAATTGCCGGCTCTGACGGTCGGTTTTGAGATCGATGGCGGCGACGATGTCGTCGCCGACAAGAACAGGCAGCGCGAAATAGCCGAACACCCGCTTCTCCTTCGGCACATAGGCCTCGAAGCGATGTCCGTAACCGAAGAAGAGTTCGGTGCGCTTGCGCTGGATGATAAGAGGATCGAACGGCGAGAGGATGTGCACCAACTCCGAAGCACTATCGCCGGCGGTCTCCAGCGTCTCGGTTTCCGCCCAATGGTCCTGCTTGCCGGCGCCTTCGAGCGCGACCGGCACCAGTTCCTTGCGCCGCACTCTTGCCTCGATCAAGCGCCGGATCGCCGGCTTGCTCGGCGCGTCGAGATGGCAGATCGAATCGAGGCTGACGAGCCCCTGCGCACGAAGTGCACGGTCGAGTAGATAGGTGGTGGTTTCCGTAGCCGTTGCGGGTTTTGGTGGCTTATTGGGCGGCCTGTCCCAGCCGAAATGCCGCGCCATCAGATCATAGGTCTTGAGCATGCCGTTGCGTTCGCTGATCGTCAGCACGCCGGTGTAGAACGCCAGTTGCAGCGCTCGCTTCGACGGCTTGCGGCTGGCCCACAGATGCTGCTTGTCCACCAGCACGTCGTCATCGATGTCGCGGATGGTGAGCGCGCCGCCTCGCCTGATCAGCGTCAAAACCTTGCGCAAATCGGCCTTGCTGACCGAAGCGAACCATTTGTGGCCCTCGCGCCGGTGGCGCTTCATGGCCGGGATGAAAAAGCGCAGGTCCTTCGCCGGCACATAGGACAAAGCATGGGTCCAGTATTCGAACACGCTCTTGTCGACGCTCTGGGCCTGGCGCAGATCCGCGCGCCGATATTCGGGGATGCGGGTCCAGAGAATATGGTGGTGGCAGCGCTCGATGACGTTGATGGTGTCGATCTGCACATAGCCGAGATGCGCCACCGCGGCAGCCGTCGCATCAGGCCCTTTGCCAAACGGCGCCGAGGTGTCGAGCCGCTGGGCGTGCAGCCAGATGTGCCGAGCCTGGGCCGTGGTGAGGGGATGGGATTTATTCACGCGGGGCATTGCGCGGCAATGTAGCCGGATTCGCAGGACTGCGATATTCGCGGATCAGGACGTGCTTACGCGGTTCGGCCCCTCACCGCTTGCCCCGCTCCCCGATACTCCCGGTCGCGGTCTCAGCCTCGCAGGAAGCCTTGCCGCGTTCCGGGGCGTGGCATTTGTAAACGCTGCCGGTGAGCCGGTCGATCAGCCACACGGTCTCCTCGGTGGGACTCTCCATGCCCACGAACCTCGTGCCCACCGCCGTAACCAGCGTGGACAGCAAAATTGCTGCAGCGATCATGGCGGCGCCGATAAATATGGGCATCGAGCTTCCAGAAGCTGCGCGATCCGCGGCGGCCGCGCGATATCCCCGATATTCGCTTGGTCTTTTCGGTAACTGAAACAAGGTCGGGTTGCTTCGCTTTTTTGGTTTTTCTTGGCGAGTTTCTTGGCGAGCGATTTTCTTACGCACCCATCTGGCCGATTTGTTGTTCGCAGATCGGCGCTGCAGCGGCATTGCGACAGAGATTCCCGTCGCAACGAAAAGGCGGCCCGCAGGCCGCCTTTGGTTCAAGACATTCCGTTGCTGTTTTGAAACGGAGAACTCACCTGCGCCCGAACAATCCACCCATCATGCCGCCGAACAGGCCGCCGGGGCCGCCACCGCCGCTATTATAATGACGGCCTCCGCCGCCGCCGTGACGGCGGGCGCGGCGCACCGGCTCGCCGTCTGAACTATCAACGGACGCCGCCTGGGTCGCAACGATCTCGGACTGTAACGCCTTGTGCTGCAGTCCGTTGAGGAAGCCGCTCTTCGGATAGCCGCGGGCGGCCTGCCAGCGCGCGATCACAGAGCGGGTGGCTTCGTCGAACTTGCCGCTGACCTTGGTGTCGAAGCCGAGGCCGGTGAGGCGGCGCTGCACCTCGCGGCGCTGCTTTTTGTCCAGCCCGATCATGTCCTCGGTGGTCTGGCTGGATTCCTCGGTGAAGGTTAAGGGATCGATGCCGGTGGTCAGGTTGCGGGTCGTGGTTGACGGGCCATCCTGCAGCGATGCGATGCGGGCCAGCGCGATCGACTTGAAGGTCCCGTTCGGATAGTTGGTGAGATAGGCGTTGAGTTCTTCCGGCTTGTTGGAGTCCTTGATCGAGCGCCAGAATTCGAGCTCGACGTCGGAGACAGGGCCGGCAATGACGGCGGGCGTATTGGGCGCCTCGGCCTGCGCTCCCTGGGAAACCGCAGCCGGGTTGAGAAACACCGAGCCGATCAGGTTGGTGTGGCCCCAGGGCAGCTGGCCCTTGTTGGTCTCTTCGTTGACCTGAGCGCGAACCTTGGTCATTGCCTGCTGGATTTCGACGCCGGGCGAAGCGATGTTGGCCATCAGCGCGCGGGTGAACGGGCTGTTGGTGCCGACCTCGCCGTCGAGCGCGGTCTGCCCGGGGCCGGTGGCGAACGCGATCAGCGTGCCTTCGCCGGATTTCATCTCGGCAAGACCGGTCTGCACATTGACGCTACGCGTGGCCTTCGCGGAACGAATCCTTGCCGCAAACGGATTGTCGCGGCAGGCGTCGAGGAATACCAGCTTGACCTTGGCATCGCCCATGGTCTGCTCGAGCGTGACGTCGATATTGATGGCGCTGCCGAGCTTGACGTCCATTTCGGATTTGAGGTCGGCATCGACCGGCAGCAAATAATTGGTGCCGTTGATGGCGATGCCGTGGCCGGCATAGAAGAACAGCGCGACATCGGCGCCCTCGGCCTTCTTGCCGAATTCAAGCAGCCGCTCCGTCATCTTGTCGCGGGTGAGGTTGGCGCCTTCCACAACGTCGAAACCGACATTGCGCAGAACCTTGGCCATCGACTTGGCATCGATCGCCGGATTAGGCAGCGCCGCCACGTTCTTGTAGGCGCCGTTGCCGACCACGAAGGCGACGCGCTTGTCGGCCTTGGCGGCGCTGGCGCTGACGAGAAGTCCTGCCACTGACATTGCTGCAATCAAGAAGCGCATGATCCATTCTCCCCTGATTCAACCGTCGAATTGTTTGGACCGGAGGCCGATCCGATGGGAGCAGTGTGATCCAGCACACGCGCGGGAACTGTGATCTAGATCACCTTAGCGCGAGGGGTGACGTGCTGCCCGGCGAACGTCCCACCTCCCGCATCAAAGACCGCTTTGCCCGCCACAAGGCGGCCAGCTAGATTGTTCGACGCAAGCGCCTGAAAATCCCAGCGAGGCTCCAATGAAACGAACCATCGTTAGCGCCGCTCTCATGCTGGCAGCGGCAGCCGCAAATGCCCAAACACCCTATGCCGGGATGCAGTCCCGACCGATCAAGGCTTTGTCGGAGCAGCAAGTGGCAGATCTTGGAGCAGGTCGCGGCATGGGTCTCGCGCTTGCCGCCGAATTGAACGGTTATCCCGGCCCTTCCCACGTTCTGGAACTGGCCGACAAACTGGGGCTTTCGGCAGATCAGCGCGCCAGCGTCCAGCGCTTGTTCGATTCCATGAAGGCGGAAGCCATTCCGCTGGGTTCAAAGCTGATCGAGCAGGAAGCGGAACTGGATAGGCAATTCGCCAGCCGCACCGTGACGCCGGATAGTCTGAAAGCATCGACCGTAGCGGCCGCGGTGACGCAAGGCACGCTGCGCGAAACCCACCTTAAATATCACCTGTCGACCCTCACCATACTTACGCACGGCCAGATGCAGCGTTATGCCGAATTGCGGGGTTACGGCGATCATCCGAGGCATCACCATAAATAGGGTAACGTTGCTTCAGCTGGCGGCGGCTCCCGATTAACGGGCTAGGACCTTCGGCAAAGTCGTGTCAGGAGGTTCCTTTCCAGACGTGACCTAAATCACATTCAACACGTTGAACCTGTCCTATCCTCTCAGCATCAAAACGCTATCAGGCGTCACCGCGAGGATACGACAATGACCAACTCTCATAAACTTTCCGGACTTAAGGTGACTATGCTCAGTGTCGCGCTGTCGATGATGGCGGGACTGGCGCTTGCCGACCACAAGAACGTCTCGGCAGATCAAATCCTGAATGCGCTGCAGCCCAAGAAGCCACTAACGCGTGGTCTTTCAGCCGGGCCGCAGGCCGATCCGACGGCGAAGGCCAAGGAAAGCCGCTTCGTCGAATCACTGCGTAACAGGAAAACCCGATCGCTGTCGCTGAACGAGCGCGAAGAAATCTCGAAGATCGCATCGAACAAGCCGAAAATCGATCTCGAGATTCAGTTCGACTACAATTCGGCGAACATCAGCAAGACCTCGATGCCTTCGGTGCAGGAGCTGGGTAAGGCGCTCTCGAACGCCAATCTCAAAGGTTCGACATTCGTGGTCGCCGGCCACACCGATGCGATTGGCAGCGAAACCTATAATCAGGATCTCTCCGAGCGCCGCGCCGATACGATCAAGCGCTATCTCACCGAGAAATACAGCATCAATGGCGCCGATCTGGTCACCGTCGGCTATGGCGAGACCAAGCCGAAGGATCCGAACGCGCCGAAGGACCCGATCAACCGTCGCGTTCAGGTCGTCAACATGGACACCAAGACCGCGTCGCAGTGAACGGTTGCAGCGCTTGTCCGCCTGCCGGTGTGCGGCAGGCGGATTTGGCCAGGTCGGCGAGTTCCCATCCGTTGATGCCGCCCGGCATCATTAATGCGTTTGCACGATCGAGCGTGCGCCGTCAGATTTTTAAGTCGACCTCTTCGTCAATGGCATCGGCGCCGGATTGCGGGTGAACCACCAGGATTTACGCAGCCTTCGCGGCGTTTAATCGAAGCTCCCGTTCATTTTCGCAGGCGACAATCGCAATCCGGTTCCGCCGCGCCGATCGCAATCGGCATCACAAGATGTCGCGCCGATCGCAATCGGCATCACAAGATGTTTTGCCGCCCGCCCACGGCCGCGCCCTGTTCTATTTCCAGATTATGCCCACATGAGATCGACATCAGCACCGGCGCTGGCGAGATCATCAGGAGCGGACAATGTCACAGACAGTTGCGGAACAACTGGTCGGCGTACTCGAACAGGTCGGCGTTAAATGCATCTTCGGATTGATCGGCGATTCCCTGAATCCGCTGGCCGATGCGGTAAGGCGAAGCCAGATCGAATGGATCGGCGTCCGTCATGAAGAAGGCGCGGCACTTGCCGCCGCGGGCCAGGCCAAGCTTACCGGCCAGCTCGGAGTATGCGCCGGCACCACCGGCCCCGGCAGCAATCATCTGGTCGCGGGCCTCTACGAAGCGAGCCGCGACCACGCGCCCGTGCTGGCGCTGTCCGGCGACATGCCGCGCAAGATGCACGGCATTGACTACACCCAGGCCACCGAGCCCGATTTATTGTTTCGCGACGTATCGCTCTACACCGAAACCATCTCGACGGCGGCGCAGGCGCCGGGAGTCATTCATCAAGCGATCGCTGCCGCCTATGCCGGCCCTGGTGTTGCGCACCTGACGCTTCCTCAGGACGTGCTGTCGTCGAAGGCCGACGGCGCAATGTCGAGCCTAGCCACGCTCAAACCGCGATCTGAATTCCCCGCGACGGCAGACGACGTCGCCAAAATAGCTGAACAGATCGACCGCGCCGGCAGCGTCGTGATCATGTGCGGCGCCGGATGTCTCGGCGCCGCCGATTTGCTGCGCGCATTATCGGACCGGCTGAAGGCGCCGTTGATCCATTCGGTGCGGGGCAAGGAGCTGATGGCTTACGACGACCCGCGATGGATGGGCGGGCTCGGCATGATCGGCACCAAGGCCGCATATCACGCCGCGCAGCATTGTGACCTGCTGCTGATGATCGGCACTGATTATCCCTACTCCAATTTCCTGCCGACCAAAGGCGCCGTGATCCAGATCGACCAACGGCCGCAGGTGTTGGGGCGGCGCGCGCCGACGGCGCTCGGCGTTACCGGATCGGCCCGTCCGACCTTGAAGCTGCTGCTCGAACGCGTCTCGGCAAAGACCGACAGCCGGTTTTGGGACAAGGTGACCGACGAGCGGCGGAAATGGGATGAGATGCTGGACAAGCAAGCCGATCTGTCGCGCAGCAAGGACCGCATCCATCCGCAAGCCGTGGCCCGCGCGGTCAGCGACGCCGCCCGCCGCGATGCGATATTTGTTTTCGACACCGGCCTGAACACGCTGTGGTCCGCGAACTGGATCAGGCAGACCGGATCGCAGCGCATCGTCGGCTCGTTCAACAACGCCGCGGTGGGCACGGCGCTTGGTCAGGCCAATGGCGTGCAGGCCCTGGATCGCTCGCGCCAGGTGATTGCGCTCACCGGCGACGGCGGGTTCAACATGCTGATGGGCGAATTCATGACCGCGGTGCATCACCGGCTGCCGGTCAAGGTCATCGTCTACAACAATTCGGCGCTCGGACTGATCACGCTGGAAGCCGAAAGCGTCGGCGTCGTGCCGTTTCGCAAAGCCATCGAATTTCCAAACCCCGACTTCGCGGCGCTTGCGCGCGCCTGTGGCGGTCACGGATTTACCGCCCGAAAGCCGGATGACTTGAAGGCTGCGATCCGCGACGCTCTCGCTGCCGATGGCCCCGCGATCGTCGACGCCGTTGTGGTCGCCGACGAGATGCCGAACATGCCGCATGTCGAGCTCGAGCAGATCGGGCACTACGCCATGGCCAAGATCAAGGAAGCCGTTCTCGCCGTCACCGGCGGCTAACGGCTTCCTGTCTTGCCATTTTGCGCAGACCGCCGGATCAGGCAGCCGCCTTGCCCTCATAGGCCCGCTTGAGGCCTTCGATATCGAGCTTGACCATCTGCATCATCGCCTGCATCGCGCGCTGGGCGCCGGCCGTATCGGGGCCGCCGAGATTATTTTACCAGTGCGGTCGGCACGATCTGCCACGACACGCCGTAGCGGTCCTTCAGCCAGCCGCATTGCTCGGTGCGCCCGCCATTTGCCAACAGCGCATCCCAGAGCCGATCGACCTCGGCCTGGTCGGCGCAGTCGATCTTGAATGACACCGCATGCGTATATTCCATCTTCACGCCGCCGTTCAGCGCCATGAAGCTTTGGCCGGCCAGCGTGAACTCCACCACCAGCACCGATCCTGCCTTTCCGGCGGGGCTGTCGATAGTATTCTTCTGCACCTTTTCGATTTTGGAATCGGGCAACAGCGAAACGTAGAATTTCGCGGCCTCCTCGGCCTCGCCATTGAACCACAGGCAGGGTGAAACTTTGGACATCAATGAACTCCTTGCGCGATGAATTTCAATCAGGCTGGTTTTGAATCAGGCGTCGGCCGTTGCGGATTGCGCTGCCGTCGCCGCCGCGACGTCCATCCACATGACTTCCCAAATATGGCCGTCGGGGTCCTCGAAACTGCGCCCGTACATAAAGCCGTAATCCTGCTTCGGGCCTGGATCGACGCCGCCGCCCGCGGCCTGCGCCTTGCCGACGATGTCGTCCACGGCGTCGCGGCTGTCGGCGGAGATACAGATCAGCACCTCGCTATGGGTTTTCGCATCGGCGATCTTCTTCGGCGTGAACTGGCTGAACTTGTCGTGGGTCAGCAGCATGGCGTGGATAGTCTCGGAAAACACCATGCAGGACGCGGTTCCGTCGCAGAATTGCTCGTTCTTTTCGGCTCCAATCGCCTGGTAGAAGGCGGTGGCGCGGGCGAGATCGCTGACCGGTAGATTGACGAAGATCAGTTTGGCCATGGCAGGCTCCTTTTTGATGGGTTCAGACCCGAGGACGAACGGGCAGGCGTCGATCCGACAGGTGGTTTAAGATTTTTCTGATGGCGCGATTTCCCGTCGAATCCGTCATGGCCGGGCTTGTCCCGGCCATCCACGTCTTACTGCTCTGATGGAAAGAAAGACGTGGATGCCCGGGACAAGCCCGGGCATGACGAGCTTTGCACCCCACCTGGACCCAAACCCTCACGTCGCGATCGGCGTCGGCATCGTAAGAAATGCCCTTGTGACATGCCAGAACAATTGCCGGTTGGTGGCGAGTGTGACCGAATGGGCGGTACCCGGAAGGATGATGAACTGGCGGTCGCCGTTGGGCAGCAAATTGTAAAATTCCTCGAGGTCGGCGACGGTGGCGATGCCGTCATATTCGCCGCGCACCAGCAGTACCGGCGAAAGCACTTTCTGCGGATGCACCACCGGCAGATTGGCTGTCATGTCGAGATAGGTGCCGGTCGGAACCTGGTCGCCGAATTGCAACTCCGCATCCGCCAAGGCCTCCATGGCGGCGGGGTCGCTTGTGCCCTGCCTGTCGCGGGTGGCGATCGAGCGGATCATGTCGCGATCGCGCTTGCGCATGTTGTGGGAGCGGAAATAAGCCAGCTGCTCGGCGCGTTTCGTCAACGTCGGCGAACCCTCGCCTTTGTAGGTGAAGGCGGCAAACACCAGCCGGTCGGCACGCTCGGGCTGCGCCATCGCATAGGCGCCGGCACGCAGCGCACCGGAGGATTCGCCGAGGAAATGGAATTTCGTCCGGCCGGTTTCGCGGGTGACGACTTCAACAGCCACCTTCAGGTCCTCGACGCCGCTGGCGATGTCGGAATTGCCGGAGGTGCGGCCCGACTTGCCGTAATTTTCGTGATCCATGGTCCAGCAATCGAACCCATGGCGAGCGAATTCATTCATGACAGAATATTCGCCATGGCCGGGTACAGTGAGATCAAATACCCGCGAGCTGACCGACGAACCGTGAACGAAGAACAGCACCGGCCGTGAAGGCTCGCCGGCCTTGGGCGCACCGAGCCGCTTGCGATACATCCACAAGGGGATGTCGCCCTTCTTCGCCCAGTATTCGCTGCTCCAAATTTCGTCCTCGGGAGCTGCCGCGAGCGCGCCTTGGGTCGCATTGGCGAGTGTTCCTGCAACGAGGCCAAGGCCGGCACCTCTGATCACGGTGCGCCGCGCCAACAATGGATTATGATCCGCCATGATTTCCTCCTTGTCCGCCTGAGCGTTTTTTATCCTGTGGCTCGCGTTGCCAAAGTCTAGCAGACCGCCGAAGCACCCGGAAGCAAGGCTGCCTGCCGCAACCACTGCACGAATTTGTGAACATCGCCGCATGGGGGCCCAGCGTGCTGCCGCCGCAATCGGGTCTAGTCTTCCCATGTCCGACCGGAAACATCCCTCAGGGAGGAACAAGCCGTGAGCAACCAACTGACCGATGCAGAACTTGCCGCACTGATGCCGTCCGAATTGTGTCAGTACCAGACGCCGATCCCGACGCAGATCGTAGCGAGCGACGAATTTTATCCCGACCCGCAGAACGAGCGGCAACGCGAAGTCGAGGCACGGCTGCTCGCGATGGCCGACGATCTCGGCGGCAAGCAGGGCCTGAACCGCCGCCGGTTTTTCCAGACCGCGGCCGGCATGGCGGCGTCCTTTGTCGCGATGAATGAGGTCTACGGGCCGCTGTTCGATGTGACCAGCGCAGAAGCCGCCGCGCCCGCGATGGCCCAGGAGCGCGCCGACGCGTTCAAGGACCAGTTCATCATGGACATGCACACCCACTTCCTGCGCGACGACACTCGCATCATGGGCTTTGTCGAGATGCGCAAGGCAGTTGGCAAGGCCGGCTGGAACAAGCAATTGAGCGAGCACGAACAAACCATCGAAGACCTGAAATTCAACAACTACAAAAAGGAGATGTTTCTCGACAGCGACACCAAGATCTCGCTGATCTCATCGGCGCCCTCCGACATCGAGCAGGACTGGTTCCTGACCAACGAGCAGATGGCCGACGCCCGCAAGAAGATCAATGACGAGGCCGGCTCGCGGCGGGTGTTCGCGCACATGATCTTCACGCCCGGGCAGCCCGGCTGGCTCGACAAGCTCGACGCTGGATTGGCGCTCAAGCCTGAGTCCTGCAAGGGCTACACTGTCGGCGACAACACCCACAAGGAGATCAGCCGCTATCCATGGCGGATGGACGACGAGAAGGTCGCCTACAAGGGCTACGAAAAGATGGTGAAGGCGGGCATCAAGAATGTCTGCGTCCACAAAGGCCTGTTCGCGCCGGGAATCGAGAAGCAGTATCCAAATCTGCGCGGCTTCGCCGACGTCGCCGATGTCGGTCAGGCCGCCAAGGACTGGCCGCAGCTCAATTTTGTCATTTATCACTCCGCCTATCGTCACGTCGGTGGCGATCCGAAGCAGGCGCTGGCAGAATTCGAGCGCACCGGCCGCATTTCCTGGAGCAGCGACCTCGCCGATATTCCCGCCCAATACGGCGTCAACAATGTTTACGGCGACGTCGGCCAGTTGTTCGCGACAACGCTGGTTGCGGAGCCGAACGTCTGCGCCGCGCTGATGGGCACGCTGATCAAGGGACTGGGCGTCGATCACGTCTGCTGGGGCACCGATGCGCTATGGACCGGCGCGCCGCAATGGCAGATCGAAGGCTTGCGCCGCCTTGAAATTCCAGAGGCGATGCAAAAGAAATTCGGCTACGCCCCGCTCGGCGCCGCCGATGGGCCGGTGAAGACCACGATCTTCGGCGGCAATAATGCGCGGCTTTACGATATCCAACCGAAGCGCGCGATGCTCGACATCCGCGGCGATCGATTTGCCATGATGAAAGCGGAATATGAAAAGACGGGGC
>Ga0193743_1001506_pt1 | contig 17328 bp, 18 predicted proteins | sample L2c2metaG_FD_143038 | JGI IMG/M metagenome (GOLD analysis project Ga0193743, IMG submission 143038) | Soil microbial communities from a riparian zone of the East river system, Colorado, United States - L2c2 | ecosystem: Environmental > Terrestrial > Soil > Riparian zone | place: USA: East River...
TACGAGTATTAAAACCAGGTGGCCGTTTAATTATCGAGATGAATAATATCTTCGACAAAGAAGCTTTGTTAAAGGTAATCAGGGATGTTAATTTTGATGTAGTATCAACTTTAGCAACTGAGACTACGATTGAACTGAGTAAATAAATGAGTGAAATCCCACTAGAATTTACAGACACTTTAACTTTTTCGGATGTTACTAGTAGGTCACAGGATTGTATTCAGGATCTTGGAGATTTTTTAACCTTCCAAGATTCCGGGTCCATCTTTAGTAGTCTCTTAATGACTATAAATGACTCGGTAATTTTTAGTGAGGATTTGGAAATTGGCCGGGTTGCAGATATACTTCTTGTTATTTCAGATTCTCAATCTTTTTCTGAGAGTGTTTCAATTGGCCTTTTGAATTTGATTAGTGTAAATTTAAGTGATTCAGTTAGTTTTAATGATTCACTAGTAACTAGTTCCACTGAGCTTTTTAACATAATAAGCTACTTTAGAAGATATTTAAACGACGTTAATTAAGTAATTAAAATGGCAAATTTAACAAGAACTGACTGGCCCTTAGGTTGGGTTCCTTCTTCTGATAGAGTTAATGGTGATCCTGGTGGTCTTTTGAGGATGGATAATCTTCAAAGGGATGAATTTGGTGCTTTAACTATTGTAAGGGGAATCCAGCGTACCAGTTCTACTGGTGCTTTTGATAATTACGTCGATCAAATTTATTCTAAGCTTATTATTAACCAAGAAATTCTCTGGGTGGCTTTAGGCCCTACTAGTGCTACAATTCTTAGAAGTAAGATTGGTGATTTTAGTGATTCTGTATCAGCAAGTGGAAATGATAGGGCTAGTTTTGGGGATGCTCTTGGTCAAGTTTTAATACTTGCTGGAACCACTAGAATTAAAGACGACGGGACTACACAAAGACAGCTAGGTTTAAATACTCCAGGAGTTCCTGGTGTTGCTATTACTAATAATAATGATGGACCTTTAAATGGATCTTATACTTATCTATGTGTCAATCTTAACAATAACGGTATCTATGTTGCACGCAGTCCTGCGGGAACCGCCACTAGCGCTCAAAGCTTCACTAATGGGACTGCTGTTATTACTCCTGCTGCTGGTGACGCTCAAACTAACAGGATTGAAATTTACCGCCGTTCAATTTATGTAGATGGGGAAACTCCACGACTTAGCCAATATTATTTGATTGGAACTGTAGATCCCGGCGGCTCTTTTACTGATGATATTAGTGATCAAACTGCTTTATTAATTGGTCAGAAGGCTAATTTATTCCTTAAATCCTTGCAACCTTTGGCAGATGGTAATGGTATTTTAGAGCCAATTTATGGTGTGGAGGGATTATTCTATGAAAGAATGCTTTATATGTCTCTTTCTTTCATTTATATTTCTGATAGACTTAATCCCGATGCTGTTGATAGTAGATTCACTATTAGGGCGTTTGGTGATCCGACTGAAAAGAATTTATGGATCAAAAAACTTACCAATAGTGTTCTAATTCTCGGTACTTCTAAGAACCTTTACGAAATTACCGGAACCTTTGCAGAATTGCCCGATGGTACTGTAGATGTTCAATTAAATCCCATTGGTGAAAATCATCCGCCACTTACTACGGATTGTTGCTCTTCTGGTGGTACTGTTTTTTATATGGGATCAGATGGTGTTAGGGCTACTTCTGGTTCTAACAGTCAATTAATTTCTCCACAATTAAGATCATTATTCCAAGGACAAAATTGTCATGGTATTGCCCCGGTTGTTATTAGTCAATATGCCAGATACGCAATGGCTATCGGAAAAACTAAACTGTATATCACATTACCATTACAAAATGGTACAAGATGGCTCCTTATTTATGACCTCATCAGTAAAACTTGGCGGCTGCAATATACCGATCCAATATCTCTTACTGTAACTCAAAGTGATAGAGTCCTAGTTGGTTACAATTTAACTGGTACTACCTTTTTGGTAGGACAATTGTTTGAAGTCGATGATGGTGCTGGTTTTAATAATCCTGACGGATCAGCAATTCATGGTCAGGCTATTTACTTCCTAACAGTATTTGATCATAATAACCAACCGCGCAACCGTAAAGATACCTTTACTTTAAAAATCGTATGTGATACTGGAGGAGCTGATTTAAGTGTTTACATGGGTAAAGATGGCGGGGATCTTATTTTCCTCGAAGATATTAATTGTAATGGTGTTACTACTAATTATATTCCTCTGGATTCTGAGTCTTTAACTCTTGGTTTCCGATATGCTATTAAACTTGTTGATAAAAATTATTTGATTACATTCAAACTATATGAAATTACTATTGAGTATGAGCCTCGTCCTGAACAGCTTAATTATCTTCGGATTCCTCCTAGTAATCTCGGGACGATTAGCAGGAAAAGAATATCTGATTATGCTTTGGTCATTGATACTCTGGGAAATGATGTTGAACTCACTCCTTATATTGATAATTCTAATGCGGGAGTTTTACCTGCAAAAACCATTATCAATAACGACACAAAGCAAACCTATATCCACTTTTTTACGCAAGAGCAAATAGGTACAGATATTAGTGGAATTTTAAAATCTGTTAATCCAGATAACCCTTTTGAATTTTATGGGTTAAACACTGAAGAAATTGTATCAGAGAAATTACCAACTCCGGTTAAATTTCTTGTAATTCCAAATAGTGATTACGGGTCACCAAATAGGAAACGGCACACATCCTATAAATTCCAAATTAATACCCGAGGGAAAAATGTTCTATTTACTCCACTTTTGGACAACATTGCCCATGCTACTGCAATATTTAATACACTTACTAAAACAACCGTGGACTATTATTTCAACACCACAGAAGGGGATGTTATCGGTATTGATATTGGTGGGACTCTGGCAAGTCTCGAAGATACTCCTTTTGAATTTTATGGAACGGTTATACCTCAGGAGATTGAAGTATTACCTGCGCGCCTTGAATTCTTCAGAATTCCGAACACTAACTTTGGACTTGCGGCAAAAAAACGAGTAAGAACAATACCTCTAGTAATAGATACACGGGGTCGAGATGTTATTTACACACCTATTGTTGATGGTGTTTTAGGTATTTCATCAACGCATAATACCCAAGGAAAAATAACCTCTTATCATTACTTCCAGGGGGATTCATTTGGCACTGATTATGGTGGTCAGTTACTTTGTCCAACTGGTCATTTTGAATTTTACGGTATTGGTGATAATGTCACCGTTGAGCAATTGCCAGTTCCTAAAAAGTATGACCAAATAGGCCCTCAGCGGTTTGATAAAATAGGTAAGCTATTTTCATTCCGGCTCAGAATGATTATGACTGGGACTACAACAAGTGTACCTTTTAGTATTCTTGGGGATAGTGGTGGATCTCATCCTTCCTACGGTACAGCTTTGTATACCGGATCTTTTAATGTAGTTCCAGGTGTGGATGATATTTATCAAATTGACCTCCCGAAAAATGTAAATACCTCAGTTTTTCGTTTGATCCTTGGTCCTACAAATGATGCTTTTCACCGCTATGATTTAATGATTCGTGTGGCTACTAGTGGTATGGAAACTGATGCGAAGTGGGTGCCAATAAGATGATTCAAGGTAATTATGAAAATGATAAACGTTGTGGCCATAATTATCCGCCCGATGCTTGTCCTTACGAACATTGTGGTTATAGAGATACATTAAAAAGAGTTGAACAGCTAGAAGAATTTATGCGGAAATACGTGGAGGCAAAAATTGGTTCAAGATCTAATGCAAAATAGGCAACCTGAAAATACTGCTTTTGATAAACGTAGACATGAGGAAATGAGACTTAAACCACTTGGATATGGTTATCATAGAGTTCCCGGTGGACCAAAAATTCCTATTCATTGTGAAAAATGTGGGTTAGAGATTAATGGTCAACGGGTATTAATAAATAATCGAATTTATCATTACGAGTGTTTCTAAAAGATGCGCCGCGTCAACAACTCAGAAGATTCTAATATCGTAGTTAATAGCCTTGCACGGCATAAGGATCTCAAATCTACTAAGGATAATGATCTTAAAGGTTTGAGGATGAGTAATGCCTCACCCGCTAAAAATGACTTTGATTATGTTACACTGAGTCAAATTAATCCCCGCTTCGTTTTTAAAATAGGCGTTCCTCTAGTTGGTACAAATGTTACAAATCGTGTAACCTGTGAAGCTCAGCCGGGAGTAAGATTATTAAGATGGAGATTTGTATCTCATACGGGTCCTATAGGTAGCAATAATATCTATGATATCAAAAAAGTAGCTATTAATGGTAACGTCGCGGACGCTGTGAGTATATTTCCTATTGGTAATGATAACAAAATTATTCATGAGACTAATGCTATTAGAGGCAAAGGTGCTAAATTTCACCACACGCCTTATGATATACTTTATGAAGAGGAATTGGTTTTTGATGTTTTAACAGTTGGTGATCCAAGTGGGACTCAGGTGTTTTTAGAGTTAGAGTGCCAATTACTCGGGATAAAATAAAATTGCCTATTGCATTGAGTAATTGGGATATAACTAAGGATACATTCACAGTAACAAGTGTTGATAATTTTGTTACTAAGATGAATGTTTATTTAACCTCTGTTCATTGGGTTGGAACTGCTGTAACTGGTGGTTTTAGATATTTAATAACTAGCCCCCAGGGTCGTCAGGTTTATTGTTTTATTAGAAATTTAGGCCATAGAACTGGTGGTGTTTTTACATCCCCTCAATGTACTATTAACTTCAAAACAATTGATGGTACTATTACTGGCATGGATCATGAGATAATTATACGTGGTACACCAGATAACGTATTTGTAATAATAGCTGGTAAATCTCAATTAGCCTTAGCTAGAATTGGTGTTCATGAGGATAATTTAGGCTCATCTATTGTTTGCGGGATTCCTTTTATATCAGGGGAAGCCTCATGTGGAGGAATTAGGCCGTCTGTTCCTTCTGACCAGTGTTTTTTTGCAATGGGGGATCATCAAAATGGTGGTTCCCCTAGGAAGTATCTATTATTGGGATCAGGCCTTTTTGGACCTGAATCTCAAAATTCATGCGAAGCTTTATGGGGAACTGATTTATGTGGAGCTGGAAATTCAATTGGATCAATAAGGATACCAGTTTTTACTTATGCTTCTTCTATTTTCCACGGGTTTAATTTTCCATCTAACATGAATTGGGCATCACATGATTTTTTTCGGTTAGAGCCTTTATTAGTGTGGGGAAATGTTAATGCGGCTGAACCAGTAATACGGGCACAATTATGGGATTCGATGATATTTACAAGACCTTTTTCCATGGATTATACAGTTCAAATGGATGGTTTAACCTGGTATGTATTTACGAATAATTATCTTTTTGGTGTATTAGCATTTATTTCTGGCTCAACTGGTAGCAATGGTAATCCTGATCCTGATATATTAGGCGGTAGTAGTGACAAGTTTGCAGCTTTTGTTTGGTAATTAAAATGGCAGATGAAGTAATAATTAACTACATTCCGACTAATCTCCCTACATTTGTTTATAGTGAAAGTATCGGTATGCTAGAAAATGTGAGCCTTGCTTCTGCTAGCAGTGTTGATGGTAATATTGCTAATATAGCAGGTTTATTGATTGGACAAGGCTGGCAGTTAGGCACTAAATTATATGCAACTGGTACATTCCAAATATCTTTACCCATTGTCGGCGGGGCTGGTCCATTTGATACTATTATATTTGATTATTTTGGATTTACTTTTAAAATATTTGCGATTGATAAAGGTGACCCCGATCCATCTATCCCTATTATTGGAGGTAATCTTGGTATTAGAGGTGTAGGGGTTATGTCTTATTGGGAACAAAATTACATTATCCAAGCTTTAGCTGATGCAATGACTGAAGTTGCTAATTTTTATATTAATGCAGATAAAATTACTAGTTTTACTCATGTTGGCATAAATCCTATAACAGAGATAGATAACCCACTTTTTGGGGTTAACCGACAGATTTTAATAACTGCTGCCGAGGATGGTCCAGTTGGTAATGGTTCTGGTGGTATTGGCAATGTTGTAGGTGGTGGTGTTTTTAACGGTGTTACTACTGGTGGGGGTTATGAATTAATCAGCCCCAAAACTGCGACAACTACCTCTTCAATTAAGTTTAAAATGTATAGGGGTTCTACTAGTCTTTTTTATTTTAATGCTGAATTTATGCCAGGGGACAGGGGAAATCCCCTAGCTGTACTGGAAGAAAACCGGGCAATTATGCAATTACGTGTATTCTTAAAAAGATCAAATTATACTATTATCGCAGGTCCTAGCCAACTTATTATCTATCCAAAAACTTACACCGCTTATAATCCTACATCTATTGATGAGGTACTTCTTGGTGTATCTGATTATCATATTTGTGTACCTCATGTTCCATATGACCAGACCAGTGGTACTTTAACTAAAACGAGTAATAATGGTTGGGGTTGGGATATTCCTAATATACGTAATCCTATTGTTTATTGTGGTTTTATGATGTCTACTCCTAGAAACCTTCTAGCCGAACATGGTAATTTTGCAACTTGTGTCAATGATTTTTTTATTACAAATAATGCAGGTTTAGATTCTGGTGTTATATATTTAGTTTTAAATTCCCATCAAAGGGCTTCTGGTCCTTTATTAACTACTTCAGGTAGGAGTGTATTTTATTCCGCCTTAATAGGATTATCTGAAGGCAATAGTTTGTTTAACCGTGAGCATAATATTCCCTATGTTCCTACAATGGCACAGATTTACGCTTTTGTTCCTAATATGGTTATGACAACTAATTATGCTACACCTAATACTAAAATGACAGATCCCACTGGAACCAAGACTTATATATGTTACAGATCACAAACAACCCCATGTGAGGCTTCTTTGTGGATTATTATGCCAACGGTAGGAAATTAAATGGCAGCTACTTACCCAACTAAAAAATGTGCTTCGGCAATTAATTTTGGTACTTTAAGCGGATTTACCGGGACTAAAATCGTAGCGGCTGTAGCATTTTATAACTCAGCTACTAGCGGCACTTTTTACGGAGGTGGCCCAGTAGGAACCTCGATTCCTATAAATAGTGGGGATGGTTTAAACTTCGCCGTTAATGCTGTTACAATCATATTTAAAGGCGCTACTGGGAGTCTTATAGGGGATCAGGATGGTTTAGATTTTCTTGATAACCGTTATGGTAGTGGTTCACCTGCTACTCTTTATGCTGCTTTAATTATTACCTTACCTGATGGTGATGATGGGTCAATTGTAGAATTCAGCGGCGGAACTTATGCGCGGGTAGCAATTACTAACAATGCTACTAATTTTCCCGCTGCCACAATGGTTTAAATGAGCATTACATTAATAAATACCGCTTCAATTAATAATACTGGAGCAGGTTTATCTACTCAATCTTTGCCGGCTACTAGTTTAACAACTGGTAATTTAATAATTGTTGGTTTTAGAACTTCACAGTTTTTTGCTGCTGCCCCAACTGGAACTATTAGTGATACTGCTGGTAATAATTATGTTTTAGCTACTAGCAAAACAGATGGAAATACAGCTTGGTCTGCTGTTTATTTATATTACTGTGAAAATGCTATAGGACATGCTTCTAATGTAGTTACTGTTACATATAGTGGAGGAAATTCTAATAATAGTGGTATTTTCAGTGCACAATATTCAGGTGTAGCATTAACAGGTTCAAAGGATACAACAAATGCCACTAATTCCGGGAGTACGTCCAGTACTAGCTTTACTTCTGGGGCATTTACTACTACTCAATCTGATGAATTAATTATTGCCGTAGGTTATAGCATAAGTGCTACAAGTTTTACTGCTGGAACTGGTTATTTTCTTCAAAAACAAGCGGGAGTAATAGCTTATGAAGATAAAATAGTATCAAGTATCCAAACCGGGATTACTGCTAGTATGTCTTGCAATAATTCTAATATTTGGGCATTTTTAGTTACTACATTTAAAGCAGCGGCAGCAGTAGAAGAAACTGATAATTTTACTGATACTATTACTTTTTCAGATGGTTTACAATTACTCTTAGACTTACCTTATAGTTTTTCTGACAGTATTAATTTTACTGACTTTATTTTTCCACAGCTTTCTAGTATATTTGACCATAGTGGCACAGCAACAATTACTTACGGTTTTGATTTATCTGGAGTACCAAATAAAGAAATTAATAGTGCAACTGTTTTAATTGATTATAATTTTTTTATATCTGGCCATGCGACTAAAGCTCTTTCAGCAACTTGTATTATTACATATGAAATTCAATTCGATATAATTGGTCAATCAAATGCTGTAGATTTAGGATGTATAACAGGAACGGATGAATTACCCTCTGAAAATACAGAAACTGTTCAGGGTAATTATGCATATTTTACTTAAAGGGGATATAAATGGCAGGCTTTGTTTTACCAATTGTATCAGGATTAGCAGGTTTGGCGGGCGGGTTATTTCCTAAGAAGGATAAAAATACACAAACCACTAATACTAGTCAACAAACTAATCAAGAGGGTAACACTAATTTTAACCAGTTTACAAATGCTAATGCTACTGGTCAACAAGCCGGTACTACTTCCAATACTCATAATCTTTCGCCGTTTCAACAACAATTAGCGGAGAGATTTACCGGGGATGCTTTAAAAAGGGCTGATTCTGGCGCGGATATTTCTGGTTATCAACATGCTGGATTGCAAGCTATTAATGATACTTCAAGTGCTAATAATGTAGCCATGAAGAATCTTCTAGCTTCTAGAGGTTTATCCTTTTCCCCTGTAGCTGCTAATGCTGAAATCCAACAACAACAGGGTAGGATCGGACAACAAAGTCAATTCCTACAATCCCTGCCATTATTACAAAGGGCAATGCAACAGGAAGATCAAAAAGGATTATTGGATGCTTTTGGTATGTTGCCAACAGATACTACTGGAACTTCTACTCAAGACTCCAGTGGAATTAGCAGCGGTACTTCTGGTGGAACTGGCTATTCCCAGAATCGCAGTGGTACAGAAGGTACAAGTAATACAGAAGGAACTGGTCAAATTAATGGGAATCCTATTGCTGGTGGTTTAGGTGGTTTAGGCGCGGGAATGGCTCAACAAGGAAGTGGACCTGGAAGTATGATTGATATGATTAGTAAATTGTTTGGGGGAGGATAAAATGGCCGGCGAATCCGAATATTATAATCCTATTATCCAAGCAATGGCACGACGGGCACAATTAGATCAACAGAGAGAAAGAGATGTAGCATCGGCTAAACAACATTCTGAAGATTCCAGGTTAAAAGAGCAGCATGATAAATTAGAGGATTCCAGAAAAAAGAAAGAGCTTGAATTGGCCATAGAAAAAGCTCAAAATGAACACGAGGATCGTGCAGCTAGAATTGTCGGCGCCGCTGAAATGGCAAAAGGCGTAGCTGAAGCAAAACGTTTAAATGCTATAAAAACAGCAAGGGATCTAATTACCTCCGGTGTAGGAAAAGAGGCTTTACAAAATCCTGGTACTGGTGTAAATACGGCTTCATCTCCAGGTATACCACATCCTGGTATTTCACCAAATCTTCCTGATCCAACTAAAACTCCTGAAGGAATGATTACTGTTAGCGGCGAGAATCTTCCAGCTTCAGCTTTTCCTACTCCTCAAGAAGAAGCATTAAGGGTACAAAATCTTGCTAAAGCTAAAAATGATCCTTTAGTTGAAGGAAGGATGAAAGTAGGAGAGCAGGGAATTCAAGGTCGTGCAGATTTAGCTGATATTAATAATAAAGCAAAACTCGATCAAATTGAACTGCAAAATAAATCCCGCGAGAAAATGAATCAACTGACTAATAATACCCGCGTTGCTACCACTAAAGCCGCCATTACTGCTTATGCTACTTTAGGTGGGGACCCAGGAGAATTAAGTAATACGGTTAATGATACTTACATTACTGGAAATACGCCGTTTAATTCTATCCCGGCTAAAACACGTGAAGCTATTAGAAATTCTTTGCCAACTGGTTGGACTCCCATTGATCCTAAAGATAAGCCTAAATTAGATCAAGTTGGAACTGTTAGGGATATATTAGATTTAGGGAAAAGGCTTGCAGATGAATATTCTTATGATAGGAATCCTCAAGAGGCTTTAAAAGCTATTGCAGGAATGGGTGAAGCTAGAGGATTACGAAATCAATTAGAGGGTATGTCAGGACAATTAGCAGAGCTTTATGGAAGAGAGGGTGGCAGGAAAACTGACGCGGATATTAAAAGAGCCGTTGGTTTAATTTACAGTCCGTCTTTATCGGCCGAGACTAATTTAAAAAATGTCAAAGCAGCTGAAAAAATCTTCAAGGATATTCTCAAGCCTACAATGAGTAAATACAATAAGGATCAGCTAAATGGGATTTTAACTTCTAGAGGAATTGATCCTTCTATAATAATTGACGAATCTGGTGCATTTGGTCCTACTAAAGGGGCAGGAAGTGGTAATAGTAATAAAGTTTCTAAAGTAGAAAATTGGAAACGGGTCAATGGGAAGTTGGTGAGGGAATAATGCCACGGGTAATTAATTTTGAGGGTACAAAACATTCATTCCCTGATGATGTTACTGATGATGAAATTTCATCGGCATTAGATCAAATGCACCCGGCTGCTAAAGATCCTACAAAAGGACTAAGCGGGCCTGCGTCTGTAGACCCTAAAAAAATTATTCAGCCGGTTTCACGTAATCCCCTTGAACCACCAATAGTACAACAGCAAATAAACGCGGGGAAACAATTACCTATAGGATCAACTCCTGATGAAGTTAGAAGTATGGCTGAAAATGCTTTACCTCTAGTTGGTGGGGCATTAGGAGGAATTCCTGGTGCTGCGGCAGGATCAGCTTTAAAAGTAGCTGTAGGTAAAAAAGATCCAACTATTAATAGTGCTGTTACTGATATTGGTATTGACACAGTTGGTCAAGGTGTTGGCCCAGCGATTATTAAAGCTGCAAATAAAACAGGAATTGCTAACCTTTTAGGAAGTAAAACAATTAGTAATAACAGCCCTTCCATCCAACGGGTTATTAAAGGTGACGCCGCTACAAAAGCTACTGAAGCTGTAGAACCATTAATTCACCAAGAAACGGATACTTTAAAATCAATCGCCAAAGATGCTAAAGAATCCTTGTTAACTAATCCATCTAAAATGCCTTCAGGATCTATTGGGCATGATCTTTATAAAGCTGCAAATGGGGATATCCCACTTTCCAAAGTATCGGACCGCGCATTTTCTAATATTGATGATTTACGTCAATTGAAGACTTTAGATCCTGCTGGAACTGAGAAACTTGGACTTGCAAGAGTGTTTAAAAAAACATTTGATGGTCCCCGAGTTAACCCTGGAAAAGTTCTTGAAGAACTAAACGGAGCTAACTCGGAGCTTTATAAAGAAGCAGTTAATCCTGAAACCCATAGTAACATTGTAAAGTTAATGACCGAAGCAAAGAGTATCGCCGATAAACCAAAAAGCGTAATCGAGAGATCTTTATCATATGGATCAGGTAGATTTTTACTACCAATTGCCGCATCACAATTACCATTATACGGGCATGAAATAGCAGGAGCATCGGCGGCTTTAATGGGAGGTATTGCATTAGGTGAGGCAACAATAAGCAAACTAATGCAAAACCCAGAAACAGCAAAATTAGTGTTACAAGCAATAAAAACTCCATTAGCTTCTCCTGAAAGTGGCTTTATTCAAAAAGCTCTTATCCATTCAATGCGCGGCGGCACGGTTTTTATAAGTGATGCAAATGGTAAAGACCGTAAAGTCAAGGTGGGTCCTTCTGGGGAATTGCAGGAGTTGAAATAATTCCCCTATTTTCATAATGTTGATCTAATAAGGATAAGGCTAGTTCTAAGCATCTACGTAAATCTGTTTTGCCCCAAAATGTAACTGCACTAGAATCATTATCACCGGGATGATGCATAAATGGTGCTTGATGTTGAATACCATTTATAGTAGCTGGTAGCTCCAAATAAAATCGTATTCCAGTGAAGACTTGCCCGTCTATTTCCTTAGTAATAACCTCAACCTTATCGGTCATTTCTTCAGCGTAAACATTAACTCTCATTTCTTCCCTCCCTTATCATCATATAATAGTTCCAAGCATTTCTGTGTCATTATATAATCTACCTCATTCCCACCAACTTCCTGATTGATTAATCCACCTTGAACAAATGTACTGATTAATTTATCCAATGTCTCAGCATCAAAATCACTCCAATGTTTTTGTAAGAGAATTTTTCTACTGACCCTATGATCCTTCCCCTCATAAATAGCTTTTAATACAATCGCGCCAATATCTGCGGTTGAACTTTTTCCGGCACCCATGATAAACTCCTGATAATTTGGTAAAAGTACTGTTGCTTCTTCGATAGCTTTTAAAATGTGATGCTTTCTAATTATCCTGTCCTTACAGCCATCGTTGAGACAAAAGATAATTGCTAATTTAAGAATACTGGTATGAATCCTGCCGCTTATGCCACTTTTATCGGCGCGGTTCCTATAGGATTCTCTAAATGGTACATACCAATCTTCCCAAGCATTTTGAGCATGTTGGTCTAATAACATTGGTCCTGTAATAAGCGATACCTCCTTTAACGAGTGTATCAAATCCTTAAATCCTGCTTCTACCTTTTCCAAATCGGTGTTAAAGAGAGAAGATGCGGGTCTAAATTCATTGGGTTTTATTAGGAAGGTTCTAGCTAATAGTCCGCCAAATATTCCTTTTGAATCAAATAAACCCTCACCTTTTAACATATCAATATTAGAGGCTGCAAGCATTGTTAAACACACATTCTTAATTTCAAACTTCCCTGCCCCTTTGAGATTATTTGTGTAATCTCCGCGAGCATCATAAATATCCGTCAAGATTCCTACAGCCGCTGAATCTCCTACTAAGCCGGCGGATAATTCTGGTGCAAGGAATAATGCTGAGCCACCTTTAATTAAATTCCCGTTTGCATCTGTTGCACTCATTGCTAATTCATGTATTAAGGCTTGAATAGACGTTCTTCCTGATATCAGTTTTGTATTATTAACATTTCTAACTAGTTTCTCACACAACGCTGTTGGCATACCTTTTCTATCTACTGATGATTGTGCTAAAGCGAGCACATAAATATTAGGATAAATTATTAAATTCTGTTGCCTAATATAGCATGAATCTCGAATTATCGCGGCTAGGGTAGCATAAGCTGACCATTTCCAAAAAGACGTTGGTGATTCATAATTTTGAGTATATTCAAGATACTTTTCTATGAAATTCAACTGGACTTAGTCCCTATTTTTATTTATTAAGTGTTAAAAAAGTTAACCCATAATTATAACAAGCAGAATTCATGCAACCGTAGTCTTTACCTTCTAAATTTAAAGGTTGTAAATTTCTCTTGCAAGCATTACATTTACCATCGACTACTATAACTGAATCACGTTTTTTAAAATCTGATTGATTTTCTTCCCCCGGAATATAAGCAGCACCAATAGTATCAATCGGATAAGTTAAAAATTCCTGATTCTTATTGAGAGGATTACCTGATATCTTTTCCTGTGGATAAACAGTATCATCATCCTCTTTATTAACCCAGAAAAATTCCATCATGGCATTAAAAGCAATGGCTACTAGATGCCATTTTCTGGAACCAAGGGGATGAGGCTCTTTACATATATAAGAGGTTATATGATTAATCAAATGATTTATATTTGACTTATCCCCAGTTCTTCTAACTTTTTGATAATTTGGGATATTCCCTTCATCCTCCTGAGATTTTTGGCCGGATTTACCCAATTGACCCAAAGCTTTTATGAAATTCCAATCTAAACAAGTAAAGAGATAATCTACCTCTTTTCTTTTTGGATCTTCTTTTTTCTTATGAACCGTTATAATTTGATCATATTGTTTACACATGGAATTTAAGCATCTCCCCACTAATTTACTAGAATCATCATAATGTTCATATAATAAACTTCCACATGCTCCACATTTTATATCATCCCATTGTGCCATTATATTTTAAACCCCTTCAATTCCTGCCAATTAGTCATACTCATTTCACACTCCATTGGAATAATTAACTCATAATCTCTTGCCAGTGAACATTTTCTAAAGTCAATTCCAGTTTCCACGTTTTTCTTAAAAATCCGCGCATATTCCTCTTCCCGACCAATAGGAACCTCTGCTAAAAATCCATCATGTGCTTCTAAAACTGGATGGGCATCTGGAAATTCATCAAACGTTTTTGGTAATGAGAATTTTAACTGATCACTTACAATAACTTGAGGAAGCATGGAAATGGCCTCATTAACCTGATCCTGATTATATTTTCCATAAAAATTCCTCATTCTACCATTTGGTGCCCGTAAATGCCTGAAACTCTTAATCTGTGTATCTACATCTTTATGAAAGACTTGACGAATATTTTCTTGCTTTTGATGAAACGTTCTTAAAACTCTTTCACACTCTCTCATAGGTTGATGAATCATCATCATTAATCTATCAGGTGTCATGTTTCTCTCGCCGGCATGTCTAGCAGTTTTTGCTTGATGATATCTATCTACACCATTTACTAAGACGTTCTTTTTTATTTGTTCGGGCGGACAATTATACAACCAACTACCAGTAAGCCTATGAATACCGACAGGACCATCAAAAACCGGGAGAATATCGAAATCACGCGCCAAAACAGCGTCAACTCTTGCTTCTGCTTGAGAAAGATCACATTCAACAAAACTATAACCAAGAGAAGGAACATACATACTACGAAGCTCTTTTCCCAAAGTAACTCCATCCAATTCAAACCCATGTTTAGCAATTGTTTGGAAACTTCGTCCAATATCTTCATAAACAATTAGCCTTTTTTTATTCATTAATAAAACATCTGTAGTTTTTCCTGCTGTAGTTCTACCATTAACAGTACCACCTAAGTTATACTCACATCTTAAACGGCCATCAGGATGAACAATTGTATTAATATATTCTAGAACTTTATGAAGTTTCCTGATAGCAATTAAAGTCCTGAGAATCTCATTTCCATCCATTGTAGATTCGTACCGCGACATCCACATTAGAAGTTCTAAAGATTCTTCGTCTGTTCCTAATTCACCACTTTTTGTTCTTTTAATTCCTCTAACGGCTTTGAATTTCATATCCTCATAAATTAATCTTCTCACCTGTTTCGGGGATGCCGGGTTTATATCCTGATTACAAAGCATCTTAAATTTGTAACATTGGATATCATAGAGAGATTCATACTTGGCATTCAGATTATTTTTAGCCTCTTCATCAATTCTGATGCCATTATCTTCCATCGTTTTATAAAGGGGGAAAATCTGCATTATTTTATCGTATACAGGCTTTACCCCCTCAGATTCCATCTCATCTAACTGTTGGGTATAGATTTGATGAGTTGCAAGAGAATCTTTTGCACAATAAAGATAAAGCCTATCCCGATTATGTACCGATGGATCGTATTGTTTACCCTCGTCTTTAAAATACGGCATATCAGTATAGAGACTAGTAAGGAAACCAAGATTTTTAGGAAACTCAGGAAACAAAACTGATGCTGCAAGTGTTGTATCCCCGATAATATTATTGACTTTAAGAAGAAATCTTTCACATTTTTTCCAATCGAACTTAATATTCTGATTAACTTTCGGAATTGGACTTGCAAGTAATTTAGCAACTTCCCTGAACATTAAAACTCTATTGTCTATTGAAATTCTGCTATCAATAATAGGAACCGTTACAGATTCATGACCATCAAAACAAAAAGAAATGCAAGTAGGAATTCCGCAATAAGTCTCGATGTCAAATACTAGGAATTTCGCGGTCCTGTAATGCCTACTAAAAAAATTCCTTAAGGACTCAGATTCTTTAGCAATCCAAGTTAACCCGTATTCAGTAATAGGTCCAACAGCATGTTGAGCTTTAGCTACTTTGCTAAAATCTAACCTACTGATAAACATCATCGAATAATCTTGGTTGATGTATGGATTTGGACCTAATACTGGCAAAACGCGGGTTTGCTTCTTAAGTAATCCTGTAGTTGGGGGTAATACGGAACCGCGAAATTTATAAATACTCTTTAAACCTGTAAGAAACCGGAAAGATAATTCACATAAAGGAACAATTACTGAAGGTTGAATTTCATTGATTTCATTAATGAGTACATTTTTATAAAAATCAGTTACCATCTCTTCATTGGCTTCTGGCTTAACGAGATTGATTTTTTCCTTAATTAATGCTGTTTTCCACATCTCATTAATCGAAAGACCGTTATCATGACAGAGTGATCTAATAATACCTTCATTATAACCAGTGATAGCTTTACCTTTTGACACGTCTTCCTGAGTAGCGCCGTCCGCAACTAGCATAATTTTAGCGCTGCTCATTCCGTGACCACTAATCATACTCTAGTACCTACGTTTTCATAAGCAAATGTTTTACTCTTTTCTATCCGGCAATCTTTACAATGCACTGTTTTTCCTTCGGTCTTACCTTTTCCACAACAGACACAAATTCCATCTCTTTTTCGACGATAATATAGTTTTTGGAATTTTGTCAAATTAGTATTTGTGAATTCATCCTGTATTTCCAATCCTTGGCTCCCTGTTTTTGGGTTTTTGACCCTTTTATTTTCATTATGTTTAGCCGCACAGGTTATACATCTTACAGATCCATTTGATTTATTGGGGCAAGATCTACAAAAACCATCCGTTTTCTACGGGACTGGTATCTAGCCGATTTAGACAAATGACTAAACTCGTCAATTATTTTTTTGCCCCTTTGCATTTACTTAACATCCCTCCCAATTGAGGTAATATTCCCAGAGCGCCGATTGATCTCAAAGTTAACAGCATCCCGCAGATATTTCCCCATGTGTGTAACTTCAGACTCGAACCAAATTAAATACTCAGTAGGAATATCGCAAAGTTCAGCGTCTTTCCATTTACCAAAGGGCATCTTTACAATTTTGTTGCTTGTTGGTTGAGGTACTAGTGACATTTTTTAGCCTCAAGTACTAAATTTATAATTTTAAATTCTAAAACTACATTCAATTTAGTTTCATCGATTGTAATTCCAGCGGGACAAATTATTTCTCCTGTAACACTTTTTCTTAATTGTGACTTCTCTTCTTCTGAAAATTTATCTCTAATCCTCTCCCAATGATTGTTTGTTATTAACATAATTATTCCTCCCCATCTTCCTCATCTTCATCATCTTCCTCTTCATCCTCAGAATCCCATT